>Ga0326597_10005092_pt1 | contig 18341 bp, 15 predicted proteins | sample RVTome_12_FD_203789 | JGI IMG/M metagenome (GOLD analysis project Ga0326597, IMG submission 203789) | Soil microbial communities from uranium-contaminated site in the Upper Colorado River Basin, Wyoming, United States - RVT100D185 | ecosystem: Environmental > Terrestrial > Soil > Contaminated >... | reverse complement strand
GACCTGTCCGCCGACCTCGGTCATATCGGCAAGCCGGACCACTCCGACGTGGCGAAGGCGATCGCCGCGGTCGAGGCCGCGGTGAAGCGCGCCGGCAAGCTTCTCGGCGGCATCGTGACCGCGGGCCGCGACGCCGCGGCGCTGTTCGACGCCGGCTACGACCTGGTGCTCACCGGCGCCGACGTGGTGCTGTTGCGCGAAGCGGCACGGGCCGACGTCGAAGCGTTCCGTCGCGCCGCCGGCCGCGCATGACCGGCTCGCGTTCCGCCCATGCCGCGGCGCTGCTCACCGTCGCGGAGATGGCGCGCGCCGACGCCGCGGCGATCGCCGCCGGCGTTCCCGGCGAAGCGCTGATGGAGTCGGCCGGCGGCGCGGTGGCGAACGAGATCCTCGCGCGCTGGTCGCGGCGCGAAACGGTCGTGCTGTGCGGGCCCGGCAACAACGGCGGCGACGGATTCGTCGTCGCGCGCCGCCTGCGCGAGGCCGGCTGGCCGGTGCGGGTGGCCCTCTACGGCGACAAGGCGACGTTGCCCGGCGACGCCGCCGGCGCCGCTTCGCGCTGGGGCGGGCCGGTGGAGCCGCTGGGCGAGGGTCTGCCGGACGGCGATCCGCTGGTCGTCGACGCCCTGTTCGGCGCCGGCCTCGCCCGGCCGGTCGAGGGCGCGGCGCGGCGCACGATCGAGGCCGCGAACGCGCGTGGCCTGGTCTGCGTCGGCGTCGACGTCCCGAGCGGCGTCCACGGCGACAGCGGCCTGGCCCTCGGCGCCGCCGTCCGTTGCGCCCTGACCGTGACGTTCTTCCGGCGCAAGCCGGGACATCTGCTGCTGCCGGGCCGCGTCCTTGCCGGCCGCGTCGTTGTCGCCGACATCGGCATTCGGGAAAACGTGCTCGACGACATCCGCCCGCGGACTCATGAGAACGGTCCGGCCCTGTGGCTCGACCGTTTCCCTTGGCCGCGGGCGGAGGACCACAAATACAGCCGTGGCCACGCGGTCGTGGTCGGCGGGGCGGTCATGACCGGGGCCGGGCGGCTGGCGGCGCGCGCCGCGCGCCGCGTCGGCGCCGGGCTGGTGACGGTGGCCGCGCCGCCGACGGCGATCGCGCTCTATGCCGGCGACGCCCCCGGCGTGCTCGTCTGGGTGCTGGGCGACGCCGCCGACTTCGCCGCCCTGCTCGCCGACGCGCGCCGCAACGCAGTTCTGATCGGCCCCGGCAACGGCGCTTCGGCCGCGACGCGCGAGCGCGCCCTGGCGGCCCTCGCGGCCGGCAAGGCCTGCGTGCTCGACGCGGACGCCCTGACCGTCTTCGCGGCCGATCCGCAGGCGCTGTTCGCGGCCGTCCGCTCGCCCTGCCTGCTCACGCCCCATGAAGGCGAATTTCGGCGCCTGTTCCCTGCCGTCGGCGCGGCGGGCGGCAAGGTCGAGCGCGCGCGCCAAGCGGCTCGCGAAAGCCGGGCGACAATGCTGCTCAAGGGGGCCGACAGCGTGATCGCCGACCCCGGCGGCGGGGCGCGCATCAACGCCAACGCCCCGCCCGATCTGGCGACGGCCGGCAGCGGCGACGTGCTGGCCGGCCTCGCGACCGGGCTGCTGGCGCAGGGCATGGGCGCGTTCGACGCGGCTTCGGCCGCGGCCTGGCTGCAGGGGGCGGCGGCGACCGAAATCGGCCCCGGCCTGATCGCCGAGGACTTGCCGGCGGCGCTGCCGGCGGTGCTGCGGCGGCTGCGCGCCGAGGCCGCCGGCCGCATGAGCGGGGCGGCGCCTTAGGCCCTCGGTCGTCGCGACCGGCGATTCGATTTCGTCTCGATTTCGACATTTACTTAGGGCGTTTGCGCTTCGACTTTGCAAGCCGCCGCCACGCCAGTATGGGGGTATGCCTTGCCCCGGCCGCATGCTGGAAAATCCGGCTGCGGCCGGCGAAATTTCAACAATCCTTAATGGTTGGTGGCCAATCTGGGGGGACAGGATCAGAAAGGCAAAGGATCGTGTCATGACCAGGTATGGGCTGAAGATCGGAAGCTGGCTGTCCAAGGGCGAGCCGCGCAAGGTGGACATCGCGCCCGGTGCGGTGTTCCGCAAGATCCGCCCGGACAATTTCATCGAAACGGCGAAGGTGCTGGCCCTGACCGCGGACAGGTTCGGCATCCCGCATGTCCGCTTCGACGTGAGCTTCGAGAGTCCCAGCCGCCGCCGCCTGACGGAGGGCGTTCGGATGCTTAGCGTCGAGACCTTCACCGAGCATTTCCCGGAGTTCGTCAGCGCCTAAACCCGAACGTCGCCGGCGCGCCGCCCCTCTTTCCGGGCGTCCCCCACCCCTATATGGTACGCGGCGGAGATGATCCGCCGCCCGATGACCCCTTCTTCCGGCACCCTTGCCGCGCACCCGACCGCGGCGGCCGGCCCCGTGGCCGACCGGCTCGCCTGCCTGCGCGCGCTCGAGCGCAAGGTGCTGTGGCTCTCGACCTGGATGATCCACGCCGCCAACCACCTGCGGCCGAGCCGCGACGGCCTCAAGGTCGGCGGCCATCAGGCCTCGAGCAGCTCGGTGGCGACGCTGATGACGGCGCTGTATTTCGACGTCCTGCGGCCGCAGGACCGGGTCGCGGTGAAGCCCCATGCCAGCCCGGTTTACCACGCCATCCAGTATTTGCTGGGCCGCCAGACGCGCGACAAGCTGGAGGCCTTCCGCGGGCTGGGCGGGGCGCAGTCCTATCCGTCGCGCACCAAGGACAGCGACGACGTCGACTTCTCGACCGGTTCGGTCGGTCTCGGCGTGGCGATGACCAGCTTCGCCGCCCTGACGCAGGATTACGTGCGGCTCAAGGGGCTGGCCCCCCAGACTCAGCCGCCCGGGCGCATGGTCGCCGTGGTCGGCGATGCCGAACTCGACGAAGGCAACGTCTATGAGGCGATGCTCGAGGGCTGGAAACACGACCTGCGCAACCTGTGGTGGGTGATCGACTACAACCGGCAGAGCCTGGACAGCATCGTTTCGGACCGCCTGTTTCACCGGATCGACCGGCTGTTCCTCGCCATGGATTGGCGCGTCGTCACGCTGAAATACGGCAAGCGGCTCGAGGCGGCCTTCGCGCGGCCCGGCGGCGAGGCGCTCAAGCGCTGGATCGACGACTGCCCGAACTCGCTCTATTCGGCCCTTGCCTTCAAGGGCGGCGCCGGCTGGCGCGAGCATCTGCGGCGCGACCTCGGCGACACGGCCGGACTCGCGGAGCTGCTGGACGGCCACGACGACGCCGCGCTGCACGCGCTGATGACCAACCTGGCCGGCCAGGACCTGGAGTCGGTGCTGGAGGCGATGCACGGGGTCGCCGGCGACGATCCGGTCTGCTTCATCGCTTACACAATCAAGGGGTCCGGCCTGCCCTTCGCCGGCCACAAGGACAATCACGCCGGGCTGATGAACCTCGAGCAGATGGCGCTATTCCAGCGCAGCATGGGCGTGCCGGAGGGCGCCGAATGGGACCGCTTCGCCGGGCTCGACGTCCCGCCCGAGGCGGTGGGGCGGTTTCTCGCCGCGGTGCCGTTCGTCGCCGGCGGTCCGCGCCGCCACGCGGCGCCGCCGGTGCCGGTGCCCGACGACCTGCCGGCCGCGACGGGCGAGCGGCAGTCGACGCAGGAGGCGTTCGGTCGCATCCTCGGCGAAATCGCCCGCCGCGACGACGCCTTCGCCGCGCGCCTCGTCACCACCTCGCCCGACGTCACCGTCTCGACCAACCTCGGCGCCTGGGTCAACCGGCGCGGCGTTTACGATCGCCAGCGCCGCAAGGACGTGTTCCGCGAGGAGAAGGTGGTCTCGGCCCAGCGCTGGTCGATGTCGCCGGAAGGCCAGCACATCGAGCTCGGCATCGCCGAGCACAATTTCTTTACCCTGCTAGCCGCGCTCGGCCTGGCCGGTCCGTTGTTCGGTGCGCGCCTGCTTCCGGTCGGCACGCTGTACGATCCCTTCATCATGCGCGGGCTGGATGCGCTCAACTACGCGCTCTACCAGGACTCGCGCTTTCTGCTCGTCGCCACGCCGTCCGGCCTCACCCTGGCGCCGGAGGGCGGCGCCCACCAGTCCATCGTGACGCCGCTGATCGGCTTGGGCCTGCCGGGGCTGACCGGGTTCGAGCCGGCCTTCGGCGACGAGCTGGCGGCGATCATGACCTGGGCCTTCCGCCATATGCAGGCCGACGACGGCGGTTCGGTCTATCTGCGCCTATCGACGCGACCCGTCGAGCAGGCGCGCCGGACCATGACCCCGGCGCTGCGCGACGGCGCGGTCGCCGGCGGGTACTGGCTGGTGCCGCCGGAGCGCAACGCGTCGCTGGCCATCGTTTACACCGGCGCGGTGGCGCCGGAGGCGATCGAAGGGCACCGGCAAGTCCTCGAGGACATACCCGGCGCCGGGCTGCTCGCGGTGACCTCGGCGGACCGCCTGTACGCCGGCTGGCGGCATGCTCAGCAGGCGCGCGCCGCGGGCCAGCCCGCGGCGCCGGCGCAAGTCGAACGGTTGCTCGCCGAGCTGGCACCCGACGCCGGGCTGGTGACGATCATCGACGGACACCCGGCGAGCCTGGCCTGGCTTGGCGCCGTCGCCCGCCACCGGGTGCAGGCCCTGGGCGTCGACCGTTTCGGGCAGTCGGGCGACATCCCCGACCTGTACCGGCTCTACGGGCTGGACGTCGACGCCGTCCTGCGCGCCGCCGCCGCGCTGTGTCTCGGCTAGCGGATTTCGAGCGACTTCAGCTGCCAGATCGAGCGCGCGTGGTGCGCCTCGTCATTCACGCCGGGGTCCGCATCGTAGGGGTAGACGATCCACAGCGGGCCCTGCTCGCCCTCGGCCAGCGGTGCGCCGTTCATCTTGTAGGCGATGATGGCGCCGCTCCGGCGGAAGTCCTCCATCGGGATCACGACGCTGTAGCCGTCCAGGGCCTCGGCGCGAATCTCGGCGCCGTCGGCGTCCAGCGTTGCCATCAGCTCGTTGCCGCTGACACCCTCGAACGTGACCTTGCCGTCAGTCCACGGCGTGCCGGTGGTGAAGCTGGAGACGCCGAACCGTTCAAGCGAGTCGAGATCGAAGGCGGCCTTGTCGCCGAGGTTGGTGTTGGCGATCTTGCCCGTGACCTCCAGGACGACCACGCCTTGCGGCTTGGACAGCGGCTCGGCCGCCGCAGGCGCGGCCGGCCCGAGGACAAGCGATACGAGAACGGCGGCGACGGCCGCCTTGACTCCCCTCATTTTCGATCTCCCCTTCTCCTGTGAACGCGAACGCGGGCACAGTATCGATCATTTCGGCTTGCGGCGCATGAGGGACGTTTGCTTGGCCCGGCCGCGGGGCGGGCCGCTTTTCCTGCTTGTCGGCCGTTCGACTCTGATATACACCGCGCCCGGCGGTGGCGCGGGCCGCCGGCTGCGGCGCCGTGGGCGGGCGTGGCGGAACTGGTAGACGCGCCAGACTTAGGATCTGGTGACGCAAGTCGTGGGGGTTCGAGTCCCTCCGCCCGCACCAAACGGAGGGTGCGCGCGGCGGGCGCGGGCTTCCATTCATTCGAGCAATTACGCACGGATCGAGCCGACCCATGCAGGTGACCGAAACGAGCGCCGAGGGATTGAAACGCCAGTATCGGGTCGTCGTTCCGGCGCAGAACTGCGAGTCCCAGCTCGCGCTTCGCCTGCAGGAGTTGGGCCGCGCCGTGCGGGTGCCCGGCTTCCGGCCCGGCAAGGTGCCGATGTCGCTGCTCAAACGGCGCTACGGCAAGGCGGCCATGGGCGAAATCGTCGAGCGCGTCGTCAGCGACAGCTCGAGCCAGGTGATAGCCGAGCGCGGCCTGCGGCCGGCGGGCCAGCCGAAGATCGAGATCGTCTCGCTTCCCGAGGGCGCGGATCTCGAATTCAACGTCGCGCTCGAGCTGATGCCCGACATCACGCCGATGGATTTTGCCGAATTGGAGTTGGAGCGGCTCGCCATCGAGGTGCCCGAGGCCGAGGTGGAGGAGGCGGTGCAGCGCCTCGCCGAGCGGCAACGCAAGTCGGAGCCGATCGCCGCGCCGCGACCCGCCAGGAAAGGCGACGTCCTGGTGATCGACTTCGTCGGCCGCATCGACGGCGTCGAATTCCCCGGCGGCACGGCCAGCGAACAGTACCTCGAGCTCGGCGCGGGCTGGATGATCCCCGGATTCGAGGACCAGCTTGAAGGCGCCGGGCCGGGCGACCATGTAACGGTCAAGGTGACTTTTCCGGCCGATTACCCGAAGCCGGAGCTCGCCGGCAAGGCGGCCGAGTTCGCGGTCGACGTGCGCCAGATCCGCGAACCGGTGGCGGTTCCGGTCGACGATGAGTTGGCCAAGACGCATGGCCTCGAGGACCTCGCCGCGCTGCGCGCCTCGGTGCGCGACCGCATGCAAGGCGAATACGCAAGCGTGGCGCGCGGGCGGCTCAAGCGCCAGTTGCTCGATGTTCTGGCCGCACGCCATGACTTCGAGCTGCCGGTCGGCCTTGTCGAGGCCGAATTCGGCGCGATTTGGGAGCGTATCGAGAGGGAGCGCGCGGCGGGCGGTCTCGACCCGGAGGACGTGGGCAAGAGCGACGACGTGCTGCGGGCGGAATACCGCGACATCGCGCGACGCCGGGTCAAACTGGGGCTGCTGCTGTCCGACGTCGGCCGCCTGAACAACATTCAGGTGACGGCGGAGGAGGTGAACCGCGCCCTCATGGCCGAGGCGCAGCGCCATCCCGGGCGCGAACGCCAGGTCGTGGACTTCTATCGCAAGACGCCGGCGGCGCTGGGGCAACTGCGCGCCCCGGTTTACGAGGACAAGGTGATCGATTTCATTCTCGAACTGGCCCGGGTGAGCGAGCGTAAGGTGTCGCCCCAGGAGCTGATCGAGTTGGAGAAGCCGGCCGCTGCCGGGGAACCCGCCGTGGACGACAAGGAAAAATCCGCCAAGAAGCCGGCGACGAAGAAGTCCGGTGCCGGGAAGAAGGCGGCGAAGAAGGAATGAGGCGACGGGGCGGCCCGTCGCCGACATGGATGGACGAGCGATGCAGGACCCGACCGATACCTACATGAATTTCCTGGTCCCGATGGTGGTCGAGCAGACCAACCGCGGGGAACGGGCCTACGACATCTATTCGCGCCTGCTGAAGGAGCGGATCATCTTTCTCGTCGGCCCCGTCAACGACCAGCTCGCCAGCCTGATCTCGGCACAGCTGCTGTTCCTCGAATCGGAGAACCCGAAGAAGGACATTGCGCTCTACATCAATTCGCCGGGCGGCATGGTGACCTCGGGACTCGCGATCTATGACACGATGCAATACATCCGGCCGGAGGTGAGCACCGTGTGCATCGGCCTGGCGGCGTCGATGGGATCGTTGCTGCTGACCGCCGGCGCCAAGGGCAAGCGGTTCAGCTTGCCGAACTCGAAGATCATGGTGCACCAGCCGTCCGGCGGGTATCAGGGTCAGGCGACCGACATCGAAATCCACGCCAAGGACATCCTGGCCACCCGGTCCCGGTTGAACGAGATCTATGTCCGCCATACCGGGCAGACGCTGAAGGTGATCGAAGACGCGATGGAGCGCGACAAGTTCCTGTTGCCCGAGGACGCCAAGGCGTTCGGGTTGATCGACGCCGTGGTCGAGAAACGACCGCCCGCCGAGGATGCCGCGGACGGCCAGAAATAAGGCGTTAACCGTTTATTGACCGGCCGGCGTTTGAATGGCGGTGATGGAATGACGGCGGTTCCGCAAGCACCACTCAGGGCGGAGAGGGCTGTAGCGGGTACCCGGGCGTTGCGCGGCGGCAGATTGTCGTTGTGCGGGGGTCGGGCGGGGAGCTAACATTAAGTCGTTCTGGCATCGGGCGGATTGCGCATGACCAAGTCCGGCGGCGGTGAATCCAAGAACACCCTGTACTGCTCGTTCTGCGGGAAGAGCCAGCACGAGGTGCGTAAGCTTATTGCCGGCCCGACGGTGTTCATCTGCGATGAATGCGTCGAGCTGTGCATGGATATCATCCGCGAAGAGCACAAGACGACGCTGGTCAAGTCGCGCGACGGGGTGCCGAGCCCGCGCGACATTTGCAACGTCCTCGACGACTACGTCATCGGGCAGAGGCACGCCAAGCGCGTCCTGTCGGTGGCCGTCCACAACCACTACAAGCGGCTCGCCCACGGCGCCAAGAGCAACGACGTCGAGCTGGCCAAGTCGAATATCCTGCTGGTCGGGCCGACCGGCTGCGGCAAGACGCTGCTGGCGCAGACGTTGGCGCGGATCATCGACGTGCCGTTCACCATGGCCGACGCCACCACGCTGACCGAGGCCGGATACGTCGGCGAGGACGTCGAGAACATCATCCTCAAGCTGCTGCAGGCCGCCGACTACAATGTCGAGCGGGCGCAGCGCGGCATCGTCTATATCGACGAGGTCGACAAGATCAGCCGCAAGTCCGACAATCCGTCCATCACGCGCGACGTATCCGGCGAAGGCGTGCAACAGGCCCTGCTGAAGATCATGGAAGGCACCGTTGCCTCGGTGCCGCCGCAGGGCGGCCGCAAGCACCCGCAGCAGGAGTTCCTGCAGGTCGACACGACCAATATCCTGTTCATCTGCGGCGGCGCGTTCTCCGGCTTGGAGAAGATCATCGCCGCGCGCGGGCGGGGCTCGTCGATCGGCTTCGGCGCCGACGTGCGCGGCCCCGAGGAACGCGGCACGGGTGAGATCCTGCGCGACGTCGAACCCGAGGACCTTCTAAAATTCGGCCTGATTCCGGAGTTCGTCGGGCGCCTGCCCGTGGTCGCGACCCTCGAGGACCTCGACGAGCCGGCGTTGATCGAAATTCTGACGACGCCCAAGAACGCCCTGGTCAAGCAGTATCAGCGCCTGTTCGACATGGATGACGTGCGGCTCGATTTCACCGAGGATGCCCTGAAGGCCATCGCCCACAAGGCGATCGCGCGCAAGACCGGGGCGCGCGGCCTGCGCTCGATCATGGAGTCGATTCTGCTGGAACCGATGTTCGAGTTGCCGGGCCTCGAGGGCGTGGAAAGCATGGTCATCAGCCGCGATGTGATCGACAACGCGGCCCGGCCGCTCTATATCTACACCGACCGCCGCGAGGACGTCGGGAGCAGCGCGTGAGCGCGGCCCGACCGGCGGCCGCCGGCGCCGAGGAGGCGCCCGCGGGCCGCCGGCCCTTGACGCGGGGGAATCTTGCGCCATTTCATGAGGTGGACATGGGGCGAGCCGGATCGGCTTGAACCGCCGACCCGCGGCGCCTCGCGACCGCCAAACTGAGAGGCCACATGCAAGAGATTTCGCAAGGTTCGCTGTTCCCCGTTCTGCCGCTGCGCGACATCGTGGTGTTTCCCCACATGATCGTGCCGCTGTTCGTTGGCCGCGAAAAGTCGGTCCACGCGCTCGAAGACGTGATGAAGGATGACAAGCAGATCCTGCTCGTCACCCAGAAGAACGCCGCGCAGGACGACCCGACGCCGGCCGACATCTTCACCGTGGGAACGATCGGCACCGTGCTGCAGCTGCTTAAGCTGCCCGACGGGACCGTCAAGGTCCTGGTCGAGGGCGGGCAGCGCGCGCGCATCGTCAAGTTTGCCGACAACCCGTCGTTCTTCCAGGCCTATGCCGAGGCGATCGTCGAGCGCGAGGGCGACGGCAAGGAGATCGAGGCGTTGGCCCGGTCGGTGGTTTCGCAGTTCGAGCAGTACATCAAGCTGAACAAGAAGATCCCGCCCGAGGTCCTGGTGTCGATCAATCAGATCGAGGAGCCGGGCAAGCTCGCCGATACGGTCGCCTCGCACCTGGCGCTGAAGATCGCCGAGAAGCAGGAGCTGCTCGAGGCCGAGACGATCAGCGAGCGGTTGGAGCGCGTCTATGGCTTCATGGAGGCCGAGATCGGCGTGCTGCAGGTGGAGAAACGCATCCGCAGCCGGGTCAAGCGTCAGATGGAAAAGACCCAGCGCGAATATTACCTGAACGAGCAGCTCAAGGCGATCCAGAAGGAGCTCGGCGAGGGCGAGGACGGCCGCGACGAACTGGGCGAGCTCGAGGCGCGTATCCAGAAGACCAAGCTGAGCAAGGAGGCCCGCGAGAAGGCGTTGGCCGAACTGAAGAAGCTGCGCTCGATGAGCCCGATGTCGGCCGAAGCGACGGTGGTGCGCAACTACCTCGACTGGATGCTGAGTATCCCGTGGCGCAAACCGACGAAGATCAAGCGCGACATCAAGATCGCCGAAAAAGTGCTCAACGCCGATCACTACGGCCTCGAGAAGGTCAAGGAGCGCATCCTGGAATACCTCGCGGTGCAGCAGCGCATGCGCAAGGTGAAGGGCCCGATCCTGTGCCTGGTCGGCGCGCCCGGTGTCGGCAAGACCTCGCTCGGCAAGTCGATCGCGCGGGCGGCGGGGCGGAATTTCGTGCGCATGTCCCTGGGCGGCGTGCGCGACGAGGCCGAGATCCGCGGCCACCGCCGCACCTATATCGGCTCGATGCCGGGCAAGGTCCTGCAGGGCATGAAGAAGGCCAAGTCCTCGAACCCACTGTTCCTGCTCGACGAGGTGGACAAGCTGGGCGCCGACTGGCGCGGCGATCCGTCCTCGGCGCTGCTCGAGGTGCTCGACCCCGAGCAGAATTCGACCTTCAACGACCATTACCTGGAGGTCGATTACGACCTGTCCGATGTCCTGTTCGTGACGACGGCGAACACGCTGCGCATGCCGCAGCCGCTGCTCGACCGCATGGAGGTGATCCGCATCCCCGGCTATACCGAGGACGAGAAGGTCGAGATCGCAAAGCGGCACCTGGTGCCGAAGCAGATGCGCGAGCACGGCCTGCGCAAGGCGGAATGGAGCCTCTCCGAGGAGGCGCTGCGCGACCTGATCCGCTACTACACGCGCGAGGCGGGCGTCCGCAATCTGGAGCGCGAGCTCGCCAATCTGGCGCGCAAGGCGATCAAAGAAATCCTGATGAAGCGCTGCACGAAGCTGACCGTGACGCGGCGCAACGTGGAAAAATTCGCCGGCGTGCGCCGCTTCCGATTCGGCTTGGCGGAGCTCGAGGACCTGATCGGCGTGACCACCGGCCTCGCCTGGACCGAGGTCGGCGGGGAGATCCTGTCGATCGAGGCGGTGACCGTGCCCGGCAAGGGCAAGGTCATCACCACCGGCAAGCTCGGCGACGTCATGCGCGAATCGGTGCAGGCCGCGGAGAGCTACGTGAAGTCGCGCGCCGTCGACTACGGCATCAAGCCGACCGTGTTCGAAAAGAAGGACATCCATGTCCACGTGCCGGAGGGCGCCACGCCGAAGGACGGCCCGTCGGCGGGCGTCGCCATGGTCACGTCGATCGTCTCGGTGCTGACCGGAATCGCCGTTCGCCGCGAGGTGGCGATGACCGGCGAAGTCACGCTGCGCGGCCGGGTGCTGCCGATCGGCGGCCTGAAGGAAAAGCTGCTGGCGGCCCTGCGGGCGGGGGTGAAGACGGTCCTGATCCCGGCCGATAACGAGAAGGACCTGGCCGAGATTCCGGACAACGTCAAGCGGGGCTTGAAGATTGTCCCGGTCGCGATGATCGACGACGTGCTGCGCCAGGCGCTCGCGGCACCGCTGGTCCCGATCGAATGGATCGAGCCGGCCGAGGTCGACGAGGTGGCGGCGAAGAAATCGGTGGACGAACGCGGCGTCGTCACGCATTGAAGGCGCGGATCGTCGGTCGGCATGCCGGCGTAGAGTCCGCAGAATTGTGGGGATAATCGCGGTTCGGAGATTGACGTGGAGAAAAATCGCGATCTACACTCCGGCGTTATTCGCCGCGGCTTTTCTGGGGCGTTGATTGCTTGCCGAACAAAAGGGGGTAGTAGAGGTGAATAAGAACGATCTCGTTGCCGTCGTCGCCGATCAGACGGGTTTCTCGAAGGGCGACGCGACCAAGGCCGTCGAAGGCGTCTTCGACGCCATCTCGAACGCGCTCAAGCAGGGCGACGAAGTTCGCCTGATCGGCTTCGGTACCTTCCATGTCGCCCGTCGAGCAGCGTCGGACGGGCGCAACCCGCGCACCGGGGAAAAGATCCGTATCCCCGCCTCGAAGCAGCCGAAATTCAAGGCGGGCAAGGGCCTGAAGGACGCTGTGAACTGAGTCGGACCGCTTGCCGGCCCGACCGGCCGTTCGAGGCGATGGCCAAAGACGATCCGGAGCCGCCGCCGACCGCTGTCGACGAGGGTCCCGCGGGTCGCGAACGGCGGATCGCCGGGCGGGCGATTAGCTCAGCGGTAGAGCATCTCGTTTACACCGAGAGGGTCGGCGGTTCGAACCCGTCATCGCCCACCAGCCCGGGCGGGCGCTTGACTCCGGTAGGCCGGCCGCACTACATGGTGCGGCCCCGCACCCGGGTACGGGGGTGTAGCTCAGTTGGTTAGAGCGCCGGCCTGTCACGCCGGAGGCCGCGGGTTCGAGTCCCGTCACTCCCGCCATTTCCTCCAGGGCCGCGTGCGTTAACCGGCGCCGGGCAGGGCGGATCGACGAGGCGCCGGGACGTGGGGTCATGGACGAACTTCTGCGCGAGTACCTGCCGATCCTGATGTTCCTCGCCATCGCCGTCGTCATCGCGGGCGGGGCGATCGGGGTGTCCTTCGTCATGGCGCGCCAGAAGCCCGATTCCGAGAAGCTGTCGCCCTATGAATGCGGATTCGAGGCGTTCGACGATGCCCGCCGCCGCTTCGACGTCCGCTTCTATCTCGTCGCCATTCTGTTCATCATCTTCGACCTGGAGGTGGCGTTCCTCTTCCCCTGGGCCATTTCGTTGCGCGACATCGGCGTTTTCGGGTTCTGGTCGATGGTCGTGTTTCTCGGCATCCTGACGGTCGGGTTCATTTACGAATGGAAGAAGGGGGCCTTGGAATGGGAGTGAGCCGGGCGACGCCGGCGGCGGCGGCGCCGCTGTCCGGGGCGGTGTCGGATGCGGCCCTCCAGTCGGTCGCCGAGGAGCTGAGCGACAAGGGATTCGTCGTCGCCCGGCTCGACAAGCTGGTGAACTGGGCGCGCACCGGGTCGTTGTGGCCGATGACCTTCGGCCTCGCCTGCTGCGCGGTCGAGATGATGCACGCCTACATGTCGCGCTACGACCTCGATCGCTTCGGCGTCGTGCCGCGCGGCAGCCCGCGCCAGTCCGACGTCATGATCGTTGCCGGCACGTTGTGCAACAAGATGGCGCCGGCCTTGCGCAAGGTCTACGACCAGATGGCCGAGCCGCGCTGGGTGATCTCCATGGGGTCGTGCGCCAACGGCGGCGGCTACTACCACTATTCGTACTCGGTGGTGCGCGGTTGCGACCGCATCGTGCCGGTCGATATCTATGTCCCCGGCTGTCCGCCGACGGCCGAGGCGCTGGTGTACGGAATCCTGCAGCTGCAAAAGAAGATCAGACGCACCGCGACGATCGCGCGCTGACCGGACTATGACCTGGGGGCGGCGATCGTGACGGCAACGAAGAACGGGCGAGCGACACTGATGGATCAGGCGCTGCGGGATCTCGGCGAACACATCGCGGGCCAGTTGCCGGACGACGTGCGGGACGTCGAAATCGCCTACGGCGAGCTGGCGGTGCGCACCGTCGCGGCGTCGATCGTCAAGCTGCTGACGTTCCTGCGCGACGACAGCCACTGCCTGTTCAAGCTGCTGATCGACGTCTGCGGCGTGGACTACCCGGAGCGCGAGCAGCGCTTCGAGGTCGTCTATAACCTGCTCAGCCTCAAGCAAAACCACCGCATCCGCGTGAAGCTGTCGACCGCCGAGGGCCAGCCGGTGCCGTCGGTCACCGGCGTCTTCACGTCCGCCGGCTGGTACGAGCGCGAAGCCTGGGACCTGTACGGCATCTTCTTTTCGGGCCATCCGGACCTCAGGCGGCTGCTCACGGACTACGGCTTCGAGGGGCATCCGCTGCGCAAGGACTTTCCCCTCAGCGGGCACGTCGAGATGCGCTATGACGAGGAACAGAAGCGGGTCGTCTACGAGCCGGTGAAGCTGACCCAGGAATTCCGCCGATTCGATTTCGTCAGCCCGTGGGAGGGCATGCTGCGAACCCTGCCCGGCGACGAGAAGGCCGATCTGGCCGACAAGACGGGGAAACCGGGCTGATGCCGGAAACGCACATCAAGCCGGTGACGATGAATTTCGGGCCGCAGCACCCGGCGGCCCATGGCGTGCTGCGCATGGTCGTCGAGATGGGCGGCGAGGTGGTGGAGCGACTCGATCCGCATATCGGCCTGCTGCACCGCGGCACCGAAAAGCTGATCGAGCACAAGACCTATCTGCAGGCCATCCCGTATTTCGACCGACTCGACTACTGGTCGCCGCTGAACCAGGAGCACGCCTTCGTCCTGGCCGCGGAAAAGCTGCTGCGCCTCGAGGTGCCCCTGCGCGCTCAGTACATCCGCGTGCTGTTCGACGAGCTCACGCGCATCCTCAATCACATCCTGGCCACGTGCGCGCTCGCCATGGACGTCGGTGCGATAACGCCGTTCCTATGGGGCTTCGAGGAGCGCGAGCTGCTGATGGAGTTCTACGAGCGGGTGAGCGGCGCGCGCCTGCACGCGGCCTACTACCGGGTCGGCGGCGTGCATCAGGACCTGCCGGCGGGGCTGACCGACGACATCATGGCCTGGGCCGAGCGATTCCCCAAGGTGGTGGACGACATCGAGGGCCTGCTGACCGAGAACCGGATCTTCAAGCTGCGCCTGGTCGACATCGGCGCGGTGTCCGCCGAGGACGCCCTCGACCTGGGCTTCACCGGGCCGATGCTGCGCGCCTCGGGCGTGCCGTGGGACCTGCGCAAGGCGCAACCCTACATGGTCTATGACCGCATGAAGTTCGACATCCCGGTGGGCAAGCACGGCGATTGCTACGACCGTTATCTGGTGCGCGTCGAGGAAATGCGGCAGAGCGTCCGCATCATCAAGCAGTGCCTCGAGGAGATGCCGGCCGGGCCGGTGGCCGCCGACGACCGCAAGGTGACGCCGCCGCCGCGCGCCGAGATGAAGCGGTCGATGGAGGCGCTGATCCACTTCTTCAAGCTCTACACGGAGGGCTTTCACGTGCCGCCGGGCGAAACCTACACGGCGGTCGAGGCGCCCAAGGGGGAGTTCGGGGTCTACCTTGTGGCCGACGGCACCAACCGTCCCTACCGTTGCAAGATCCGCGCGCCCAGCTATACCCATCTGCAGGCGATGGACTTCTGCAGCCGCGGCCACATGCTGGCCGATGCGGTTGCCATCCTCGGCTCCATGGACATCGTGTTCGGCGAGATCGATCGATGAGTTCGCCCGGCCCGCAACCCGGCGTCCAGCCGGACGACTTCGCCTTCACGCCCGACAACCGCGCGCGCGCGCAGGGGTACATCGCTAAATACCCGCCCGGCCGCCAGGCCAGCGCGGTGCTGGCGCTGCTCGACTTGGCGCAGCGCCAAGCCGGGGGCTGGCTGCCGCGCGCCGCCATGGACCATGTCGGCGAACTGCTCGATATGGCGCCGATCCGCGTCTACGAGGTCGCGACGTTCTACACGATGTTCAACCTGCAGCCGGTCGGGAAGTTCCATGTCCAGATCTGCCGCACCACGCCGTGCTGGCTGCGCGGCTCCGAGCAGCTGTCGCAGACCTGCCGGCGAAAGTTCGGCATCGGGATGCGCCAGCGCAGCGCGGACGGCCTCTTCTCGCTCGTCGAGGTCGAATGCCTCGGCGCCTGCGTGAACGCGCCGGTCGTGCAGATCAACGACGACTTTTACGAGGACCTGGACCCGCGGCGGCTGGAAGCGGTGCTCGACGCGCTCGCCCGCGGCGAACACCCGGCCGTCGGCTCGCAGACCGGCCGGCAGGGGTCGGCCCCGGCGGGCGGACCCACCACCCTGGTCGCCGGCGGCGGAGCGGGGGAATAGCCATGCTGCGCGACGCCGACCGCGTCTTCACCAACCTCTACGGCCGCCACGACTGGCGGCTGGCCGGCGCGCGGGCGCGCGGCACCTGGGACAATACCAAGGACCTGATCGCCCGCGGCCGCGACGCGATCATCGACGAGGTGAAGAAGTCGGACCTGCGCGGGCGCGGCGGCGCCGGCTTCCCGGCCGGCCTGAAATGGACGTTCATGCCCAAGCAGTCGGACGGCCGGCCGTCCTATCTCGTCGTCAACGCCGACGAATCGGAGCCCGGCACCTGCAAGGACCGCGACATCCTGCGCTTCGAACCGCATATGTTGCTCGAAGGTTGCCTGCTGGCCGGCGTCGCGATGGGCGCGCACACCTGCTTCATCTACATCCGCGGCGAGTTCTACAACGAGGCGCTGAACCTCCAAGCCGCTATCGACGAAGCCCGCGAAGCCGGACTGATCGGCAAGAACGCCTGCGGATCGGACTGGGACTACGACATCGTTTTGCATCGCGGCGCCGGCGCCTATATCTGCGGCGAGGAGACGGCGCTGCTCGAGAGCCTCGAGGGCAAGAAGGGCATGCCGCGGCTGAAGCCGCCGTTCCCGGCGGCGGTCGGCGTCTATGGCTGCCCGACGACCGTGAACAACGTGGAAACCATCGCCGTCGTGCCGGCCATCCTGCGCCGCGGCGCGGCGTGGTGGAGCGGCCTCGGCCGGCCGAAGAACACCGGCACCAAGATCTTCTGCATCTCCGGGCACGTCGAGAAGCCGTGCAACGTCGAGGAGGAGATGGGCGTGCCCCTGCGCCAGCTCATCGAAAAGCACGCCGGGGGCGTGCGCGGCGGCTGGGACAACCTGCTGGCGATCATTCCGGGCGGCTCGTCGGTACCGCTGCTGCCGAAATCGATCTGCGACAGCGTGTTGATGGACTTCGATTCGCTGCGCGACGTGAAATGCGGGCTCGGCACCGCCGCCGTCATCGTCATGGACAAGTCGACCGACATCGTCGCGGCGATCGCGCGGCTTTCGCATTTCTACATGCACGAAAGCTGCGGCCAGTGCACGCCCTGCCGCGAAGGCGCCGGCTGGATGTGGCGGGTCATGGAGCGCCTGGTCAGGGGCGAGGCCCGGATCGAGGAGATCGACGACCTCGAGGACGTGACGCGCCAGATCGAGGGGCACACCATCTGCGCGCTCGGCGACGCCGCGGCCTGGCCGGTCCAGGGGCTGATCCGGCATTTCAGGCCCGAGCTGGAGCGCCGTATCCTCGAGTCGCCATTGCGCCGGGCGGCGGAGTAGGGGCGACTTCATGCCGAAGCTCACCATCGACGGCGTCGAGATCGAGGTCGAACCGGGCCTGAACGTGTTGCAGGCCTGCCAGATCGCCGGCGTCGAGATCCCGCATTTCTGCTACCACGAGCGGCTCTCGGTCGCCGGCAATTGTCGCATGTGCCTGGTCGAAATGGAGAAGTCGCCGAAGCCCATCGCCTCCTGCGCGATGCCGGCCGCCGACGGCATGGTGATCCGCACGGATTCCGACGTCGCGCGCAAGGCGCGCCAGGGCGTCATGGAGTTCCTGCTGATCAACCACCCGCTCGACTGTCCGATCTGCGACCAGGGCGGCGAATGCGACCTGCAAGATCAGGCGATGGCCTACGGACTCGACCGCGGCCGCTTCCGCGAGAACAAGCGGGCGGTGTCCGAGAAGTATCTCGGGCCGCTGATCAAGACCATCATGACGCGGTGCATCCACTGCACGCGCTGCGTGCGCTTCGCCACCGAGGTCGCCGGGGTCGAGGACCTCGGCGCGACGGGACGCGGCGAGCACATGGAGATCGGCACCTATGTCGAGACGGCGCTGCGCTCGGAGTTGTCGGGCAACATGATCGACATCTGTCCGGTCGGGGCGCTGACCTCCAAGCCGTACGCCTTTGCGGCGCGGCCGTGGGAGCTGCAGAAGACCCAGACGATCGACGTGATGGACGCGGTCGGCAGCAACGTTCGCGTCGACGCCCGCGGCCGCGAGGTCATGCGCGTGCTGCCGCGGCTCAACGAGCAGATCAACGAGGAGTGGATCGGCGACAAGACCCGGTTCGCCTGCGACGGGCTGAGGCGCCAGCGGCTTGACCGGCCGTATCTGCGCCGCGACGGCCGGCTGCGGCCGGCGAGTTGGGCGGAGGCCTTCGCCGCCGTGGCCGAGCGGCTGCGCGGCGTGCCCGGCCAACGCATCGCCGCCATTGCCGGCGATCTGGTCGATGTCGAGGCCATGCTGGCGCTCAAGGACTTGATGGCCGCGCTCGGCTCGCCCAACCTCGATTGCCGCCAGGACGGCGCCCGGATCGACGCGCGGGCGCCCGCCGGCTACCTGTTCAACACCACGATCGCCGGAATCGAGCGCGCCGGCGCCTGCCTGTTGAT
>Ga0326597_10005091_pt1 | contig 18341 bp, 18 predicted proteins | sample RVTome_12_FD_203789 | JGI IMG/M metagenome (GOLD analysis project Ga0326597, IMG submission 203789) | Soil microbial communities from uranium-contaminated site in the Upper Colorado River Basin, Wyoming, United States - RVT100D185 | ecosystem: Environmental > Terrestrial > Soil > Contaminated >... | reverse complement strand
CAGCAGAGTCTAACTGATTGGCCTCTACATCCTGTTTTGCAAGAACGAAGGCGGCAAATGTTGCATATGTTGTCGATGAATAATCATTCAGCAGTTTATCGGCAAATTCCCGGGACTTATCGTTTTTACCTTGCCGGACCTCGACTATCATGTCCGTATAAATACCGGAAGCGGCCTCTGCCTGTGCGATGACATGAGCCTGCCAGCCACGCCAGCCGAATACCGCGCCCAATCCAATGATGACACCGCCAATCAGCGATTTTCCGTTCTCTACCCACCATTGTTTCAGGGCTTGAATCTGTTCTTCTTCTGTTCTATTAACGTCCAATTTTCTCTCCGTCCCTGTACAGGGGTGTTGTGATAAGGCGTGCGATCATAATGGTGGATCAAGGCAAGTTCAAATGGCCCGCCAATTTTTGCCTGAGGACATCGGCCAATCCGGCCCAGGAAACCGTCTCCTGTTCTGACTCATCCCGCAGGGATTTTATCCCAACGGCCTGGTTTTTCAGCTCATCATCTCCCAGGACTATGGCCAGCAATGCCCCGGATTTGTCGGCCCTTTTAAACTGGGTTTTAAAATTGCCGCCACCACAGTTCATCAACAGACGCAAATAAGGCAATGCCTTGCGTAAAGATTCCGCCAGTTTCAATCCTGCCCGTGTAGCGGTGTCATCAGCCAGAATGAAATAGACATGGGGGGGGTCATTATCAAGTGTATATCCTGATACTTGCAGCAACTCAATCAACCTTTCGAGACCCATTGCACACCCAATTGCCGGTGTTGGTTTTCCCCCGAAATATTCCACCAGCATGTCATAACGGCCGCCTGCGCAGATCGTCCCCTGGGCGCCGAGACGATCAGTTATCCATTCAAATACTGTTTTACCGTAGTAATCGAGCCCGCGTACCAGGTGTGGATTTATGTTATAGGCGATATTTACATCATCCAACATGGCCTTGAGCTCAGCAAAGTGGTCTTCTGATTCAGCATCTAGATAGTCATGGATGAGCGGTGCAGCGGCAATCAATTCCCGCATAGCAGGGTTTTTACTGTCCAGTATGCGCAAGGGGTTGTTTTGCAGGCGTTGCTTGCTGTCTTCATCAAGCCGATCCCGATGACTGGAAAAATACTCGATTAATACCTTCTGATACCGGTTACGCGTCTGTAATGTACCCAAGGTATTCAGTTGCAGACTGATATTCGTCAATTCCAGTTCCTGCCACATGCGCGTACACATCATTATCATCTCGGCATCGATGTCGGGCCCGCCCAAACCAAAGGCCTCAATCCCGATTTGATGAAATTGCCGCTGCCGTCCCTTTTGCGGCCGTTCATGTCTGAACATAGGACCGATGTACCAAAGTTTCTGAATCTGATTGTGAAGGAGGCCGTTTTCCAGCCCCGCACGCACACAACCTGCAGTACCTTCCGGCCGTAATGTCAGTTGCTCATTATTACGATCAACAAAGGTATACATTTCTTTGGTGACGATGTCGGTAAGCTCGCCGATCGAACGCGCGAACAATTCCGTTTTTTCGACAATAGGGAAACGAATCTCCTGATAGCCGTAACGGTTGAGTACGTCAATTATTATTTTTTCAACATGCCGCCAGCATGGTGTTTGATCCGGAAGGATATCGTGCATTCCGCGAATGGCTTGTATCTTGCCGGACAAGGTAATCTCCTGAAAGAATTGGACAGTTTTAGTTTAACAGACTTGATAGCAGGCTTGATCCAACCCGCGCAAAATAATTTTCCGGTTCATTCGCCCAGTGTAAACCGGGCGACACCTGCATTTGAATAAGGCTCAGGATTGAATTGATTGCCATTAAATGTCACCTGGACACCGGGTGAATAACCCAAGGTCACGGAAAACGGCGCATTACCACTAAGATGGAGTTGTTCGCCCGGTTTTGCCGTCCCCATGTACAGTACTTTATCGGAGGAATCATTGACCTTGATCCAGGATGATTTGGTAATATTAAAAGATAACTGGTCGGCATCTGGAAGGTTATCAATTTCATCCTGGAGCGGATTATCATCAGCCGATTCGCTGATCGTTGTGTCCAGGGATAATGAGTCAGGCAGTTCGATGGTATTTATCAGATCAGATGTTTCCGGTTCATCCACATACAAGGGTAATTCAGAAGGAGATTCGGTTTCATCATAATATGTTTTATCAAGAAACGGCGTATCCGGATGGATGACGATCTTGTACGTATAATTCAGGTTCCCGCCATAGGGTTTTTCTCCCGGTGCAGAGGCGTCTCCAGACGTGCTGGTCTGGTTAACAACATAATGACTTTGCAACCAGGCGAGAAGCAAAAGAGCGAGCCCAAAAGTTATCAGATAGGTAACCGCTTTAACCGGTTTGTCGCGACTGCTCGCCTGGGTATGTTGTTTTACATCAGGGATTATTTCCGGCGGGGGTGATACATCATTTTCGTATAGTTTAATCAGCGTATCAGCATCCAGGTTAACAATGCGGGCATAACTGCGGATATATCCCCTTACATAAGTAGGTACAGGTAATTTTTCATTGTCATCATTTTCCAGTGCAGTGATGGTGTTTGTTTGCAGATTGAGCTGTGTTGCAATATCTTTTTGTGTCAAATCGAGTTTCTCCCGCGCAGCTTTCAGCAATCGGCCGGGGGTTTGATTCGATATACTTTTATCGGTTTGAGATATCTTGTCAGTCATAATTATTTGGCCCCTGATTCCTGAAGTAACCGTGCCTCTTCAGATTCAGGGAAATTGTTTCTTAATGATAGCGCGTAACTTGATATGGCGTTTTTATCACCCAGTTCCTTCTCAATTCGTATGCCAAGCCACAGGCTGTTTGCAGTATGTTCAGCAACTTCGAGATAACGTTGCAAATAGGCGCGTGCAGAAAGGTAATTGCCCTGACGAAATGACAATTCCGCCATTTGTATGAGCGCGACAGAAACTTTCGGATTTTTATCGAGCGCGTTTCTGAAATAATTTTCCGCAACGTCCGGTTGATTATTTTTTAATGCGCACGTGCCCGCATTGGTGATGGCAATTTCCGGGGCATCATATAAGGGGTTATTTGCAGCCTTAAGAAAGGTTTCCTGTGCTTCATCATAGCGATTGTTCTGACAGAGAAATTGTCCATAATTATTCAGGGATAATGAATCATCGGGTTTTATGCTGAGGGCGCGTTTGTAGTATTGCTCCGCCTGTTCGGGTTTTCCTATTTTCTGATACAGCAGTCCAAGGGCATTGTGGGTCGGAGCATGTCCCGGATCGGCGGACAACGCCTTATTCAGTTTTGCCAGCGCCTTTTCATATTCGCCCCTTTTCAGATAAGCGACACCCAGACTCAGGTTTGCTTCAGCCACCTCGTTTGATCGAGGGGATACGTTGGCCGCACTCCCCGTAGTCAGATCACATCCACAAAAGCCGAGCATTATGAATATCATCCAGATTGATTGAAGTATTTTCATATCCTGTTTCCCATAAAATTTGCTTTATATTTTTTTGCACGGGACAGAACCTTACCCACCAACTGACCACAGGCGGCATCGATATCATCGCCCCTGGTTTTACGTGTCATAGTCATTATGCCAGCATTCACCAGAATATCCCTAAAACGATCAATTCTGTCCGGTTTTGGACGTTGATATTCAGTACCAGGGAACGGGTTGAACGGAATCAGATTTACCTTTGCCGGGAAACCCTGCAATAATTTTGCGAGCTCATGGGCATCAGAATCACTGTCATTGATGCCATCCAGCATGACATATTCAAAGGTAATCGGATCACCGGATTGCGTTATTGAATATTGCTTGCTTGCCGCAATTAACTGATCGATGGGATATTTTTTATTTAACGGTACAAGCTCATCGCGCAATTTATTATTTGTTGCATGCAGGGACACGGCGAGACTCACATTGCTGAACCTCCCGAGTTTTTCGATACCGGGAACAACGCCGACTGTGCTGAGGGTAACACGTTTACGCGAAAGCCCGTAAGCCAGGTCATCCATCATCAGATTCATGGCCTTGATGACGTTATCAAAGTTCAGCAGGGGTTCACCCATGCCCATCATTACAACGTTAGAGATTATACGTTCTTTTTTCTGATAACGGCCCAGCGCATTATTCGCAACCCAGACCTGACCGATGATTTCCGCAACTGTGAGGTTGCGATTGAATCCTTGTTTAGCCGTCGCGCAGAAACTGCAATCCAGTGGACAACCGACCTGTGAGGATACACATAATGTGCCCCTTTCCTTTTCCGGGATAAATACCGTTTCAATACAATTATTATTATCGATACGCAGCAGCCATTTATGTGTACCGTCATTTGAAATCTGTTCAGATACGATTTCAGGGGGAGTGATGCAGGCTATCTCAGGGAGTTTTTTTCGCAGGGACAGACTCAGATTAGTCATGCGATCAAATTCAATGATGCCTTGCTGATGGATCCATTTCAGGACTTGTGAAGCGCGAAAGGACTTCTCCCCCCTATTGGTGAAAAAGGCCTCCATAGATTGATGATCCAGATCAAGCAGATTGACGTACTTGTTCATATTTCATTACCTGGTTCTCGGACAAATTTCCTTCCGTTTAAAGAAAAAGTCAATTTCTACGCGGGCGTTTTCGCGGCAGTCCGATCCATGCACGGCGTTTTCATGAACTTCGCTGATTTCATTATAAGATGCAAAGTCATAACGGATAGTGCCCGGGGCGGCGATCTTCGGATTGGTCGCGCCCATCAATTCACGGTTTTTGTTAATGGCATTCTCTCCTTCCAGAACCTGCACAATAATCGGACCTGAGATCATAAAATCGACCAGTTTTTTATAGAAAGGTTCGTCCCGGTGTATGGCATAAAATGCCTCGGCCTGTTCTCTGTTAATATGCAACATCTTGGCAGCAATGATACGCAAACCGTTTTTCTCAAATCGGGAATAGATCTCGCCAATGACGTTTTTTGCGACGGCATCTGGTTTGATGATAGACAGCGTATGCTCAATGGTCATTAACTAATCTCCAACATGGATAATATAAAAATTAACAGGCTGCTGAAAAACAGGGTTTTCAGCAAACTATTAATTAAACGCGCGATTATACGTGCTTATGCTGTTGCGTAAAATATCAGATAAGGTACGCAATGAGGAAATAATGTAGCGGAAGCACGTGTCGAATAAATTCTAAGGAGTAGAAAGTTCTCTTAATCCCATCGATCATCACGGGTCTGTACCATGCTGTTTTGAATCCGCACGGGGAAACAGGCAGTCGGCTCAGTTGCAGGTGGTGTCAGGGCAGCCCCGGTCCTGATACAAAAACGCGTGCCATGCCGGGGACAGATGATCTGATCGCCATCAATAAGCTCCCCGGGTTCCAGTCCACTGCCCAGCAGTGGAGAGCCATCATGGCTGCAAACATCCTCAATGGCATAATATTTACCGTTCAAATTGAACACGGCGATCATGACATCTTCGGCGTCAATAAGCCTGGATTGCCCGGGGCCGAATTCCACTTCTGGGGCTACATCGATCCAGTCTGACATGAGTGTTCACCTAATAAAGCCCGGTCTCAAGTTTGGCCGCCTCCGACATCATGTCCTGATCCCAGGGCGGATCGAAGGTCAATTCAACATTGACCTCAGTGACGTTGGGGACTGCGGCCACCTTGCTGCGCACGTCTTCAGCCAGGAATTGACCCATGCCGCAACCCGGCGCAGTCAATGTCATGAGGATATTGACTTTATTCCCTCCGTTCGCAATCGGTGTGATCTGGCAATTGTATATCAGACCCAGGTCAACGATATTAATGGGGATCTCGGGGTCATAACAGGTCTTCATTTGATCCCAGACCATGGCTTCATCCACGCTACCGTCGCCCGTAAATTTTTTGCCGCCGGGCTCATTACTTGTTTCTGCATCTAAACCCAGTGCGTCCGCATCCTTGTCTGCGATACGTGCCAGATTGCCGTTGATATTGACAGTATATGAGCCGCCCAGCGCCTGGGTGATAGACACCACACTATCTTTTTGCAGAAGGACCGGGGTCCCGGAGGGTATCAATACGGCTTCGCAGTCGCGTTCCAGTGTGATTTCTTCGTTTGTAAACATGGTTATTCAGTCGAGACGGGTGTTTTATTGTCTTCCAGCGCGGAATGCAGGGTATGCCAGCAGAGGGTGGCGCACTTTACCCGAGTTGGATAATGTTTGACGCCCAGGAGCGCTGCCAGCTTGCCAAGATGTTCCACCCGTTGTATGTCGTGAGGTTTATCGTCCGTCAACAGCTGGTGAAAATCATTAAACATTGTTTCTGCCTCACCGAGAGTCTTTCCCTTGAGCGCGTCTGTCATCAGTGAAGCAGAGGCAACAGAAATGGCGCAGCCATTGCCGTCAAAACTGATATCGGATATACGGCCATCATCAAGTTTTAAATAGAGATTCAACCGATCTCCGCACAGCGGATTGAATCCCTCTGCGACCCTGTCAGCGTTATCTAATCTGCCGAAGTTACGCGGACTGCGGTTATGATCAACGATGACTTCCTGATAGAGATCTTTCAGATCAAACATTATTTGAATACCTTTTTGCACTTTTCCAGACCTTGTATCAGTTGATCTATTTCTTCGCGTTTGTTGTAGAAGGAAAAAGAAGCACGCGCAGTCGCGGGCACCTGAAAATGTTCCATGACCGGCATGGCGCAGTGATGTCCGGTACGAATTGCGATGCCTTCATGGTCCAGGATCGTACCGATATCATGTGGATGAATACCATCCATAATGAATGACAGAATACTGGCCTTGTCCCTAGCCGTGCCTATCAGTCTCAGTCCTGTTACCCCGGATGCCGCTGATATTGCATAAGCAGTCAATCCATGTTCATAGGCGGCAATATTCTCAAGTCCGATATCACTGACATAATCAATCGCCGCACCCAGACCAATGACTCCGGCGATATGAGGTGTACCCGCCTCAAATTTATAGGGCAAATCGTTAAAGAGGGTTTTCTCCAGGGTCACCATTTTGATCATATCGCCACCGCCCTGATACGGGGGCATGTCTTCAAGTAATGATTGTTTGCCGTATACCACCCCAATTCCTGTAGGGCCAAACAGCTTGTGCCCGGAGAAGACATAAAAATCGCAATCCAGCGCCTGGACATCGATTGCAATATGCGATACTGCCTGGGCGCCATCAATGAGCGCGACTGCATTGTATGCGTGCGACATTTTAATTATCTTTTCAATGGGGTTTATCGTACCCAGGGCATTGGAGATATGACCCACTGACACCAGGCGCGTCTTTTTCCCGAGCAGTTTTTCAAATTCCTCCATGATCAGTTCACCGGCATCATTCATCGGGATCACCTTGAGCACTGCGCCGGTCTGTTCGCACAGCAATTGCCATGGCACGATATTGGAATGATGCTCCATTTCCGAAATGATGATTTCATCTCCTCTCTTTAATCGAGTCCGCCCGTAACTTTGCGCAACCAGATTAATTCCCTCTGTTGTGCCGCGTACAAATATGATTTCTTTTATCGAAGACGCATTGATGAAGTGCTGTACTTTGACCCGCGCCCCTTCATATGCTTCTGTTGCCTTCTGGCTCAGCGTATGGATGCCACGGTGAATATTGGCATTATATTCACGATAATAATTATCCAGAGTTTTAATTACCTGCTCCGGTTTTTGCGCGGTCGCGGCATTATCAAGATACACGAGCGGTTTGCCATGTATTTTCTGCCGCAGGATCGGAAAATCAGCACGTATGGCGTCAACATCCAGTATGGAGGACGATGTTATGTCCGGTGCGATATTTTTGCTGTTCATGCGGCAAATTCCCGTATAAGCGCGGCATCCGGCAAACGCCCGATGACGAGATCTTCAAGTCGTTTGCGTATCGGTACAAATTTGATCCGGTTGATCACATCTTCCGCAAAAGCATAGGTCAGCAGACTGCGCGCCTTGTCTTCTTCTATCGCGCGTGAACGCAGATAAAACAACATCTGTTTATCCAACTGGCCGACGGTCGCGCCATGACTGCACTTGACATCATCAGCATAGATCTCAAGTTCGGGTTTGGTATCAGCCTCGGCATTATCAGACAGGAGCAGATTGGCATTGGACTGCTGGGCATCAGTTTTTTGTGCGTTCTCGTGCACGATGACCTTACCGTTAAACACGCCTCGCGCATGATCGTCCAGTACGCCACGGTAATATTCCTCGCTCTTGGTATGCGGCTCCAAATGATTAATAAGGGTATGGTTGTCCACGTGCTGCCGGTGACGTGCCATATATAAACCATTCAATGTGACAGAAGCACCCGGCTGTGCAAGGTTGGAAGTGATATCGTTGCGCACCAGTTTGCCACCCAATGATACGGAATGAGATTCAAGCCGGCTGTCTTTCTCCTGTTGTGCCATGAAATTGCCGATATGGTAACTCTGCTCACTTTCCTGTTGTATTTTGTAATGTTCGAGCTTTGCGCCGGCGCGAATTACGGCTTCCGTGACAGAGTTCGTGAAGTAATCGGCATTCTCAATGCCGGTATAACTTTCAATCACGGTCGCCTGTGCATTCCTGCCGAGGATAAGCAGATTGCGTGGATGAGTAATAAATGAATGTTTGGTTTCTGTACTGAGATAAAAGATGCAGATCGGTTTTTCCAGTACCGTATCATCCGGGATATAAACCATGGCACCATCATGCAGAAACGCGGTATTCAAGGCTGTGAATGCCCCGATCGTATAATTTGCATTATTGCCCAGGTGTTTCTGCAACATATCAGGGTGAATATCGCAGGCAATGACAAGAGACTCAAGGATAACCCCGTCCGGCAGGTTGCCTATGCGTGAATTTTTAGATGAAAAGTGGCCGTTGATGAAGATCAGTTCATGGCAATCAAGTTCGTTAAAACGGATGCTATTGATTTGATTTTTTGGGACACTGCCATTCCCTTTTTCTGTCAGGATAAAATTACGTTTGGTAATCGACCGTACATCCGTATATTTCCAGTTTTCCTGCCGTAAAGCCGGGAAACCGTTTTGCTGAAAACTGTCTAATGCCGCCCTGCGTTGGTCTGAAAACCAGGGTGCGATAAATTTTCCCTTCTGCTGCGTGAAGGCAGACAGATAATATTCCACTGCGGTGCTGGTCATGCTGCATCCGCCTCCTGTTTTACCCATTCGTATCCTTTTTCTTCAAGTTTCAGAGCCAGTTCCCGATGACCGGACTTTACGATTCTGCCTTCGGAGAGCACATGAACCTGGTCGGGGACGATGTAATTCAACAGGCGTTGATAATGCGTCACCAGAATGATTGCACGATCGCGGCTGCGCAGGCTGTTTACTCCTTCAGCGACGATCTTCAATGCGTCGATATCGAGTCCGGAGTCTGTTTCATCAAGGATTGCGAGCCTGGGTTCGAGCACGGCCATTTGAAAAATTTCATTACGTTTTTTTTCACCGCCCGAGAAACCTTCATTCACCGATCGATTGAGCAAATCTTCTTTCATCCTGACAAGTTTCAATTTTTCCCTGACCAGATTGAGAAACTCTATAGCATCAAGCTTGGACTTCCCCTGGTATGTGCGTATGGCATTCAAGGCGGCCTTGAGCATATAAATATTATTTACTCCAGGTATCTCGACCGGATATTGAAAGGCGAGAAAAATTCCCTCACAGGCGCGTATTTCGGGTGACATCTCCGTAAGATCTTTCTCCTGGTAAGTTATGCTGCCGTTCGTAATTTCATAATCACTCCGCCCGGCAAGTACATTGGCCAGGGTGCTCTTACCGGAACCATTTGGACCCATAATCGCATGGACTTCACCGGCATTGACCTTCAAGTCAAGGCCGCGCAGGATTTCCTTCCCTTCAACACGGACATATAAATTTTTTATCTCAAGCATACTCTTCGTTCCTGATAGCTCGTAACTCGTTTTTGGGTTTATCCAACCGCGCCTTCCAGGGTGACACCAAGCAGTTTCTGCGCCTCTACGGCAAACTCCATGGGTAATTCCTTGAAGACCTCTTTGCAGAAACCATTAACAATCATATTGACAGCATCTTCCGGGGATATGCCGCGTTGCATACAGTAAAATAATTGATCATCACTGATCTTGGACGTAGACGCTTCATGTTCAATCTGTGCAGAGGAATTTTTGACCTCAATATATGGAAAGGTATGGGCACCGCATTTATCGCCCATTAATAATGAGTCGCACTGAGTATAATTACGTGCGTTTTCGGCAGTCTTGGTAACTCTGACCAGCCCACGATAGGCGTTTTGACCATGACCCGCAGATATACCCTTTGAAATAATTGTGCTGCTGGTATTTTTGCCGATGTGGATCATCTTGGTGCCGGTATCGGCCTGCTGGTAATTGTTAGTGACCGCCACTGAATAGAATTCGCCGCGTGAATTGTCGCCTCTCAATATGCAGCTGGGATATTTCCAGGTAATCGCAGAGCCAGTCTCAACCTGTGTCCAGGAGATCTTTGAGTTTTCCCCGCGGCAATCACCACGCTTGGTAACAAAGTTGTAGATGCCACCCTTGCCATTTTTATCACCGGGATACCAGTTCTGCACGGTCGAATATTTAATCTGGGCATTATCCAGTGCGATTAATTCAACCACTGCCGCATGCAACTGGTTTTCATCGCGCATGGGCGCCGTGCAACCTTCCAGATAACTGACATAACTGCCTGTATCAGCAATTATGAGTGTGCGTTCGAACTGTCCGGTGTTAGCGGCATTGATACGGAAATACGTGGATAATTCCATCGGGCAGCGGGTATGTTTGGGGATATAACAGAACGAGCCGTCGGTAAATACGGCTGAATTCAACGCGGCAAAGAAATTATCACCTGTCGGTACCACGGTCCCCAGGTATTGTCTTACCAATTCGGGGTGATTTTGTACGGCCTCTGAAAAGGGGCAGAAGATCACGCCTGCCTCAGCCAGTTTTTCCTTGAAGGTTGTGGCGACAGAGACACTGTCAAACACGGCATCCACTGCAACACCCGCCAGCATCTTTTGTTCGTGTAACGGGATGCCGAGCTTTTCATAGGTCTCTAATAATTTAGGATCGACCTCAGCAAGACTCTTGGGGCCATCCTGTTGGGATTTCGGGGCGGAATAGTAAGAGATGGCCTGATAATCAATCGGTTTATGCCGCACATGCGCCCATTTGGGTTCCTGCATGGTCAACCAGTGGCGATAGGCCTCAAGCCGCCATTCGAGTAACCATTCCGGTTCATTTTTTTTGGCTGAGATTAACCGAATGACATCTTCGTTGAGTCCCGGTGGCACCGTATCAGAGTCAACATCGGTGACAAAGCCGTGTTTGTATTCCTTTTTAACCAGGTATTCGACATCCTGTGATCGGGTCGCCATTACATTTCCTCTATATCTCTTCTGTTGTTTCGTTAATACTGAAACTTTCACCGCAGCCACAGGTTTCCTGCACGTTCGGGTTATAAAATTTAAATCCGGCTTTAAGTCCCTCGAGTACATAATCGAGTTCTGTGCCGGATAGATAACGCAGACTCTGTGCGTCGGTTACAAGTTTTACGCCATTGGATTCAAAGACGTGATCATGATCGCCAATGCTTGCTACCGCCTCGATGACATATTGGTAACCGGAACAGCCTGTTGGTTTGACACCGACACGCAGCCCAATCCCGCTATCATGTTTAGCGAGATAATCCCGTACATGATTGGCGGCCCTGTCTGTCAATGTAATACCTGTCTGTGTCATTTTTTTGTTTCCTATGTTTACTGAACCTGCATGTGTATCATGATGACATCCTGCCGTTGCGATACCTGCTTGACCGTCTGTCTCTGTATCAGATCAGCCAGACTGATCCCGTCCAGAAATTTTGAGATATGGCTACTCAGGTCTTCCCACAGGTCATGCGTCAAACAGCGCAGTTCACCCTGGCAATTTTTTTGTCCGCCGCAGCGGGTGGCATCGACATGTTCATCAACGGCCTGGATCACATCGGCGATGGAAATATCCGCGATCGGTTTTCCCGGTAAATAACCTCCGCCGGGACCGCGTGCGCTTTGTACCAGACCTGTTTTTCTCAGGCCGGCAAACAACTGTTCCAGATAGGACAACGAGATGCTCTGCCGGGATGATATATCTGCAAGGCTGATGGGTCCCTGTTCATGGTGCAGTGCCAGATCCAGCATGGCTGTGACGGCGTAACGCCCTCTGGTGGTCAGTTTCATCGTCTTGTTACTCCAATATATAGTGCCGCAAAAAGGCGGCAAGGATTACATATCCTAGTAATTTAGTCAAGTATTTTCCTGACTAGTTCAATAGGGCTTTGGGGATGAAAAAACAGTTTTTGTTAACTTGGCCGGGAAGGGGGAAAAGCTGGATAGTTGAAAGTAATACTGTCTAAAAAACCCTTGCTGTTACTTTTTATGAGTTATTGATTTTTTTGCTGATTGTTTCCAGTTTCTTTTTCAACTCATCCATTTCCTGATCTGTTTTATGCATGTGGTCCAGCACGGAGTCCAATGCATTCTGGATCGGGTCCGGCATGTCTTTACGTTCCGCATAGGCATCGAAACCAATCTTTTTGGCCATGGCCTCGCGCTGGGCTGTTTTATCATTGTTATCTTTTTTAACAACGACATGGCCGGGGACACCCACGACTGTGGCACCCATAGGAATGTCTTTCACGACTACAGCATTGCAACCTATGCGTGCACCTGCGCCGATAGTAATCGGTCCTAGTATTTTGGCGCCTGCACCGACGACGACATTATCTTCTAATGTAGGATGGCGTTTGCCTTTTTGCCAGGTAGTGCCGCCCAGGGTCACGCCGTGATAAATGGAAACATCATCACCAATTTCTGATGTTTCTCCAATGACGATCCCCATGCCATGATCGATGAAGAAGCGACGACCAATCTTTGCACCTGGGTGTATTTCAACACCCGTGATAAATCGGGTGAAATGGGCACTGAGGCGTGCAAGCAAGTATAATTTTTTATTCCAAAGCCAGTGATTAAAGCGATGAAACAAAATGGCCTGGAAACCGGGGCAGGTTAATATCGTCTCCAGTGTGGAACGTGCCGCCGGATCGCGTTCAAATACGACCTGGATTTCTTCTTTAATGGTGTCGAACATTTTTTATATTACTTGATTAAAGTTTTAATTCGCTTGTATTGTTCCATTAACTTGACCTCTGCGGCCGCTGTTTCATCAAGACGTTCGCGCTCTTTTTTCACCACGGTTTCCGGGGCGCGATCAACAAAGTCTTTATTATCCAGTTTTTTCAGGATGCGTTCTTTGTCATTTTTCAGTTTATTGAGTTCCTTCCCCAGTCTTTCCAATTCAACTTTTGGTTCGATGAGGTCGGCCAGTGGCACCAATAAGGTCATTTCACCTGCCAGTGCCATGACGGCATCACCGAGTTCAGTTTTGATCGTGGCGATTGATTCGATCTTACCGAGTGTTTGTAAATAATGGCTGTTTTTCTTGAGCCAGTCTTTCTCTTTTTTACTGCCACTCTTGACCTTTACTGCCAACGGTTTGCCCGGCGCAATGTCCCGTTCGGCACGAATACGGCGCACGCCGAGGATAAAGGCCTTGACCCAGTTCATTTCTTCGATGGTTTCAGTATCTATATTGATGTCTTTACTTGATGGATAAGACTGAAGCATGATCGTTTTATCCGGTTTGTTCAGCAATGGCGCAACTCGTTGCCAAAGTTCTTCCGTGATAAAGGGCATGAATGGGTGCAGCAGACGCAAAAGTATTTCGAGCACATTAATTAATGTATGCAGTGTGCCGCGTTTGCTGGCGTCAGATGCGGCAGGATCGGTCAGTGTGGTCTTGGACAGTTCCAGATACCAGTCGCAATATTCATTCCAGGTGAATTCATAGACTGCCTGGCTCGCCAGATCAAACCGGTAAGTGTGTATGCTCCCGGTGACCTGTTCGATGGTTTGCGATAATCGGGTTTTGATCCAGCGTTCGGCAAGACCCAGTTCAATTTCATTATTTGAAATATCTATTTCATGGCCTTCGATGCTCATCAGCACATAGCGGGTGGCATTCCAGAGTTTGTTGCAGAAATTACGATAACCTTCAACACGGCTGACATCGAATCGAATATCACGGCCTTGGGTGGCAAGTGAGGCAAAGGTAAAGCGCAATGAATCGGTGCCGTAAGCCGCGATTCCATCCGGGAAATGTTTGCGTGTAGCCTTTTCGATCTTAGGCGCATCCTGCGGGCGCATCAGGCCGGTGGTGCGTTTTGCAATCAATGCTTCCAGATCGATACCGTCGATCAAATCCAGCGGGTCCAGGATATTGCCCTTGGATTTTGACATCTTCTGTCCATCGGCATCTCGTACCAGTCCGTGGATATAAACTTCCCGAAAAGGTACATCACCGGTAAATTTCAGCCCCATCATGATCATGCGTGCGACCCAGAAAAAAATAATGTCAAAACCGGTGACGAGAACACTGGTGGGATAAAAAGTCTTGAGTTCTTTTGTTTGTTCAGGCCAGTCGAGCGTAGAGAAAGGCCAGAGTGCGGAGGAGAACCAGGTATCCAGCACATCTTCATCCTGATTTAACTGAACATCCTTGCCAAGTTTTTCACGTTTCCGGATCTCTGCTTCGGATTCGCCGACATAAAAATTTCCATTGTAAAAATCATACCAAGCCGGGATCTGGTGGCCCCACCAGAGCTGGCGGCTGATGCACCAGTCCTGAATATTGCGCATCCATTCAAAATAGATTTTCGACCAGTTCTCTGGAATAAACTTAATCCGGCCATCTTCCACGGCCTTGATTGCCGGTTTGGCCAGCGGCGCGATCTTCACGTACCATTGATCGGTGAGATAGGGTTCGATCACCGCGCCGGAGCGATCACCGCGCGGCACCATCAGTTTATGTGACTCGGTTTTTTCCAGAAGTCCTGCCAATTCGAGATCAGCCACAATCTTTTTACGCGCGGCAAAGCGATCCAAACCATGATAATCATTAGGAATTAGATTCAATACTTGTAAAACATCGTGGGTTAACTCTAGTGTGTTTTGGATAGTCTGACTTCCTGGTGTTGCTGGGTTTTTACTCGGTTGTGAAATAATTTTTGCATTTATGTCAAAAATATTGATAAGACCGCCTTTATATAAATGTTTCAGATCATTTTTGTGTCTTTCCCATACTGTATAGTCGTTAAAATCATGTGCCGGTGTAATCTTGACACAACCTGTTCCAAATTCCGGATCGACATATTCATCGGCAATGACCGGGATCGTCCGTCCTGTCAACGGTAAATCAATCTGCTTGCCGATGAGTTTTTGATAGCGTTCATCCTCCGGATGCACAGCTACAGCGGCATCACCCAGCATAGTCTCGGGCCGTGTTGTCGCCACGACAAGATAACCAGATTCTCCATGGATGGGATAGTGGATATGCCACAACTGTCCGTTTTCTTCTTCGGAGATGACTTCCAGATCAGATATCGCGGTATGCAACACCGGATCCCAGTTGACCAACCGTTTGCCGCGATAGATCAAACCTTCATTGTAGAGATCAATAAAAACTTTCTGCACCGCTTTGCATAACCCTTTATCCATCGTAAACCGTTCACGCGACCAATCCATGGAGGTACCGAGGCGCCGTAGTTGTTGTGTGATGGTATTGCCTGATTCATGTTTCCATTCCCAAACGCGTTTAACGAATTTTTCGCGGCCAAGCTGGTGACGCGTCTTGCCTTCCAGTTCCAGTTGCCGTTCGACTACCATCTGCGTCGCAATACCGGCATGATCCGTCCCGCATTGCCAAAGTGTTTTATCACCTTTCATTCGATGATAGCGAATCAGGATATCCATCAGGGTATGCTGGAAGGCATGTCCCATGTGCAGGCTGCCGGTGACATTGGGGGGTGGCAGCATGATGCAATAACCCGGACTATCACCTGCCGGCGCAAAATAATTATTCTTCTCCCAGGTCTGATACCAGTGGATTTCTATAGCCTGTGGGTTATAGGTTTTATCCATAAGTTGCATATTAAAATTGATTGCCCGCGAAAATGGAACATTATGCCAGTTATGCGGGCAGTTAACAGCTTCAGGCAAGGGATGAGAAGAGGAGGGAAATAATTTGTATTTAGTTATCCCTGTCAGATTTAGATGATTTTATCTGGTGAACTTCGGTTTCCAACTGGGTTTTCAGTTCAGTTATTATGCTGTCCTTGATCGTGTCTTTAAGTATATTGACCAGGGCATCCAGCTCACCGGCAATTTTCTCTTCCACATTGTTGATCAGATTTGCAAATTGATCAGGGCTGATACCGTCAGTTCCTGCAGTAGCTATCCCGGCATAATCGTATTCCGGATCTCCCGTGTGCCCCATGTTGTCAGGATCGATAACATCATCAAGCACCGGGATCATGGTGTCAGTGTGCAGATCTGAAAGGATAGGGCTTGTATCCGTTATAAGATGCTCAAGCTCATTGATGGATTCATTAAGCTCTACCGAACCGGTCTGATGTGGTTTGGGTTGGGGAGGTAACTTAGGCGTTGTCATAATCAGAATTCATAGTGTGATTATGCAACTCGTAGCCGCGATCGCGGTAATCCCGGTATCGATTGCGTGCCTGTTGCCTGTCAGTGTTATTTCCAGCCACTATCTCGATAATTCTAGCAAACATTTCCGTGCATGTGGGAACATCCTGGGTCAGATTGATCATGACCTGATACTGCTCAGGAGGCTTATCTTGCCAGCCGATGATGACTGGTTCGTTACAAAGGGGTTTCTTCCCCATAATTTCGTGCGGTATAAAACTGATGTCTTTAAATGTCCACAGCAGATCATCAAGAGTTTCAGCGAAGTCCCGTGAGACGGTATGAATATAAATAGTATTACCCTGTTGCCAGGCCTTATGGGTCATGAAACAGGCAAACCGTTCTTGTGGGCTGTTCTCTGGCAGGACATAAAAATCAACCCTGGGCATATCAGGCAGCGGGTTTGTTTTTATTACATTTATCTAACAGAAATTGTACCAGCAGGGAGACAGGACGTCCGGTTGCCCCTTTGTTTTTACCTGTTGTCCACGCGGTACCGGCAATATCCAGATGTGCCCAATGGTATTTCTCGGTAAAGCGCGACAGGAAGCATGCAGCGGTAATTGTTCCCGCTTCACGGCCGCCGATGTTGGCCATATCTGCAAACGGACTGGACAGTTGCTGGTTATATTCTTCCCACAAGGGTAATTGCCAGGCTCGGTCGCCGCTGGTTTCACCAGCATTCAGCAAATCCTTGGCGAGCGGATTATGGTTGCTTATCAGGCCGGTGGCGTGATTACCCAATGCAATGACACAGGCGCCGGTCAGCGTAGCGATGTCAATGACCACGTCCGGGTTAAAGCGTTCGCTGTAAGTAAGCGCATCACACAGAATCAGACGGCCCTCGGCATCAGTATTTAGTATTTCTACAGTCTGACCGGACATACTGGTGATGATATCACCGGGTTTGGTTGCACTGCCTCCCGGCATGTTTTCCGTTGCGGGTATGACACCTGTAATGTTGAGAGGTATACCAATCTCTGCCGCTGCACATATCGTGCCCAGAACGCTTGCCGCGCCACACATATCGAATTTCATTTCATCCATGGCAGCAGCCGGTTTGATGGAAATCCCGCCGGTATCAAAGGTCACTCCCTTTCCCACCAGCACGACTGGCTTTAGATTTTTTTTTGCCCCTTTATATTCAAGGGTGATTAACTTTGCCGGCTCATCACTGCCCCGGGCTACGGATAAAAATGTGTTCATGCCGAGTTTGGTCATTGCATCTTCATCCAGCACATTAACCTGGACGGATTTGTAAGTTTTACCGAGTTGTTTTGCCTGCTCAGCCAAGTAAGACGGAGTGCAAACGTTGGAAGGCTGATTGGCCAAATCCATGGTGAGTTTGATCCCTTTTGATATAGCCATCCCGTTTTCAATCGCCTGTTCGCCAATGGATAGTTCCTTGCGAGTCGGTACTGACAGGACAAGTTTCCTGATCTTTCTGCGGCTGGTCTTGTTTTTAGTTTTATATTCAGTAAATTGATAAAGTGTATTTTGAATTGTTTCCACGGCCTGTCTGATCTTCCAGTAGTAATCCCGATTCTTGATGTTCAGTTCAGAAAGGTAATTGACCGCTTCCATGGCACCTGTTTGCTTAAGTTGCCTTATACTGTTTGTGATAATCTTGCGGTATTGATTGTCGGTTAAATCACGTTCCCTGCCGCAACCGATGAGCAGGACGCGATCAGCCAGTAAACCGGGAACGTTATGGAGCAATAATGATTGTCCCAATTTGCCTTCTATAT
>Ga0326597_10005090_pt1 | contig 18343 bp, 16 predicted proteins | sample RVTome_12_FD_203789 | JGI IMG/M metagenome (GOLD analysis project Ga0326597, IMG submission 203789) | Soil microbial communities from uranium-contaminated site in the Upper Colorado River Basin, Wyoming, United States - RVT100D185 | ecosystem: Environmental > Terrestrial > Soil > Contaminated >... | reverse complement strand
ACTCCGTGGAGCGGATCCGATATCGAAGGTACGGCTCCTCCAGCACCTCCTCGAGGCCGCGGGCGACCGCCTCGAGGTCGTAGCCGGCCAGCCCGCCGTAGGTGGGGAAGCCCTCGGTCAGGATGAGCAGATTGCGGCAGCGCTCGGCCCAGGCGTCGTCGTTGAGGGCGAGGAACCCACCGATGTTGGCGAGGCCGTCCTTCTTGGCCGACATCGTGCATCCGTCGGCCAGGGAGAACATCTCGCGGGCGATCTCGCGCGGCGTGCGGCCGGCCTGCCCCTCCTCGCGCTTCTTGATGAAGTAGGAGTTCTCGGCGAAGCGACAGGCGTCGAGAAACAGCGGCTTGCGGTAGCGGTCGCACAGCGCGCGCACGCCGCGGATGTTCTCGAGAGAGACGGGCTGCCCCCCGCCGGTGTTGTTGGTCACCGTCACCATCACGAGAGGGACAAGGTCACCGTCCGCAGCGAGGGTCCGCTCGAGGGCGGCGAGATCCACGTTGCCCTTGAACGGGTGCACCTGCGACGGCACCCGTCCTTCGGGGATCACGAGATCGCGTGCCTCCGCCTTCTCGACCTCGACGTTGGCGCGGGTCGTGTCGAAGTGGTTGTTGTTCGGCACGACGTGCCCGGGCTCGAGCACGGTGTGGAAGAGGATCCTCTCCGCCGCGCGTCCCTGGTGGGTGGGGATGACGTGCCGGAAGCCGGTCAGATCCTGGACCACGTCGCGAAAGCGGAAGAACGAGCGGCTCCCGGCGTAGGACTCGTCGCCCTGCATCAGCGCCCCCCACTGGGCGGCGGACATGGCCCCGGTGCCGGAGTCGGTGAGGAGGTCGATGAGCACGTCCTCGGCGCGAAGAAGGAACACGTTCCACCCGGCCTCGCGCAGGGCGGCCTCGCGCTCGGGGCGGTGGGTGAACTTCACCGCCTCCACGGACTTGATGCGGAACGGCTCGATGATGGTCTTGAAGCGCTCCATGTCCGCGGTTTCCTCCGTGCCGCCGGCCTCCGTCTTCTCCTCAGGTCCTCGGGTCGGGCAGCCTCGCGACCTGCCGGATGGCGGCGGCGAGGTCCTCCGCTTGCTGCGAGCCGAGGAGGAGTCGCTCGCCGCTCTCGAGCACGAGCTGCGCCCCCCGGTTGCCCCGGACGTTGTAGGCAAAGCCCCCCTTCCAGCCCCGGCGGAGGCCCCAGCCGCCAAACTCGAGTATGGGGCGATAGGTGCGCGCCTCGCACGAGCGGATCGCGGTGGGATCCAGCCTTCGCCGGTGGAGGGGTCGGAAGCGGACGTCGATCCCCGAGCGTCGCACGCTCACCGTCAGCTCCAGCAGGTGGAACAGCAGGGCCACGCCCAACCCGATCGCCGCCGCCGCCCACTCCGGCCCGCGTGGCGCCCACGAGAGGAGCGTCCACGCCGCGAGGGCGCCCACACCCACCACGAGGGCCAGGCTCAGGGGGCGGGGAAGGAAGCGCTGGGTTTCGACGAAGAGAGGAGGCTCTTCGACGATGGTGCGTCCGGCGAGGGTGGGCAAACACATGACGGCTCCATGAGTCGCGGGAGTCAGCCCGCGCCCTCGATGTCGCGAGCCATCATCGCGACGATGTCGGAGCGGCTCACGATGCCGACGAGCCTGCCGCTCTCGACCACCGGCACCGGGTTGAGGCGGCGCTTGACCATGAGCTCGGCCAAAGCCTCGAGGTCGTCGTCGGGGGCGGCGGTGACCACCTCCTCCGTCATCACGTCGCGGGCCTGCGTCCCCAGCATGTGGCGGAGCCGGTCGCGGTAGTGGCCGGGTGTCTCGAGGGGGATCCGCGCGTCGAGGAGCTGGAAGAAGGCCGGGGGCTCGAGGCGCGTGTTGCGCTGGATCAGGTCGAGCTCGGTCACGATGCCCACCACCCGGTCGTCGTCGACGACGGGCACCCCGCTGATGCCGCGCCCCGACATCAGCCGGGCGACGAGGTTGACCGAGGTGTCGGGGTGAGCGACCACGACTTCGGTGGTCATGATGTCCCGCACCTTCATGGAGCCACCTCCGCCCCGAGTATAGCCCTCAGGGGGCGGAAGCCGCCGGACCAGCGAGCCGGCGGGCGAGCACCAGCCCCACGAGACCGACGGCGACCACGCCGAGGGCGACGGTCGCCTCGCGGGCGGTGGCGCCGAAGAGGGCGAAGGCGAGGGCCACCGCCAGGGTGAGCGGGGCCGGCCACGCGTCCCGTGGACGCAGCCCCCGCTCTCGCCGGAGGGAGAGCGCGCCGAGCGCGGCGGCGGTGACCCCGTACTGCATGAGCACCCCGAGGCTCGAGAGGGCGAAGAGCTCTCCGAGGCTGCCCAGCGTCACGAAGAGGGCCACGAAGAACCAGGTGGCGACGAGGGCTCGGCGCGGGACACCGTCGGCGGAGAGGCGGTCGAGGCCGAGCAGGCCCCGCTCTCCGGCGGCGAGGGCGGACAGGTAGCGGGGCGTGGTCACCATCATCCCCAGCGTGATCCCGAGCGCGGAGACGCTCGTTCCCGCCGCCACCAGCCCGGCGAGCCCCGCACCACCGAAAACGCCGGCGGCGTCGGCGAGCGGGGCATTCGACGCGGCGAGGTCGGGCAGGGTGCTCACACAGGCCCAGGCGAGCGCGACGTACAGCGACACGGAGACCACGAGCGAGCCGACCGTCGCCCGGGGGACGGCCCGGGCGGAGGAGCGAACCTGGCCCGCGATGACGGGGACGATCTCGAAGCCCTGGCAGGCGAACATGGCGGTCAAGCCCGCTCGCAGCCACCTCGTCCCGGGCACGGCCGGGGCGGGCGCGGGCAGGGCCTCCGCCGACGCGGCCCACGCCGCGAGCAGGAGGAGGAGGGGAAGCAGCTTCAGGACCGTGAGGCTCGTCCAGATCCGGGCGGAGAGGCGCAGGCCCGAGGCGACCACGAGGGCGAGCACCGTGAGGAGCACGAGCGACACGAGACGGCGGGCGAGGGGTCCGTCGACCCCGAGCGTCGGGGCGACTGCCTGGGTCAGCCCGACGAGAACGGCCGACGTGCTGAAGAACGCGCTGACGTAGGTCACCCAGCCGACGAGAGCGGCGAATCCCTGCCCGAAGGCCGCCCGCGCGAAGACGACCGGTCCGCCGTCCTCGTCGAATCGGCGGCCGAGGGTGGCGAAGGCGAAGGCGGCCGGCAGGAGCGCCAACCCGGTCAGCGCGAACACCGCGACGAGGCCCCGCCCCGGGGCGTGGACGGCCATCGCGGCGGGGACGAAGAAGATCCCCACTCCGACGATGCCGTTGACGCCGAGGGCGAGGAGCTGGAGGGTGCCGATCGGACGGGTCACGTCGTCCCGCGAGGTCATCGAGCGTTGCCCGGGAGTTCAGCACAAACCACGGGCGAAGACAAAGGGATCATTGTCGGGGTGGGGAGCACGGCATACCATCGAAAGTGGCAGCGCCGATCGAGCGCTCGAACAGGGCGGCCTCCACACAGGGCGGCCGGCCCGGAAGGGGGGCCCATGAGGTCCATCGGTTCACTCACCTGCGTTCTCGGTCTGGCGGGTGTGCTCGCCGCCCACCCCGCCGTCGCGACCTCCCAGTCCGAGGACCCCGTCGTCCACCAGGTGTCCGGCAGCTACACGTTCCGGACCTATTGCGCGAGCTGTCACGGCGCCAAGGGGAAGGGCGACGGGCCGCTGGCCGGGAGCCTTCGCTTCGCGCCGTCCGATCTGACGACGATCGCGGAACGCAGCCAGGGCGAGTACCCCGGCGATCTGGTGTTCCAGATCATCGACGGCCGCAAGGCCGTCAAGGGGCACGGGGGACCCGACATGCCGGTCTGGGGCGACGCCTTCAAGAACACGGAATCGGGTTTCGACGAGAAGAAGGTGGCGGAGAAGATCCAGGCCCTCGTCGACCACATCAGGACGCTGCAGGTGAAGTAGGGAGAATCGCGAGGCCGGCGGGACTACTCGGAGCACTGCACGAGCAAGGCGCGCCCCATGCCGGACCGGGTGGTGGGGCGGCACGTCTCACCGGACACCGCGCAGCACCAGCAGTCCTCGAGGACCTCGGCCCTGCCTCCCCCGGGGATCACCGACTCGGACACCGCGCCGCCGCCGGCCTGCTCACACTCCCCGTCGACCGCGGCCGCACCGAGCAGGGCGACCGGCCCCCCCGTCATGTTCACGTAGGTGGGAGTCTCCTCCGTGACGGGGAAGGCGAGGGCGACGACGCGCTCGACGTCGTTCGGGAGCTGCCGGCAGACGACGATCATCGGCTCGCCCGGCTCGAAGGCCGCGGCCTCGTCGACGACGTCCCGCTCCAGCGGCCAGACGAGAACCTCGCCGCCGTCCGACTGCATGACGACGGTGTTCTTGTTCCGGTCGACGGTCTGCAGCGTCCCGTAGACGCTCCGGGGGGGACGAGCCAGATCGGCCGAGTCCCGAGGCTCGACCGGCGACGGGATGGCGGCGAGGAAGAGGGCGCCGCCGACCGCCGTCAGGGTGAGAGCGAGCGACCGTGACCGCTCCATGAATCCTCCTCGCAGGAAAAGGCGCGGCGAGCCTCCGTCGCCACGCCGGTGGCCAGCGCGCGGGGCGCCACGCTCCCTCAGCCGGCGGGCTCGACCAGGAAGGACGGGACCTGACCACCTCCCGAGGTCACGTTGGCGAGAGACGTGGCGCTGAGCCGGGTGAGGAACCCCTCGACCTCGCCGTCGAACACGTAGGGGTCGAGGTCGACCACGAAGTCGCGGAAGCCGAGACGGCCACGCTCCGAGCCCTTCTCCGGCACGAGCTGTGGGAACTCCTGCCGCAGCAGATCGACCCTCTGCTGCACGACGTATGACGCGCGCAGCGCCTCGTCGAGAGCTCGGGCCCAGTCGGCATCTGTGGCCTCCCAGCCGATGAAGATGCCCTTGCCGCCGTACTCGTCGTTGGGCTTCATCACGAGCCTTTCGCGATTCGCGAGGATGAAGGCGGGCAGATCGATCTCCCCGCCGTGCCGGGTCGTCCGGCCCTCCTGGACGCGCCTCGTCCAGGGCACGTGAGCGCGGATCGCATCCCGCTCGTCGGCCGAGAAGAGCCCCGCGAGCGAGTCGTCGGTCAGCACCGCGAAGATCGCCTTCTTGTGCACGGGCTTGCACCGGAAGGGATTGACGATCACCACCGCCCGCTCGCGGACCGCGTCGAGGAGCGGCCGCACCTCGTCGCGACGCTCGAGCAGCTCGTTCACGAGGAGGCGCTTGTAGACGATGTCGATCGCGCGACCCTCGTGGCGCAGGCGCCGGCCGTCGAAATCGAGGTGCCGCGGATCGCAGACGAGCGTGGGGTGACCTCGCGACTCGAAGTACTCCCGCGCCATGTGGTGCTCCACGCGGGTCGGAACGTGTTCGTAGTCCACCACGGCGACCGAGGGGTGCTCTTCGCGCCCCCCCGCCTCGTGGTAGCAGCGCACCAGGGTCTCGAGGCAGCGTCGCCCGGTGTGGAAGGGCGTGAGCCGCCAGCGCTCGCCGAGCCGGCGCACGACGGGAATCTCGAGGAAGACCTCGGAGAGCGTGTCCGCGTAGGCGCCTCCGGCCGGCGTCTCCGCGTTGAGCTCGACGTACTGATAGCTCGAAGGCGTGACGAACGAGTCGAGGCGAGAAAGGGGTGACGAGCGCGAGTAGCCCGGATCCCAGCTCACGAGCTCGCGCTCCTCGGGGAGCAGATCCACCCGGTCCCAGAGGTCCGGTCCCAGTGCCCTCTCGACCTTCTCGATCGCGCCGAAGATCCCCCGGCACACCCCGCGGATCTGCTCGTAGACGCCGGTGGAGACGAGGTTGGGCCGGGGGAACGAGCACAGCCAGCGGCCGCCGAACGTGAGGTGCCGCTCCCGCATCCGCGCGAAGAAGCGCTCCTCGAGCTCCTGCGCGAGCGCCCGGTCGTCGCGCAGCAGGGCGTGGTAGTCGGCGACGGCGCGCTGGCTGACGGGATCCACGGGACGCCTCCGAGGGAGTGCGACTTGTAGCACGCCCGCCTCGTCGGGTCTAGCACACGCCGCGGTGTCGAGAAGGATGATCGCCGCGCGTGAGCCTCCTCGCCGTCGCCGACTGCTATCATCGCCGGCGAACGCCTACCATGGCCGATGTCTCCCCCCCGACGGACCCGGTTCTCGACATCCACTTCCGGTGGCACGCGGGAAAGGTCTTCCTCGGCCTCGCCGTCCTCCTGACCCTCGTCGGCCTCGTCCGTCCCCTGGCCGAGCATTCTCCCACGTGGCTTCGCGCGACCGACGCGCTGCTGCTCGGCCTCGGCGTCACGGGCTCGGCGCTGCTGGCGAGCCTCAAGGGCCGCAAGCGCCCCGAGGCGCTCGCGCTCTACGGGTTCCTGGTGCTCTCGGTGGACGCGCTCGGGCAGGTCGCCGGACCCCTCGGGCTGCCGGTGTGGCCCCTGATGACGCTGCTCGTCGGTGCCCAGGCGGTGGCCGAGGACCTGAAGGTGGCATTCGCCTTCGCCGCGCAGGCTGCGCTTCTCGCCGCGGCGGGCGGGCTGTGGGCTCAGCCCCTCGACCTGCGGCCCGGGCTCGCCGCTGCGCTCGGCTATCCCGCCCTCGCCTTTGCCATCAACCGCGCGCTCGCCGGCGAGAAGCGACGCTTGAGCGGCGCCCTCGCTGAGCTCGCCCGTCTCAAGCACGGCATCGATCAGCTCGACGACGAGGCGGACGGCACGCCGGCCCCGGTTTCGCCGGCGACCCAGGCGTTGCGCCAGGTGTCGGGGGAGGGTCGACGCGCCCGGCAGCTCGACCGTGCGAGCGAGCTCGATCTGTCCCTGCGCCACATCGTCGACGTCGCCCACGTCGCGGTGAACGCTCACTCCCTGCTCTACCTCGACATCGACCGACAGCGCGAGCGCGCCCACCTGCGCGCGTCGCGGGGGTCCGCGGCGATCGTCCCCGACGGAGGGGCGCCGCTCGGGTCCGACCCGTTCAGCTTCCTCCTGGAGCGACAGCAAACGTTCTACGCCACCGACTTCAAGCGACTGCTGTGGGAGCTTCCCTGGTACCGGGGGCAGGTCCAGATCGGGACGCTCCTCGCCGTCCCCGTGCGGGTGGGGGAGGTGATCGTCGGGGCCCTGGTCGCCGACCGGCTCGAGATCCAGGCGTTCACCGGACGCGAGCCGGAGCTGATGCAGGGCTTCGCGGTGCTGGCGGGGGAGGCGATCCAGGTGGCGCGGGCCTCTCTCGGACGCGAGGAGCTCGACGTCGAGTTCAAGGCCGTCTACCCGATCTCGCAGCGGCTGGCCACGCTGCGCCGCGAGGCGGAAGTGCGCGACCTGCTCCTGCGCTCCGCGCGCCACCTCGTGGCGGTCGACGGGGCGGCGGTGGTGATGACCGACGAGCTCGAGACGCGCTACGTGATCGAGGCCGGCCACGGCTGGCCCACCGAGTTCCTCAAGCGCGAGGTCGGGCTCGACGAGCGCACGTGGGCGGCATGGGTCCTGCGCAGCGCGGAGGAGGCCTACCTTCTCGACAACCTCGCCTCCCACGAGGACCGGATGCCGGTCCTCGTTCTCGACGAGGGTGCGAGCCGGGGCGAGTCGCTCCTCGCCGTGCCGCTGCGGGCCCGCAACCGCACCCTCGGCGCCCTCGTCCTCACCGCGTCCAAGGGCGCCTTCGACGCCTCCTTCCGCCGGGTCCTCGAGATCCTCGCCAACCAGGCGGCGGCCACGATCTCCCTCATCAAGGACCGCGAGCAGCAGCGACAGATGGCGGTGCGCGACGGGCTCACCGGCTTGTACAACCGTCGGGCCTTCAACGAGCTGCTCGAGACCGCCATCGCCAACGAGGACCGTCGCGAGGGAGGCCAGCTCGGCCTCGTGATCGCCGACCTCGACCACTTCAAGAAGCTCAACGACACCTACGGTCACCAGGCGGGCGACGCCGCCCTGCGCTCCGCCGCCCGCCTGCTCGCCCAGCACCTGCGCAAGGGTGATCAGGCGGCACGCTACGGCGGGGAGGAGTTCGTGATCATCTTTCCCGGCTCCGACGAGAAGCGCGCGACGCAGGCGGCCGAGCGGCTGCGCTCGGCCATCGAGCGCCACCGGCTCGTGTTCGAGGGAGCGCGCATCCAGCTCTCGGCCAGCTTCGGGGTGGCAGTGTGGCCGGGGGACGGCCGGGAGTCGGAGTCGCTGCTCGCCTCGGCCGATCGCGCTCTGTACGCCGCGAAGGAGGCGGGCCGCAACAAGGTGATGGTGGCTTCGGGGACGCCGGCCTGACCTTGCGTCGCGAGACGCCCCGAGGTCGGGTGGCCTCGCGGGGCGGGCGGCGTCTGCCCGCGCCTGCAGCTCGAGCAGCTGCTCCGCGAGGGCGTGGCCTGAGCCGGGGCCGCCCCGCTCTCTAACGAGCTGTCACCGTCGCTGCGAAAGCACGCTCCGGAGTCGCCGCTCCGCGCGCTCCAGCCTGATCGGCCGCAACCACAAGATGATCCGGCCGGTATCGGCATTCACCGAACAGTCGCGCGCTCCGGGCACCCCGGCGCGTACCTTCGATCCCTCGGTGACACGACACTAAGTGCTCTTCTTCTTCCCGCCGAAAAGAGCGTCGAGCGCGGCGCGGGCGCGCGCCGCGTCGCTCTGCGCTCCGCCGCCGCCCGGCGCCGAGAGCGACGACGTCTCGCGGAACTCGAAGAACTCGCAGAAGTTCGCCTTCTCCTTGTCCGGCTGCCACTCGGCCTGGGGCTCGCGGCACTGGTTGTTGGCTCCCGGGTCGTGGAGCCGGCAGTTGAGGCAGCACTTCAGGTCCGAGTAGCAGTACGGGCACGAATCGGTCCGCGCGATCGCCGAGTGGATCTTCTGCTCCCGACGGCAAAGGTGGCAGACCTTCATGTCGTCACTCTAGCTCAAGGCGGCGCGGTGGGAGCCCCCGGTTCGGCGAGCCGAAGGGCGCTGCGCGCCACGAGAACGGCGGAAAGTACGAGGAAGAGGGCGCCGTCGACCCAGTAGATCCCACGAAGCGAGACGTGCGCGACCAGGCCGGCGACCGTGGGGGCGACCGCCCCGCCGAACAGCGCGGCGGCCGAGAAGAAGCCGAACGCGGTGGTGCGCACTCCCTCGGGCGCCATGAGGCCGCCGATCGTGTAGCACAGCGTCAGGGAGCCCCCGGAGACGAGACCACCGAGCACGGCGAGGCCGAGAAACACACGGTAAGAAGGGGCGAGCGCCATGGCCATGACCACCGGGGCGCCACCGACGAGTGTGGCCAGGAGCAGAATTCGCGGCGAGCGGGTGCGGCTGGCCCGTCCGAGCATCGTCGCCGACACCGCCGCCATCACCGAGTAGACGGAGATGAGAACGCCGGTGGCCGACGCCAGCCGCGAGGTCGGCACTCCGAGGTCCTGGAGATGGAGGGGCAGGATGGGCGTGAACGAGCGACCGACGAAGTTCACGACGAAGAGCACGGCGAGGACGCTCACGAGGCCCGGAATGCCCACGACCGTCCCGAACCCGCCCCGGGTTGCGGAGATCCCGGGCTCGTCCGCACGATCGGGCTCGCGATACAGCGCGAGGAGAAGCACGAGGGCCACGACGCAAAGAAGCGCCGCGGCGACGAAGGTTCGGCGCATGCCGATCACGTCGGCGAGGACGCCGCCGGCGAACGGCCCGACGGCGGCGGCCAGGATCTGGGCGGCCTGCACCATGCCGACGGCGCGGCCGGTGTCCTCGCGCCGCGCCTGCCGAGCGGCCATGGCAAGCCCGAGGGGGCCGAGGCCCCCAAAGAGCCCGATCCCCACCCGCAGCGCCAGGAGCTGCTCGACACGGGTCACGGTCCCGCACAGCGCGAGGAGCACGACGTAGGCGACGAGGGCCTTGACCGCCACTGCCTTGTGGCCGTAGCGGTCCGCGAGCTGTCCCCAGACGGGGGCCAGCAGCCCGGCGACGAGCGGCGAGACCCCGATGAGGACGCCCGCCCACAAGGCTGCGCGCTCGGGCTCCTCGACGCCGAGCTCGCGCACGAAGAGGGGGAGAAACGGGAGCACGAACGCGAAGCCGGTGAAGACGGCGAACACCATCACCACCGTGACCAGCTGGTTGCGGCGCTGGGTCGTCGCGTCGGCGCTCACCGCAGGAGCCACACCTCGCCGATGGCCAGCTCGCCGTCCACCGCGAGCCGGATCCGGCAGCGGCCCCCCGATCCGAGCTCGCGGGCGACGCCCTGGGCTCCTCCCTTCAGGCGCACCGCGGGAGCGGTTCCCCGCTCGATCACGACGTCCCGCCAGAAGACGCCGCGGCTCCACCCGGTGCCCAGGGCCTTGCTCGTCGCTTCCTTGCCCGCGATGGCGAGGGCGACGGCGTGCGCCCTTGCCGGGGCGTGAGGGGGCAGGGACGCCGCCTCATCCGGGTCCATGAGCTTGCCCACGAGCCTGTCGCCGAAGCGCGCGAGCGAGCGCGCAACACGTGGGATCTCCACGAGATCCACGCCCACCCCCACCACCATGGCCCCCGAGATGCCTCCGGGCCTGATACTACCGTGCGTGCTGGACCGGGCGGAAGGACGGAGCATAGAATCATCCTTCCCGGGAGGCCGGGTGGAGACCTCCGTGTCGACGCCAGAGAAGCTGGGTCCCTTCGAGCTGGGACGCGAGATCGGACAGGGTTCGTACGGCATCGTGTACGAGGCCCTCGATCCGGCGCGGGAGATCCGGGCCGCGGTCAAGCACTTCGTCCACGCCCCCCCGGGAGCGGCGACCGCGCTCTCCCGCCTGCGCCGCGACGCCCAGGCCGCGGGAGCCCTCGGTCACCCCAACGTGGCCAGCGTGATCGCCGCCGGCGAGCAGGATGGGGTCTCGTGGGTCGCCACCGAGCTCGTGAACGGCGTCAGCTTCGCCCAGATCGCCCGCTCCCGGGCGCCCTGGCCCATCGAGCGCGTTCTGGACGTGTGGCGCCAGATGTGCGAGGGCCTGGCTCACGCCCATCGCGAGGGGCTCCTCCACCTCGACCTCAAGCCGAGCGACGTGCGCGTGAACGCGGACGGCGACGTCAAGATCCTGGACTTCGGAGCTTGGCGCCTGAAGTCCCTCGAGGGCCAGCAGCGCGTCTTCGTCGACGCGGGGCTGCGGTACCGTCCGCCGGAGGTGCTGAGCGGACACCGACCCGACGGCCGGGCCGACATCTTCGCGGTGGCGGCCATCGTGTACGAGCTCGTCGCGCGGCGGCGGGCCTTTCCCGGCGAGAGCACGACCGACGTCATCCGCAGCGTCTCCCGCTGCGAGCCCGACCTCGCGACATTGCCCTCGTCGGCCTTCTCGCCCGGCTTCGAGCGGATGCTGGCCGCGAGCCTCGCCCGTGAAGCCTCCCGACGTCCCCGCTCGTTCGAGGAGGTCCACGCCGACCTCGTCCAGCTCGTCCGGGACACTGCGCCGCGCCTCCGCGAGGCGGCCCCCACGACCTCGGGCGCACGACCCGACCGCGACGCGCTGCTCGCCGAGCTGACTCGCGCCCGAGCCGAGGACAGGCTCGAGGACGCCCTCGACGTCTGCCGCCGCCTCCTCGCTCTCGATCCCGAGGACGAAGCGGCGCGTCGCGCGTTTCCGGAGGTGGAATCGGTTCTCGTCACCCGCGAGGCAGACGCCCTGGTGGGCGAAGCCCTGACCCTCGCCGCCGACGGCAACATCGAAGCCGCCACTCGCATCGCGGAGAAGGTCGAGGGCCTGGCCCCGTGGAGCCCCCGGTATCTCCAGTTGCAGGTCTACCTCGACGAGGAAGGGGCTCGGCGCCTCGCCGAGCGGCACGTGGAGACCGCCCGGGGACACATGGCGGACGGGCGCACCGCGGAAGCGGGGGCGGCCGCTCAAGAGGCGCTTTCGGCGCTGCCCGGCCACGAGGCGGCGGAGCGGCTCCTGCAGGAGCTGGGCGCCGGGCCGGCGACCGACCCCACGGCCGCCGAGGGCGCACCGCGGCCCGCTCCGGCGGCCCGCCCGTCGCTGGAGCCCGAGCCTCCCGCACCTGCCGAGTCGTCCGGATCCCTCGCGAAGGAGTCCCGGGCCGCGGCGTGGGAACCCGCGCACACCCCGGCGGCCGCGAACGTCTCCTCGGAACCCGCGGCGGGGCCGGCGGAGCCACCACCTCTCGTTTCCGGAGGAGAGCTCGCGTCCGCCCCCGAGGCCCTGGGCCCGGCCGCGTCCCCGCCGGCCCCGCGGTTGGACGACCCCCAACCTCCCCCCGGGGTGCGGGTGTCCGCGTCGCGCCGGGTCGAAGCCGAGGCCCTCACCGCCGACGCCCTGCGGCACTTCATGGCCAACGAGCACGATCAGGCGCGGAAAGTGGTGGATCGCGCGCTCCACCTCGACCCCGTCAACCGCCGGGCGAGGGAGCTGCAGAGGATCCTGCGCGTCCTGGGCTGAACCGCCCTTATAATCGACACCAGGAGCAAGGAGGTCTTGATGCGGGCTGCCCACATTGCGGCCGTGGCCGTCACCGCGCTGCTGTTTGCCTCGTTTGCGTCCGCCCAGGGTCTCGGCGACGCCGCGGCCCGGGAGAAGGAGAAGAGAAAGGCCGAGGCGAAGCCAGCCAGCGCCAAGGTCTACACCGAGAACGATCTGGGCGCGTCGGCGCCGCCGCCGAGCTCGCCCCTCGATCTGCCGACGGAGGAGGAAGCCGCCTCCGCCGACGGCAGCTCGGCCGAGGGCAGCACGGCCGGCGCCGAAGGCCAGCCGGGCGCCGGATCCTCGGCCGCCGCCCAGGAGGACGAGAAGGCGCGGGCCGAGGAAGCGTGGCGCCGGAAGATCGACCAGGCGCGCAAGGAGGAGCAGGTCTACCGGGACGTGATCGACAAGCTGCAGGTCGAGCTCGCCGACATGAGCGGTGGAGTCTACAACCCCGGCCGCGCCGCGAGGATCAACTTCCTCGAGGAGAACAAGCAGCTCCTGGCCCAGACCCAGGAGAAGGTCGCGACGCTCGAAGCCGAGGGTCGCGCCAACGGCTATCGCTGAGAGCCGCCCGGCAGCCGCCGCACCTTCTTCGTTTCGGCGAGGATCCCCCGGTCCTCGTTGATCTCGACGCGCCGCGGTGACTCGGTGCTGTCGATCGTCCACGAGCCCCCCGCCGGGGTGAGCTCGACCCGGCGCACCTGCTCGCCGCCCCTCGTCGTGACCGCGATCTCGAGGGGAAGCGGGCCCGGCAGGCCTTCCGGCCGTACCTCCACCGTGGTGCGCGAACCGTCGGGTGTCTCCTCGGTGCGAGCTGTCCAGACGAGCGTGGGCAGACCCGTGCCGTAGATCCACTTCTCGAAGTACGGGCGCAGCTCCCGTCCGCTCGCCGCCTCGAACGCCGATCGCATGTCCTCGGTGCCCGCCTTGGCGAAGGCGTGGCCGGCGAGGAACGTCCGGGCCGCGCGGAAGAAGGCCTCGTCTCCCACGAGGCTGCGCAGCATGTGAAGGACCCAGGCCCCCTTGTCGTACACGACCGCCCGGAGGACTCGGGGGTCCTGCTCGAGGTGGCCGAGCCGCTGGCCCAGGTGGATCGCGCCTTTCTCGTCGTACCGGCGGGCCCACTCCGCCATCTCGTCGAGCATGTCGACAAAGGCGTTCTCGCCCTTGCGGTGGCGCACCCAAAGCGCCGCCGAGTATTGCGCCCACGCCTCGGAGAGCCACTGCTCGTGGTAGTTCGCGGGAGCGGTCCCCTGGCCCCACCACTGGTGGGCCAGCTCGTGGGCGAGAAAGAAGTCGGGGAGGTCCCCGAAGTCGGCGGGGTCGTCCGGCAGCCGGCGAACGCGGAGGGTGGGCGGCCGTCTCTGCAGGTAGACGAGCCCCGGAGGGCTGTGCCCCCCGGGGGCGGCCGCCTCCACCACCACCAGGCTGATCTCGGGATAGGGGCACGGTCCGTACCGCTCGGCGAAGAAGGACAGGATCTCGAGCGCCGTCTCCATGGCCTGGCGCGTCTGGTTGCCGGTGCGGAGAGCGGCGAAGCCCCGTACCGACTGGGTGCCCTCCTGGCGCCGGCCGACGTTCTCGAGGCGACCGACCACCGCGGTGAAGTACTTGCCGGGCTGGCGCAGCCGGTACTCGGTGCTGACGCGGCCGTCGGCGGCGCGCGTCGAGAGGAGCTCGCCCCCGGTCACCGCGATCGCGTCGTCGGGCGTGTCGAGCCGCGCTCGCAGCGGCGCGTAGTCTTCCGACCCGGGGCGCGGGTACCAGGCAATGCGGTTGGAGTATACGAGCGGCGGCCGCTCGAGCAGGGCGCGGTCGACGTACGCCGGCTCGGGCTCACGGAACAGCTGCAGCAGCTCCTGGTCCATCGAGGCCGGGTCGTGCCGTCCCGAGTAGCGAACGGTCAAGGACACGACGTCGGTCCGCCCGGCGAGAGGACCCAGCGAAACGACGAGCCCGTCCTGCTCCCGCACGCGCAGGAAGAGGAGGCTGCGGCCGTCGTCCGCGGTCACCGAGCTCACCGTGAAGTCCTCGTCGAGCTTCAGACGCACCGTGGGGACTGGCCGCAGGAAACGCAGGAAGAGGGTGTCGACGGCGCTGAGCCACTTGCGGTCGGGTTCGAAGCGGGCGACGAGATCGTGCCGCAGGACGTCGATCGGGCGCCCGTCGTCCTCGCTGTAGTCGACAGGCCGCCCCGCCGACGGGTACGAGCAGATCTTCAGGCGCCGGTCGCGCTCGAAGAGGTTCACGTCCTCCGCCTCGTTGCCGGCGAGGGCGTACGTCAGCACGCGGCTGCCCTTCCACGGGAAGTCCACCACGGCGTCTCCCGACCCGGGAGAGAGCCACCACGGGGAGCGGGGCAACGCGGCGTCGACGATGAAGCTGCGGGGCGCGCGCTCTCTCCAGCGCTTCTCCGCCTCCGCCCGCCGGCGTTCGGGGTGCGGGTCGGGCTCGAGCCGGGTCGCGTCGAGGACGCGCGGGAGATCCTCCGGGGAGAGGCGGACGAAGGCCCACTTCACGTCGCGGTCGAGGACGGGGTCGCCGGAGTACTGTCGCAGCTGCGCCTGCTCTCCCGGAGGGCGCGGGGAGAAGCGGACGCGACCCCGACCCACGAACACGAGGGCGGTCGGCCCCAGGGAATCGGGCGTCCGGAAGAGGCTTCCATCCTCCATGAGCAGGGAGAAGTCCTCGAGGTCCAGGGAGACGCCCCGCACGCGAAAAGCCCCGTCGTCGAGGCGCAGGTGGATGAGCCCGTCCATTGCCCCGCCCGTCTCGCGGCCGGTGATCGCCCAGCGCGAGGCCCGCTCCTCGAGCTCGAGTCGCCAGTACTGCACCGAAGCCTGGGGCTCGGTGACGGTGAAGACCTGGACGTCGACCGACAGGCGCGACGACCGGGCCTGGTGCCGCGGCCGGCCGAGAATCGTGAGCTGGGTCTCCTCGGCGGCGAACGCCTCGCGCGCGGCCGCGGCCTCCGCGTCCCTCTGCTCGGGAGAGGAGAACGACCACAGGGCCAGGTATCCCTCGATGTCGCGGGCGAACCACGCGTTGCCCAGCCCCTCGAGGAGCTGGGCCGCCGCGGTCGGCGAGGTCTCCTCGAGCGATCGGCTGGTGAGCGCGCGCTCCGGGGCCGCGGCCAACGCCCCGCTCGCCGCCACGAGGCCGAGGAGGGTGGCGGACCGGACGCGGTGCCACGACGCTCGCCCGAGGCTTTCCTCAACCATCAAACATCCACCACCACCCGCTCTATTCAGTGTAGTGCACCGTGCTCACCGCGGGCCTCGGCGAGTCGCTCGTATAATGGTGGGGAAGTGTCCCTGCTCGAAAGGTTCCTCCCATGACATCCTCGGTTTCGCTCGCGGCCGCGTTCGTGGCGGGTCTGGTCTCCTTCATCTCGCCGTGCGTCCTGCCCATCGTGCCCGGGTACCTGTCGTTCATCAGCGGCGTCAACGTGGCGCAGTTTCGCGAGGGGAGTGCTCCTCGCGATGTCGTGCGACGCATCGTCCTCACGAGCCTGGCCTTCGTCCTCGGCTTCTCGACGGTCTTCATCGCCCTCGGCGCCGCCGCGACCTACGTCGGCTCGCTCCTGCAGGAGTACAAGCGCACCTTCGGAATGGTGGGGGGCGTGATCATCATCGTCCTCGGCCTCCACACCGCCGGTGTGTTCAAGATCCAGTGGCTCCTCGCCGAGAAACGGGCGAGCGTCGAGTCACGCCCTCTCGGTCTGGTTGGAGCCTACGTGGTGGGGCTCGCCTTCGCCTTCGGCTGGACCCCGTGCATCGGCCCCATCCTCGGGGCGATCCTGCTCTATGCCTCCCAACAGGAGACGGTGGGGCAGGGGGTGGTCCTCCTCTCCGCCTACTCGGCCGGGCTCGGCATTCCCTTCCTGCTCTCCGCCCTCGCCGTGAACGGCTTCTTCAAGGTCTTCGGCCGGCTGCGCGGCTCGATGCGGACGGTGGAGGTCGTGTCCGGGGCGCTCCTCGTCGGTGTCGGCCTGCTCCTCGTGACCGACCGGCTCACCGTCATCGCCCAGTACTTCACGAAGCTCTTCCCGTCCCTGGCGGGGGTTGGTTAGCCGGGGAGTGCGTACGCTGCGGCGGGCGGGGGGTGGTGGATATAATGGAGGGATGCTTCATCGGGCACTGGTCTTGTCCCTGCTGACGGGCGCCTTTCTCCTGCCCGCCTGCGGCCCCGCCCCGAGGTCGAACCAGGTGAAGGCGGCCCCCTCGTTCGATCTCCCCGACCTCAACGGCGGGCGGGTCAGCCTCGCCTCGCTCCAGGGCAAGGTCCTCGTGGTCGATTTCTGGGCGACCTGGTGCGGGCCCTGTATCAAGGAGATCCCCGAGTACGCCGAGTTCTGGCGCAAGAACCAGCCCCGGGGCATCGAGGTGGTCGGGATCGTCATGGACTCGGGCGACCCCGACGAGATCCTCGACTTCGTGCGCGAGTTCAGGATTCCCTACCGCCAGCTCCTCGGCGACGACGACATCGCCGGCGCATTTGGGGTCAACCAGGGATACCCGACGACGTTCGTGATCGACGGCAAGGGCATGATCCGCTCGAAGGTGCTGGGGAGCCCTCCGACCAAGTTCAAGAAACTGCAGGAAGACGTGGACACCGCCCTTGCCGGCTGAGCGTCCGCGCCCCCTCTCGAGGTGATCCCGTGAGCGTGACCAGAGACCAGGTGCTTGCCGCCCTCCGCGCCGTGCAGGACCCCGACCTCCACAAGGACATCGTGACGCTGGGCTTCGTCAAGGAGGTGAAGATCGAAGGGGGTGAGGTCGACTTCACCATCGAGCTCACGACTCCCGCGTGCCCGGTGAAGGACGAGATGAAGGCGGAGGCCGAGAACAAGGTCGCGGCCCTCGACGGGGTGAGCGCGGCGCGGGCGAAGATGACCGCCAACGTGAGCACCCGCGGGGGTTTCGGACGGCAGCATATCCCCGGCATCCGCAACATCGTCGCGGTGGGGGCGGGCAAGGGCGGCGTGGGCAAGTCCACGACGTCGGTGAACCTCGCGGTCGCGCTGGCGAGCAAGGGGGCCCGGGTCGGCCTCCTCGACGGCGACGTCTACGGCCCCAACATCCCGCAGATGCTCGGCCTCGGCGACGCCCCGGCGGTGGACGCGGAGAAGCACATCATTCCCCCCGAGGGCTTCGGCATCAAGGTCATCTCGATGGGCATGCTCGTCCCCCCCGACCAGCCGATCATCTGGCGCGGGCCCATGCTTCACAGCGCCGTGCAGCAGTTCATGCGCGACGTTTCGTGGGGCGAGCTCGACTACCTGGTCGTCGACCTGCCGCCGGGCACCGGTGACGTCGCCCTGAGCATGGCCCAGAGCGTGCCCATGGCGGGGGCGGTCCTGGTGACGACGCCCCAGGGAGTGTCGGTCTCCGACGTCCGCAAGGCGGTGGGCATGTTCCGCCAGCTCAACATCCCGATTCTCGGCGTGATCGAGAACATGAGCTACTTCGTGTGCGGGCACTGCCAGGAGCGCACCGAGATCTTCGGCAACGGCGGCGGCCGCCACATGGCCGAGGACCTCGGGATCCCGTTCCTGGGCGAGGTGCCGATCGACACGCGCGTCCGCTCGGGAGGCGACGAGGGCCAGCCGATCGTGGCCGCCGTTCCCGAGGCCCCTGCCGCCCAGGCGTTTCTCGACCTCGCGAGCCGGGTCGCCGCCCAGGTGTCGATTCAGAACATGCGGGTCCTGAAGGTCATCCAGACGGCCTGAGTCGACCCGCGGCCGTGGTCGGGGTGAAGCCGCTCAGCCCGGACCTTGCCCGTCGCACATCCGGACGTATCGCCGGGCCGACGCCGTGTGTCAGACTCGCCCCATGGGACCACGCCCGATCCTCGTTCCGTCGCTCCTGCTCGGGGTCGCCACGCTGGGGGCGCAGGAGGAGCCTCGGAGGCTGCCCACCACCGAGTCGGCTCTCGTCGTCGTAGACGCGGTGGCGCGCGACGGCAAGGGCC
>Ga0326597_10005089_pt1 | contig 18348 bp, 17 predicted proteins | sample RVTome_12_FD_203789 | JGI IMG/M metagenome (GOLD analysis project Ga0326597, IMG submission 203789) | Soil microbial communities from uranium-contaminated site in the Upper Colorado River Basin, Wyoming, United States - RVT100D185 | ecosystem: Environmental > Terrestrial > Soil > Contaminated >... | reverse complement strand
CGACATATTGCGCGCGGTGAAACGGCGGCACAATGTGATCTACACGCCGTTCTTCTGGCGCTGGATCATGGCGATCATCCGCGCCATTCCCGAACCGCTGTTCAAACGCCTGAAAATCTGACGGCTTCCGGCGCAATGCTGCGGCGGTTCAGCCGCCGAACCACACTGCCCATTGCCCGGCCGCCCAGAACATCAGGCTGAGCGTGATCATCAATAGCCCCAGCCCGAGCTTGTCGCGCAGCGCGAACACCATCGGGTCGTAGTCTTGCTTGCCATACCAGCCCAGCATCACCATGCGCACCAGCCACCAGCCCATCGGCAGCATCGCCAGCCACAAAAGCCAGCTGTCGGGGTAAAGCGTGCGGCCCTGATCGGAAATCGAATAGAGAAAGAAGATCAGCAGCGCGGCGAAGGCGCCAAGCCCTGCGACGTTCAACAGATCGCCCCGGTCGGCGCGCCCGTAGCCGCGGCCCGGCAGCCGCGCTTCGCTTGGCGCCAGCGTCAGCTCGGTCAGCCGTTTCACGCAGCCAAGCGCCAGAAACACCGGGAAGATGAAGATCAGCATATAGACCGACACATCCAGCGCGCCCGCCGCCGCCCCGGCAACGACGCGAATCGTGTAAAGCGTTGCAAGCGTGGCGATATCGACCCAGCGCATGCGCTTGAGGCGCAGCGAATAGGCCAGCGAGGTGGCCATGTAAAGCACCACAACCCCCAGAAAGCCCGGCCCGATCGCCGCCGCAATGCCCAGCGCCAGCGCTGCCAGAAGCACGAACGCCAGCATGCCCGCGCCGATCGGTGCAGCGCCTGAGGCAAACGGGCGATGGCGTTTGGTCGGGTGCAGCCGGTCGGCTTCCAGATCCAGCAGGTCATTGACGATGTAGATCGACGAAGCCGCGGCGCTGAAGGCAATGATGCCCCACAGGATCGGCACCAAAGTGACCAGATCGAACCGGTGCGCGGCGATCATCGGCAGCAGCAAAAGCCCGTTCTTGACCCATTGATGCGGTCGCAGCGCGCGCAACAGCGCCCGCACCGACCAGCCGCCTTCAAGTGCCACGACATTGTGGCCGCGCCCGGCCAGCGCCTGTGCGGCACGCGGAAAGCCGACCACCAGCGTGTTTTCGGCGTGTTCCCACACCGCCAGATCGGCCGCGGCATTGCCGGCGTAATCGAAACCCTGTTCGCCGAAAGCCCGCACCAGCGCATCGGCCTTGGCGCTGCCTTTCAGGTTGACCGCGCCGTCCGAGGCGAAGACCCGGTCGGAAAAGCCGTAGTCGGCGGCCAGTTGTCGCACCTGGCTGTGGTCTGCCGCCGAGGCCAGCACCACCTCGCGGCCCTCGCGGTGGCTGGTCAGGGCAAGTTCGGCCACCGAAGGATTGACCGGCAGCAGGTCGGTGCGCAGCGGCGCCACCGCGGCAAGCGCCGCTTTCAGCCGCGCCGGGTGGCGCAGGTGACGCAGGCAGGCCAGCGTGGCGCGCGGCGCCCGGCCAAGCCCGGCCCAGAACGCCTCGAACAGCATGTCGGTCTGCAAAAAGGTGCCATCGACATCCAGCACCAGCGGCTTCACTGCAGCCAAGGTCTTATCCTTTCACGGCAAACACGCAGCCGTCCGATACCAGTTCGGGCGGCGTCAGGCACAGGCCCCGCGCCAGCACCCAGGCGGCCAGCACTTTCGGCACATAGCCGCGGGTTTCGGCATAGGGCGGCACCCCACCCGCGGCATCCACGGCATTTTCGCCGGCGTTGTAGGCGGCCAGCACCAGCACCGGGTCGCGGCCAAAGCGGCGCATCAGCCAGTTCAGATAGGCGACGCCGCCGCCGATGTTTTGCGCTGCCACCAGGCTGTCGGCCACCTCGAACCGCGCCGCCGTGGCGGGGATCAGTTGCATCAGCCCCTCCGCGCCGGAACCGGAAACCGCATTGGCGCGGCCGCCGCTTTCCACCGCGATCACCGCCAGCACCAGCGCCGGCGATACCTCGGTACCGACCGTGGCCGCCAGAATCGCGCTGCCATGCGCCGCGGCGATGTCCTGCAACTGCTGCAACCGCATTGCGCCCGCGTCCGTCGAGGTTTCGGCAAGTGCCGCCAAGGCAGCCTCGAATCGGCCCGCCCGCGCGTCTGCGCCCGCCGGCACCCTGTCCCAGAACCACTGCCAGGGGTCGGGCGCCGATGGCGCGGCAGCGGGCAATTGCAGCTGCGGCGCCGGCAGCTGCGGCAATGCGGCAAGCCGGCGGCGCTGATCCTCGGGGTCGATCTGGATGGTCAGGCGCCGGGTCGTGCCGGCGGGCGGCACGCCGATGCGCCTGAAGGTGAAATCGGCCTCGGCCGGCGCGCCATCTTGCGCCGCCGCTTGCGCGCCCGAAAGCGCCGCGCCTATCACCATCACGCCTGCCAGCCGCCACATCCGCGCGGAACCTGCCTTGCCTCATCGGTCTTTTTTTCCTTATCCCGGAAAACCCGCCGCAACGCCAGAAAAACCGAATCGGCGGGCGATTCGCCTGGCATCAGCGCGCCGAAAACATGCAAAAACCCCGCTGCAAGCCCCGACTACCTTCATTTTCATACGTGTTTTCCATACCGTAGCGACAGGTTCCGATCTGCGCCGGTTTCCCCCAAAATGTCAGCGACGTGCCCCAATCGGGCCACGTTTCGCTCGCATCAATCATAGACACCGCGACGGAACGGGCCGAAATCAGAGGCGGCCATGGTCACCGGGGCGCGGGCAACGAGGACCAAGGAGAAACCCTATGAAGCTGTTCAAACTCGCGAGAAAATTCCACGCCCAGGAAGACGGCGCCGTGACCGTTGACTGGGTTGTGCTGACTGCCGCCGTCGTCGGCCTTGGCGCCGCCGCGCTGGCCATGGTGACGAGCTCAACCGGCACGCTGACCTCGAAGATCGCGGGCTATCTGGACGACGCCACGATCAACACGTCGTTCTGATCGGGTCACCGTTTCAGGCAGGGCCGCGCCGCAGGGCGCGGCTTTTTGCTTTGCCGGGCATCGCGGACCGCGGTCGCGATGCTGCGCTGCCCTTGCCAAAGGCAGGTTTCCAAAGCGACTTTCCGTAAAATTGTACGATACCTGCCCCAATCGGAACAAGATCTGGCGGCAAAACACCCTTATACCGCGACGGAACAGGCCGAGCACAGACGCCGCAAACGCCGGGGCGCGGGCAACGAGGACCAAGGAGAAACCCTATGAAGCTGTTCAAACTCGCGAGAAAATTCCACGCCCAGGAAGACGGCGCCGTGACCGTTGACTGGGTTGTGCTGACTGCCGCCGTCGTCGGCCTTGGCGCCGCCGCGCTGGCCATGGTGTCGAGCTCGACCGGCACGCTGACCTCGAAGGTCGCGGGCTATCTGGACGACGCCACGATCAACACTTCGTTCTGATCGGGTCACCGTTTCAGGCAGGGCCGCGCCGCAGGGCGCGGCCCTTTGCTTTGCGGGACCATGGCGGGGAACCGGATGACACCCCTACACGCTTTGGTTGACAAGGAAATTGCCCCATCCGGTCCTATTTGTGCCCCAAAGCTCGCGCAGCTTGAGCGCATGTGAAAACCCGGTGCCGCCGGACTGTGCGGCATCCCGTCAGAGGTTGCAAGGTCAAGTGCCATGAAAAGACTCCTGGAAAGATTCCGCATACTGCGCCGCAACGACGATGGTGCCATTACCGTGGACTGGGTCGTGCTGACGGCCGGGGTCGCGGGGCTTGGCATGGCGGTGGCCTACACGCTTTGGGTCGAAATCGGCAATGCCAACAACAACATCGTCGAATTCGTCGACGCCCAGTCGATCAACACGACGTTCGGACGCTGATGATCCGCCGCCGCCATGTTGCGGCCACGGTTGCATGCGAAAGTAACGATAACCGCGCCTGTCGGGCGCGAAATGGTGATATCACAGGAAGGGCATTTCGATGCGTATGGTCTATGGGCTCGTTCTGCTGGTGGGCATGGCGCTTGCGGGTTTTGCGGTTTACATGGCGCAAGGCTACATCGCCCAGGCGCAGGCGGAACGTGATTATCTGCTGGCGGCCCAGGCCAGGGCACCGGAGCTGGTGAACGTGGTGGTGGCGCGCCGCGCGCTGCGCTACGGCGAACGCTTTACCCGGCAGGATCTTGAGGTGATCAAGGTGCAGGCCGGCAAGGTGCCCGCCGGGGCGTTCAATGCCATTTCGGCGCCGCTGGATGCGGCCGGGGTGGCGACGGTGTTCCGCGATGGCGAAACCCGCCCGCGCGCCACGATGCGCAGCTATGAACCCTTTGAGCCGCTTTTGGGTGCCAAGATCACCCCGCCGGGCGTTGACGCGGGGATCCTGGCAAGCCTGGCGCCCGACCGCCGCGCCTTTACCGTCAATGTCGATATGTCCAGCGGGGTTTCGGGCTTTCTGCGCCCGGGCGATCTGGTCGATGTCTATTGGTCTGGCCGCTCGGGCAACCGCGAGATGACCAAGCTGATCGAGGCCAGCCTGCGACTGATCGCGATCGACCAAAGCGCCGATGCCGACCGTTCCGAAGAAACCCGGATCGCGCGCACCGTCACCGCCGAGGTCACCCCCGAACAGGTTGCGGCGCTGACGCTGGCGCAGGCCACGGGGCGGCTGACGCTGTCGCTGGTGGGCAGCGTCAACACCACCGAGATCGGCGCCATCGAGATCGACCGCGACAGCCTGTTGGGGATCGAACAGGTCGAGGTGGCGGCACCGATCGAAGAGGCGAAAGTCTGCACCATCCGTTCGCGCAAGGCAGGCGAACTGGTGCTGGTCGAAATCCCCTGCACCAACTGACCGGCAGCGCACGAAACCGGCCCAATGACGCGAAGGCAGTGATGCCTTCGCGTCACGCGTTTGTGCAAATCGCGCGAAAAGTGTCGTGCAAGCGGTTGATTCTTGCAAATTATTCAGGTTTCACGCATGCTGCGCGGCGAACCGGGCATGAACAGACCCGGGAAACGGGCATCAGACCCGCCGTGCAGCGTGATCGGAGAGGCAGGATCACAATGAAGATAAGTGGACTTTTCAGGGCCTTGGCTCTTGCGACGGCACTTGCTGCCGGGGTGGTCGCACCCGCCGCTTCGGAAACGCTGCGGGTCATGACGGGGGGTGCTTCGGCGCCGCTGGCGGTGCCGATGAACCGCGCGGTGGTGCTTGAAAGTGACGTGCCCTTTGCAGAACTGTCGATCGCCAACCCCGGTATCGCCGATATCACCACGCTTTCGGACCGCACCATCTATGTGCTCGGCAAGGTGCCCGGGCGCACCACGATGACGATACTTGGCGCCGACGGAAAGCTGATTTCCAACGTCGAGGTGCAGGTTACCCCCGACATCGCCGAGTTCAAGGAACGGCTGCAGCAGATTTTGCCGGGCGAGCCGATCGAGGTGCGCACCGCCAATGACGGGATCGTGCTTTCGGGCACGGTGTCGTCGATTGCCAGGCTGGATCGCGCCATGGATCTGGCGCAGCGCTACGCCCCCAACCGCGTCTCGAACCTGATGAGCGTGGGCGGCACGCAGCAGGTCATGCTGAAGGTGCGCTTTGCCGAAATGCAGCGCTCGGTCGCCAAGAACCTTGGCGCCTCGTTCGGCATCAGCGGCGCCGGAACCGACGGCCGCATCATCTCGGGCACCGGCAACACCAGCGGCATCAACGGGCTGCTTTCGGGCGGCGCGGTGCCGCTGACCAGCGGCGCCTTCGGCGGCATCGGCGGCTCCATCGTGCTGGGCGACGTGACCCTGGCGGTGCTGCTTGAGGCGCTGGAATCCAAGGGCATGGTGCGCACGCTGGCGGAACCGAACCTGACCGCGCTGTCGGGGCAGGAAGCGAAGTTCCTTGCCGGCGGCGAATACCCGATTCCGGTTTCCGACAACGACGGCATCGCCATTGAATACAAACCCTTCGGCGTCGAATTGGCGTTCGTGCCGCGGGTGGTTGACGGCGATACCATCAACCTTGAAATCAAGGCCGCGGTTTCGGCGATCGACACCACGGTGTCGATGTCCAACAACAACGGCTTTGCCGTCAACGCCTTCAAGCGGCGCGATGCGCAGACCACGGTGGAAATGCGCGATGGCGAAAGCTTCGCGATCGCCGGGCTGCTGCAGGACGATTTCAACGACCTGAACAGCCAGATCCCCTGGCTGGGCGACGTGCCGGTGCTTGGGGCGCTGTTCCGCTCGGCTTCGTTCGAGCGCAAGCAGTCGGAACTGGTGATCATCGTCACGCCGCATCTGGTCACGCCGACGCGCGGCGAAGCGCTGTCGCTGCCCACCGACCGGGTTCACCCGCCGACGGAAAACGAGCTGTTCCTGTTTGGCAAGACCTCGTCGCAGCGGCCCACCACCGGTGCCGCGGCCGAGGTCGCGCGGCAGGACTTTTCCGGTTCCTATGGCTATGTGATGGAGTAGGCGATGCGGGCGCAGATGAAAATTGCCGTGCTGCTGCTGCTCAGCGCCGCTCTGGCGGGGTGCGAGCGCAGCGGCTCGTTCTTCGGCGAGGCCGGGTCGGAGTTCGACACGTCCGATTTCGGCAACGCAACGATGAACAACACGCTGCTGCATTCGGGCGAGCGGGACTACGCGATCAACCTCAACCAGCGCTTCAGCGCGCAGGTTCCGACCACGGTGAACTTTGCCTTCGATGTCGCGGTTCTGGATGGCGCCGCGCAGCGGGTGCTGGCGCAGCAGGCCGACTGGATCCGGCAGTTCCCCGAAGTGCGGTTCCGGGTTTATGGGCATACCGATCTGGTCGGCAGCGACGCCTATAACAAGGCGCTCGGGCTGCGGCGCGCGCAGGCGGTGGTCAATTTCCTCGTTTCGCAGGGCATCAGCCGCTCGCGGCTGGAGGCGATGGTCAGCTATGGCGAAACGCGGCCGCTGGTGTTCACCCAGAACGAGGATGTGCGCAACCGCCGCACCGTCACCGAGGTTTCCGGTTTCGTGCGCAATCATCCAACCGTGATGAACGGCAAATACGCGGAAATCGTGTTCCGCGATTACATCCAGTCGGCGCAGTGGCAACAGCAAAGCGGCGCCACCGGCGGCGCCGCGGCCGCGGCCGGGGTCGGTGGCGGCGGCAACTGACGGGAAAGCGTCACAGTTGAGACGGCTTGGGGCGGGCTTTGGGAACAAAGCCCGCCTGCGTCTTTCATCGTATCGCGAAACCGCATAATTACGCTTCTTTAGCCCCAATCTGGCCAATATTCAGGGCGACTTTACCCCTAGGCAGTAATGGCATGACGAGTGAGTCGTGTCCGGGAAATGCAGCAGGCCCGAATCGGCGGTTCCGATCGGGCGGTGCGGTTCAAACCCGTGGCAAAGGGGACGACAGGCAATGAGCAGCGCAGCAGCGATTTTGAAACCGGAACCGGCCCCGATTACGGCCTGCACGATTTCGCGCGATGTCGCGAATTTCGAACTGCTGATCGAGGACATGGAAACGGCATTCGGCGAAAGCTGGGGGGATCTGAGCTTTTCCGACGCGGTGCTGTTCTTCAGCCAGCCCGAGGCCGCCGCGCTGAAGGTCGTCGCCGTGGCCATCGACGCCGAAGACGAAAACGACCTGCCGCGCATTGCCACGGTCGTCAAGGCCGCGCGCGAACATGACATACGGGTTCTGCTGATCGCCGAAAAGGTTGGCCCGACCGCGTTGCACCAGCTGCTGCAAAGCGGCGCTTCGGATTTCGTGCCCTACCCGCTTCCCGATGGTGCCTTGCATGAAGCGCTGGAAAAGCTGCGCAAGCTTGATGAAGCGCCGCCGCCGGTGCAGTCGCCGATGCTGGCGCAAAAACCCGATGCCGCGCCGACCTTCAAGGCGACCGGCAGCAAGGATGGCGTGATCCTGGCGGTGCATGGCCTTGCCGGCGGCACCGGTGCCACCACCTTCGCAGTGAACCTGGCGTGGGAGTTGGCAACGATCGACATGAAGGCGCCGCCGAAGGTCTGCCTGCTGGACCTTGACCTGCAATATGGCAGCACCTCGACCTATCTTGATCTGCCGCGCCGCGAAGCGGTCTATGAGCTGCTTTCCGACACCGCGCATATGGATGCCGAAAGCTTTGCGCAGGCGCTGCAGCCCTATAACGAACGCTTGCAGGTGCTGACCGCGCCGGCCGACATGCTGCCGCTTGATCTGGTCAGCGGCGAAGATGTCACCCGGCTGATCGAGATGGCGCGCGCCAATTTCGATTTCGTGGTGATCGACATGCCGACCGCAGTGGTCAGCTGGACCGAAACGGTGCTGAACCTGTCGCACGTCTATTTCGCCACGGTCGAGCTGGACATGCGCTCGGCGCAGAATACATTGCGCATGATCCGCGCGCTGAAGGCCGAGGGCCTGCCAGCGGAAAAACTGCGTTACGTGCTGAACCGCGCGCCGAAGTTCACCGACCTCACCGGCAAATCGCGGGTGCGGCGGCTGGCCGAAAGCCTCGACATCGCGATCGAGGTGCTGTTGCCCGACGGTGGCAAGCAGATCACCCAGGCCAACGACCACGGCCTGCCGCTGGCCGATTCGGCCAAGAAATCGCCGCTGCGCCGGGAAATCCAGAAGATTGCCAAGTCGCTGCATGACCTGAATCTTGCCGCCGAAGCCGGGCAAAACTGAGGATTGAGCGATGTTCTCGCGCTACAAGAAGACCTCGGGTGCCCAGTCGGGCAAATCCGGCCTGGCGCCCGCCGCGCCGCAGCCTGCCGCAAGCGTCGCCGCAGTTGCAGCGGCCCCGGTCGCCCAGGCGGTGCTGCAGCGCCGCCCCGCGCCGCAACCCAGCGCCGCCATTGCCGCAATCACCGACAAGGACCGCAAGCGCAAGGAACGCATGAGCGAGCTGAAGGTGGAGCTGCACAAGCGCCTGCTTGACAACCTGAACCTTGCCGCGCTCGAATCCGCCCCCGAGGCCGATCTGCGTGCCGAAATCGCCAGCATCGTGGCCGAGGCCCTGGGCGAGATGTCGGTGGTGCTGAACGGCCCCGAACGCGCGACGCTGAACCAGGAACTTTACGACGAGGTGATGGGCCTTGGCCCGCTGGAGCCGCTGTTGAAGGATGACACCGTCAACGACATTCTGGTGAACGGCCCGCAGCAGATCTTTGTGGAACGCGCCGGCAAGCTGATGCTGACCGACACCACCTTCAAGGATGAAAAGCACCTGCTGCGGATCATCGACAAGATCGTGTCGGCCGTGGGCCGCCGGGTTGACGAATCCAACCCCTATGTCGATGCCCGCCTTGCCGATGGCAGCCGCTTCAACGCCATGGTGCCGCCGGTGGCGGTTGACGGCAGCCTGGTCTCGATCCGCAAATTCAAGAAAGACAAGCTTGGCATCGACGATCTGGTGCGGTTCGGCGCCTTTACCGAGGAAATGGCGGCCTATCTGCAGGCCGCCGTCTCGACCCGACTGAACATCATCGTTTCGGGCGGCACCGGTTCAGGCAAGACCACCACGCTGAACGCGCTGTCGTCCTTCATCGACAATACCGAACGCATCCTGACCATCGAAGACACCGCCGAACTGCAATTGCAGCAAGTGCATGTGGGCCGCATGGAAAGCCGCCCGCCAAACGTCGAAGGCCGCGGCGCGGTCACCCAGCGCGACTGCTTGCGCAACGCGCTGCGGATGCGCCCCGACCGCATCATCGTCGGCGAAACCCGCGGCGAAGAAGTGATCGACATGCTGCAGGCAATGAACACCGGCCACGACGGATCCATGACCACGATCCACGCCAACAGCGCGCGCGATGCGGTCAGCCGGCTGGAAAACATGATCGCCATGTCTGGCATTGAAATGCCGACCAAGGCGGTGCGCAGCCAGATCGCCAGCGCCGTCAACCTGATCGTGCAGGCCTCGCGCCTGCAGGACGGCAGCCGCCGCATGACCTCGGTCACCGAAGTCACCGGCATGGAAGGCGAGGTGATCTCGATGCAGGAAATCTTCCGTTACGAACGCCTTGGCCTGGCGCCAGATGGCACGATCATCGGCCGCTTCACCGCCACCGGGGTGCGCTCGCACTATTCCGACCGCTTCAAGCAATGGGGCTACGATCTGCCCGCCAGCATTTACGAACCAGTGGAAAACTGACCCATGATCAGCGCAACCCCGATCATCTACGGCCTGATCTTCCTGGCGGTGCTGCTGCTGGTCGAAGGCATTTACCTGCTGGCCTTCGGCAAATCGATCTCGCTGAACAGCCGCGTCAACCGGCGGCTTGACCTGCTGGAAAAAGGCGGCCGGCGCGAGGCGGTTCTGGAACAGCTGCGCAAGGAAATCTCGCAGCATCGCGGCTCGGGTGGCATCCCGATTTACGCGATGCTGGCCGACAAGGCGCAAAAGGCCAACATCGCCTTTTCACCCCGGGCGCTGATCGCGGTGATGGGGTTTCTGGTGCTGGTGGCTTTTGTCGGCCTGTCGGTCGGCACCGATGCCGAACTGCCCGTGCGCGCGGCGCTGTCGGTGGCGATGGGTGTGGGCGCGGTTTACATGTGGGTCAACAGCAAGGCCAGCAAGCGCATGGCGATGATCGAAGAGCAGTTGCCCGACGCGATTGAATTGATGGTGCGCAGCCTGCGCGTCGGCCACCCGTTTTCATCGGCCATCCAGATCGTCGCGAAAGAGGTGCCAGACCCGCTGGGCACCGAATTCGGCATCATCGCCGACGAGGCCGCCTATGGCCGCAACGTCACCGAGTCGCTGGCCGATCTGGCCGAGCGCATGGATATGCAGGATCTGCGCTTTCTCGCGGTTGCGGTATCGATCCAGCAGGCCTCGGGTGGCAACCTCGCGGAAATCCTGGAGGGTCTGTCCAAGGTGATCCGCGCGCGTTTCAGGTTGTTTCGCCGCGTCAAGGCGATCACCGCCGAGGCGAAATGGTCGGGCAAGTTCCTTTCGGGGTTTCCGCTGGGCGTGCTGCTGATCATCCAGCTGTCCTCGCCCGACTACTACGATGCCGTCAAGGAAACTGCGGCCTTCGTGCCGGCCACAATCGTCGTCTTCGTGATGCTGGGCATAAACATGCTCTTCATGCGGGCGATGGTGAACATCAAGGTCTAGGGGGCGAACATGCAGTTTCTTGCGCCGATCACACAGCGTCTGACCGATCTGCTTGGCCCGCTCGGACCGCTGATGGTGATCGCGGTTCTGGGCGTGCTGCTGGTTCTTGCGGTGCTGCCAACCGTGCTGAAGCGCCGCGACGACCCGCTTGACCGGCTGCGCCACGCACAGGACGCACTTGCAAAATCGGCGCGCAACAGCGAGGCGCCGCGGCAGGCGTTGCGGGTGGGCAGCGGCAAGGACAAGCTCGAAAAATTCGCCGGCTTCCTGGAACCGAAGACCGAAGAGGAAATGTCCGAGTCGCGGCTGAACATGACGCGCGCGGGCTATCGCGGCAAGAACGCGGTGCGCACCTTCCACGCCATCCAGTTCGGGCTGGGGCTCAGCCTGCTGCTGCTTGGCGTGGTGTTCGCCTTGGTCTCTGCCGGCAACGGCGGCAGTTCGCCGTCAACGATGATCATGTCGGTGCTTTTGCCCGGCGGCGTCGGTTATTACCTGCCCAAATACTGGGTGGAGCGGCGCGTCCAGACCCGGCGCGACGAAATCCAGAAGGGCTTTCCCGACGCGCTCGACCTGCTGCTGGTCTGTGTCGAGGCCGGACAGTCGCTTGATCAGGGCATCATCCGGGTTTCGAAAGAGCTTGCCGCGGGCTATCCCGCACTGTCCGAGGAATTCGGGCTGGTCGCTTATGAAATCAAGGCCGGTAAGGACAAGTCGCAGGTGCTGCGCGCCTTTGGCGAACGTTCCGGCGTGCAGGATGTCAATTCCTTCGTCACCGTAATGATCCAGTCGCAGACCTTCGGCACCTCGATCGCCGATGCGCTGCGCGTCTATGCCAACGACATGCGCGACAAGCGTGTGATGCGCGCCGAGGAAGCGGCCAACAAGATCCCCACCAAGATGACGTTGGGCACGATGATGTTCACCGTGCCGCCGCTGCTGATCATCCTTGTCGGGCCCTCGGTTCACGATATGATGGAAACGTTCAAGACCCTGAACATGTGAGCCGATGGCAAAATTCCGCCACGGCGGCCTTGGCGCCGCCGCGATTATCGCCCTTGCGGCCCTTGCCGCCTGCCAGCCGGCCGGCGGCCTTGGGCGTGATGCGACTTCGCCCTATGCCCCCGGCACCGCCCCTGGCGAGGCGGTGGACGGGCTGATCGTCGGGCACCGGCTGATGGCGGCTGGCGAATACGAACTGGCACTGGAGGCCTATTACCGCGCCGCTGCCGAACGCGGCGCCACGGTCGATGTGCTGTCGGCGATCGGCTCGGCCAATCTGCGGCTGGGGCGGCTTGGCCAGGCCGAACGGCTGCTGCGCCGCGCCGCCGAGATCGACCCGACCTTCGTTCCGGCATGGAACAATCTGGGCGTCGTGCTGATGGAAACCGGCCAATTCCCCGAGGCGGCGCGGGTGTTTCAGACCGCCTATGCGCTGGACAGTGGCGAAACGGACTCGATCCGCGAAAATCTGCGCCTGGCGCTCGCAAACATCGAGAATCCCGGCTATGCTCCGGCGCAGAATGCGTATTCGCTGGTCTGGCGCGGGAACGGGCAATACCTGCTTTTGACCAATCACTGAGGCAAGCAGCAAAGGACGCACAAAGATGCGCCACCGGGTTCTACTTTCGCTCTGCGCGTGCAGCACGCTGGTGCTGGCCGCCTGCCAATCGGGCAGCGACGCCGACGTGGCACGGGCGCTGCAATCGGTCAACGTGATCGATGAAACCAACCTTTCCGACGTGATGCTGACCGTGGGTGACCCCGCCGAAGCGGTGGCCTATTTCCAGCGCGCCACCGCCGAGCGGCCAGACCGCATCGACCTGCAGCGCGGGCTGGCCAAGTCACTGGTGCGCGCGCGCAAGCCGACCGAGGCGGCTGCGGTCTGGGCCAAGGTGCTGCTGCACCCCGAGGCCGGCAGCATCGACCGCCTGGCATATGCCGAAACGCTGATCCGGATGAACGAATGGGACCGTGCCGAGGCTGAGCTGAACCTGATTCCGCCAACCCATGAAACCTATGACCGCTACCGGCTTGAGGCGATGGTGGCCGATTCCAACAAGGCCTGGGACAAAGCCGACAGTTTCTATGAAACCGCAGCAGGGCTGACCACGCGGCCCGCCGCAGTGCTGAACAACTGGGGCTATTCCAAACTGACGCGCGGCGATCACACCGGCGCCGAACGGCTGTTTGCCGAGGCGCTGCGCAACGATCCGGGCCGGTTCACCACCAAGAACAACCTGGTGCTGGCGCGCGCCGGGCAGGGCAAATACGACCTGCCGGTGATGCAGATGACGCAGGTGGAACGCGCGCAGCTGCTTTACACCGCCGGGCTGGCGGCGATCAAGCGCGGCGATGTCACCATTGGCCGCGGCCTGCTGCGCGAGGCGCTGGAAACCCATCCGCAGCATTTTGACGAGGCGGCGCGCGCGCTTGCAGCGCTGGATGTCGGCGCCGGTCAGGGCTAGCGGCGTGCTGGGGCTTTCCCCGCCGCACGCGGCGCTGGTGTTCTTGCTTCTGGTCACGCCCATCTGCGCCTGGGTAGCGTGGTCGGATCTGAAAACCATGAAGATCCCGAACCGGGCGGTGCTGACGCTGCTGGCGGTGTTCGCGCTGGCCGGGCCGCTGCTGCTGCCTTTCGATGTCTGGCTGTGGCGGTGGGCGCAGTTTGCGCTGGTGCTGGTGCTGGGCGTGGTGTTGAACGCGGTGGCGCATTTCGGCGCCGGCGACGCCAAGTTCGGCGCCGCGATGGCGCCGTTTTTTGCGCCCGCCGATACCACGCTGGCGCTGCTGCTGCTGGCCGCCTTTCTGCTGGGCGCCTTTGCGGCGCACCGGCTGGTGCGCGCGGTGCCACCGCTGCGCGACCTGGCACCGGACTGGGTTTCCTGGCATCGCGCCGATTTCCCGCTGGGGTTGGCGCTGGTCGGAACGCTTTGGGCCTATCTGGCGCTTGCCGCGTTCACGGCCTGACCGGCCGCAGCAGGATGAAGCGTGCGTTGCGCTGCACTTCGGTCAGCGCGGGGCCGGCCTCAACAAGGCCCTTCAGCGCGGCGCTGCGCGAAGCAACATTGGTCGGGCACAGCGGCACCAGCACGTAATCCGCCGCCGCGATCCCCGGCGTGCCGCCGTAAAGCCAGGGCGCCCCGCCCTGCAGCGGCGGAAAATCACCGTAAAGCCACAGCGTCGAGAACAGATCGGCGATGAATATCGACCTGCCGTTCAGCCCCGCCGCAGCCAGATCGGCGGCGGTGGCCTCGAACCAGGTGTTGTAGCCGCCCAGGAGTTCGCATTCGGCCAGCGTCTCGCCATTCAGCACGGCAGGTTCGGGCAGCTCGCCGGCGCGGTCGCGGTAGGCGGCATAGGGCGCGCCGGGCGCATCCAGCGTCACCGAGGCGCGGGCGCCGTATAGCCGCGCCTGCTGCACCAGCACATCGGCATGCGCGGGCCGCCCCGGCAACAGCGGCACCATGCCCTCGGTGCTGGCAAACACCTGTCGCAGCGGGCTGAGCGCAAGGTTGATCAGCGAGGGCGTGGCGAAGGCCAGCGCCACCACCCCCAGCAGCGTCAGCGCGCTGCGCATCGGCCAGCCCAGCACGTTGCGCGCATAGGCATCGGGGCGCAGGCTCAGCGCGACGGCCGCCAGCAGCACCAGCCACTGCGGATCGTTGCCGTAGTTCTGCCAGGTCACGTAGAAAAATCCGGGCAGCAGCAACAGCAGCGCCAGACCCTCGCTGGTGCGCCCGGATTGGCGCAAGAACACCACTGTTGCCAACGCCGCCAGCGAGCCGCCGAAATACGCCGGCGCCGCGATCACCGAGGCCAGGCTCAGCCCGGGTTGCGCGCGGATCTCGGATCGCGAGACGGCCAGCAGATCGCCCAGATAGGCCTGCCAGAAGGCCGGGCCGGCCAGCGCCGTCAGCCCGGCCACCACCACCAGCCCCGCCAGCAGCCCGGCCAGCAGCATGCGGCCCTGCCCGCGCAACACCAGCACCATCAGCACCGCCGGCGCAAAGGCGGCGAAATAGGTGACCTTGATCAGCGCCAACGCCGCCATGCCCAGCCCGATCAGCGCGCCGTCAAGCCAGGGGTGCCGCCGGCCGCGGTCGGCCAGCACCGCCAACGGGACCACCACATAGACGATGGCCCAGGCCCAGCGGTTGTAATGCATCGACAGCGAAACCGCAGGCTGCGCCTCGCCATGCACCAGCGCCAGGCAAAGCACCACGACATAGCTGCCAAGCGCCGCCGCGACGACGCCGTCAAAGCGCGAGGCCATGGCGCGCACCAAAGGCAGCAGTAGCACCAGCGCCACCAGCACCTGCGCCCAGATCACCGCATGCCCAAGCCCGCTGCCCAGCCAGACGAAGGCGGCAATCGGCGCAATCGCCAGCACGCCGATCGGGGTCATGAAATCCAGGTGCGGCCACTGCCCGGCCTCGGCCATGCGCAACACCATATCGGCCAGGTGCAATGTGTCGCCTTCATGCTTGGCCAGGTAAAGCCCGCCCTTCGCCAGCATCAGCCCGCCCAAGCCCACGATCAGCGCCGCGAACAGCCCCGCCAGGATAAGTGCATTCGCCCTTTGCATCGCAGCCTCTCCGCGCCGGTTCCATGTTTTGGCCACATTAGCCACGCAGGGTTGCGCTGTGAATCCCTTCGTTTGCGCAATTGCGCAGGCGCTGGACAATGGCCGAAGGACCGGGCGGAAGATGAACATGATGGCGTCGAGCGTGCTGGCCCCGGTGCCGCCGAAATCGCTGGCAGATACCGGGATTTCGCTGGTGATGCTGCGCGATATCCTGCTCAAGACGATCTTTCGCACCAACCTTGACGCGGCCTCGGCCATCGCCCGCGCGATCAGCCTGCCGCTGGGGGTGACGCAGGATCTGATCGACATGTCGCGCAGCCAGCGCCTGCTGGAGGCAACCGGCACGCTGCACGCCAATTCCGGCAGCGAAATGGGCTATCAGCTGACCGATGCCGGCAAGGCGCGTGCGCTCGATGCGCTGAGCCAGTCGGAATACTACGGCGCCGTGCCGGTGCCGCTTGCAGCTTACCGCGAACAGATGCAGCGCCAGTCGATCCGCAACATCCGCATCTCGCGCGCGCAGCTGACCGGCGCCATGGGGCACCTGATCCTGCCCGATGCGCTGCTGGACCACCTTGGCCCGGCGGTCGGCTCGGGCCGCTCGATCCTGATGTATGGCCCGCCCGGCAACGGCAAATCCTCTATCTCGAACGGTATCCGCGATGCGCTTGGCGATCGCATCTACATACCGCGCGCCATCGAATATGCTGGCCAGGTGATCACCGTGTTCGACCCGATCGTGCACACCGCGGCCCAGGAAAGCGTCGATGACCCGACCAGCCTGCGCCGCTCGGCCAACCGTTTCGACAACCGCTATGTCTACTCGGTCCGCCCCACCGTGATCACCGGGGGCGAGCTGTCGCTGGACATGCTCGATCTGACCTACAACCCCACCGCGCGCACCTATACCGCGCCTTTGCAGCTGAAATCCTCGGGCGGCGTGTTCATTGTCGATGACCTCGGGCGGCAGGCCGAGCCGCCGCAGAAGCTGGTCAACCGCTGGATCGTGCCGCTGGAAGAGGGCCGCGATATTCTGGCGCTGCAGTCGGGCGAAAAGTTCGAAGTGCCGTTCGACACGCTGGTGATCTTTTCCACCAACTTTCACCCCAACGAAATCTTTGACAAGGCTGCACTGCGGCGCATTTTCTTCAAGATCAAGATCGACGGGCCAAGCCAATCCGATTTTCTGAAGATTTTCGCGATGGTGGCGCGCAAGAAGGGCGTGCCGCTGGACGAAACCGCGCTGGTGCACCTGCTGAAGGTAAAATACCCCACCATCGACAACGTCTTTGCCAACTACCAGCCGGTGTTCCTGATCGATCAGATCAGGGCAATCTGCGATTTCGAGGGCATCCCTTACCAGATGACCCCCGAACTGATCGACCGGGCCTGGGCCAACCTGTTCGTGCGCGATGAGGCGATCGCGCACTGAACCCGCGCGTCAGGTCTGTGGCAGCATCCGCCCCAGCACCCGCCCGCCTAGAACATGCACGTGAAAATGCTGCACCTCTTGCACCCCGGCGACGCCGGCATTGGAAATGGTGCGGTAGCCCGCGCCGCCCTGCCCCGGCGAAACACCCGCCATTTCGCAGATTTTCGCCGTGCTGCGCATGAAATCGACGATCTCGGTTTCGCTGGCGGCGGCGGCGAAATGGTCGAAGGTCACGTAGGCCCCCTTGGGGATCACCAGCACATGCACCGGCGCCTGCGGGCGGATATCGCGAAATGCCAGCGTGTGTTCGGTTTCCAGCACCGTATCATTGGGGATCTCGCCGCGCAGGATGCGGGCAAAGATGTTACCGGGGTCGTAGCTGTAAGCCATCGGGCGCTCCTCTAGTCCACGAAAAGGTAATCCGTCGCGGCGATTTCGCGCGCCACCGGCTCGGCCACGCCCAGAAATCCGGCCAAAACGCGGGCGTTTTCATCGGGGGAGGCGCTTTGGCGCATTCGGTAAAGCGCGGGAAAATTCGCATCCCTTATGCGGTCGCTTTCGAATTTCAGGTCATAGCGGATGGTCGGCAACAGCCGGTCGACGACCTCTTTGGGCGTGCGTTCGCCCGCAAGACCGACGCGGCGGGAATGGCCGATCAGATAGTCGTCGGTAAAATCGCATTCGACTTCCATGATCCGCACCGTGGTGCGGTCCGAGGCGAAATCGTGCATCAGGTCGATCGCCGATGGATCAAGGCAGATCACCAGCCGGTTGGCGCCGTGATAGTCGAACAGCATGCGCATCAGCGCACGCCGGTGGCGGTTGCGCTTTTCCACGGTCGATTGAATGCCGCCCAGATCGGGCAGCGGGCACGCAGCTTCATGAAACAGATATTCCGCCGCGGGCAGTTTCGCCACGCCGCGCACCCGCTCGACCAGGCGCTTGGCCACGTGCCATTTCTTGCACACGACCATCATCAGTTCGCGCTCGCGGCCAAGGCTCGATTCGGTTTCCCAGAAACGCGGCGCGAAGCGGCGCCCGATGCGGCCGCGACCGGCAAGAAACTGAAACAGGCTGCGGCCCTCGTTCGAAATCGGAAACTGCGTTTCGCCGGCGTTCCACAATTCCCCCAGCCGCTGTTTCAGCGCCTGGGCGTCGGGGCTGATCTTGCGTGCGAACAGGTAATCCTGCGCCAGCAGCAGGTCATACTGGTCGTTGTAGAACACCACCGGCATGCCATAGTCGCTGAACATCAGGAATGTCAGCGTGCGCGTCCTG
>Ga0326597_10005088_pt1 | contig 18351 bp, 11 predicted proteins | sample RVTome_12_FD_203789 | JGI IMG/M metagenome (GOLD analysis project Ga0326597, IMG submission 203789) | Soil microbial communities from uranium-contaminated site in the Upper Colorado River Basin, Wyoming, United States - RVT100D185 | ecosystem: Environmental > Terrestrial > Soil > Contaminated >... | reverse complement strand
ATGCGAACCTCGATCAACTCGATGCCGATTTCGACGGCGTGGGCGATACCTGCGACAATTGCCAGTCGGTCGGAAACCCCGATCAGTTGGATCTCGATGGCGACGGCCTCGGAGATCTCTGCGACGCCGATCTCGACGGTGACAGCGTGCTGAACACCTCGGACAACTGCCCCGACGATTCGAATCCGGATCAGGAAGATCTGGATTTCGATTCCGTCGGAGACGCCTGTGACCCGGACCGCGATGGAGATGGCGATCTCAACGAGAGCGACAACTGCCCGGATCTATCGAATCCAAGCCAGGCAGACTTTGATCTCGACATGATCGGGGATGCGTGCGATTCCGACGACGACAACGACGGCCTGCTCGATGGCGTCGAAACCGCAAGCACGATCTACGTCTCGCCGGACGATACCGGCACCGACCCGCTGAATCGGGACACCGATGGTGACGGAACGAGTGACGGCGACGAGGTGAACGGCGAGATCTTCACGGATCCGAACGATCCCGAGGACAAGCCAGCCGTGATTCCCGCGGTATCGGGCTGGGGTCTCTTCGTACTGGGCGCGCTGCTGCTCGCAGTAGCGGGCCGGTTCCTGGTCCGATCGAGTGCCGCGCGACGATGAATTTCCTGCGTCGAGCCGCCGTTCTGATCGCAGTCTGTATCTCGATGATCGATAGCCGCGCGGAGGCGCGAACCGATCCCGCAGCGATCGGCGCCGGTGCCCCGAGCGTTCTATTGGTCACCTTCGACACGGTTCGGGCCGACCGAATCGGCGCCTATGGCTATTCGTCGGCCATCACGCCTACGCTCGATGGGCTCGCGACTCGGGGAATCTTGTTCGAGTCGGCCGTCAGCGCTACGCCAACCACTCTGCCGTCCCACGCCTCGATTCTCACCGGTACCTATCCGTCGGCCCACGGTGTTCACGACAACGGTGTCTTTGCGTTGCAGCGCGACGCAAAGCTGATCTCCGAGGTGTTCCAGCAACGCGGTTTCCGCACCGCGGCCTTCGTCGGGACGTATATCCTCGACGCGAGATTTGGATTGGATCAGGGTTTCGAGGCCTATCGGGCGCCGGCGCCGACGCTCGAATTCCGGATGCACGCCGCACGGCGCTCTGCGAGCGAAGTTGTCGACGAGGCGATTTCCTGGTTCGAGCAGCTCGATCGCGGTGAGCGCTTTTTTGTCTGGGTTCACTTCTACGATCCTCATCGCCCGCTTGCCGAACACGATGCGCTCGGCCACAAGATCAAGAATCCATATGATGCCGCAATCGGCGCCTGCGATCGAGAACTCGGGCGCTTGTTGCGGTTTCTCGACACGCGTGGGCTCGGCGAGAATCTATTGGCCGTAGTGACGGCGGACCACGGCGAATCCAACGGAGAACACGGGGAACCGACCCACGGAATCTTCGTCTACCAGAGTACGATGCGTGTACCGTTGATCTTCTCTGGAGGGCCGCTGGCCGAGCAAAAGGGTGTTCGCGTCGAGCACACGGTCACGAACACCGCGATCGCACCCACTATCTTGAATCTAGCAGGCCTCGCGCCGACGGAGATGCCCGCCGTTCGACTCCTTCCTCTGTTGTCGGCGAAGGGTAGTGGTACCGTCTCCGCAGAAGTTGCGCCGCTCCTGTTGCAGAGCCTTACTCCTTATTACAACTATCGGTGGCGCGCTCTTCGTGGCGCCATGTGGCAGGGATACAAGCTCGTCCACGGATCGACGCCAGAGATCTACGCGTTGGAGCAAGATCCTGGCGAACTCGACGATCTCGCCAGCAAGCACTCCGCTCTCGTCGCTGATCTGAGCCGTCGCCTCGAGAACCTCGTCGCGGAACACGCGCCGCTCGGCTGGGCGGTGAGTCGTGCAGTTACAGCCAACGAAATCGAGCTGCTCGCTTCGCTCGGATATGCCGATCATTTCGCTGGGGAGGATCCCTTCGATCCCACGCTCCCAGACCCTCGTGAACGGATCGGGGACATCGAACTCATCAACGAAGCGGGTGCCAATTTCAGGCGTTGGGGTGAACTTTCTGTCCAGTACGCGACCGCCTGGCAGCGAGATCAGGAAGGGCGACATTTCCTCGAAAAGGCGCGCACACTCGCGCTGGAACTCCAAAGCCGCAATCCCCGGGACCCCACGATTCCGGTGATGCTCGGCGCCATCGAGAGCGAATTGAAGAATTACGACGCTGCGATTCCCCTGCTGGAGCAGGCGGTACGGGATCTTCCCTTCGAGACTGAGCGCCGCGCGAGGTTGGCCGATACCTACGCCAAAGCGCAACGCTTGGACGATGCCATTCGCGAGATGCAAAGAGTGATCGATCTCGATCCCGAGCAATCCACCTACAACCAGATGCTGATCGGCTACGCGTTGGAGGCGGGACGATTCGATGAAGCGCTTCGAGCGATGGGTCGTTACGTCGAGGCGATGACCGTCGAAAGCCCGGAACACCGCGCTGCGACGATTTGGGTCTCCGAACAAAAAAAGCGGATACCGGCTGGCGAGGGGCGCGCTGTGCCGAACCCTACAGGAGAGTCCAATGGCGCAGATCGCTGACGCGAAAGCGCTCTATTGCTTCATGCCCCTGAGGAGCCAATCGGCTCTGCTCTTGACGGCTTCGGGGCCGTGCGGATCGATTTGTCCCGCCTGATCGAGTAGCGATCTGTGTCGGGCGCCCCGGCCCTCGAACGCCGCCAACATCGCCTCGCGCATCATTTCTTCCAGCTCCATGTGCGACGATTGCGACATGAAGGAATATCGCGCCGCCGATCCGCGTTGGAGGTTGGCGCGCTGCAGGAGTCTCAGGTTCTCGATCCGCGCACCACCGCGATCCATCGGCCGACCGACCCGGTAGGGCGTGAATTCGAGGATGTTGTGATCCCAGGTGTTGATCGGACCCGGACCGACTTCGACGAGAAGTTGCGATTTGCTGGCGATCCACTGAGCACGGAGCCCTTCGAGCCCATCGATGTGAAGATAGAGGAGATCCTCATTCAGGCGCGTCGTCGGGTGCTTTCGAAACGGTCGTTTCGTCAGGGGCTCGCGCGATCCGACCATGAAGAAGCTGAATGGCATCGACAGGAAGGTTTCGGCCTCCGGGAACACCTCGCAGAAGGTTCGGATGATCACGCCGAAGTCCGATGGAACTTCGCCAACCGGAATCCACTGAATGAATATTCCGTCGGGTTCCAGACGATCGAGTGCGTACTCGTAGAACTCGCGCGAGAGAATCTTGCCATTTCCCGAAAAATCTTCGTTCTGTTTTCCATCCGAGATGATCAAGTCGTAACGCTCGTCTTCGCGGAGCAGGTAGTGGACGGCATCGTCGACGATCACCTCGACTCTCGGATCTTCGAGAACTTCCGATTCGTCGAAGTAGTGACTTCCGCGCACCACCGCTGCGCTGATCTCCACGACGTCCAGTGTCTCGAGTTCCGTGTATGAGGCCAACGTGTGCATCGTCGACCCAGAACCCAGGCCAACATTCAAGGTCGTCCGGATACGATCGTCCAGCGCCATCGGAAGATGGGCGAGGAGCAGCTGTTTGAGGTAGATCGGAGAGAGTACGCTGCGGCTGTGACCGATCGCGTTGCCATCGATCATCATTCCGCGCACGCTCGGATCCTGGATCATCTCCCATACCTGGACGGTCGCGAGGTCTCCCTCTTCCTCGAACGCTTTCCTCACCCCGCTCGCATCGCCACTCCATAGGGAACCGAATCCAGCTGGCAGCAGCAGGTTTGCGCCCATGAACGCGGCGATCGCAGCGCTACCCCAGACGAGCCTGCCCGGCACGCGTATGCGGATCCACGCGAACACCATCAGCCCGAGGGCGAGATTGACCATCGCGAGCATCCGCGTTCCGCCCATCGTGCCCCAATTGGGAAGAATCCAGACCGCGGCAACGACCGAGCCCGTGATGCTCCCGAGGTTTGCGAGCAGGTAGGATTCGCCGATCCGCGCCCCGAGTCGGCGGACATCGCCGAGAAACAGGCGGCTGGCGAGTGGGAAGGAAAGGCCCATGAAGAGGGTTGCCGGCAACATCATCACGAAAGCGAGACCAGCGTGGATGGCCAGTCGCGACTGCCACGGAAGATTCCGGACCTCTTCGGAAAACACGCTGAATCGCTGCTTGAGTTCGGGCTCCCCCACTACGTAGGAGGCGCTGCCAATCGCAAACAGAGCGAGCAGGGCAATCGCGAGTTGGATGATCGCCAGATCGCGCTCGGGCATCCCGCGTGAGACGACGCGCCGAAGCAATAATCCGCCGATCCCGAGTCCCAAAAGGAACACCACGAGTGCGGCGGTCAGCGCGTAGGTGCTGTTGCCGACGAGATATCGCAGCGCGCGAAACCACAAGACCTCGTAGGCAATGGTCGTAAAGCCCGATAGCAGCAACACCACCCCGGTAACCCGGAATGGAAGCTCGGTCGAGACAGCCAGGTCGGAGGTCGGTGGCGCAGGCGAAACGGGTGGCGCTGCCGGGGTGCCACGACTTCGCGCGAGGAGAAGCGCCGCGATTCCAACACCGAGATTGATCGCGTTTCCCCACCGGCTCGTCAGACTCAATCCGACGCGCTCGATCAAGACCAATCCCGCGAGGATCGCACCACAGGCAGCGCCCACGGTATTCCAGCCGTAGATCGGTCCGAGGTGTTGATCGACATTGCTCGGCGTGCGGATCAGCGTATTGCAGAGCGCCGGGAAGGTCGCCCCCATCAGTGCCGATGGAATCAGCAAGAGCGCGAAGGCAGTGGCGAAGCGGAGCGCCGTGAGCGATGTGTCGCCTGGTAGAGCCCGAGCGATTGCGGCGAAGATTGGCGGAAGGTGGGCAAAACCGTAAGTCAAGAGCGCGGCTGAGAGGGCGATCCCGATCTCGATTGCTCCGTAGATCCGAAGTGGCGCTGCACTCCGGTCGCCGACCACGTGGTAACGCCAGGCACCCAGTCCCATCCCACCCATGAAGCCCGCAACCACTGCGCTCATTGCAAGTGTCGTACTGCCAAAACTGAGCGCGAGCAGATTGGTCCAGGTGACCTGGTAGATCAGTGCCGCCGCTCCGGATAGAAAGGCCAGGAGATACAGTACGGCTGTCACGGCTTGCTATTCGAGCCTCTTCGTGGTCTGGTGGAGGAGTTCGCCAAGCGTACATCGACAGCCGACTCCGAGCGACCCCGGCTTTCTCAATCGCGATATCCGAGGGCTCGAAGCGTTTCTTCTTCTTCCGGTGAGAGTGTGAATTTGGCGGGGAACTCTCCGGGCTGTGTCGTAATCGGCTTGCGTGTCGTTCGGTGGATCGCGGGATGAGGTTCGAGTTCGCGCTCGTAGCGCTCTATCCGCTCCGTATAGTCATCGAAGATCTCGACGCGCTCGGTTCGAAGGTTGCGCAGTTCTTCCGGCGATTCTCCCAGATCGAAGAGCAGCCCTTCGACGTCGCCGAATTTGGCGTGGCCCTCGATCATCTTGAATCGACTTCCCACCGCCACCCGGCGGATCGGTTCCATCCCCTCGTTGGGTATACGCAGCACTCCCGGAAAGACGACGCGCTCGTCGGTTTCGTTGCCATTTCCGATCAATCGCGGCGTGAAGTCGACGCCGCGAAGTCTTCCCGGGTAGGGCACGTTCGCGAGCGACAGGATCGTGGGCAGCAGGTCCAGGTGCCACGCCACGCCCGCCACGCTGCGAACCTCGCTCTCTCGAAGCAGGTGCGGATAGGAGACGATCAACGGGATCTTGAGTGCTTCGTCGAAAGGCACCTGGTCGTGTCGATAGAGACCGTGCTCGAAGAACGCCTCTCCGTGATCGGAGGTGATGATGAACAAGGTGTCGTCCCATTGGTCGAGTTCGACCAGCAGCGAGCGGATCTGCCCGATGGCCCGGTCGATCGATCGGATCCGGTCTTCGTATCCGCGCAATAGCGCGCTGCGATCGAGCTCGAAGTGCGGTGTGTCTGGGAATCCGGCGGGGAGACGGTTGTAACCACAACCGAGGCGTTCGGAATTGTCATTTGCGAGCTGGTTGAACAACGTGCAGAACTCGCGGATCTTGGCTGGAGCCGTGGCCGCATGGGAGGTCGCGCCCGGCTCGCGGGCTGGGAACTTCCGGCGCCACTGTTCGATCTCTTCTTTCGTCGGAAGGCCGCGCTCGGGATGCTCTCGCCGGTAGCGGTCGAAGCCCCCATAGGGATCGTGGACTGCGTAGGTATGGAGAAACAGGAAGTATGGTTCGTTCGCTGCTGAACGCATCCAGTCCAGGATCGACCAGAGGGATTCCTCCACGACTTTGCGCTGGGGATAGGCGACATATCGATCGAAGCCGCGATCGAATCCGAACTCTGCATCGACATATCCGCCCTCGTGAAAAGCCTGGGTCCGATAGCCCGCCTCGCGAAGCAATTCCGCGAGCGTCGGAACTTCGGGTGCGAGGACGGCGGCTTCATTCCAAAGGCCGTGTTCGAGCGCATCGAGGCCCGTAAAGATCGACATGGTCGCTGGCAGCGTAAAGGAGGCAGCCGCGTAGAAGTTCGTGAATCGCACGCCCTCTGCGGCGATCTCTTCGAGATTCGGTGTCGTCGCGGCCGTACCATATCCGCTCACGCGATCTGCCCGGACCGTGTCCATGCTGAAGAGGATGATCCGACCCGGGCGCTCGTGTGCGTTTGCACTTCTTGCTCGACTCGCTCGGACGTTCGGATCTCGGTTGGCGTCGTTCTCCCCGCGCGGGGCATCTTCCTGCCAGCAGCCAGAGGATCCGATCGCCAGCATGGCAATCGAAGTCCAACGCAATAAAGCGATCAGACTGCCCCGGACCAGCCCTTCCCCGCCAGATGTGGCTTCGTACACGGCGTCAGCGTAGACCGTCAGCGCCCCGAAGGCCGCTCGATTTCACAGTCTGGATTTCGGGCCGTCATGCGTCGGAATCGGGTGTGCTGTATAGTGCCTGCGCGAATGCCGTCCCCGCATAACGTCCAAGCCGTGATCATCGTGATCTTCCTGTGGCTCGGATGGTTGGGGATGCAGGCGCGCTTTGGCATCGTTCGGAAGAACTCGACCTGGATTCTCCTGGTACTGGCCTTGCTCTCACTGGCCGCCCATACCAACTATCTTCGCTACCAACGAGAATTGGATCGGCGCGATAGCTGGGATTTCTACGTCTACTACATGGGGCCGAAGTACTTTCCCGAACTCGGCTACCACGGCCTCTACGACGCCCACACGATTGCGGATTACGAAGACGATTTCCGCGCCTACCGACCGATGATCTGGGTGCGTTCGCTCGACGACTATCGCCTCGTTCAAAAGCAAAGCATCGTAGAGCGGAAGGACGAGATCATCGGTTGGTTCACGCCATCGCGTTGGCAGGCGTTCAAATCCGACATCAGAGTGTTTCGCCCCGACGACGTCTTCGATCGGCGCGGATCGAGTTGGTCACTGGATCACGGTTATAACGGTGCGCCACTGACCACCGCGATCAACGGCACGTTACTTCGGCAGCCTTTCCTATCGACCGAGCAATTCGTGCAACTCATGTCGTGGTCCGATCTGCTGCTCGTAGTCGGTGCGGGCGCAGTCATCGGCTGTCTGCTCGGAGCGCAGTGGGGTTTTCTCTTCGTGATCGCGTTCGGCGCCAATCCACTGAACGACTACATCACGGTGGGTGGAAGCTATCTGCGCTACCTGCACTTCGTCGCGCTCGCATTGGGCATCGTGGCCCTGCGCAAGGGGCGCGGAGTGACCGCTGGACTCCTGTTTGCCGCGGCTACCCACCTGCGCGTCTTCCCCGTCCTGTTCGCGTCGGCTCTGCTGCTCAGCGACGTGCTTCGCCCCGATCGTCGACGCTTGCTCCTCGAGCGGCGGCGTTTCTATCTGAGCTTTGCCGCAGCGGGGCTGCTGCTTCTCGCAGCAACTTCACTGCTGCGAGCACCCGGCGAGCAGAATGTCTGGATCGATTTCGCGAAGAACACCCTGCAGCACAGCAAAGCCTACTCGGTCAACATGTTGGGGCTCAAATACCCTTTCATGTATTCGGACGAAACGAATCTGGAGGTGATCGCGAGCAGCTCGAAGCCAATCGACTGGCGATCCGAAGTTTCCACGAGGCTCTCCCGGAATTCCATCGGTTATCGCCTCGCTGCGGCTGCGCTCGTCGCGCTTTCAATTCTTTATTTGCGGCGAATCAGAGATGGTGGAGAAGCGTTGTTCGTCGGGCTCGCGTGGGTTTACGCTTTACTACAGGTAGCGGTGTACGATTACATGTTGATGAGCCTCGTTCCACTCATCTTTGCGAGGGACCAGCGGATGTGGTGGGCGCTCGGTTTGACCTGGATCACGATTGGCTTCGTCGTGCAGTTTCCCGCTGCGGAAGCTGCCTACGATTGGGGTTACAACGTCATCAGCCTCGTATTGGCCGTCTATCTCGTGGGGGTTCTCGTGCTGCGCACGTTCGTCTGGCGCGAGCCGGGCGATTCTCTTGTGGCCGGGCCCAGTTCGTAGAGCGGACGCTAGATATTCGGCGCCACGACGGTCCGCTGGGGCGCCAATGCTTCGGGATCCGCCGAGGTGCCAGTCGGTCGTGGGTCGCCGTTCGAGCCGCGGCGCCGGCGCAGCAGCATGGTGGCAATCCCGTAGGCGAACGCGGGTAGGACGAAGCTCGCCACCGAGGCGGGCAGAAATCGGAACGCCTCGGTGGTTTTCGATGTCAGCGGGTTGTAGAGCGCCAGATAGACGGCCTGCCCCAGCGCCACGCACGCCAGCGCCGCCCAGTTGTAACCGCGCCAGTAGTGATACTCCGCGTTGGCGTCGTCGCTGAAGATCGCCCACAGGTTCAGTTTCTGGCCGCGCAGCAGGAAGTAGTCTGCAAACAGGATTCCGGCGACCGGCGCAAACAAAGTGCCGTTGTAGGTCAGGAACGCGTCGCCCAGGTCGTAGAGTTCCTGGGGCCACACGACGAACGGCAGGCAGGGAAGGATGGTGAGCATCATCAAGTGCGACCAGGGAAGCAGGCGAAATCTCTTGATGTGCCGGAGCGCGAGTCCGCTCGCGAACATCGAGACGGAACTGGAGGTTACGTTGGCGAGCGCGACGAAACACAACGCGAGAATGCCCATGACGGGTCCGCCGAGCGGCACCATCCATTCGGTGGGATCGTCGCTCTTCAGAACCAGCGCGGAGAAGAGCGCGACCGAGCACACGATCGCCTGTGAGAATCCCATCTGCAGGATGATCGGATAGACGGCGTTGCGTCGCCTGCGGGTGTTGCGCGCGAGAAAGCCGAGCCCCCCCCACCAGCCGACGCCTCCGGCGATTCCGATCTCGATGGCAATCATGTAATTGACGAAGGGGTTCGGAAAGGGCCTGAGGGGCTCGGCGGCGGCGATCTCCTGCCACCCGTGCTCGCTGATGAGCATGTAGATCATGAACGCGATCAAGGCACCGAGCCCGGGGGTGATGATCGAGTTCGAGACGTTGAGCCAATGAACGCCCCGGGTGACGATCGCGTACGAGACCCCCAGGCCGAGCGCGACGCCCGCGCCCACGGTCCAGCTCGCGGGCGTGTAGCCCAATGCGTGGATGATGTTGCGGATGCCGTTGCCGAACAGCGTGAGGATGAGTCCGTTCCAGCCGAGCATGTTGATCAAGAAGAAGAGGAGAACCACCCGTGAGCCGCGCTGACCGAAGGCCGGCTTGCAGAAGTCGATCTGTTCGAGGCCGTAGCGGTGGCAGCCGAGCGAGACGGGCATGGTGGTGAGGAAGATCCCGATCAGGCTTCCCGCAATCAGGCATGCGACGCCCTGTACCGCGCCGACGAGGTCCGCCACATAACTGCCGGTGAGGAAGCACCAGGTGGCGACCGCGTACGCAAAGCAGGTGTTGTGGGCGCCGAAAGTTCCGTACTCGCGTTCGTTTGGAAGCAGCGGCAGGCGCCCAAAGAGGCTCTCCTGTCGGATCAGCTCGCTATTGTGATCACTCGCCTGCTTCAACGCTGGGCTCCGAGGGCGATGTCGTGCATCCGGCAGGCGCCAGTATATTAGACTTCTCGCACGATGCAGGCTGAAGCATCCAAACGGAAACGTCGAAGGCTGGGGCGCGCCGCGCTCTGGCTCGGCGCGGCGCTGTTGATCGTCGCTGCGTTTCGCTCCGTCAGTGTGACAGGCACCCATCAGGTGGGCGAAGTGGATGAAGCCACCAATCCGGTGGACCTGCGCACGATTCGAGTGAAGACCGTGGATCTTCACCCCGAGAACCCGAATCCGCTGAAAGTCGAGCGGGGCGATTTCGATCTGGCCGCTGGTGAAACGCTGTCGGTTGCCGTGCAGGATCTGCCGATCGATCGCCCGTTGGCGCTCAACCTGCTGCTGCCCGCTGCCCTGCCGAACTCCGATGCGCTTCCGGCTCGGATCATCGCGATGGATGGAAGCGGAGAATGGAAGTTATCGGACGCGGTGGTTGCGGACGGCCGTGACGAGATTCGCGTCCAAATCGAGAGCGGTTGGCTATCGCCCGGGCGTTACCTGATCGAGATCGAAACCACCGAGCGGTCCCACCTGGCCCTGCGACGCTACCTGCTCGAGGTCCGCTGAGCCGGCAGTCCGCGTCTGCGCTGCAAAATTGCGATCGAGCCCAACGCGAACAGTCCGCCGATCAGGATCGTCCATCCGAGCGGCGACGTCGACGGCACCAGCGGAGGGTTCTCGTTGATGTTCGGGTCGCGATTCGGGTCGGCGACTTCCGTGAGGTCATCGACACCATCGCCGTCCGAATCCGAATTGAAGGGATCGGTTCCCGTGTTGGTCTCCGAAACGAAGATTCCCGTGTTGGTTTCGACTGCGTCGAGTAGACCATCGTTGTCGTCATCGGGATCGCAGGCATCGCCCCGTGAGTCGGCGTCGAAATTCTGCTGCAGCGGATTCGCTGCGCTGGGACAGTTGTCGACGCCATCGAGGGATTCGTCCTGGTCGCGGTCGACGCCCATCCGGGTGCCGGAACCGGGTGGCGCACAGGTGTAGGTCAGCGGCCCTTCGCTGACGGCGAGCGCGCGCAGCGCTGCCTCGGTCGTCAGATTGTCCCGATCGTCGCGGAACTGACCGTGGGATTCCCGCACCCAGCCGCGCGGCTCGCCCGCGACGCTGCCCTTGACGACGAGGTCGCACTCCGGAACCGCACCGCCCAACATCAGCGAGTCGTAAACCTTGCTGGCGCGGTCGATCATCAGATCGATTCGCGGGTTCACGCCGGCGCCGTTGTTCGCGTCGAGGGTGACCTGCTGGCCCACGATCGGTGCGAGATCGGTCGGGAAGCGCAGCGAGAATTGCTCGAGCTGGAGCTGCTGATCGTTCGTGAGATTGAACACCGGCGCCCGCACGAAGCTCAGGATGGTGTCGACGCTGCCGTCGTGGAGCAACCCGAAGCCGCGCACCTGCTCGCCGGTGTGCGGGCCTCCGGTCGACTGCCCGAACATGCCGATCTTCGTGTAGAGGTTGCGCATGTGGGCGATTTTCATGAACTGCGGCTCGCCCTCGAAGGTCTGATCTCCGCTGGTTCCGAAAAAACCCGCTGCGGGATCCAGGTCGTGGCAACCGTCACAGGTCGTGATGGTGTCGGAGTTCGGTGCGTTGGGCCCCCCGAAGACCCCCTCGCCGAGCGCGGCGTCGCCCAAGAGCGAGTTGTCGAGATCGCGGATCGGGTTCGGCGGCAACATGAGTTGGAGCGCAAAGTTCGCGAACAGCTGCATCTCGTTTTCCGAGATCGTCCCGTCCATTCCCACGAGCCCCTCGAAGGCGACGATGAAATTCCGGAAGGCCGGATCTTCGGCACAGTTCGACCCCGTGGGTTCTTCGCAGGGATCGATGCCGAAGCTTCCGCTCGCGCGGTCACCGCGCCAGTGCATCGCGCCGTGGGTCGCGAGGCCGCGCAGGGTCTGGGTGGTCATCGGGCCCTTCATCGGATGGAAGGTCGTCGAATTGCCGAGAATCCGCGCCTGCGGGTCGGTCTTCTGCGGATTGGTGGATACGGAATCGTCGGGGTTCCCGAGATTCCAGGCGAGACTGTCGTTGTCGCCGAAGATGTGGCAGCTCGAACACGAAGCCTCGCCATTTCCAGAGGTGATGCGGGCGTCGTAGAGGAAGGGCCGACCCGCGACCAGCGACTGCGGCTCCGGATTGTGGAGCGGGTGAATCTCGACGGTGGTGCGGGTCGTCGGGTCGATGGCTTCCACCTGATTGGCAAACCGCGTCATCACGTAGAGGCGACTGTTGGTCTCGTCGAGAACGAGGCCGGACGGCCCACCGCCGACGTCGATGTAGTTCGCGCTCTCGACCGTCGGGTCGAAATTCAGCTCGAAGTTGGCGTCTTCGATCGCGCTCGATGCAAAAACGCCGATCTTGCCCGAACCGAAGGCCGCCAGATAGAGCGTCGATCCGTCGCTCGATACGACGGGCTGCAGCGGCGTTGCGAGGCTGTGGTCGATCTGGCTCGGGTCGACGAGGTCTGGCGTGTCGGTGTGGAGCTTCGCGTAGTCGATGTGCTGATTCAGGTGCTGGGGGTCGATCGATGGCGCATCCGGATCGATGACCGTGATGCGCGACTCGGACAGGTGGCCCTGAACGGTGCTTCCGCCGTGGTCGCCGGGGCCTTCGAAGCGGACGTGGTTCGGAAGTTCCGTATTCGTCACATAGACGTTTCCGTTGATCGGGTTCACTGCCATGTTGAATAGGATCGTCCCAACTCCGCTGAATTGCCGGACGGAACCGCTCGACAGCGTATTGGCGTCGATCGAGAAGACATCGCGGTCGGGCAGATCGAAATTGACCAATGCATCCCAATTGCGTCCGACCGCATCCTTCCAGTTCGCACCGTCGAATTTGACGATCAAGCCGGTTTCGGGGGCCGCCGCGGTGTCCGCATTGTTGGCGGGGCCCGGAACGCCACCCGGAGCGCCACCCGATGCTATCGCGCTGTCGAATCCGTTGGGAACGACCGTCTCGCCGATGCTGGTCGTCTGGTTGCCGGAGTGGAAGGCCGCCACGTAGACGGTGTCGCGGTTCGGGCTCGTCGCCAAGGCGCGCGGCGTGTCGGCGAAGAAGCTCAGGATCGAGACCGGTGTACCTCCGATGGTCGTATCCGAGGTCGTCGCATCGAACACCCAGATGTCGGCGCGGCCAATGCCCTCCGTGGTGAGCTGCGGATCACCCGAACCGGCGACGCCGCTGATCGACGGATCCATCCGATGCTGTCCGCGGTGGGCCGTCGCAATGAATGCGCGATTGCCAGCCGCGCCCGCGAAGACGATGTCGCGGGGTTCGTCTCCGACCAGCAAGGTGCGCTTGACCCGAGGCGGTGTGGCCGCCAGATCGACGATGCTCACGCTATCGGAGAGGTGGTTCACGACCCAGACTTCCGAATTCGTCCGGGCGGCCACCGCGACGGGCTCCATTCCGACCGGGATCGAACCGACCGGGGCGAGCCCTCCGCTGCCGACATCGAAGATCTCGAGCGCGTTGCCTGGCGTATTGACGGCGAAGAGCTGCTTGCCATCTGGAGAGAGCGCGAGCGGTCGAACCTGACCGCTCTCGAACGCGACGAACGAAGGCTGGGCGACGGCGCTGGTCGCCGAAATCAGCGCCGCGAAGACCGCGGTGAACAGCCATTGGCGGCGCCTGTCGGGGAAGGGGAATTTCGCCTGCACGTTCTCCGATTCCGTTTCACGAGCGATCCCAAACAGCGCCGCGATCGCCGATTACTCAGCAGTTATAACCGCCTGAGTCAGCATCGTGTTCGCAAAAGCGCGCGCTGCCGCCGATCTTTCAGCGACTGGATCCGCATTTGATCGGAAGGGAGCGCATCCAAGTTCCCTACGATGAGAGAGAATTTCTACGTCGGATCAACCCTGGCGCGCTGTGCGGCGAGGAGCCGGCGGAGCGGTCGCACTGGGTGGAGGAAGCGCGGCGCGCTCCGCGGAAATTGGCTGGGAACGCGCGCTGCTTTGATGGTAGGGTCCACCCGCTCGATTGCGGGCGTCGATGCGAGCGCTCGATCATCCAGACGAGGAGGGGATCCATGGGAATGGCACAGGAATTCAAAGCTTTTGCGATGCGCGGCAATGTCGTGGACATGGCGGTCGGCATCATCATCGGCGGGGCGTTCGGCAAGATCGTGTCTTCGCTCGTAAACGACGTGATCATGCCCCCAATCGGCGCGCTGCTGGGTGACGTGGACTTTTCGAATCTCGCGTGGGAGGTACAGGCCGCTCACGGCGATGTCGCAGCCGTAACGCTCAATTACGGCTCATTCATCAATACGGTGTTGGACTTCCTGATCGTCGCGATCGCGATCTTCATGATGATCAAGCTGATGAATGCGGCGAAGAAGAAAGAAGAGGCGACACCCGCAGCGCCGCCCGCGCCGAGCCAGGAAGAAGTCTTGCTCACCGAAATCCGCGATGCGCTGCGCAGTCGCTGAAGGCTGCTCGAGCCGACGCGCGTCCGCCGGGAGCGAAGGCACTTCAGAAGCGCGTGGGGTCTCGCGGTTCGTGCGCGGTGTCAGAGCGCCTCGAGCATCAACTCTGCAATCCGGCGGCTGAACGCCGCCGGGTCTTGCAGTTGGCCGCCTTCGGCGAGCATCGCCTGACCGTAAAGGAGCGTCGCGTAATCGGCGAGCCGCGGATCCTTGGCGTTCGCATCACAGACGGCCTTGAGCTTTGCGAGCAACGGGTGCGCGGGGTTGATCTCGAGGATCGGCTTCACGTCGGGGACTTTTTGTCCCGACCGGCGCAGCAATTCGCTGATCTGGGGCGAAAGATCGCCTTCATCGACGACCAAGCACGCGGGCGATGCAGTCAGGCGGTTCGACACCCGCACTTCCTTGACCTGATCCTGGACGCCCGCCCGCAGCGCACCTAGCAGCTGCTTGAATGCCTCGGCGTCTTTTTCGCGTTCTTTGTCGTCGCGCTTCTTGTCGGCCGCGCTGTCGAGGTCGATCTCGCCCTTGAGGACCGACTGGAACTTCTTTCCCGCGAATTCGGGCGGATTCTGCTCGAGCCAGATCTCGTCGACGTGGTCGGTGAAGAGCAGCACTTCGATGTTCCGGTCCACGAACGCTTCGACGTGGGGTGAGTTGACGAGGTGCTCGCGCGACGGACCGGTGAGGTAGTAGATGGGCTCTTGATCTTCGGACATGCGCGAGACGGCTTCCGCGAGCGAGGTAGAACCGATTCCTGCTGCGGTCGATTCGCAGAGCACGAGATCCAGGATGCGCTCTCGCTTCTGGGAGAGGTCGAGCAGCCCCTCCTTGATCACGGGTCCGAACTGGGCCCAGAATCCCCGGTATTTCTCGCGATCGTTCTCCTTCAATTCCTTGAGCGCATCGAGAAGTTTCTTGACCAGATGCTTGCGGATCACCGCGATCTGCGCGCTCCGCTGGAGCATCTCCCTCGAAACGTTCAGTGAGAGATCCTCGGCGTCGACGACGCCCTTTGCGAAGCGCAGATACTCGGGCATCAAATCGCGGCATTCGTCCATGATGAACACGCGCTTGACGTAGAGCTGGATGCCCCGGTGGGCCATCTCCCGGTGATAGAGGTCGAAGGGAGCGAGTGACGGCAGGTAGAGCAGGGCGCGGGCCTCGAAGTTCCCCTCGATCCGGGTCGCGAGGTGCAGCAGCGGCTCGTTCCAATCGTGGGCGATGTGCTTGTAGAATTCCGCGTACTCGGTTTCGCTGACGTCTTCCTCGGGGCGCCTCCAGATCGCCTTCATCGAGTTGAGGGGTTCGGTCGAGGTGGGGGGATCGGCAGCCTCGATCTGCAGGTGGATCGGGTAGGCGACGAAGTCTGAGTAGCGTTTGACGATCCGTCGCAGCAACCACTCGTCGGTGTAGTCGGCGATCGCATCGTCGCCTTCGGCTGGTTTGAGCTTCAATCGAATCGTCGTGCCCGCAGCTTCGCGCTCGGCCTCTTCGATCTCGTAGCTGCCGTCACCTGACGATGCCCACCGGGTCGCTTTGCTCTCGCCGGCCTTGCGGGTGAGTACGCTGACCTCGTCCGCAACCATGAAACTCGCGTAGAAGCCCACGCCGAATTGGCCGATCAGTTCTGGAGAAATCTTCCGATCCCCGCTCTTGCTCAAGCTGCGCAGGAATTCGGCGGTTCCCGACCTGGCAATCGTGCCGATGTTGTTGACGACTTCTTCGCGGTTCATCCCGATGCCGTTGTCGGAAACGCTCAGCACGCGCGCATTGGGATCGACGTGGAGGTTCACCGAGAAAGGCTCGGCGGGCAGCAGCTCAGAATCGGTGAGCCCCTCGAAACGCAGCCGGTCGCACGCGTCGGACGCGTTCGAAATCAGCTCGCGCAGGAAGACGTCCCGATTCGAGTACAGGGAGTGGATCATGAGATCGAGCAGCTGCTTGACCTCGGCCTGGAATTCGAACTTCTCGGCAGCCATCTTCAGTTCTCCTCTGGTGGCTCGGAAAGATAACGACACGGCGACTGCCGAAAAGACCCCCTCGCGAGGCTCCGCTCCGGGTTACCATGGAATGCGCCCCGCGGCCTGGGGATGGGAATTCGACAGGGGAGATGGCATGGCCAGCGATCGGCAGGCGCGCCAACAAATCGTTCAGATCGTAAACGAGCTCTACCGCGATGGACACCTGACATCCACCGGCGGCAACGTCAGCAGCCTGTCGGGCGACGGTGAGACGATCTGGATCACACCGAGTGGCATGTTCAAGGGGGCGCTCGATGAAGATTCGCTGGTGCGAATTCGCGCCGACGGCAGCAGCGTCGAGGGCTTCAACAAACCCTCGATCGAATTCAGGATGCACTTTCGCGCCTACGAGGCGCGCCCGGGCTCGACCGGCGCGGTGCACACCCACTCGCCCATCGCGACGGCATTCGGGATCTGCAACCAGCGCTTCGAGCCGATCAACACCGACGCCGTCGCGCTGGCTGATACCGTGACGCTGCCCTGGCTGATGCCCGGCAGCAGCGAACTCGCGGACGCCGTATTCGAGGCGCTGAAGGCCAGCCGTGGGGCGATTCTCCAGAATCACGGACTGATCGCGGTTGGCGAGGATCTGCGCAAGGCCGCCACGCGCGCGAGCATGATCGAGGAGACGGCGAAGCTCTCGCTCTACGTCAAGCAATTCGGCGGCTCGATCTCGCTGATCCCAGAAACGGGGATCGCGCGGCTCGCCTCGATTGCGGACTTCATCTGATCCCGCTTCGAGGTGAAGCAGTCCAATGGCCATTCGAGCTGTCGTTTTCGATCTCTTCGATACGCTCGTAGATCTGTCGCTGCACGATCTGCCGCGGATCGAGATCGGTGGTCGATCGGTGCCCTCGACGGCCGGCGCTCTGCACGAGGTCGTCGCGGTTCACGCGGACGTCGATCTCGAGCGTTTCATCGCCGTGTTGACCGATGTCGACCGCGCTTTTCGCGAGACTCGCCACGCGCGCGGTCTCGAACTGCCCACGCTGGAACGCTTCGAGGCCGTGGTCGATCGACTCGGGATCGACGCACCGGCGCTTCCCGGCATCCTGACCGAAACCCATATGGGGATGATTCGCAATCAGGTCAGCGTTCCCGAGAACCACAAGCGGGTTCTCGAAATCCTCTCGCGCCGGGTGCGCCTGGGCCTCTGCTCGAACTTCAGTCATTCGGCGACGGCGCTGAGTCTGCTCGACGACTGTGGATTTCGAATCCATCTGGACGCGCTGGCGATTTCCGACGCAGTTGGCATCCGCAAACCGCGCGCGGAGATCTTCGAAACCGTGCTCGCGGAACTCGGTGTCGCCCCCGAGGAGACACTTCACGTCGGCGACAGCCTTTCGGCGGATATCGGCGGTGCCGCGCCGCTCGGCATCCGCACGGTCTGGATCACCCGCCGCATCGCAGACCGCGAAGCCGCGCTGCGGGCACACGAAGGGCCCTTACCGGATTGCGTGATCGCAGACCTGTCCGAAATCGAAGATCTGCTGGACGCCGTCTGATCTCCGCCCAGAGCGCTCTGATGAGCGCTCGCGATCAGCCCGACCGCTTTTGATACGCCTCGCCGTCGTAGACCTCGGGATTCAAGCAATTCGGCGCGCGCTCGCCCTTCAGCATCGCCAGCGCGTTGGTGGCGGCTTTCGTCGCCATCAGATTGCGCGTGCCGCGGGTTGCGCTGCCAAGATGGGGGAGCAGGATCGCGTTCTCGAGATCTGCGAGGCCTTCCGCCATCGCGGGTTCGCGTTCGTAGACGTCGAGGCCCGCTCCGGCGATGGTCTTCTTGCGCAGCGCCCGTACCAGGGCCGCTTCGTCGACGATCGGACCGCGAGCGGCGTTGATCAGGTAGGCGGTCGGCTTCATTAGC
>Ga0326597_10005085_pt1 | contig 18352 bp, 22 predicted proteins | sample RVTome_12_FD_203789 | JGI IMG/M metagenome (GOLD analysis project Ga0326597, IMG submission 203789) | Soil microbial communities from uranium-contaminated site in the Upper Colorado River Basin, Wyoming, United States - RVT100D185 | ecosystem: Environmental > Terrestrial > Soil > Contaminated >... | reverse complement strand
GCGTCGAATCCGAGGCCGACGGTCTTGCCGAACACGTACTTCGCGCCGGTAGCAGTTGTCATGGTGCCTCCTTAAAGTGATGTGCGCCGCAACCGCAGCGCGTTGGTAACCACGGAAAGCGAGCTCGCCGCCATCGCCGCGCCGGCGATGATGGGCGAGAGCAGCAGCCCGAAGACGGGATAGAGCACGCCCGCGGCGATCGGTATGCCGAGCGCGTTGTAGCCGAAGGCGAAGACGAGGTTCTGGCGGATGTTGCGCATGGTGGCGCGCGACAGCGCCGCAGCGCGCGCGATGCCGCGCAGATCGCCTTTCACGAGCGTTACCCCCGCGCTTTCCATGGCGACGTCGGTGCCCGTGCCCATCGCAATGCCGACGTCGGCCTGCGCGAGCGCGGGCGCGTCGTTGATGCCGTCGCCCGCCATCGCCACCTTGCGGCCCTCGGCCTGCAGGCGCTTCACTTCCTTCGCCTTGTTCTCGGGCAGCACTTCGCCGACCGCCTCGTCGATGCCGAGCTGGCGCGCGACCACCGCGGCGGTGCGCTTGGAATCGCCGGTGAGCATCACGATGCGCACGCCGCGCTTCTTCAGCGCCGCGATCGCCTCGGGGGTGCTGTCCTTCACCGGGTCGGCGACCGCCGCGATGCCGTGCACGCGGCCGTCGACGGCGAAGAAGACGACTGTCTTCGCCTCGACGCGCCATTTCTCGGCGCGCTCCTCCCAAGCGCCCGTGTCGGCGCCATGCTGCGCGAGGAACGCGCGGCTGCCGACCAGGACCGCGCGCCCGCCGATGCGTGCCTCGACGCCCAGGCCGTTCACGGCGTTGAAGTCTTCGGCACGCGCCGGCGAAATGCCCTTCGCCTTCGCGCCCGCCACGATTGCCGTCGCGATCGGGTGCTCGGAGAGCTGCTCGACGCCGGCGACGAGCGCGAGCGCGTCGGATTCGTCCATGCCTTCGCAGGCGAACCCGGTGAGCGCGGGCTTGCCGAGGGTGAGCGTGCCGGTCTTGTCCACGACCACCGTGTCGATCTTGCGCATGTGCTCGATGGCTTCGGAATTGCGGAACAGGATGCCCATGGTCGCGCCGCGGCCCATCGCCACCGTCATCGAGATCGGCGTGGCGAGCCCTACGGCGCAGGGGCAGGCGATGATCAGCACCGCGACGGCGTTGAGCAGCGCGTAGGAGAGCGCGGGCGCCGGGCCGAAGAACCACCAGACGGCGGCGGTAAGGACCGCGATAACCACCACCGTCTGCACGAAGTAGGCCGCGATGATGTCGGCGAGGCGCTGGATCGGCGCTTTCGTGCGCTGCGCCTCCGCCACCATGTGCACGATGCGCGACAGCAGCGTGTCGGCGCCGACGCGCTCGGCGCGCATGACGAGCGAGCCGCTGCCGTTCACGGTTGCGCCGGTGACGCGGTCGCCGGGTGCCTTCTCCACGGGCATGGGCTCGCCGGTGATCATCGATTCGTCGACCCGGCTGCCGCCCTCGAGCACGCTGCCGTCCACCGGGATCTTCTCGCCGGGCTTGACGCGCAGCCGGTCTCCGACCTGCACCGCCTCCAGCGGCACCTGCTCCTCGCTGCCGTCCGCCGTCAGCCGCCAGGCGAGGTTCGGCGCGAGCTTCAGCAGCTCGCGGATCGCCTGGCTCGTCTGGCCCATGGCGCGCAGCTGCAGCACGTCGCCGAGGATCACCAGGGTGACGATGACCGCCGCGGCCTCGAAGTAGGTGCCGACCGAGCCGTCGTGCTCGCGGAACTCCTCCGGAAAGAGGCCGGGGAGGAATACCGCCGCCAGGCTGAACACGTACGCGAGGCTCACGCCGAGCCCGATCAGCGAGTACATGTTCAAGTTCCACGAGGCGAGCGAGCGCGCGAACTTGGCGAGGATCGGCCAGCCGACCCACAGCACCACCGGCGTGCCGAGGACAAATTCGATCCAGCCGCGCGTGCGCGGCGCCAAGCCGAAAGGCTCCGTGATCCCGACCATCGGCGACATGGCGAGGATCACCATGGGAATGGAAAGCACCACGCCGATCCACATGCGGCGCGTGAGGTCGCGCAGCTCGGCGTTGTCCTCCTCGGCGGCGCCCACGGGCACGAGCGCCATGCCGCAGATCGGGCAGTCGCCGGGCGCGTTCTTCAGCACCTCGGGATGCATGGGGCAGGTGTATTGCGCGCCCGCGGGGGCGGGCGCCGCCGCGGCATGCGCGTGCTGCGCGTGCGCGCCATGCTCGCTCGCCGCACCCGCGGCATAGCGTGCCGGTTCCTTGCGGAACGCGTCCAGGCAGTGCCTGGAACAGAAGAAGTAGGCCTTGCCGTCGTGCTCGAGCTTGCCGGCCGCCTTCGCCGGCTCCACCTGCATGCCGCAGACGGGGTCTTTCGCCATCATGGTCGCTCCCGAGGTTTGCTTGCCGTGCATGCTCGGCCCTCCTATCGTGGGAAGGTCAAGCCCGAGGCGCCGAGCCGCGGCAGGAACGCCGGGAACACGCCGAAAGAGCGCCAGTCGCGCGCGCTCTGCGGGCGCGCGAAGCTGAAGGCGAAGATGATGAACACCAGGGAATTCACGATCACGAGCAGCCACAGCCCATAGGCCTGTTCCGTGCCGGTGCCGTTCAGGAGGCGCTCCTCTCCTCTAACCCGTCCTGCCGGTGCGCGACAGAGTGCCCGCGATGCCAGGCGAAATGCTCGTAGATCCCCGCCCAGTACATGCCGAAGCCGAAGCCGAAGGCGAGCTCCTCAACGGGGATCGCGCCCGCGCTCCAGCCCGAGAGCGCCGCAAGGTTCCACACCGCTTCCACATAACCCGGCGCCGCCACGATCAGCAGCCCCATGAAGATCGCGTACAACCCCGTGAACAGCGCGCCGCCGAGGAGCGTATTGCGCACCAGATCCGGACGGCACAGCACGTTGGCGATGCCGCCGATCACGAGCGCGGCGATTCCCGCGTAAATCGGGTTCCACGGCAGCAGGTACAGCGGCGGAAAGGCGGCGAACGGCGCCGCGAGCGCGAGCCGGTGGAAACGGTGCCGGGAGGCAAGCCGCTCATCCTGCGGCATCGGCACGAGCGCGCGTCCCGCGAGGGCGTGGTAGCCGAACGCGCCGAGGCCCCCGATCGCGAAGCAGAAGATCAGGCTCTCCAGGTCGAAGCCGGTGCGCTGCGCCAGGTCGAACAGGCTGGGCGGGTTCCAGTACTCCGGGACGAAGATCGGCTCGGTGAGGCCGAGGAGGCTCGTCGCCAGGCTCACGCGGAGCATCCGGGGGCGAAATGCGGGCGCCATCGCGTAGACCAGGGCCCAGGGCACAAGGAACGCGATCGACCACAGCAGCCAGACGTATTGGTACTCCGGTGCCATCAGGCGCGCTTGTCGGAATCAGGCGTGGACGAAGCGTCGCCCTTCCTCGCCCCGTGCCCGCCATCTCCGCCGTGGTCATGAAACAGGTGCAGCAGGGGACACGCGAGCAGCAAGGCGACCGGCAGCCACTGCAGCGCGTGCGCGCGATGCTCGAGGATCAGCAGCACCGCGGCGATGGCGAGAAATGCGCACAGCGCGATCCCCGTCCGCGACGCCCAGAAGCCCGTTTGCTTCGGCGATCCGTGCGTATTCATGGATGCGTCGTCACGCCGCGCAGTGCGCGTGATCTCTCGATGCCTTCCACAGCTTGCTTCCCACGAACGCGATGCCCGCGGCGTTGAACGCGAGCCCGACCCAGAACAGCTCCACCTGGAACTGCGCCGCGAATGCCACCAGCCCGGTGGCGCCGAGCACCGGCGCGACGTTCGTCAGGTAGTGCGCGCAGCACGAAATCATCGCCGCCGTGGAGGTGGTGCCCGAGGCGGCGATCACCGCGCCGGCCTGTTTCGCGCGGCTGAGCACCTCGCGCAGCCGTAGATACAGCGCCACCTGAACCCCGAACCCGGCGGCGAGCGGCACGATGTAGTACCAGAACTCGGAGAACTGGCTTACCGTGAAGCTCCACCCCGATACGAGCGTGAGCACGCCGAAATAGACGGCGAGCAGCGCGCCGAAGGCGCCGGCGCCGAAGCCGGCGGGACGTGCAATGGCAATGGCCGTACTCATGGTCGAGGTCCCTATTTCAGAGTCCAGCGGAATACGCGCGCCGCGCTCTCGCCCGGCCGGCGGATCTGTAGCTCGAAAGCGCCCGGCGCGGGCCCGAGGGCCTTGAAGCGCAGCACGCCCTCGCGGTGATGACCTCCGGGCGGCGCGCCTTCCCAGGCGATTGGCGCGTGTCGTGCGCCGCGCGCATCGAGCAGTACCGAGCTCTTGACGAGATCGTCGCTCAAGTCCCGGCTATGCGTGTCGAGAACGACGGCGAACACCCAGGCCGCCGCGTCGGGCGCGACGTTCTTCGGCGTCACCTTGATCGTCACCCCGGCCGCGCTGCTCGTGCGGGTCTCGAGCTCGGCAGCGGTGGCGGCGCCCGATGCAACGAGCGCCGCCCCGGCGAGAAGCAAGCCGCTGAGCACCTTCATGGCCGCGGCCATTCAACCTCCCAAGTCGCGCTTGCGCGCCTCGAACTCGGTCTTGTCGATCTCGCCTCGTGCAAAACGCTCGCGCAGGATGGCGAGCGCCCGGTCCTCGCCCCCGGCGCGGCTGCCGCCGCCGCCGAACAGCCACTTCGCGAGCACCACGATCCCGAGGACGATCAGGAACCACCACAACAGCATATGCACGATGCCGAACCATCCCCAGCCCCAGCCGCCGCCCCAGCCCATCATGTCGCCGCCCCACATGGCAGTTCCTCCTCTCAGCGGGGTCCGCGGCCACGCCAGCCGCGGCCCATCTGTTCGCGTTGCTCCGGCGTGAGAACCGCGTCGAACTTCTTGCGCGCCTGCAGCTGGGCCTCGAACATCTGCTTCTGGGCGTCGGCCATGGCCTGAAAGCCCTTGCGCGCCGCCTTCTCATCGAAGGCGCCCGAGCCGAACGCCTGGTACATCGGCCCGCCTTCCTCGTGCATCTTTTCCATCAGTTCCCACTGCTTGCGGCCGAACTCCTGCTGGATGTCGGCGATCTTCGCGCGCTGCTCGGGGCTGAGGTCGACGCCATAGCCATAGCCACCGTAGCCCCCGTAGCCGCCCATCATCCCGGGGCCCATGCCGTAGCCGGGACCGTAGCCGCCCATCATCCCGGGGCCCATGCCGTAGCCGGGACCATAGCCGCCCATCATCCCGGGGCCCATGCCGTAACCGGGACCATAGCCGCCCATCATCCCGGGGCCCATGCCGTAACCAGGACCATAGCCGGGGCCGTAGCCCTGACCCTGGCCATAGCCCGGGCCGCCACCCGGCCCGTAGCCGCCCATCATTCCAGGCCCCATGCCGCCGTAGGGCTGCGAGTACGCGGCCGTGGCCGCACCGAGCAGAACAGCCGCGGAAGCGGCGAGCAATTTGCGTTTCATGTCGTACTCCTTTCCATTTCGATAAATTCAGTTTCGGCGCCAAAGCTGCTGAACGTTGTGACCCGCATTTCGGTCAATCGTTTCCCACGGACCGCAGTGCGGCTCTGCGCGATGGCTCAGCAGCATTTCTTCATCCGCTCTTCGAGTTGCGCGACCGCTGCGGCGTCGCCCCCGTCTGCGCTCCGCCGCCGCAGGAACAAGGCGGCCAAGAATACGAGTGCTGCGCCAGCGGCGGCCGCAAGCGTCCAGTGCTCGCCTGCCAGGCCGGCGGCAGCGACAACGCCAACGGGAAGCGCGAGCGCCTTCCACACCAATGACGAACGCCCGGACGGCAGGCGCGTCTCGACCACCTGCGCGAAGCCCACCACCGACGCGCCCATGAGTATGCCGAGCAACGTGGCATCAACGGCAATCCCTCCCAGGCGCGCCGCAATCATCCACAGCCAGGTACCGGCGACTCCCACGCAAACCGGGCACACGGGCAGGCGCGACACCTTGCCGGCAAGCCATGCCAGCAGCGTAAGCATGAGCATCGAGGCGATTGCGAATAGCAGGCTGGTCATAAAATCAGATCGCGAAGATCAGCAGCCCCAGCGCCACCATGGCGCCGCCGCCGCCCAGTCGCATCGCCCGGCGCTTCTCCTGCTGCCACTGCTGCACCTTGCCGAGCAGCGTTGCGTCGCTCGCCGCGAGCAGAATCAGCACCAGGGGCAGCACGAAGATGACGTTGTAGAGCAGCAGATAACCGACGCCGGTGTAGTACGTCGCCTGGTCGTGCAGCAGCCCGAGCACCATCAGGTACGGCCCGCCGGTGCAGGGAAACTCGCACACGCCCACCAGCCCCCCCAGCGCGATGGCGGTCGGAATCGAGGCCCGCTCCATGAGCACCGCCATCTTGTGATGCGCCGACTGCGGAATCGCCAGCTTGACCGGAAAGGCCGGCACAAACTCATTGGCGATGTTGATCAGGCCGAGCAGCACGAGCAGTCCCGCACCCACGCTCGCCATGAAGTGCGGCGTGTCGAACAGGTGCAGCGTTTGCAGGAGGCCGAGCCCGATCATGAGGTAGACGAAGAACAGGCCGACGATGTAGGCGGCGCCGATCTGCAGCACGTTGGAGCGCAGCTTGCCGATGCTCAGCAGGAACGCCACCGTGAGCAGCAGGATCGAAAAGGCGCACGGATTGACGCTGTCGATCAGCGCCGCGACGATCACCAGGGGCAGCAGCCAGCGGCCACCCTCGCTCGCGCTCCATAGCGCGGCGGTGCCGGCGCTGCCGAACTGGAACAGCGCGATGGTCGCGGCGAGGAGGATCCCTGCGGCGACGACAACGGTCAGTTTCCGGTCCACGGGCTACGGCTTCACGTACGCGGTGAAACCGACCTGAAGCGGCTCGCCTGCAGCCGGTTCGATGGTGACCACACGCTCTGTAAATCCCAGTCCGGCCGGGCCATGCGCGGCCGGATCGAACACCACGTCCACGTAAGCCGCCTCGTCCGGCGCAAGCGTCTCGTTGACGGCCGGCAGGGGACCATGACCCGGCATGCCGTAGCTGCCGATGATGCGCATTCCCTTCACCAGCGTTGCCGTCGTGCACATGCAAGACGTGTAGACCTGCCGCACAAGCACCGGCGCCGCGCTTTCGTTCCTGAACCAGTAGCGGTGGCTCACTTTTCCGCCGGCCATCGAAATCGGTCCGAATTCGAACCGGGCCTCGCGCGCGCGCAATGCCGCGGCCGGGAGGGCCGCGGCAACCGCGGGCGCAGAAACCGCAGGCGCGGCGGATTTCGAGCCCGGGTTCGCAGCAAAGATGGCGACCGCCAGTGCGACAACGATCAGGACGACGCCGGCGATCAGTCCGGCGTTGCTGGAGTGCTTGTTTGCTGCGGTTGCGCTTCGCGTCATAAATCCTCCTTCATGTTCCGATTGCGTTTGGCCGTTCCATCCGAAATCACCGAGCGCTCACTCCGCCCGCAGCCGGCGCACGAGCGGCAGCAGCCGCTCGTCGACCGACTGTCGCGTGATCGCGCCGATGATCTTGTCGCGGATCATGCCGTGCTTGTCGACGACGAAGGTTTCGGGCACGCCGTAGACGCCCCAGTCGATGCCGACACGTCCGTCGCGGTCGGCCCCGGTGCGCGTATAGGGGTCGCCCAGTTCGTTCAGCCAGCGCGCCGCGTCCTCGGGCCGGTCCTTGTAGTTGAGGCCGTGGATCGGCAGGGCGCGTTTCTGCGCGAGTTCCATCCACAGCGGGTGCTCGTCGCGGCATGCCGGGCACCAGGAGGCGAACACGTTGACCACCGCGACCTCGCCGCGCAGATCCTCGCTGGCGAGCCCGAGCGTGCGCCCCCGCACCGGCGCGAGCCGAAACTGCGGCACCGGCTTGCCGATGAGCGGCGAGGGCAGCAGGCGCGGGTCCAGGGTGAGCCCGATGCCGAGAAAAATCCCGAGCACCACGAAGATCGCCAGAGGCCACAGATACGGCCCGCGCGCGCCCGGTGCGGGCGCCACCGCAATGCTGAGTACTTGGCGTTTCATGATCGGTTCCTTCCCAGCGCTTCCCTTGCCGTTCGGTTGCTTGCCACGCGTGCGGCCAAGCCGGCTGCGCAACAGCGGATTCCCTTGCGGGATGCGCGTGCGCCGGGCGCGCGAGGCGCCCGAGGCCACGCAATTTCAGGGTCTCAGCGCAGGATTCGCGCCGAGCGGAGGTAGAAGGATTCCGGACGGCGAGGCGGCGCCCGGTGCCAACGCGGCTGCCAGGCGAGAATCGCGATGCCGGTGAGAATGGCGACAAGTGCTGCCGGCGCAACACCGCCGAACGCCTTCGCGCCGCCCGACAGCGCCTGCCATGGCGCAATCCGCTGCGCATCGCTGACGTTCGCACAGCATTGCGCCGCCGCATCGCCGATGTGCGCAAACGGCGCGCTTGCGGCCAGCGTCGCGGCGCTGGCGGCCGCGGCGCCGCCACCGACATGCGCAGACCACAGTTCGCACACCGGCCGCAGCAAGACCGCCATCAGCGCGATTGCGGCGAGCGCCACGAAGACGCTGCGATGAATCGACAATGAACTATTCAGCATATCCCGGCTGCCAGAATGCCTTCGTCCGGGAATGCGTGCTTGACGCAGATCAAATCAGCGTTGGCCGCAAGGCCGAAATCAGGCGCGCCAAGCTGCTTTCCGGCCTCGAGCGCCGCGGCGGCAAGCGGCTGCGTTCTTAGCGGGCTCCGATTTCGAACGGCACGTTCAGCGTTTCGCCGTTGAAATCCACCCGCAGGCTCCAGCGACCCGCCATCGAAAGCCGCGTCGAGCCGCGCCAGAATCCCGGGCCCTCCTGCACCAGGACGATCCGTTCGGCCTCCATGGCCATGTCCAGCATGCGCAAGACGGATGTCGGCGGGGCGGACGACGCGATCGGCCGCTCCGCGAGGTCCCTGGCCGAGACCGTGACCGTGACGGTGCGATCGGCACCCGGGACAGCCCACGCGTAGAGCATCCAGAATCCGGCCGCGCCGGCGATCCGTTTCTCGCGTGCGACCGGGGGTCCGCCTGCGTTCTCGGTCCCGGTGGAAACGGGCGCAGGGGGTCGGATCACCGGCCAAAGGAAAATGCCGCTGATGACGAACATCACCAGCAGGATCGCCGCCGCTACCCAGCGCGCGGCCATCGTGTCCCGCGTGCTAACGCTCATCCGCTCGCGCGGTCGCGGGTGAACACATAGACCGATGCCGGCGGGAAGTTGCACAACGTGAAACCATGCCGCCGGGCACGCAGGCCCAGCGACCGCATGACCGCGCCGGCGACCGGGGTCACCGGGCCATAGGTGAACTGGACGAACGACCCGTCCTCCGGCATCAACTCGAAGGCGCGGGAGAGGATCGAATATTGCGCCTCCCGGCTCATCGGCAGCAGCCCCAGGCCGCTGACCACTGCCTGCACCGGGGAGCGCCTGGCAAACGCCACGACCTCCGGCGCCCGGTCCATCGCCCGGGCGTCGCCCCGCACAACCGTCAGGCCCGGAAAGCGCCGCGACAGGTAGCGGTGCAGGCTCGGATTGAACTCGATCGCCAGCAGGTCGTCGGCGGCGATGCCGTGGTCGATCAGCGTGCGCGTGAGCGCGCCGGTGCCGGCGCCCAGCTCGATCACGCGCCGCGCACCCGGCGGGATCGCCTGCACCATGCGGCGGTTCAGAAAGCGGCTGCTCGGCGAGAACGCCGCCGTGGACAGCGGGCGTGAGAGCCACTGCCGAAAGAAGATCCACAGCTCCTCGCGGAGCGAGTCGATGCCGGCAGCCAGAGCGACGCGCCGGCTCTCGGCTGGAGGGTTGGTCGTCGCGCGCATGCCTCAATCCAAGCGCCGGCCCGCGCGCGCGCCGCTGCGACTGTCGGTGCTCCGACCCGGATATGATTCCGGCAGCGCCACCGGGGCGCGCCCGACCGGCGCCTCGTAGGCGATCTTCCAGCGGCCGTCCTCCATGACCCAGTACTGGCGCTTGCGGCTGCGCTGCACGAAGCTGTTCGAGCGGTAGTCCTGCCGGAACGTGACCACCATCAGGTCCTGCTTGCCCGGGCTGCGCAGCACGCTCAGATCGGCAAGCCGGACCTTGATCCACGCCTTCGCCGCGTTGACCCGGCGCTTGTGCGCGCTCCAGGCGGCGAGATTCATGCCGTCGGAGCGAAAGCCGCGCGCATAGTTCGCAAGATAGCGCTCGGCGTCGCGGCTTTCCCAGTCGGCGCGCCAGGCCTCGACCTGGCGCAGGAACGCCTCGCTCTGCTCGCGCCACTCCCGGGGCGACAGCCACTCGGCGCGCTCCGCGATCACCACCGGCGTTGCGCCCGGCGCGACGCGCGAGGCGAGCGCCTCGATATCCGGATTGGCGAGCGCGATGCAGCCGTCGCTCGCCCACGGAGCACGCGCATACGTGTCCGCCGGAACGCCGTGCAGCCAGATGCCGTACCCGGTCCTGCCGGCAAGGCGGTCCCATTCGTTCGGGTAGCTGATCGGCAGCGCCCCCCAGCCGTACAGATCGGGAAGTTTCTTCCCCGGAATCATCGAGGTCACGAAGTACACGCCGAGCGGCGTCTTGCGGTCGCCCTCGCGCAGCTTGTCGACGCCGTTCTTGCCGAGCGTGGTGTAGAAGTGGTTTACCAGCCGCGGCGTGCCGTTCGCGTTCTCGTAGAGGTAGACGCGAAAGCGGCTCGCGTCGATGACGATGGCGTGCTTCTGTGCGGGCGCCATCTGCAACAGGGAGCGCGGAACCGCGTCCTGCGGCGGTCGCTCGCTCTGCGCGCGCAATCGCGCCAGCGCCTCGAGCTTGAGCTCCTCGAGTCGCTCGCCGCCATGGCCGGTATTGCCGAACCTCGCGATCGGCCGCGCGCGCGCAAGAAGCAGGTCGCCGCGCAGCAGGTGCGCCAGCCGGAAGTTGGGGTATTGGCCGACGAGGCGGTCGACTTCCTCGAGCGCCGGATTCAGCCGGCCCTCGCGAACGTTCTCCAGCACCAGCCTGAGCCGCGCTTCGGCGCTGCCGGCGGCCGAATCCGTCTGTGCCTGCGCAACGGCAGGTGCGGCGCCGAGAGCCAGCGCCGCGATCAGGAACCTGCCGAGCATCATGCTGATCTCCTTTGCTACTTCGCGAGCCGCTCGATCGCGACGATCTCTTTTTTTGCGCCGTCGATCCTGAACCTTACCGCATCGCCGGGCTTCAGGCCCTGCGCGAGCGACGGCGACGCGAGCGCGTAGCCCATGGTCATCGCGTCCATTTGGCCCTTGATCTCGCCATGCTTCAGGACGATCTGGTTCTTCGCGGAAACGATCGCGACGACCGTCCCCTGCCCCTCGAAGATACCTTCCTTGCCCATCTCCATCTTCATGCCTTCCTGCATCTGCATCGGCTGCCCGCCCGGCTTCATCTGCGTCTGCGCGGCAGCCGGGCCCGCGGTGACTAGCCCCAGCGACATAACGAGCGTCAAAACCGGAAATGAAGACGATTTCATGCTTGATTCCTCCGTGGGGGTTGTATGCATCCGAAAGCGTTGCGCCATTCACTGATTCAGCCGTTCGACGGCGATGATCTTCTGGCCGGACGGGTCGATCTTGAACTTGACCGTGTCGCCCGGATTGAGACCTTTCAGCAGTGCCTCGGAGGCCACGGGATAGCCCATGGTCATCGCGCCCATCAAGCCCTTGATTTCCCCATGGTCGAGGACGATCTCACCGCTCTCCGGGACCACGGCGATGACCGTTCCCTTGCCTTCGAAAGGACCCGCGGCCGGCGGCTTGCCTCCGTGCCCCATTGCGCCCATGTCCATGGAAATGCCCGGGGTCATGAGCATTCCCATCATCCCGAGTTGCATGTGGTAAGGCAGCATGCACATGAACATCCACACGCCCGGCTGGTTCACCTTGAGCACGACTTCGAAGCGGTCTCCCGGCAGGACGATCGACTTCTCGAAGAGCGCTTCGTGCTCGAGCAAGCTCCAGTCCGCGCGCTCGAGCCGGTAGTCGACCGCGTTCATCGCCTCCTCGCTCATGAGCATGAACTCGTGCGGCGTGTGGCCGGCGTGCCGCACCACCAGCCGGATCACCTCGCCCGGCCTCACCGTCACGTGCCCGGGCTGGTAGCCCCACTCGTTCATGCTGATTTCGATGGTTCGGTCGACCGCGGCCGCGCCGCTCGCGGCCTCGGCGAGGACGCTGAGCCCGGCCTCGCCGCCGCCGTGCCCGGCATCGGTGGCGGGAACCTCGAACACGTCGTGGCCAATCTCCTCCGAGATCTGCAAGGCGCCGGCGGCCGGCATGAGGCCGGAGGCGCGGTATTGCTCGATCATCGATGCGCTCACTTCCTGATGCGCGGGCGGGGACCAGGGGACCATGAGTAGCCAGGCGAGCACCACGAGGAGCATTCCCGCCACCAGCCAGACACGCACTACCATGGCAACGCCCTCCTCTATTTCGCCGCCGGAGCGGCGGCCTTGCCGAAATCCGCCTCGACATCCGACACCGCCCACGGGTCGTCCGGCGCCCGCGCGCCGCGGCGCGCGCTGAGCGCGAGGTTGACGATGAAAAAGATGAACCCCAGCCCGATCGCGTAGGCCGCGACCGTGAGCCACCACTGCGCGCTCGCCCACTCGGCAAGCGGCAGGTAGTCGACCACCCAGCGCGGGAAGTAGGCGTAGCCAAGCGCGTACATCAGCATCACCTTGGCGAAGATGCCGAGCTGCCACAGCCAGAAGTGCGCGTTGCCGAGGCGCTCGTCGACCATGCGGCCGGTGAAGTACGGGTACAGGTAGTAGATGCCGGCCGCCGCCATCTGGCCGACGAAGCCGAGGAACATGGCGTGAAAGTGCGCCGGAATCCAGTAAGTGTTGTGGATGAAACTCGAGTCCACGCTGATCTGGGCGTTTAGATACCCGGTGATCCCGCCGAGAATCAGGAAGAAGATCGAGCCGATGATGAACTTGAACGGCAGCGCCGCGCGCGCCGAAGCCGGGATCCGGTCCTGCCACAGGCTCGCGATCCAGTTGAACACGTGCAGCGTGCTCGGAATGAAGATGAACAGGGTGAGTGTCTGAAATGCGCGCTGTACCCAGGTGTGCCTAGTGACGTCGGGCTGGAAGTGGTGGTGGAAGACGACGAACGACAGCACGACGAGCAACAGGAAGGCGACCACCCCGGAGGCGTAGCTCCACATCGGCCGGCCGAGAAAGCGCGGCAGCAAGGTGTAGAGAATCGCGATCGCCGGCACCAGCGGCAAGTAGACCGCGGGATGGCCATAGAACCAGAACATCCACAGGAAAGTGGTGGTGCTGCCGCCGCGCGCCGGGTCGAACAAGGCGCTCGTGCCGAGCCAGTCGCTGAGCAGGAATAAGCCGACCAGGGTGAGCAGCGGCGTGGAGAGAAGCAGCAGCGCAGCCTCCGACGCCATGCCCCAGCCCATGAGCGGCATGTCGCTCCAGCGGCCCTTCCAGGCGAGCACGTTGCGCAACAGGACCAGGCCCGCGAGGAACTCGGAAATGCCCACGAGGGCGACCGCGACGTAGCCCATCCACACGAGCTCCCCGCCCACGCGCAGGCTCATCGGCGCGTATACCGTCCAGGTGAAATCGGGCCGCCCGATGATGAGCAGCAGCGCCGCGGCTACGAGCAGCCAGTAGCTCGCCTGCGCGGTCCCCGCCCAATGCAGCCCGCTGGTCTTCAGGCTCCCGGGCAGCATGTAGTAGCACAGAGCGATGACGATCGGGATGAGGAAGCCGAACACCATGATCATGCCGTGCACCGTCAGAAGGCCGAGGTAGGGCCGCGCGCCCAGGAACTGGATGTCGGGCAGCGCGAGCTCGGTGCGAAAGGTCAGGGCAAACAGTCCCCCGAGCGCGAGCATGACGAGCGAGGTCAGGATCGTCTTGAGCGCGATCACCCGGTAGTCGTTCGAGAACAGCAGCTCGCCGAGCGTGAGCCGGCCGAGAAGATCTTCCGGTTTCAAATGGGGCATTGCCTGGCTCCTTTTCTAGCCGTGGCGTTTCGCGCCCGGCTCTCGATGGCCGGCGCCTTCGACGACGAGCCACGCCTTCATCTGCGCGTGGCCCAGGCCGCAGTAATTGAGGCACTGGATCAGGTACTTGCCCGGCGCGTCGGGCGCCCGGATCCAGATCGAGCGCACGCCGCCCGGATCGAGCTCGGTGGTGAGCTGCGCGGCGGGGATGTTGAGGCCGTGGATCACGTCGTTCGACATGATGTTGAAGAGCACCTTTTCGCCCGGCGCCACCTTCAGCGCGTTGCGGCTTGCCTTGCCTTGCTCGTCGAAGAAAATGAAACCCCACTGGAAGGTGTAAACCCGCACCTCGCGGTCAAAGCCTGCCCGCTTGGCATCGAAGCCACTGGTGCCGGACAGGGCGGCGGGCTCGGGAAGATTGGCTTCGTACGCCTGGTAGGTCCGGCCGCTGTCGACATCGGCGTAGATCACGAGCGCGAGCAGCAGCACGACGAAACCGATCTCCATCCGGTAGCGCAGCCGCCAGCGTTTCGGCCAGGCGAGCGCCATCGCGAGCGCCGCGATTCCGGCGACGCCGAGCGCGACGGTGATCGCGAACATGATCGCCGTGTTGCCCGACAAACCGAGTGCGTAGTTCATGGATAACGCCCCCTTGCGTGGCGCTTCTACCTGCGTGATTGAAGACGGCGCGCGAGCGCGCCGTCACGTCGATTAGGCGGGGAGCTCGAGCGGCGGACGGTCGAGGCGCTGCGGAACATGGCCCGCGGGCACGGGCCAGGAGACACTTTCGATCGCCGGGCGAGGCGCGAACGATGAAGACACGGGGATCGGCGCGGCGATGCCGGCGACGACGCCGCAGGCCGCGCAGGCCGTGTAATGCACCGAATGGGGATTTTGCCCTTCGCCGGGAACTGCGTGAGCCGGACGCGCGGCGTCAGGCGAGGCCGTCGCGAGCACGCCGTGATGGGCAAATGCGATGCACAGCGCGCTGCCGGCCGCCGCGAGGCCCTGGCTGGGCACGGCGATCGCCATCGCGAGCACCAGCAACATCCGGGCGAATCCTTCCCTCATGACGGGGCATTATATCCGCGTAGAGCCACCTGAAATAGCCCGCCGCACCCCTAGGCAGTCCGCAGCTTCAACAGCCTGAGCGCCGCGACCGCCGCGAGCGGCACCAGGAACGCCGCCAGCGTCGCGGCGACGAGCAGCACGCCGACCTCGCTGTAGTCGGCCGGCACCCGGAGCGCGCCGCTCGCGCGGTCCCGGACCTCGCGCGTCACGAGGAACGCCTGGTTCAGGTACTTCGTGCCGAGCTGCGCGGCCGAGAGCGCGAGGTTCGAGAACGAGGCCATCACCGCGAAATAGGTCGCCTTCAGGTTCGCCGGCGCCGAGTTCGCGATCCAGGCGAGCATCGGGATCATCGCGATCTGGCCGAGCGGCGATTCGAGCGCGGTGTCGATCACCGCGATGAAGCGCGCGTCGACGACGCCGCCGCTGTAGCGCGCGGTCCACTCGTGCAGCCCGTAGACCAGGCCGATGTTGGGCAGCGTCAGGACCGCGCCCGCCACGGTCAGCACGGCGATGATCGTGCCGATCGAGCGCTCGGCCATGAAGCGGCGGAACACGAACATCCCGGCGAGCGTGAGGAACGAGGCGATCAGCGACAGCTTCGCGAGGAAGGCCTCGTCGAAGCCGAGCACGTCGATTTCCCACCAGGTATAGCCCGCGCCCGGGCCCGGCATCGACCGGTAGACGAAGATGACGAGCGCGGTCGCGACCAGCACTTCGCGTGCCTCAGGCGCAAGCTCGCGCGCGAGGCGCCAGAGCAAGAACAGGATCACGGCCGCGGAGCCGGCGAAGATCAGCTCCTGGCCGTAGGCGAGCCCGCCGAGCCCGACCGCGAGCGTGATCGCGACGAACGCGAGGCTGCCGCCGAGCACCCACCAGTTCGGGCGGGTCTTCTCCTCGCCCTGTGCGGCCAGCAGTTGCGCGATCTCGGACTCGGACCGGCCATGCCGCCGCAGCGCCGCGGCGTGGCGCGCGCGCAGCGCACCGTGCAGCGCGACCCCCAGCACCGAGATCGCCGGAATGGCCAGGCCCCAGGCATAGATCTCGGCATAGAGCCGCGCGCGCTCGGCCTGCGGCAGCTGCTCGGTGCCGCTGAACAGGACCACGTTCGCAGCCGCGACCAGGATGAAGCCGCCGATGATCGCCACGCGCCCGAGCGTCTGCATCGTGGTGTGCATCAGCTTGCGCGCCGCGGCGTCGTAGGGCCGGCCCTGCTCGTCCACGCGCGGCACGGCCTCGACCGTCATCGCGTCGGCGACCGCGTCCTGCAACATGTAGCCGACCGGCGCGAGCAGCGCGGCGAGCACGAACCAGTGCTCGGCCGGCGCAGCCGCGCGCATCGCGTCGGTGTAGCCGATCAGGCCGATCATGATGCCGAGGCTCGCCGCGATCAGCGCCGCGCCGAGGTAGACGAGCAGCGCCTTCCGGCGCCAGATCAGGTCGACCAGGTGCCCGACCGGCATCTTCAGCGCCCAGGGAATGCCGGCCCAGAAGCCGAGCGCGGCGAGGAACTCGGCCGACAGGCCGAGGTAGTCCTTGACGAAGAAAGTGCCGACGATCGCGGTCAGGCCCTGGATGCCGTACGCGAGGTACACCATCAGCGGCGGCAGGTACGACAGGCGCAGCTCGCGCCCGAGCTCGAGGATGTTGCGGTCGATCCAGGCTTCAACGGGGTGCCGCTGCACGGCGATTGCCTTATCCTTCAGTCGAGATCCTTCAGTACCTCGCGCGCGCAGTTGTGCCCCGGCGCCCCCGTCACCCCGCCCCCGGGGTGGGCGCCAGAACCGCAAAGGTACAGCCCCGGCACCGGCGTGCGGTAGTCGGCGTGCCCGAGCACCGGCCGCGCCGCCCACAGCTGGTCGAGCGAGAGCTGGCCATGGAAGATGTCGCCGCCCGTCAGGCCGAACTCCTGCTCAAGGTCGAGGGGCGAGAGCGCACTGTGGGCGATGACGCTTTGCCTGAATCCGGGGGCGTGCGATTCCACGACCTCGAAGATGCGCTCGATCGCCTCCGCCTTGCGCGAAGCCCAGTCCGCATCGGGCGCGAAGTGCTGGCAGAAAAGGCTCGCCACGTGCGCGCCCTTGGGCGCGAGCGTGTCGTCGAGCGTGCTCGGAATCACCATCTCCACGATGGGCGCGCGCGAAATGCCCTCGCCGCGCGCGTCGAGATACGCCCGGTCCATGTACGCGAGCGACGGCGCCATGATGATGCCGGAGCCGTGGTGCGGCCCCGGCTCGGGCAGGCAGGTGAATCGCGGCAGCGCGGAAAGCGCGACGTTCATGCGAAAGGACGCCGAAGCGCACTTGTAGCGCTGCATGCGCTCGCGGAAATCTCGCTCCAGGAGCGACGCATCGACCATCTTCAGGAACAGGAGCTTCGGGTTCACGTTGGCGACCACGGCGCGCGCCGCGATCTCCCGCCCGTCCTCGAGCGCCACGGCGCCGGGCCGCACCTTTGCCACTGGCGCATCGCATTGGATCTCGACACCCAGCCGCCGCGCCTCGGCGGCGAGCGCCTCGCTGATCGCGCCCATGCCGCCGATGGCATGGCCCCAGAGGCCGCGCTTGCCGTTCACTTCGCCGAAGCAGTGATGCAGGAGCACGTACGCCGTGCCCGCGTGGTAGGGACTGGCGTAGTTCCCGACCACGGCGTCGAAGCCGAAGACCGCTTTCACGGAATCGGCCTCGAACCAGTCCTCGAGCCAGTCGGCGGCGCTGCGCGACAACAGCCCCAGCAGGTCGCGCCTCGCGACCATGTCGAGCGCCTTCATGCGCCAGCCGGCGCGTAATGCGCTTAGGGCGTCACGCACGCCACCGCCAACGTTGGGAGGGGTCTCCAGGGCAAGCGCGCGCAGCACGTCCGCCACGCGCTCGAGCCGCGACCAGTACGCGGGCAGGCGCTCGGCGTCGCGCGCCGAGAATCGGGCGAACTCGCGCTGCGTCGCCTCCAGCCCGCCGCCGATCTTGAGGTAGCCGCTCGGTAGCGGCAGGAAATTGGCCAGCGGCCGCTCCACGATCCTCAGGCCGTGCTCGGCGAGCCGCAGCTCGCGGATCACCTTCGCCTGCAGCAGGCTTACGGTGTAGGCGGCGACCGAATTGCGGAACCCCGGATGGAATTCCTCGGTGACCGCGGCGCCGCCGACGCGCGGCCGGCGCTCCAGCACCTTCACCTTCAGGCCGCCGCGCGCGAGGTAGCAGGCACAGGCGAGGCCGTTGTGCCCCGCGCCGATGACCACCGCGTCGTAGCGGCTCACCGCCCTACTCTACGGTGACGGACTTGGCGAGGTTGCGCGGCTTGTCGACGTCGGTGCCGCGCGCGAGCGCCGTGTGATACGCGAGGAGCTGCAGCGGCACCACGTGCAGGATGGGCGAAAGCAGCCCG
>Ga0326597_10005084_pt1 | contig 18354 bp, 13 predicted proteins | sample RVTome_12_FD_203789 | JGI IMG/M metagenome (GOLD analysis project Ga0326597, IMG submission 203789) | Soil microbial communities from uranium-contaminated site in the Upper Colorado River Basin, Wyoming, United States - RVT100D185 | ecosystem: Environmental > Terrestrial > Soil > Contaminated >... | reverse complement strand
ACCTCGAGCTCGATGCCGCGACCGGCCAGCCGCAAATCACCATGGCCTTCTGGTGCCGCGATGCGGCAAATCGAATCGTCAAGATCACCGAGATCCGGCAGGCGCAGCCGCCGACTCCGGTCGGCTCCGGCACCTTCGATCTGACCTTGAGCTTCAGGCTGCCGCCGCTGGAGCCGGGCGAGTGGGATTTCGTGGTTCAGTTCACCGACACCTTGGCCAACCAGGTCTCCACCGCCAGCGCCCCGATCCGCGCCGAGCGCCCCAGCTAATTCGGGGACAGTTTACTTAACCCGGGTTTCGGGGACAGTTTGATCTCGTCGCTTCGCTTCAGAACGAGTAGGCGAAGGGCCGCACCGCTTTGCCGGCAGCTCTCAATCAAGGGCGGTGGTTGAAACGGTCGAGCGGCTGGCCTAGGATGGCGCATGGTGCGGGCCGCGCTGGCGCTGGAGGACGGTAGCTTCTTCAGCGGACGCGGTTTCGGCGCGCCGGGCACGCGCGGCGGCGAGGTCGTTTTCTGCACCGGGATGACCGGCTACCAAGAGGTCCTCACCGATCCATCGTACAAAGGCCAGATCGTCACCCTGACCTATCCCGAGATCGGCAACTACGGCATCCACCTCGAGGACGACGAGGCCGATCGTTGCTATCTCGAAGCATTCATCGTCCGCAGCTATTGCCGCTTTCCCAGCGGCACAGGGCGCGGCGCTGGGCCAGAGGCTCAGCCGCGCTCCTCGCTGGGCGATTATCTGCGCGCGCGCGGCGTGGTGGCGATCGAGGGCATCGACACGCGCGCGCTCACGCTCAAGCTGCGCCAGCGCGGCGCGCTGCGCGGCGTGGTCTCCACCGAGATCCTCGATCCGCCGGAGCTGATTGAACGCGCGCGAGCGATCCCTTCGCTGGTAGGGCGCGATCTGGCGGCGGAGGTGACCTGCGCCGCGCCATACCGCTTCGCGGACGGCGACGCCGGCGAGGTGGTGGTGGTGGACTTCGGGGTCAAGCGCAACATCCTGCGCAGCCTGGCGGCGCAGCGCTTCGCTGTGACGGTGGTCCCGGCGGCGACCCCGGCGCAAGCGATTCTCTCGCGCCGGCCGGCCGGGGTGGTGATCTCCAACGGGCCCGGCGATCCCGAGCCGCTCGCGCTCGGCATCCAAACCGTGCGCGCCCTGGTAGACTCCGGCGTGCCGCTGATGGGGATCTGCCTCGGCCATCAGTTGCTTGGGCTCGCGCTCGGCGGTGCCACTTCCAAGCTCAAGTTCGGACATCACGGTTGCAACCACCCGGTCGCCCGGCTTCACGACGACAAGGTCGAGATCACCACCCAGAACCACGGCTTCGTGGTCGAGCCCGCCAGTCTGGATCCTGCCACGGTCGAGATCACGCACAAGAACCTCAACGACGGCACGCTCGAAGGGCTGCGGCTCAAGCGCCGGCCGGCCTTCAGCGTTCAGTATCACCCGGAGGCCGCGCCCGGCCCCTCCGACTCCGCCTACCTGTTCGACCACTTCGCCGAAATGGTCCGCCGCCGCTAACTGGGCGCCAATTGGGGGACAGTTTACTTATCCCGGGTTTTGGGGACACTTTAAACTGTCCCCGAAATGCGGGTTAAGTAAACTGTCCCCAGATTTGTCAGGTTTGCGGGTTTGCCTCTATAATTGTTGGGAAGCAGCAATCCGGATGGGTGGATCACACGAATTCGCGGGAGCGCGCGCGAACGGCGGGAGCAAGAAGGTTCGGACCGCCGATTGCGGCCATTGTGTGATCATGAAGAGTCTGGCCCATGCGGGGGTTCCCTCCTCGACCATCCATGCAGTGTGCGATCGGATGTGGCTCAACCAGGCGCGGCGCCGGCAGATCCTGTACACCGAGGGCAACGGCGCCACCCATCTGTATGCGATCCGCAAGGGCAAGGTGAAGTTGAGCAAGGTCGACAGCGGCGGGCGGGTTCACGTCACCGCCCTGCTCGAATCCGGCGACCTGTTCGGCTTCGAAGCGGTCTTCGATCGGACCTATTCGACCAGCGCGGAAGCGTTGACGGACTGCGAGCTGTGCTTGAGCTCGGCGGACCAAATGACGCAATTGATGCGCGAGGTCCCGCAAGTGGCCACCGACCTCGCAGGCTACCTCCACCGCCAGCTGGCGACCTTGCGCGAACGCCAGTTCGTGATCGCCGCCCCCGGAGCGCCGGCCAAGCTGGCCGGCTATTTGCTGCACCGGCTGGCGCTGCAGCACGACGGCGGCGAGGACACCGTCGCCCGCGATCTGACTCTCAGCGACCTCGGCGGCATCCTGGGGGTATCGCCCGAGACCGTCTGCCGAGCGCTCGGCGAGCTCAAATCGCGCCGCTTGGTTGAGTCCGTTCCGCTTGGTATTCGGGTCAAGAACATCGACGGACTTCGTCTCGTAGCCGGCCTCTAATCGCCCGCCTCGGGTCGCAGGCCCCGCCGGGGCCGCCTTGACGATCGTCAACCGCCCGCTTGTGTTCGGTCAATGCCTTCCGGTCCGCTCGCTTCTATAAACGTAGTTCCGTGTCCCTCGCGCCCGGCGCGTCAGCCAGCCGAGAGGAGATCGGAAGGAGAGGAACCGATGGCCATTGATTTCACCCTCACCCCTGCGCAAAAGACCCTTCAGGCAACCGCGCGCGAGTTTGCACAGTACGTGCTGAAACCGCTGGTCGCCAAGGCCGACGCGGAGCCGGATCCGCAAAAAGGATTCCAAATGGTCCAGCCGGCCTACATCGAGGCGTACAAGCTCGGGTTCGCCATGGGACCGATCCCGCAGCAGTACGGCGGCGGGGGGGTCAGTTGCGTCGACCTGCAGATCGTCGCCGAAGAGATCTGCGCGGTCGATCCGGGCTTCGCCTGCATCCTGCTGGTCAACGGGCTGGCCTTGATGCCGCTGGTCTGGTTCGGCTCGGAAGAGCAGAAGCGCAAGTGGCTGGTGCCCGCGACCAGCGACCCGACCGGAACCTACATCGCCGGTTGGGTGGTGAGCGAGCCGGCCGGCATTCCGGGCGGCACCGCCGGGTTCGACCACCCCGATCCCCATCCGGTCGGCCACGGCACCACCGCCGAGTATGACCGCGCCAACGGCGAGTACATTCTGAACGGCCGCAAGTACTGGCCGTCGAGCGCCGCCGGCTGGGATTTCAAAGGCGCCAACGTCAACACCGTCACGGTGCGGACCGACAAGACCAAAGGCGGCCGGGAGGGCCTGAGCTGCATCTTGGTGCCGCGCGGCAGCCCCGGTATGCGCTTTGAGCCCAACATCGACAAGATCGGCCACCGGCTGAACCAAAACGTCCACATGGTGTTCGAGAACTGTCGGGTACCCGAGGAGAACGCGTTCGCGGTCGGCAAGGGCGATCTGGTGATCAGCAAGGCCTTCACCTGGTCCGGCCCGGTGGCGGGGATCGCGGCGACCGCGCTGGGGCGCAGCGCCTACGAATACACCCTCAAGTGGGCCAAGACTTACACCGCCGGCGGCGACCAACCGATCATCTACCACCAAGCGGTCGGCTACATCTTGGCCGACGCGGCGATGAAGATCGAAGCCTGTCGCTACCTGAGCTGGAAAGCCGCTCATTACCTGGATCTCTACAACTGCGAGGGCCAAGCCTTCGGCGCCATGTCCAAGGTGTTCTGCAGCGAGACCATGTTCGAAACCGTCTACAAATGCATGCAGGCCATGGGGGTGAATTCGCTCGACAAGGCGCATCCGATGGAGAAGCTGCTGCGCGAGGCGGCGGTGCTGCCGATCTACGACGCCGGCAACGTCGGCATGCAGCGGCGCAAGATCTGGGGCGTGCTCGCCGATCCCAGCTTCGATCCGCGCGCCTTCGTGAACTGCACGCCGGTCCACTTTGTCCGGTCGATGGAGGGCATCGGCGTCAAGCCGCTGGTGCCCGAGCCGGTATCCGAGCCGGTGCCCGCATAGCTCTGGGGGGCGGATAGCTCGACGGCCCTGGCCGTCGGCGCGGCGTCCGGCGGCCAGGGTCGCCGGACGCCGATCTCTGAGGGATCGCCTCGACCAAAACGAATGAACACTGCGAACCGCCCAGCCCGCTCGGTCCAATGCCTTGGTTTGCTCGCGGCGCTGCCGCTGCTGATCGCATCGCAGCCCGCCGGCGCCCCCGCCGCCGGTGCCGGCGCCGCACCAGCTCAGGACGCTTTCGCGCTCGGCGCATCCCGCGCGGCCGCCCCGCGCGAGTCGCCCAGCGCTGAAGCCGTCGAGGGCTGGACCAGCGCCAGCCGGCCGGAGTTCTACTTCCGAACCAACGGCAGCGCGCCGCCGATGTACGCGCTGTTTCTGCTCAGCGTGGTCTTGTTTCTGATCGGCGCCGGCCGGCTCCTGCTCCGGGTGGCGGCGGGCCGGAGCCCTGCCGAGCTGTGGAGATGCCGAGCCGGTCGAGAGCCGGGGCCCACTCCTGCCGCCAAGTCGGTCGTGGATTCCGGCTTGCGCCGGAATGACGAACGCCAGGCACCGGAGCGCAGCGCCGGCCCAGAGGCGCAGCAACCGGCGCGACCCCGGCTCCTACGCACGCTGAGACTCACTTTCCTTCAGGATCGGATCCGGGCTCGAAGCGCTTCCGGTTGGCTCCATCTTTCGATCTTCTGGGGAATTCTGGTTCTGGCTTCGGGATCGCTGACAATCCTGATCGACACCTATCTTCTCCAACCCAGGGGGATCCGGCTGGCACGGGGCGTGCCCTACCAGTTATTCCAGGGCGCGCTCGACCTGTTCGGGCTGGTGTTGATCGCAGGCATCTTGATCGCGCTTTGTCGCCGCATTTGGAGCCAGCCGGAATCGACGCGTCGGGGCCGGCGGTCGGTCTTGATCCTCGCGGCCCTGCTATTTCTGTCCTGCTCGGGATTCGTCCTCGAGGCGCTGCGGATCCGCATGGAGCGCGGCGCGGAGCCCTGGGCTTTCGTCGGCGGCCTTCTCGCCACTTTCCTGCCCGCCACACTCGAGTCGGCCGGGGGCGGTTTGCAGCTTTACCAGCTGGTCTGGTGGTGCCACGTGGTGGTCGCCTTCGGACTGCTCGCGGCGATCCCTTACACGCCGCTGCGACACGTCCTCACCGCCCCGCTGAACATTCTTTTGTCGTCCTCAATCGCCGAGCCATCCGGCAAGCTTCGGACCCCGTTCGATCTCAAACGCCTGATGCAAGAGTCGCGTTTCGACGTCAAGGTCGGCGCGGATTCGATCGCGGATTTGGGCTGGAGGCGGCGCCTGGCGCTGCTGGCCTGCGCGGATTTCGGCGGCTGCCAAGACGTCTGCCCCGCGCACGCGACCGGCACGGCGCTCTCGCCGATGAGGTTGATCGAGCGGCTACGGCAAGAGACCGCGGCGGGAGGTCGCGATCACCGAGCCGCGGCCGATCTGTTTGATCGAGTCGTGTCTCCGGACGAGGTCTGGGCTTGCACGCTGTGCGGCGCCTGCACTCAAGCCTGTCCGGCGCTGGTGGACCCCCTGAGCGTCATCGTCGAGCTGCGCCGCGGTCGGGTCCAGCGGCAGAAGCTGAGCCCGGATCAGAACCAGCTCTTGGCGTCGCTGTCGGCTTCGGGAAATCCTTACGGCTTGCCGCGCAACGAGCGCGCCGAGCTGCCGCGCCAGCTCGGCGTTGCGCCTCTGAGTCGGCAGCCGGAGGTGGAGGTTCTGTATTGGATCGGCTGCAGCTCGAGCTTCGACCCCAGGGCCCGCCAGATCGCGAGCGCCACGGTGAAGATTCTGAACGCCGCCGGGGTGCGCTGCGCGGTGTTGGCGTCCGAAGAGAGCTGCTGCGGCGATCCGGCGCGCAGACTCGGTGAGGAGGGGCTGTTTCAGCAGCTCGCATACCAGAACATCGAGACCTTCGAGCGCTACAAGGTCCGCAAGCTGCTGACCCACTGCGCCCATTGCTTCAATACCTTTCGCAACGAGTACCCCGACTTCGGCTCCCGTTTGGAGGTGGTGCACCACAGCACGATGATCGCCGATCTGATCGCGGCCGGAAGAATCGAGCTCAGCCCTGGACCGGCGCGGCGAGTCACTTTGCACGATGCCTGCTACCTGGCCCGTTTCAACCGCTCGAGCGCGGCGCCGCGGCGCATCCTCGAATCGGTTCCGGGTCTATCGGTGGCGGAGATGGCGCGGCACGGGGCGGCGACTCAGTGCTGTGGCGCCGGCGGCGCGAACTACTGGTTCAGCGTGCCGCGCCGCCAAACGATGGGAGCGGCCCGCCTGCTGCAGGCCGACGCGACCGGCGCCGCAACGGTGCTGACCGAGTGTCCGTTCTGCTTGAAAATGCTCGAGAGCTCATTGCCGCAGGATGGCCGCGAGTCGCCTCGAATCCTCGACCTCGCGGAGCTGGTCGCCGAAGCGATCGCGACCCCGGACGTGAGGGCAAGCGCGCCGTGAACAGCATCGTCTGCATCAAGATCACGCCGGACACCGCCCAGCTCAGGGCCGATCCCAAGACCGGGCGGCCGCGGCTCGAGGACGCCCCCCTGCGGATCAGCACCTTCGACGAACATGCCCTCGAGGAAGCCGTGCGCCTCAAGGAGAGCTGCGGGGGACGGATCGACGCGCTGCTGCTGGCGGCTGCCGCCCCGCCCGCAGAGCTGATCCTGAAAATCCTGGCGATCGGGGCCGACGCCGCTTACACGATCGTCGATTCCAGCGCCGGAGGCGCCGACGCGCTGTCCACGGCGCGGATCCTCGCGGCCGCTGCCACCCGACTGGAAAGCGGGGGCCTCATCCTCTGCGGCGAAGGTTCGCTCGACGAATACAACCGCCAGGTCGGCCCGCGGATGGCCGAGCAGCTCGAGATGCCGGTTCTGACCCATGTGACGCGGATCGTGCTGCAAGACGGCAAGGTGATCGCGGAGCGCTCGACGGATGGAGGCACCGAGGTGCTCGAATGCGCCCCGCCACTGGTGGTGACCGTCGGGCAGGAGATCAATCAACCGCGATTCCCGTCGGTGCTGCAGATTCTGGGGGCGTCGAACAAGCCCATGGTGACCTGGAGCCCGAGTGATCTGGGATTTCCCGCGGCGGTCGTGGCCCAGCAGCTCGCCGGGATCGAGACGCTCGAGGACTTTGCGCCGGCCGTGGCGCGGCGCCGGATCGCGATTCCCGGAGACGACGCCGAACAGGTCGCGGCGGAGCTGGCGAAAAGACTGTTCGAGGACGGTTTGGTGAAGATCGGATGACACGCGGCGGCGGAGTGTGCGTTTTCTCGGAGCGCCTGGATGTCGGTTACGAGCTGCTCTCGATCGGCCGGCGCCTGGCGGACCGGACCGCGCTGGTGTCGATCGTGTGCGGCCCCGAAGCCGACGAAGCCGCAAAGCAGCATGTGGCCCGGGGGGCCGACCGGGTTTTGATCGGCGCGGCGCCCGCCGGATCCGATCCGACCGAACGGTACCTGGCGGCGCTGCGCCAAGCGGTCCAGCAGGTGCAACCGAGCGCGGTTCTGATCGGCGCGACTCGCTGCGGGAACGAGCTGGCCGCGCGCTTGGCCCAGCGGCTCGGCGTGGCCTGCGCCACCGAGTGCACCGGGCTCGAGCTGCGGGAGGGTGTGCTGGCGATCGAGCGGCTGCGCTATGGAAGATTCGTGTCGCGCCAGAGATTCACGACCCGACCCGCGGTCGCGACGATTCAGGCCCGGCGCTTCGAGATTCCGGAGCCGCAGCCGGACCGAGCGGGCGCCATCGAGCTCCTGGCGATCGAGCCCCACCGATCCCGCGTTCGCGTGATTCGAACCGAGTCGCGCGAACCGTCCCGTTTTCGGCTCGACCAGGCGGAGGTCATCGTGGCGGTTGGTCGCGGCCTGCGCAAGAAGGAAGATCTCACGATGATCGACCGGCTCGCTGCCGCGCTCGGCGGCGTGGTGGCCGCCAGCCGGCCGCTGACCGATGACCTTCAGTGGCTTCCGGGCGACCTCAAGGTGGGACTCTCCGGGGCCACCGTGAGGCCCAGGCTCTACATCGCCTGCGGCATCTCGGGACAGATCGAGCACAACGTCGGCATGCGCGAGTCGGGCGTGGTGGTGGCAATCAACACCGATCCGCAGGCGCCCATCTTGCAACAAGCCGACTACTGCATCACTGGCGATCTTTACCAACTCGTCCCCGCCCTAACCCAAGCAGTAAACCTAATTCGGGGACAGGTTATTTAAAGCCATTTTGGGGACAGGTTATCCAATCGGTTCAAGGTAAACTGTCCCCAGAAACCAGGTTATGTAACCTGTCCCCGAAATACGGGTTAAGTGAACTGTCCCCGAATCTTGAATCTTAGCCGAGGGTGTGGCGCTTGAGGGCGCGGGCGATGAAGCGCAGTCGCTCCGCCATCGGGAGGCGGCCGAGGCTTACTTTGACCACGCCTTGGGTGAAGGCGGTCTTGCGGCTGTAATCGATGTTCACGTCGACGATCACCGGGTCGCCTCGCTCGGCCAGCTCCAGCGCCTGCGCGATGATGCTCTCGACTTGGGCGTCGCTTTGCATCGCGAGATAGCGCGCGCCGGTGGCGGTGGCAACGCCCTCGACCCGCAAATCGCCGATCACGGTGCAGGTCTTGTGCTTGAGCGGGACCTGCTGGAGCTGCGCGATCTGCGCCAGCTCGCCGTCGTGGAAGACGAAATAAATCACCCCGAGCCGGTTGCTGGCGGCGGTCAGGATTTCCATCGCGGTCATCATGAACGCACCGTCGCCGACCACCGCGCAGACCTGATGCTCCGGATGGGCCAGCTTGATGCCGATCGCCCCCGGGACGCTGTAGCCCATACAGTTGAAGTCGGTCGGCGAAATAAGGTGCTTGCTCTCGTAGACCGGGAACTGCTCGGCGGTGAGGAACGTGTGATTGCCGTCGTCGACCACGACATACGCGTCGCGCTCGAGCTTGCTCCGCAGCGTCTGAAAGAAGATGCCCGGGCTCACTTTTCGCTCGCTGGGGCTGCGAGTCCAGCGATCGCGAAAGGCCGCCTTGTCGGATGCGATCTGCCGCCTCAGAGCGGTGGCGTCGGCCGGCGCGGCGCCGGCGTCCTTGAGCGCTGAACCCAGCCGCGCGAGAAACAGCCGCGCGTCCGACTCGATCGCGACCGCCGCCGGATAGTTCCGGTTGAACACCCGGGGGTCGATGTCGGCGTGAATCAAAGCCTCTGGAATCCGCATCCCGTAGCTGCCGGTGGCGAGCTCGGCGAACCGCACCCCGACCGCGAGCAGACAGTCGCAAGCATCGAACGCGTGGCGCGCCGCCGGAACCGCCGACGCTCCAAAGCCCATGCCGGTGTGGAGCGGGTGATCGTGAGGGAAGACGCTGAGGCCTTGCATGGTGGTCGAAACCGGCGCGCCCAAAAGCTCCGCCACCTCGACGCTGAACGCGGTCGCTTCCCGCGCCCCCCAGCCGAGATAAATGCCTGGGTGCCGGGAGGCGCGCAGCAGCGCGGCGGCGCGGTCCACCAGCGCCGGATCCGGCGCCGGCGGCACATACCTGCGCTCGTATTTCGGAACCTCCGCCACCTCGGTCGAGAACATCTGCACCTCGCCGGCGATCTCGACCAGCACCGGACCGGGCAAGCCGGAGGTGGCAATCTCGTAGGCGCGGTAAATAGTCGGCACCACGTCCTCGTGCCGCTCGACCAGAAAGGCGGCCTTGGTGATGGCGCTCACCAGCTGCTGCTGATCGAGCTGATGGAGCTGGTAATGCCTGCCGCTGTCGCGGCGGATACCGCCCGAAATCACCAGCAGCGGCACCCCGTCGAGATAGGCCTCGCCGATCCCGCTCATCGCATGGGTCAGCCCGGCCGCAGGGACGATCACCAGGCAGCCGATGCTCCCATCGCTGACTCGGCTGAAGGCTTCGGCCATGAAGCTCGCGCCCTGCTCGTGGGTCACCAGCACCGGCGTGATCCGCTCGCTCAAAGCCAGCGCGTCGTAAAGCTCGGTGTTGTGCACCCCGGGAATCCCGAAGGTGAAGCGCACCCCCACCTCTTCGAGCGCGCGCACCGCCAGCCAGGCGCCGTTTCTTTTCATCGCCATATTCTAATGCGCGGGCCTTGCCTTCCAAGGGTATGGAACCTTAGCCCGGTTGACACCCTCGTCCATGGGCGCGCTACGCGTGCCCATGCCACCCGTTACCATCAGCAGATTCTCATTACGAAGGGCAGGACGGCCTCAAGCGATGCCCTTGCCGGTGAGGATGGCGCGCGACGCGACCCGGCCCGTAAAGACGCAGCCGCCGAGGAAAGTCCCCTCAAGCGAGCGCTTGCCGTGCATCCCGCCGCCGCCGAAGCCGCACGCCTCCCCGACCGCATACAGGCCCGGCAGCGGCTCGCCCTGCTGATCGAGCACTCGGGCCTGCAGATCGACCTGGAGTCCACCCAGGCTCTTGCGGGTGAGAATCTGGGTGCGAATCGCGATCAGCGGCCGCGCGGCGGGATCCAGGATCCGCGCGCGCCGGCAGGTGCGCAGCCGATCCCCTTTCCAGCGCCGCACCTCGGCGATGCGGCGCAGCTGGTCGTCGGCCTCGGGTCCGTCGCCACCGGCCATCTTGAGATCGAAATCGGCGATCTCGCACGCCAGCAATTCGGGGTCCACGTCGTCTGTGCCGCTCAAGGCATTCATCTTCGCGGCCAGCTCGGTGGCGCTTCCCGCGGTCACGAAATCCGGACAGTGCTCGATGAACTCCCGGACCTGCCGGCCGTTTCCGCGCAAAAGCTGCCACAGGAATCGGGCGCGCCGGCGGTCCCGAATCGCCGCATTGAACTCCGCGCCCGAGACCGCGAACTCGCGATCGGCGATACGCCGATTCAAGATCTGCCAAGAGACCTTCTTGGGCGCGCGGCAGATGCGCTCGACCAAAAGCCGGGTGTCGTACGATCCCATCAGCGGCGGATCGCTGAAGCGGCGTCCCTGATAGTTGACCCACAGCGCCGACTTGCCGGGCACCAGGCTCAGGCCGTGGTCGGGAAACAGCGGCTTCCAGTGCCGCACGCCGGCGGCATAGTTCCACATCGTCTCGAGATGGGTGACTTGCGCCCCCAAACCGGCGGCGACCTCGAGCAGGCGGCCGTCGGCCTCGGGCATCGAGCCGTTGAGCAGCAGCTCGGGCGGCTCGCCCCACGGCCACAGCGCCCGCACCTTATCGAGATTGCCGGCGATTCCGCCACACGCGATCACCACCGCTTCGCCGCGGGCACTGATCGGATTGCCGCCGGCGCTGCCATGACAACCCGTTACTCGGCCCGCGCTTCGATCGAACGCTTCCACCGCATGCTGGAAGCCGAGTGTGAGCCGGCCGGCCCGCCGGTGCGCTTCGAGCCGCGCCTGGATCGGCCCGACCACACCGGTGCCGCAGCCCCAAGCGATGTGGAAGCGGGGCACGGAGTTGCCGGCGACGGAGTAGCCGCGCTCGGTCCAGTTGACCACCGGGAGAAAGCGCACTCCGAGGCGGTGGAGCCAGCCGCGCACCTCTTCGGTGCAGCGGTTCACGTAGGCCTCGGCCCAGCGGTAGGGCCAAGGATCGCTCGGCGCGAGCTCGCCGTAGCGCACCCAGTCCTCCCAGGCCAAGTCGACCGAATCCGTGACGCCGCTCTTGCGCTGCTCGGGGGAGGCGACGAAGAAAATCCCGCCGAACGACCAGCTCGCAAGCCCGCCGAAGCGCTCCTCGGCGGCGCGATCCAGCAGCACCACGCTCCTGCCGGCGTCGAGCAGCTCGAGCGCGGTGACCATGCCCGCGAGGCCGCCGCCGATCACCACCACGTCGGCTCGGTACTGGCGCGCTGCGCTCATGGCCCGCGCTAGGATCGATCCGAACCGGCCCGGCTGGCAAGCGGCTCAAACGCCGGGCTCGGCGTGACGGGCGAATCTCGCATCGAGTGAGCCGACCGGTCGAACTCTGCTCAGCTTGAAATGCCTTCCGCCGCAGCATAGGATCATGCGTCGATGCCTGCGGTGCCGGCTGCAACTTTATCGTCGGGCCGGCGGTCCTTTTCAACCTCCAGCGCGCGGGCCAGCCGCGGATTTTCTCTCGCCCCCCAAGCTTGGCACCGCCCCAACCTGTACCGACGATCCCCATGCCTAGGCGCGACGATCTGAGATCGATCTTCGTGATCGGGTCGGGGCCGATCGTGATCGGGCAGGCGGCCGAGTTCGATTACTCGGGAACCCAGGCCTGCCGGGCGCTCAAGGCGCTCGGCTACCGGGTGATCCTGGTCAACTCCAACCCGGCGACGATCATGACTGATCCCGAAACCGCTGACGCCATTTACGTCGAGCCGGTCACGCTCGAGATCGCCGAGCTGATCCTCGAGCGCGAGCGGCCCGACGCGCTGCTGCCGACCCTGGGCGGCCAGACCGGCCTCAACCTGGCGGTCGAGCTGGCCGAAGCCGGCCTGCTCAAGAAGTTCAACGTCGAGCTGCTCGGCGCGCGGCTCGAGACCATCCGCAAGGCCGAGGACCGCGAGCTGTTCCACGACGCGATGCGCAAGATCGGCCTCGAGGTGCCGCGCGGCGGCTTCGCCCGCAGCCTCGACGAGGCGATCGCCAAGGTCGAGGAGATCGGCTACCCGGCGATCGTGCGCCCGTCGTTCACCCTGGGCGGCTCGGGCAGCGGGGCCGGCTACAACCTGCGCGAGTTCGAAAAGATCGCCGCCCGCGGCCTCGCGCTCTCCCCGATCCACGAGATCCTGATCGAGCAGAGCGTGATCGGCTGGAAGGAGTACGAGCTCGAGGTGATGCGCGACCGGGCCGACAACGCGGTGATCGTGTGCTCGATCGAGAACCTCGACCCGATGGGGGTGCACACCGGCGACTCGATCACCGTAGCGCCGGCCCAGACCCTATCGGATCGCGAATACCAGGCGATGCGCGACGACGCGATCAAGGCGATCCGCGAGATCGGGGTCGAATGCGGCGGCAGCAACGTGCAGTTCGCGGTCGACCCCGCCAGCGGCCGGCGCCTGATCATCGAGATCAACCCGCGGGTCTCGCGCAGCTCGGCGCTGGCTTCCAAAGCGACCGGCTTCCCGATCGCCAAGATCGCGGCCAAGCTGGCGGTCGGCTTCACCCTGCCCGAGATCCCCAACGACATCACGCTCAAGACCCCAGCCTGCTTCGAGCCGGCGATCGATTACGTGGTGGTCAAGCTGCCGCGCTTCAACTTCGAGAAATTCCCCGGCGCCGCCGACCAGCTCGGCACCCAGATGCGTTCGGTCGGCGAGGCGATGGCGATCGGCCGCACCTTCCGCGAAGCGCTGCAGAAAGGCCTGCGCTCGCTCGAAACCGGTCTGACCGGCTTCGACGCCGGCGCGGTCCTGGTCCACGATGCCGCCAGCTTGGCCGAGCGGCTGCGCACCCCCAACAGCCGCAGGCTGCTTTACCTGCGCGAGGCGCTGCGGCGCGGCTGGAAAATCGACGAGCTCTACGCCCTGACCGCCATCGACCCGTGGTTTCTGCGCCATCTCGAAGCGCTGGCCGCCGCCGAGGCGGGCATGGCCGAGCGCGAGCTCGCCTCGTTCGACGCCGCCGAGCTGCGCCGGCTCAAGGCCGACGGCTTCTCCGATGCTCAGATCGCCCGCGCGCTCAAGCTGGCGCCGGAGGGCGGCGAGGAGCAGGTGCGGCAGCGCCGCCGCGAGCTCGGCGTGGCGGTCAGCTTCAAAAGCGTCGACACCTGTGCCGGCGAGTTCGAAGCCTCGACTCCTTACTTCTATTCCAGTTACGAGCCCGAGCCGGAGGGGCGTCCGATCGGCGGCCGGGCGGTCGTAATCCTCGGCAGCGGCCCCAACCGCATCGGGCAAGGGGTCGAGTTCGACTACTGCTGCGTGCAGGCCTCGCTGGCGGTGCGCGAGGAGGGGCTGGAGTCGATCCTGATCAACTGCAATCCGGAGACGGTTTCGACCGACTACGACGTCTCGAGCCGGCTCTACTTCGAGCCGCTCACGCTCGAGGATGTGCTCGCGATCGTCGAAGCGGAGCAGCCGCTCGGCGTGATCGTGCAGTTCGGCGGCCAGACGCCGCTCAAGCTGGCCGGTCCGCTCAAGGAGTGCGGCGTGCCGATTCTCGGCACCTCGCCCGACGCGATCGATCTGGCCGAGGACCGGCGCCGCTTCGGCACCGTGCTCGACCGGCTCGGCCTGCGCGCGCCGCCGTACGCCACCGTCCTGACCGCCGCCGAGGCGACCCGCGAAGCGGATCGGATCGGCTACCCGGTGCTGGTGCGCCCCTCGTACGTCCTGGGCGGGCGCTCGATGGAGGTGGTGTTCGATCGCGAGAACCTCGAGCGCGCGGTCGAGCATGCCTTCGTCGAAAGCCACGGCCGGCCGGTGCTGATCGATCGGTTCCTGGAAGACGCCTTCGAGGTCGACATCGACGCGCTGTGCGACGGCGAGCGCGCGGTGATCGGCGGCATCCTGCAGCACATCGAGGAGGCCGGGGTCCATTCCGGCGACAGCTCCTGCGTCCTACCGCCTTACAAGATCGGCGCCGCAGACCAGGACCGGATGCGGGAGATGACCCGCACTCTGGCGCTCGAGCTCGGCGTGCGCGGCCTGATCAACGTCCAGTTCGCGCTCAAAGACGGCTTGATCTACATCCTTGAAGCCAATCCACGTGCTTCGCGCACGGTGCCGTTCATCTCCAAGGCGACCGGCGTCCCGCTGGCGCGCTTGGCCACCAAAGTGGTGTTGGGGCGCACCCTTGCGGAGCTCGGCTTCACCGCAGAGCCCCGGGTCGGGCACATCGCGATCAAGGAGTCGGTGTTTCCGTTTCAGCGCTTCGAAGGCGTCGATGTGCTGCTCGGCCCCGAGATGAAATCGACCGGCGAGGTGATGGGGATCTCGCACGACTTCGGGATCTCTTTCGCCAAGGCCCAGGCCGCCGCCGGACAGCCGCTGCCGGCCGCGGGCACGGTGTTCCTCTCGGTCAACGATCGCGACAAGCCGACCATCCTGCCGATCGCGCGGCGCCTGGCCGAGCTCGGGCTCTCGCTGACCGCCACCCGCGGCACCTGCCGCTACCTCGAGGACCGGGGCCTAGTCTGCGCCAGCATCTACAAGGTCAACGAGGGACGCCCCAACACCGTGGATGCGATCATCTCGGGCCACATCCAGATGCTGATCAACACCCCGCTGGGCAAGGTCTCCTACTTCGACGACAAGGCGATGCGGCGCGCCGCGCTCGAGCGCGGCGTACCGTATATCACCACCACCTCCGGCGCGGCGGCGGCGGCCGAAGGCATCGCCTCGCTCCAGCAGCATCGGCTCGAGGTCCGCCACCTGAAAGAGTATTACTGAGATCTTCCCGGGCGAAATGTAGGGGCGGGGCTCGTCCCCGCCCTGTTGTAGGCATTGCAGCTCAGCCGGCGCGGGTGCCGTCGGGCACCGGTCGCTCGGGAACCGCGAGCGCCGGAACGAGACCGTCCTCGTAACCGAGGTCGAGCAGCATGCCCTCGGAGATCACTCCCGCCATCTTGCGCGGCTTGAGGTTGACCACGAACAGCGCCTGCCTGCCTTCGATCTCGCGCGGATTCTCCCTCTCCGTTTTGATGCCGGCCAGGATCGTGCGGGTGTGATCGCCGAACCGCACTTCGAGCTGCATGAGCTTGTCCGAGCCCGGTACCTCGCTGACCGATGCGATGGTGCCGACGCGGATGTCCAGCTGCTGGAGCACATCCACCGTCACGGTGGGTTTGATCGGTGCCGGTTGCATGACGGCATTGCGGTTCATGGCGCGTTCCTCCCGCCGAAGAAGTGTACATGGCTGGCGAGGGCACGCGCAGTGGACCGCTGCGCGAGGCCATCCGCCATACAGAGCTCGACCATGGGCGCCCTTCGGCCGCCCACGGCACCCGATTCGGGACCACGGAGGCGGCAGTCCGCTATTGGGGGCCGCCCATCCGGCGCGCCACCAGGAACCAGTAGAAGCGGTCGGTGTCCAGCTCGGGCCGCTCGATTCGGTGGCGTTCGAGAATTTCGAGGCCGGACGATTCGAGTGCCGCGGCGGCGTCCTCCGGCTGGATGAAGTGCTCCGGCGGGTGGGTGTGCCCGAAACGGCGCAGCATGGCCGCCATGCTGGCCGCCACTCGCCGCTCCGAAAGCTCGGCCGGGAATGCGAAGTCTCCCATCACCACGAGGCCGGCCGCCCGCAGGCCGGCGCAGGCGGCATTGAAAACCACTGGTAGGTCCCATGTGCCGGTGCGCTCCAGCTCCACGAGCCGCCACTCGTGGAGCATCCGATTGCAAACCAGCAGGTCGAATCCGTTGGGGAGGCTCTCAAGGAGCCGGTGGGCGGCCCGCCGGTGCAGGTGATAGGGTCCCCCCGGAAGCTCGCGCACCAGCTTATCGGCCGGGTCGGCCATCCGGCTGGGCTCGAACAGGTGCAGGTCGACGCGCCGGCGGTTTGCGGCGGCCCAAACCGCGACCGGAACCGAGGCCCCGCTGCCGAGATCGGCGACAGTCATGCCTTCTTCGAGATAACGATCCAACAGCTCCCCGAGCAGCTCATAGACCCGGTCGGCCTGATAGGCGGCGGCATAGCTGCGCGCGTCGAACCGATCGAACTTGGAGTACTCGGCCATCGCGAATCCATGTCGAGTTTAGTCGACCGGGCGCCCGTGCGCCCGCCGATGGGGTGGCATGGGCGGCCGAAGGGCGCCCATGGACGAGCTGCGAACAGAGAGTGAGTCTGCTCGGCCTGGATTCCGACTTGCACTCGGATTCCATCTGTCTAACTGATTGGCAGATAATCACTTACGTCAATATCTAAGAAAATCTCCGGTGGGTGCTTGACAGCTCAATTTATTTGTATTATACAACCATTGTATGAGCCAATTAGATACCGCCGACCGGCATCTAGCCGCAGACCTCAGCTCCGCGCTGCGGAGCCTGCTGCGGCGCTGTCTCTCGCTCGACCGCAGCGGCTGCTGCGGCCTGCCGCTGAGCCCGGTGCAGTGCCAGGTGCTGGAAGCGCTGGTGCCCGGGCCGCTCTCGATGCGCGAGCTCAGCCGCCAGCTCAGCGTCACCCCTTCGACCGCGACTCGTCTGGTCGATCCGCTGGTGCGCCGCCATTGGGTCGAACGCAAGGCCAGCCCCGAGGACCGGCGGGTCCAGCTGCTGCGCCTGCGGCCCGAGGGCCGCGCCCTGCGCGATCAGATCCACTACGTCACCATGAGCTGGGTCGAAACCTTGCTGCATTCCGTGCCCAAATCGCGGCGCCAAGGCGTCGTGGAAGCCCTTCAACTACTGGAGCAATCGAGCGCGGGGCTCGACTGCTGCGCTCCAGGATGCAAACCGGCGAGCTGCTGAAAGGCTTCCCTCGGCCGCCACTCCAAACCAAAGAGGTGAGGTCATGAATCCAGATCAAGTCCGACAACGCGTGAGTGAAACCTATGCGGCCGCGGTGCAGCGTCCCAAGGGCTCGTGCTGCGGCGCCGGCGCGGTCACGACCCATCCGGCGCTGGCAACCGGCTACACCGCGGACCGGCTCGCGCCCCTTCCCACCGACGCGGTCCAGAACTCGTTCGGCTGCGGCGATCCGCTGGCCTTCGCCGAGGTCCAGCCCGGGCAGACGGTGGTCGACCTCGGCTCGGGAGCCGGTATCGACTGCCTGATCGCGGCCCGCGCGGTCGGGCCGCAGGGCCGGGTCATCGGGGTCGACATGACCTCCGCGATGCTCGATCGGGCGCGCGCCAACGCGCGCCAAGCCGGCTTCGACAACATCGAATTCCGTTCCGGGCTGATCGAGCAGCTGCCGGTCGCCGACGCCAGCGCCGACTGGATCATCTCGAACTGCGTGATCAACCTCTCGCCGCAGAAGCGGCGCGTGTTCGACGAGATCGCACGCGTCCTCAAACCGGGCGGCCGGGTCCAGATCTCCGACATGGTGGCCGACGACCTGCCGTGGGCGGCGCGCCATCTGGCGAGCCTGTACGACAATTGCGTCGCCGGAGCGATCTCGGAAGCTGAGTATGTCGAGGCGATGCGGGCGGCCGGGCTGGAGGACATCCGGGTGCTGTCGCGCCACACCTACGACGCCGCTCAGCTCTGCGGCCTGGCGGACGGCGGCTGCGTCTCGATCCCGCGCTGGATTCGCCCGTTCACCAAACGGCTCGCCGGCAGCCTGGCGGGCCGGATCCACAGCATCCGGATCACAGCGCGCAAGCCCGAGGTCACGCACTAGACGACGAAGATGTAGGGGCGGGGCTGGTCCCCGCCCGATGACTACCGTCGCCCGTGGGCAAAGCAAAGCTTGCCCACGGCACCCCGAGCACCCCAAACACCCCGAGCACCCCGAGCACCCCGAGCACCCCGAGCACCCCGATGAGCGGTTGACGGGAAGCGGCGCGAGCGATTATGAAGATACGCTCGCGCCGCGCGGCGGCCGA
>Ga0326597_10005083_pt1 | contig 18354 bp, 13 predicted proteins | sample RVTome_12_FD_203789 | JGI IMG/M metagenome (GOLD analysis project Ga0326597, IMG submission 203789) | Soil microbial communities from uranium-contaminated site in the Upper Colorado River Basin, Wyoming, United States - RVT100D185 | ecosystem: Environmental > Terrestrial > Soil > Contaminated >... | reverse complement strand
TTTCTTCCGTCTGCGGCATGAATGGCAGCTGGGGGCGGTGACCGGTGTAAGGGCCCGTGATTCGTGAGCCGACTAGTTCGTTGAAAATCGTGACTCGTAATTGGTAGGACAAGCTGCTAGCGCATCTTTCCGCTCACGCTTTTCTCCTCACGCTTTCTGTCTCACGCCCTCTGTCTCACGCCTTCCATAGACAGTTGCCGCCACTCGCCTTGTCGAGATCGGCAAGGATCTTGTCGTGGGCTGCTATCTCGTCGTCGCTCGCGCGCACGACCACGAGTTCGAGCTTCGCCGCGGCGTCCATGGCGACGTGCGCCCCAGCGGCCGCGGCCGGCGACTCGTCGACTTCCATCATGAGGCTTTCCTGGCCGCGAGTCATCGCGAGGAAGACCTCGCCCAGCAGTTCCGCGTCGAGCAGCGCTCCGTGCAGCGTGCGCGCGGCGTTGTCGACCCGGAAGCGCTCGCACAGCGCATCGAGGCCGTTGCGCTTGCCGGGGAAGAGATCCTTCGCCATGCGCAGGGTATCGATGATCTCCGGGCAGTAGGCGGTGATCGGCTTGAGATCGATCAGGTTGAGCTCGTGGTTGAGGAAGGCGATGTCGAACGGCGCGTTGTGGATGATCAACTGCGCGCCCGTCGCGTAATCGAGGAACTCCTTGGCGATTTCGCGGAACTTGGGCTTGTCGGCGAGGAACTCGGTGGCGAGCCCGTGAACCTGAAGCGCCCCCTCCTCGCTGTCGCGCTCGGGGTTGACGTAGCGGTGAAAGCGGTTGCCGGTGAAGCGGCGGTTGACGAGCTCGACGCCGGCGATTTCGATGATGCGGTGGCCGATGGCGGGGTCCAGGCCGGTCGTCTCCGTGTCCAATATGATCTGTCGCATCGCTTAAGATCGTGAATCGTGATCCGTGAGCCGTGATCCGACTAAATCGTTTAAAACCGTGAATCGTGATCCGTGAGCCGTGATCCGACTGAACCGTTAAACCCGTGAACCGTGACCCATCTAAGTCGTCTTGCTGCGTAGGGATTTTCGCAGCGCGACGACGAGTTGTCCAACCCTTGATGCCTGGCCGAAGACCTCTGAAGTTCCGTTCAGGTATCCGAGCCGATGCGCGATTTCAAGCTGCGTATCGAGCTCCGCCAACGATCCACTGGCAATTCCGAGAAACTGCACAAGCTCCCTGGTCGAGTTGCGCCCCGCGCCTTCGGCGATGTTCGACGGGATGGAGACCGCGCTCCGCCGAAGCTGGTTGGTCAACCCAAACGCCTCGTCTCTTGGAAGATCCCGTGTGGCGCAATATACCAGCTCAACCAAGGTCACAGCCTCTTGCCATGCTTTAAGTCTTCTGTGGTTGTGCGTCGTCCGTCCAAATCCTTGCTGGATCATGGAAACCTCCGGTAGTCGGATCACAGATCACGGATCACGCTTCTCTAACGGACTACCGGGTTCAAGGTTGACGGCTCACTTGCTCAACGCCCAGATTCGCGAGTTCGTCAGCCCTTTCATTTCCAGCGTGTCCGGCATGTCCGCGGATCCAGATCCACTCGACCTCGTGCTTGGCCGCGAGTTCATCCAAGCGCTTCCACAGGTCCTCGTTTTTCACCGCCTTCTTGTCCGCGGTGCGCCACTTCCGTTTCTTCCAGTCATGAATCCAGGTGCTGATGCCAAGCTGCACGTACTGCGAGTCGGTGTGCAGGCGCACCCGGCAGCGGCGCTTGAGCGCCTCCAGCGCGCGGATCACCGCGGTCAGCTCCATGCGGTTGTTGGTGGTGTGGGGCTCGCCGCCGTAGATCTCGCGGGTCTTGCCACCGGACTCGAGCAACGCCCCCCAGCCGCCGGCGCCGGGATTGCCTTTGCAAGCGCCGTCGGTGTAGATGTCGACAACTTCGGACATTTTTCTGGACATGGAAAGGCGTGATCCGTGAGCCGTGATCCGACTAGATCGCCAAAATCGTGATCCGTGAGCTGTGATTCGTGAGTCGACTAAGTCGTTGAATAGACAAGGAGCGAATCGTGAGCGGCAGAACTATATGGAAATTGCGCCGATGCCTGGGGTCGCGAGCTTCAGTCGGATCACGGTTCACGGTTCACAGATCACGGTTCACTGCTGCTCAGCAGTCTCGCGGGCCGCCATCGCCTCTTCGCGGTCGCGCACTTTCTGCGGCGCCGCGGCGAGACGCTTGCGCGGCGCGAGGCGGTCGCTCCACCTGGGCATGATGAGCCGCATGCCGCGCACGCGCTTCACCGCCTCGAGGAAGTAGACTCCGCCCGCGATCGGCCACCAGCGGTCGCCCGCCTTCTCCGTGAAGCCGAAGCGGTCGAGCCATTTCTGCTGCGCGAGCGGCGGCGAGTAGCCGCTGAACTGGCCGCCGACGATCTCGAAGTTGAGCAGCGCGAGCCAGTCCTTGACCCGCGGCAGATTGATGAAGCGGCCCCGCCACGGATAGTGCCTGCGGAAATGGAAGATGCGGCGCAGGCCCCACAAGCTCCACGGGTTGAAGCACGAGATGACCACGTGGCCCTCGGGCACGAGCACGCGCTCGATCTCGCGCAGGATCTGGTGCGGGTGCTCGGTGAACTCCAGCACGTGCGGCAGCAGCACGAGATCGGCGGTATTGCCGGCAATCGGCAGGTCGTGGAAATCTGCGCGCAATTCCACCGAACCGCGCGCGTCGGCGTGGCAGCGCAGGGGAATGCGGCTTGCGCGCAGGAAATCGTGCTCGATCAGCCCGAGCTGCAAGGCGTTGTAGCCGAACACATCGGCCACCGCGCGGTCGAAGTATTCCTGCTCGCGGGAGAGCAGATACTGTCCCAGCGGCGTGCGGAACCACTCGGAAGCGGTGACGGGCTGCGGGCGGTTTGACATGCCGCGAGTTTAAATCAAATAATCAGTGCTGTGGATCGTGATTGGTGATTCTTGAATCGCAGGGTGGATGAACCCCACCGCCCACCCCGCGCGACACGTGCCCGCTTCGCCGGCCGCGGCATGCCACGCTTCTCTAAGCCGATGAATGGATGAACCCATGAGCAAATTCGAAGTCGTCCCGTTGCGGGCGTTTTCCGACAATTACATCTGGACGCTGCGCGATGCGGGGCATGCGGCGGTCGTCGATCCCGGCGATGCGCGCCCGGTGCTCGACTACCTGCAGCGCGAGAATCTCGAACTCGTCGCGATTCTCAACACGCATCATCACGCCGACCACGTCGGCGGCAACGCCGAACTCTTGAAGCACTTCAAGGTGCCGGTGTTCGGGCCGCATGATCCGCGCATCGCGGAGGTAACGCACCGGCTGAAGGACGGCGAAAAGTGCACGCTGCCGCATTTCAACATCGGGCTTGAGGTGTTCGAGATTCCCGGCCACACCCGTACCCACATCGCATTCCACGGCGGCGGGATGCTCTTCTGCGGCGACACGTTGTTCGCCGTGGGCTGTGGCAAGCTCTTCGAGGGCACGCCGCAGCAGATGCACGAGTCGCTCTCCAAGCTCGCGCGATTGCCCGACGCGACGCGCGTCTACTGCGGCCACGAGTACACGCTGTCCAACATCCGCTTCGCCAAGGCCGCCGATCCCGACAACGGCGCGCTGCGGGAATTCGAGGCGCGCGCACAGAACCTGCGCGACAAGGACCTGCCGACCCTGCCGACCGATCTCGGCCAGGAAAAGGCGACCAACCCCTTCCTGCGCTGCGCCGAGCCTAAGGTGGTCGAGTCGGCGAGCCAGTACGCCGGCAGGCGGCTCACGGATCCGGGGAGCGTGTTGGGGGTAATCCGGGAGTGGAAGAACAACTTTTAATGGGCGTGATCGGTGATTCGCAGCTAAACCGCGCGACAACAGAATAAATTTGTAAACATAGGGTTACGCATAATCTCTTTTCTCCTCTAGGCTTCGGCACTCTTCCTCGTTACTTCCTCCCGTCACCACTTTCCTCGCGCCATGTCGGCGATGAGGTGCCTGACGCATACCACGCCGGTCGCATCGCGGGGTTTGTCAAGGGCCGGCGAGAGGCCCACGGCTGCCCGACAGACTCTTGAGAAAGCACTGTGAATATATCACGGATTTGTATGATTTTTAAGATATTTGTGTTGACTCCATAGTTCTGCCATGGTTACCATGCGCTGTCTAAATCATTCAGACAGGCAACACTCGTGACGACGACCCGGACCGCAGCCGCTCTTTTCCTCACGCTTCTCGCCAGTGCGTGCGCGCAATTGCCCATCCCCGACGAGGCGGTACCCGCGGATGCCGCCGCCCCACCACCCGCGGTCGTTCGCGTCGCCGAAGCGCCGCCCGCGTCTGAACCTGCGGTGCCGGCCGCGCAACCCGAGCAAGTCGAAACCCCCGCGCCGGTCGCGGCGCCCGAGCCCGAAGCCCCGCCGGCCGATTTGTGGGTGCGCATCCGCAAGGGCTTCGCCAAGAACGATCTCGACGGCCCGCTGGTGCGGCAGTGGGAGCAGTGGTATTCGAGCCGCCCGGATTACGTCGCGCGCATGATGGATCAGGCGAACCGCTTCCTCTTCCACGTGGTCGAGGAAGTCGAGCGCCGCAAGATGCCGAGCGAGATCGCGCTGCTGCCGATGGTCGAGAGCGCTTTCAACCCCCGGGCCTATTCGACCGCCCACGCCTCCGGCATCTGGCAGTTCATTCCCGCCACCGGCAGGCTTTACGGCCTTCAGCAGAATTTCTGGTACGACGGCCGGCGCGACATCGTCGCCGCGACCAGCGCCGCGCTCGATTACCTGGAAAACCTCCACGGCATGTTCGGCAACTGGGATCTCGCGCTCGCTTCCTACAACTGGGGCGAAGGGGCGATGCAGCGCGCGGTGGCGCGCAACCAGGCGAAAGGCCTGGCGGCGGACTACGAGAGCCTCAGGATGCCGGCCGAGACGCGCCATTACCTGCCGAAGCTTCAGGCGGTCAAGAACATCGTCGCCGACCCGGCGCGGTTCGGGCTGACGCTGGCGCCGATCCCGAACGAGCCCTACTTCGCCACCATCACCGCCCGGGAACACATGGACGTCGATCTCGCAGCGCGCCTCGCCGGTATCTCGATCGAGGAATTCCGCTTCCTCAACCCGGCGCACAACAAGCTCGTGATCAACGCGAAGAACAGCGAAACGATCGTACTGCCGCGGCAGGCGGTCGAGACGTTCACGGCAAACCTGAAGCGGAACGACCAGCCGCTGGTGTCGTGGCAGGCCTACGCCGTCAAGCCGGGTGACCGGAAGGAGAAAGTCGCCGCCCGTTACGGCATCTCGGTGACCGAGCTCGCGCGGATCAACAACCTCAATGGCCGCAACAAGTTCCGTACCGGCCTCGCGCTCATCGTGCCGGTCAAGGCCGGCGCGACGCCGCACCTTCCCAACCTGCCCGCGCCCAAGGTAAAGATGCCGCGAACGAAGAAGCCGCGCTACGCCGCGCCGGCGAGGAAGGGCAGCGCGGCGCAAAAAGTTGCCCGGGGCCAGGCCGCCGGCAAGAAAAATCCCGCCCCCAAGACCAACACTCCGGCGGGCGGCAAGACCACCACGCCCACCAAGATCCGGGTTGCCGACGCTCTGCGCACTGCCGGGGGCAAGTAGCGCACCCCCAACCTCAAAGGCGCGATGATTAGTGCCTGGTATGCCGCGCTGGCAGCCTGTCGGACTTGGCAGCTCGACAGGCTGCCAATAGCAAAACCGGCTGACGATTCGGACAGAAACCCGCCCGCAGCGTCTGAATGCGATGCAAAGCAAGGGGGAATTCGCATATCCGTCATCCTGTTATGCGTTCTGTTCGGCGCGGGTTTTGCATAAGGAGTTTGTCGAGGCCAAGCCCGACAAACTCCTGGCGCGAACCTTCTCTCGCGCTTTTCCCTTTTGCCTTTTCCTCTTTCGATTTTCGCCTCACACCTTACCCGCTGGCGGGTATAGGTGGCATCGCGTTGAATGCGTCTCGCTGACGCGTGACACGCCCGGATAGTCCTGCCGGCACTGCGCCATCGCCTGCGGGCAGCGCGGGTGGAAATGGCACCCGGCGGGCGGCTTCACCGGCGAGGGCATGTCGCCCTCGGGCCGAAACACCCCGCGCTTCGTCTCCTTGTCGATCACCGGCACCGCCGCGAGCAAGGCGCGGGTGTAGGGGTGGCGCGGGCTCTCCAGCACGTCTTCCACCGTGCCGTGCTCGACGATGCGCCCCAGGTACATCACGGCAATTTCGTGCGCGAGATACTCGATCACCGCCAGGTTGTGCGTGATGAAAAGGTAGGACAGGCCCTTCTTCTCCTGCAGCTGCTTCAGGAGATTGAGTATCTGTGCCTGCACCGATACGTCGAGCGCGGAGGTGGGCTCGTCGCACACGATCAGCTGCGGCTCGACCGCGAGCGCGCGCGCGATCGCGAGCCGCTGGCGCTGCCCGCCGGAGAACTCGTGCGGGTAGCGGAACTTCACCTCGGGCGGGAGCCCAACCTCATTGAGCAGCCTGTCGATCCGCGCCTGGCGCTCGGCGCTGCCCGCGCCGATGCCGAGGGCAGCCATGCCCTCCTCGATCGTTTCGACTACGCGCATACGCGGGTTGAGGGAGGAGTACGGGTCCTGGAAGACGATCTGCGCGTGGCGCCGGCGCGTGCGCAGCTCCCTTCGGGAGAGCTCGAGCAGGTTCTCTCCAGCGAAGGTGATCGCTCCGGCCGTTGGCTCGATCAGGCGCAGGATGCTCTTCCCGACCGTGGTCTTGCCGCAGCCCGACTCGCCCACGAGCCCCAGAGTCCTGCCCGGCGGGATCGTGAGCGACACGCCGTCGACCGCCTTTACGTGACCGCCAACGCGCTGGAGAACGCCCTTGTGGATCGGGAAATGCACTTTGAGGTCGCTGACCTCAAGCAGTGACCGGCGACCGGTGACCGGTGACCCATGGGCTGCCGCGCGCGCCGCGGCGCCCGCTTCGCCCCCCGCGCCTCTCTCCGCGCTTTTCACCCCGTCCGCCTTCCGCCTTCCGCCTTCCTCCGTGAACAGAAAGCAGCGGGCGTGTTGGTCGTCACCCGCCCTGTACCATCCCGGGGCCGAGCGGCGGCAGCGCTCCCAGGCGTAGTCGCAACGATCGGCGAAGCGGCAGCCGGTGAATTCCCGGGTGAGCACCGGCACCGCGCCGCGGATCACCGCGAGCTCGCCGCGGCGCTTCGATTTCGCCGGCAGCGAATCGAAGAGCTTGCGCGAGTACGGGTGCGCAGGCTGCGAAAAAAAGGTGTCGCGGCCGGCGGTTTCGACGATCTCGCCCGCGTACATGACGGCGATGCGGTGCGCTGTGTCGCTCACCACCGCAAGATCATGGGTAATGAGCAGCATCGACATGCGCCGGCTGCGCTGCAGCTCGTACAGCAGGTCGAGCACCTGCGCCTGGATGGTGACATCGAGCGCAGTGGCGGGTTCGTCGGCGATGAGCAGCTCCGGGTCGCAGGCGAGCGCGGTGGCGATCATCACCCGTTGCTTCATCCCGCCCGAGAGCTGAAACGGATACTCGCCGCGGCGCCGTTCGGGATCGGGAATGCCCACCGCGTTCAGGAGCTCGAGCACCCGGGCGTCGAGCACCGCGCCTGCGAGCGTGGTATGGCAGCGCAAGGTCTCCGCGATCTGCGCGCCGCAGGTCATCACCGGGTTGAGCGAGAGCGTCGGCTCCTGGAAAATCATCGCGATGCGCGCGCCGCGCACCGCGCGCATGCGCTTTTCCGGCAGCGCGAGCAGGTTCTCGCCGTCAAGTTCGACCGCGCCGTCGACAACGCGGCCGGCATCGGGCAGGAGCCGCATGATCGAGAGCGCCGTCACCGATTTGCCGCAGCCGGATTCGCCGAGCAGCGCCAGGGTCTCCCCGTGCGCGATCTCGAGTGAGATGCCATCGACCGCGCGCACCACCGCCGACCCGGTGTCGATCCAGGTGCGCAGATTCTCGATCCTGAGCAGCGGCCTAGGCATGGCTGCTCAGGAGGGAAACCAGGTCGTATGGGACAGGACCAACAGGACTTGCAGGTGAACCCCGCCGGCTTTGCCATGATCTCCACGACGAGTCGGGCATTCTTGATCCAGAGCGTGTCTCAAAAACCTTCGTGCGGTGCGTGGCGACAGTTCATTACGTCTTTCACGTTCTTGCCGCCGCCGCGCGCTGCAGCGCCGTGGCCAGGCGCTGCGCCATGTCTTTCGGCGAGAGCGTGCGGCCGCGGATTCGCGGGTCGAACGCGTCGCGCACCGCATCGGCAAAGAGATTGGCCGAGAGCACCATCACCAGCATGAAAACAAAGGCCGCGGCGAGCGACCACCACACCATCGGCTCGCGCGCCATCTCCAGCCGCGCGCTGTTGATCATGGTACCGAAGCTCGTCGTCGAGGGATCCACGCCGACGCCGACGTAGGACAGCACCGCCTCGGCCAGCACCAGGCCGCTGAAGTCCATGACGATGGCGATGAGCACGATGTGCATCACGTTGGGCAGGATGTGCCGCACGGTGATCCGCCAGTGCGACACGCCGAAGGCATGCGCCGCCTGGATGTACTCCATCTCGCGCAGCTTCAGCGCCTCGCCACGCAGCAGCCGGCACAGGCCCGTCCAGCTCGTCACGCCAAGGATCAGGCACAGCATCAGCAACCGGAAGTCCGCCCGCTCGATCGTGGTCTCGAACATCTCCGGGTGGGTCTCGATGTAGACCTGCATCATCAGTACCGCGGCGGCAATCAGCAGCACACCGGGAATCGACGAGAGCGTCGTGTAGGTGTACTGAATCGCGTCGTCAACCCAGCCGCGGAAGTAGCCCGCCATGATGCCGAGCAACAGCGCGAACGGCAGCATGATCAAAGTCGTTAGCGTCCCGATCACGAGCCCGGTTCGGATACTCTTCAGGGCCTGATACAGGACCTCCTGCCCGGTCTTGTCCGTTCCGAAGACGTGGTACTTGAGCGAGAGCGCGATGACCGGCCCGATGACCGCGAACACGACCGCGAGCGTGACGAGGATCGCGCGCCACGGCACCTCGGTCTCGCCGCGCCATATCGCCTGCCACGTCGTTCCCGTGTTGGTCTCGCGCCGGCGCGCGAGCAGCGCCGCGAGCAGCGCCGCGAGCACGAGCCAGGCGACGGCCGCGAGGGCAAAGCCCGCGAGTGCGCGCCCAGTGACATCGCCCGCCCACTCCATGGCCGGGTCCTTGAGATGAGCACCACCGTAAGTCAGGCGCGGATAGTCACGAACCTGGCGACGGCCGGGCAGTTCCATCAGCTCCTTGGTGAAGCGGTGGGTGGCAAGCGGCGCGGAGTAGGTCGTCGCGCGGCGGTCGCGCAGGTACCCGGCGAGCCTGTCGAAGACGCTCAGCACCTCGACCGCATAGATCACCCGCCCGTCCTCCGCCGGGAGCGCGGGTCGGTAGTGCACCGAGTCGAGCAGGCCGATCGCGACGAAGAAGATGAATACGGTCAGCGCCGACATGCCGGAGGCGCTGCGCGCAACGCGCCGCCAGGGCGCGAGCAGGTGCTCGTGACGGCGCACGTACCACACGAATACGAGGAGCGCGCCGACCAGGATGAAGATCAGCGCGTCGGTCCACAGAATGACAGGCTTGAAAGGCATGATGGACCGGATTCGGGGGCTTAACTCACTCCAAGCGGACACGCGGGTCGACCAGCGTGTACGAGATGTCGGTCAGGATGAGCCCGATGATGTAGAGCACCGAGCCGAGGAACACCATCGCGCGTACCACGGCGAAGTCCTGGGAGTTGATCGCATCGATGGTGTAGCTGCCGAGCCCCGGAATGCCGAAGAACGCCTCGGTGATGAGGCTGCCCATGAAGAGCAGCGGGATGACGACCACGACGCCCGTCAAGATTGGGATCATCGCGTTGTGCAGCACGTGGCGAAACAGCACGCGCAGCTCCGACAGCCCCTTCGCGCGCGCGGTGCGCACGTAATCCTTGTTGATCTCCTCGAGAAAGATGGTGCGATACCAGCGCGCGTTGGCGCCGACGCCGGCGATGACGCCGATCAGCACCGGAAGGACCAGGAACTTGATTGCGTCGTAGCCCGTGTCGTAGCCCGAGATCGGCACCAGGTTCCACAGCTTGCCGACCAGGTACTGGCCGCCGATGATGTAGAACAGCCCCGAGATCGACATCATCGCGACGCACAGCACAACGCCCCAGAAGTCGACGTAGGTGGCGCGGAAGAACGCCATCAGCAGCGCGAAGGTGATGTAGGCGACGAGGCCGAACAGGAAAACCGGCAGCGCGATGGCGAGGCTCGGCCACATGCGGCTGCGGATGTCGTAGCCGATGTCGCGGCCCTGGTCGGAGCGGCCGAAGTCGAAGGCGAACAGCTTCACCGACTTGTCGAAGAAGATGGTGTCGGTTACCACTCCGCGTCCAGACGAGTTATCATTTATTAACAATGGCTTATCGTAACCCCTCTCGACCTTCCACTTCTCGATCGCAGCGGGGGTGACACGCTTCACACCAAGATGCACGCGCGCCATGTCGTCGGGGGAATTGACGACGAAAAAGAGCGTGAAGGTGAGGACGTTGACCCCGATGAGAATCGGGATGGCGTAGAACAGCCGGCGGATGATGTACGCAAGCATCAGTGAACCGTGAGCGGTAAGCAGTGAGCGGCGAGCGGTAATGGCGCGCGCCTGCGGCGCGGCCGGCGGGCCGAACTTGCGCCACGATGCAGAGCCGAAGCGTAGGGTGGGTGAGAGCCCACCGCCACGCCTGGATTGACAGGATTAAGACCTAGCCCGAAAAAAGAACCACTCATGGGACGCAACCGCGCGCTCGTGCGGAAGTGAGATTAATTGAAGGTCCTGTGCAAGAGCGATTATGCTGCATCGAAAATCCTGGTAATCCTGTCTGCGGCGTCTCACCGCGAAAGCGCAGCAGTGGCGCGCTCGCGCCGCCGGAACGTGACAATCGCCGGCACCACGCTGATCCCCAGCAGCGCGAGGAGCAACAGGGCCGGCCAGACGACAGGGTGGTTCCATTCCTGCCGCTTCCGCTCCCGCAGCACCGGGTCGATGCGCTGGTACTTCAGCCCGTTGCTCGCCATCTGGTTCGGCTTGCGGTTGTAGACCCAGGCGTGATGGAGCGTGTAGTCCTTCGGGAAAAAGCTCCATACCCATGGCGCGTCGTGGCGCGCGATCGCCACCATGCGATCGACGATCGCCTGACGCTCCGGCGTGTTCGGCATGTGCTTCATGCGCTCGAACAGGCGGTCGAACTCCGCGTTCTCATAGTTCGACGCGTTCTCGCCCGAGTGCTTGACCTTGCTTTGCGCCCCGTGCAGCAGGAAGAGAAAGTTCTCGGGATCGGGATAGTCGGCGTTCCAGCCGAGGAAGTAGAGCTGGACGTTGCCCTTGCGCACCTTGTCCTGGAAGCGGTTCCAATCGGTCGCCCGGATCACCAGCTGCACGCCCAGCTTCTGAAACTGCTTGACGTACCAGTCAAGCCGCGACTTGCTGTCGGCGCCGGACGTCGTGGTGTCGAGGTTTACGAGCAGCGGCTGCCCCGTCTTGGCGTCGCGACCGTTAGGATAGCCCGCCTCGGCCAGCAGCTCCTTCGCGTGCTCGATCGACTTGCGCCGCGGCGCGCCGTTTACCCAATCGTAAATGTACGGGTTGATGCCGTCCTTGCCCTCGCGGTAGCTGAAAATGCCGGGCGGGATCGGCCCCTGCGACGGAATGCCGCGCCCGTTGCGGAAGATCGAGATGAACTCCTCCTGGTCGATGGCGATCGTGATCGCGTGGCGCAGCTTCCTCGCGCGCTCCGTGTAGCCGCCCACCGCCGAGTCGAGCATGTTGAAGCCCATGTAGAAGACGCTGGTCGCGACCGAGGTCTGCAGCCCAATGCCCAGCGCTCGCATGCCGTCGGTGAGCGTGACGTCACCCTGCCCGCCGAACTGCACCGCCTGATCGAACGTATCCGAACTGATTCCCGAGGTGTCGTAATAGCCCTGCAGGAACTTGTTCCAGTACGGGATCTGCTCCTTCTCCAGGCTGAACACCACCTTGTCGACAAACGGCAGCGGCTTGCCCGCATCCGCGAGCAGGCCCTTCTCGGCGTCGCCCGGCTCGCCCTCGCCCGGATAGATCTCGCCCTGAAAGTTGGGATTGCGCTCGAGCACCATCTGCCGGTTGGGGTTGTTCACCGTCAGCATGTACGGCCCGGTGCCGACCGGATACCAGTCGAGCGTGATATTGCGGGCGGCCATGCCGGGCTGATCGTAGAAGCGCTCTGCCTCGGGCGGCACCGGCGAGAAAAACGGCATCGCCAGCCAGTAGAGAAATTGCGGGTATTTCCCGATCACCCGGACGCGGTAGGTGTAGCGATCGAGCACCTGCGCGCCCGCCAGCTCGTGTAGCGTAAGGTCGACGGCGCTGTCCAACGGCAGCGTCCTGGCGGCGGCGGTGAGCGTCCGAGCGAGGTCTTTCAGCCCTACGATGTACTCGCTCATCAGCCCGAAGATCGGCGAGTGCAGCCGCGGGTGGGCGAGGCGTTTTATCTGGTGCACGTAGTCCGCAGCGACCAGCTCGCGCGACCCCTGCTGCTTGAAGTCGGACAGCCGGTAGACGCCGTCGAGGTCGCCGGGCTTGAGGTTGTGGTAGACGAACCGTCCGGCCTCGTCGATGGCCAACGCCGGATGCGGCTGGTAGCGGATTCCGGGACGGATGCGGATCGTATACTCGCTGTACGCGACCTCGGCCGCGGCGGCGTCGTCTGGCACGCGCCGCCCCTGCGCGTCATAGAGCGCCGGCCGCGGCACTTCCGTCGCCGCGAACGGTATCAGCTCGTACGGGCGCTTGAAGTAGTGGTACTGCAGCGGCGGCTGGTAAATGTTGGCGATGAACGCAAACTCGTTCTCGGCGTACGACTGCACCGGATCAAGGTGCTTGGGGCGCTCGGAAAACGAGGAGTAAAGCGTATTGTTCCCCGCCTGCGAGGCGGGATAGGGATTATTCAAGGGCTGGCCGTCACACCCGCCCATGAGCGCCATGACGACGAGAAGCCGGGGGAGCAATGAGCGCGCCATCGGTTTTCAAGTTTAGCCGAAATTCCGGCAGAAGGCGTGACCCGTGACCGGTGACCCGCGAACCGTACCTTTCACGGCGGCATTGAATTGAATGATCCGACTAAACCGTGGTTGATTCGTGGAGTGGGCCTTCAGCCGGCCGCCAGGAGTTTGTCGGATGTGGCCCTGACAAACTTCTAATGCAAAACCGGCGCCGGATCCAGCCGGGTCACCGATCACGCTTGTGGTTATAATTGTGGCAGGCAGCTTGCATCACGACGCACGAACAAGAGGAATAATCATGGGTTTTCTGCAGGACAAGCGAATCCTCGTCACCGGACTGTTATCCAACCGCTCGATCGCCCACGGCATCGCCAAGGCGGCGCACCGCGAGGGCGCCGCCCTCGCATTCACCTACCAGAACGAAGACCTGAAGAAACGTGTTGGGGGGCTCACCAAGGAGTTCGGCATGACGCCGGTGTTCCCCTGCGACGTGGCGGAGGACGCCCAGATCGAGGCGCTGTTCGACGCGTTGAAGAAGGAATGGGGCGCGCTCGACGGGATCGTCCACTCGGTTGCGTTTGCGCCGCGCGAGACCCTGAAAGGCGAGGTGCTCGACGGCCTCTCGCGCGAAGCGTTCCGTGTCGCCCACGACGTGAGCTCGTACAGCTTCCTGGCGCTCGCCGGGGGCGGGCTGCCGCTGATGGAGGGCCGCAGGGCTGCAATGCTGACACTGACCTACCTCGGGGCCGTGCGCACCGTGCCGCACTACAACGTGATGGGCCTCGCTAAGGCGAGCCTCGAGGCGGGCGTGCGCTATCTCGCCAAGAATCTCGGGCCCAAGGGCATCCGCGTCAACGGGATTTCCGCCGGGCCGATCAAGACGCTCGCGGCAGCCGGCATCGGTAACTTCGGGAGAATTTTCAAGTTCGTCGAGACCAACGCGCCGCTGCGGCGCAATGTCACGACATTGGACGTCGGCAACGCCGCGGCGTTCCTGATGAGCGATCTGGCGGCCGGCATCACCGGCGAGATCACTTACGTCGACTGCGGGTTCAATACCACCGTTGGGGGCATGACCAACGACGAGTGACCGCCGTCTGGCGTCGCGGGAACAACGTGATCGGTGATTGGTGCATCGTAGCGGGCTTTCCGCTCACTGCTCACCGCTAACCGGTTACCACTCAGCGTTCTTTCTTCTCCAGCGCCGCCTTGCTCACCTTCACCTCGGCCTGCTGCTTGAGGCTTTCGATGAAGGCGCGCATCTCCTCCTGGCCCTGGAGCTCGCGCAGGCCGTCGGCGAGCGCCTTGGTCTTCTCGGGCGCAAGGGCTTCGGACTCGACCACGCGGCTCACCCGGATCAGGGTGAAACCGCCCTCCGGGCTTTCCACGCCGGCGTAGGCCGGCAACTTCCCGACGCTCGTGCGAAACACCCGCTGCGCCACCGCGTCGGACAGACCCTTCACGTCGCCGCGGGTCACCAGCATCGGCGCGCCCCAGGTCAACTTCGCGTCCTTGCCCTGCTTCAATTGCTCGAGGCGCTCGCCACCCTCCTGCACCGCGAGCTGGCTCGCCTGCTGCAGGGTGAGCTTCTTCGTGATCGCCGCGCTCAATTCCTCGAACGGCTGGATGACCGACGGCTTGTGCTGGATCACACGAGCGGCGACCAGTACCCCCGGCGCCACCTCGATCGCCTCGGTATTGCGCTTGTTCTTCAGCACCTCGTCCGAGAACACGGCCTCGCGCAGCTTGGGATGGTTGAGACGCGCGTCCTCGGCGCCCTGGCGGGTAATCCAGGTGCTCTCGCGAATCGGGCTCTTCGCGAGATCCGCCGCCGGCTTTAGCGTCTCGAACTGCTCGAATACGATGTTGTTGAAGTTCTCCGCCACCTCGCCGAACTTCCGCCCCACGCGGCTCTTCTTCAGCTCCGCCTCGAGCTCGCCGCGCACCTCCTCGAAGCTGCGGCCTTTCGCGCCGCGCACCCCGGTCAGGCGGATGACGTGAAACCCGTACTCGGTCTCCACCGGCGGGCCGATCTCGCCCGGTTTCATCTTGAACACCGCGTCGTCGAACGCCTTGACCATCAGACCGCGGCTGAAATAGCCGAGGTCGCCGCCCTTCTGCGCCGAGCCCGGATCCTGCGAATGCTGCTTCGCCAGCTCCGCCAAGCGGTCCGGGTCCTTCTTCAGCTGCTCGTAGATTTCCTGCGCCGTGGCGCGCGCCTTTTTCTTCGCTTCCGCACCCGCGGCCGCGTCAACCGCGATCAAAATATGCGCCGCCTGCCGTTCCTCCTTGATCTCGAACTCGGAGCGGCGTGACTCGTAGGCCCTGCGCACATCCTCAGGGTCGACCTGGATCTGCGGCAGCAGGGACTCCGCCGACAACGTCACATAGGCGACGCGCACTTTCTCGGGAATCCGGAATTCCTCCTGGTGCGTCTCGTAGTGCCGCTTGGCCGCATCGGCGGCGAGCTTCACCTGCCCGGTAAACTTCTCGGGCTCGATCCGGGCGACGCTGACCTCGCGCTGCTGCTCGAGCAGGCGCACCATGCGCTCGCTCACCGCGCGCGGCACCATAACGCTGCCGCTGAAGGCGTCGTCCATGTGCTGCAGCATGATGTCCTGCCGCAGCTCGGTCTCGAACACTACCGGGGCCTTGCCATCGCGCCTCAGATACTGGTCGTAGAGCTGGAACGAGAATGTGCCATCCTGCTGGAAGGCCGGCAGACCGCTGATGACGCTTTGCAGTTGCTGATCGCTCACCACCATACCCGAGCGCACCGCGCGGTCGAGCAGCAGGCGCTGCCGGATGAGCCCGTCGAGCACCGCCAGGCGCAGCGCGGCGCTGTCGAGCAGCGCCCGATCGGCGCGCCCCTCGGTGAGCCGCATGAGCGTCTCCTGGCGGTCGCTCAGGGCGCGGTTGAACTCATACTGGCTGATCCGGTAGCGCCCCACTGTCGCGAGTTCTTCGGCGCCGCCGCTGGAGCGGAAGTAGGAATCGACGCCAAAGAAGGCGAATGGGAGAAAGATGAGGAACAGAATCCCCTGAATCAGGCGCTTGTTACCGCGAACAAATTCGAACATGGCGGGAAACCCGTGACTGGTGGCTGGCTAGCAGCCTGTCGGACTCAGCAACTCGACCGGCTAACAGCATATGGACCGGGAAGATTCCAGGATGGTTCGCATTGCTCTTGCGTGCGGTCACGGGTTGCCGGTCACTGGCAACCGATTTTGGGCGCCAACGAAAAAGGCGAGCACGCCCTCGCCTTTTCGTCAAATTCTGGCGGAGTGGACGGGACTCGAACCCGCGACCCCCGGCGTGACAGGCCGGTATTCTAACCAACTGAACTACCACTCCTCATGCAATGCGGAATACCCGGTGCCGGATAAGGCCTGACGCCAGGGTCCTTGCGTTCCCGCATCCGCCACCACCTTTTCCGCATTGCGTTACTGGTGGGTGCTGACGGGATCGAACCGCCGACATTCGCCTTGTAAGGGCGACGCTCTACCAGCTGAGCTAAGCACCCGTACGGACCGGGGCCGGCTTGCCCCAACCCCCAAGCATTTTGGGGTAGCCGCGCGCAGCGCAACTACCCCAAAGAAATGAACACCGCAGCCCAAAATTCAGTTTAGCGCATCTTTCAAAGCTTTGCCAGCGCAGAATTTCGGCACGCGGGCGGCTTCGATCTTGATTTCGGCGCCGGTGCGCGGGTTGCGGCCGTTGCGAGCGGCACGCTTGCCGACCTTGAAGGTGCCGAATCCCACAATGGTCACCGATTGGCCTCTCTTCAGTGCGCCGGTGATGGCGCTCAGCGCCCCCTCGACTGCCCGCTCTGCGCCCACCTTGGACATTTCCGTGGATCGTGCAACCGCTTCTACCAAATCAGCTTTATTCATGACCCCTCTCTCATTCAGAAACGGCGAAAAATATTCTTTGTTCCGGGCGGTCGTGCCGCGCCGTGAATCGTTTTTTGAATGCAGCTTACACCGCCAGGAAGGACTGCTGAATCCTGTGGTCCCCTTCATTGCTTTATAGCAAGCGCAAATTAAGACTGTCAAGCAACCGCCTCGTGTTGCGCGCATGATTTTCGCGCGAGTGTTCTAACGGCGCAACGACGACTCGCGCGCGTGCACAGTTTGTTCGACGCAATCGAAGGACGGACTCATGTGAAATCAATCGGAAAGCTGCGCTACCCTTGAAACGCGCGAAAAAAACGCCCGGCACGTCGTCCGGGCGGTTTGTGCACGCGACTCAAACAGTTACGAAACTAGATCCAGCCCCACCTTCGATGCCGTGATCGCGATGCAATCAGGCAAGCCGTTGTTTATACATGATCCTCGTTACGGGCCGGCACTCGGATCAATGTTTGATCGCAGTCGGCGACGAGGCCGCCGGCGCGGGCGGGATCGGGTTGATTGAATCCTGCTTCTCTGCCAGTGCTTCCGGCTTGCGCTCGAGCGCCAGTTCAAGGACGCGGTCGATCCACTTCACTGGTTGGATGTCAAGCCGGTTCTTGACGTTGTCCGGTATCTCCGCGAGATCCTTGACATTTTCTTCTGGAATCAGCACGGTCTTGATCCCGCCGCGGTGGGCCGCGAGAAGTTTTTCCTTGAGGCCGCCGATCTGCAGCACCTCGCCGCGCAGCGTGATTTCGCCCGTCATCGCCACGTCCGCCCGGACCGGGATGCCAGTCAACGCCGACACCATGGCGGTGCACATGCCGATGCCGGCGCTAGGGCCGTCCTTGGGGGTTGCCCCTTCCGGCAGGTGGATGTGGATGTCGTTCTTCTGGTAGAAGTCCGGCTGGATACCGAGCCGCTGCGAGCGGCTGCGCACCACTGAGAGCGCCGCCTGCACTGACTCCTGCATCACTTCGCCCAACTTGCCGGTGGTGGTCATCTTGCCCTTGCCCGACATGATGGCGGCCTCGATGGTGAGCAGCTCGCCACCCACCTCGGTCCAGGCGAGACCGTTGACCTGGCCCACCTGGTTCTTCTTTTCCGCCATGCCAAAGCTGTAGCGTCGCACACCGAGGTATTTCTCCAGGCTGCGTGCGGTGATCGACATCTTGCGCGCGCCCTTCTCGCGAACGAGATCCTTCACCACCTTGCGGCAGATCTTGGAGAGTTCCCGCTCAAGGCTGCGCACCCCGGCCTCCCGCGAGTAATAGCGGATGATGTCGCGGACCGCGCTCTCGGACACCGCCAGCTCCTCGGGCTTCAACCCGTGGTTCTTCATTTGCTTGGGCAGCAGGTGTTTCAACGCAATGTTGACCTTCTCGTCCTCGGTGTAGCCGGACAGCCGGATTACTTCCATCCGGTCAAGCAGCGCCGGCGGAATGTTGAGGGTGTTGGC
>Ga0326597_10005082_pt1 | contig 18356 bp, 20 predicted proteins | sample RVTome_12_FD_203789 | JGI IMG/M metagenome (GOLD analysis project Ga0326597, IMG submission 203789) | Soil microbial communities from uranium-contaminated site in the Upper Colorado River Basin, Wyoming, United States - RVT100D185 | ecosystem: Environmental > Terrestrial > Soil > Contaminated >... | reverse complement strand
AAGATGACTGACATTGCCGTAAATCCTTAATGATGGGTCCGCGTAATGACCCGTTCCATCCCGGCCACGAGTAAGGCTGTTCCCGCGCGCAAGCTGTTGCAGAAATACGTTCCGCAACGACTGCCCTTTCACAAAATGAGCGCCGAGATCTCTGTGCATTGGGAACAGATAGTCGTGATCTTCCAACGCATATGCGGTGCCGACAGCAGTTGCTTCATTCCCGTAGGAGGTATAGGCCCCGCCGACGATCTTCCCCTGTTTATAGAGACGGAGGATTGCATTATCACACTCACGCGTGAGCCGCATGAAGTAGTACAGCTCGAGTCTGTCCTGGTTCGACAGTGCTGCGGGCGAGGCTGCCGCTGGCTTGATTTTCCCTGCCGTCGCTTGCATGGGCTAGTAGGTGACGAGGCGCTCCAGCGCCTTCACAATGTCGGACTCCTGGGGGAGCATTGCGTTCTCAAGCTCGGGTCCGTATGGGACAGGCGTGTCCTTCGCTGCGACGCGCATGATCGGGGCATCGAGACGCTCGAACGCCTCGGTTGAAACCAGAGCTGCAATCTCAGCGCCAAAGCCTCCGGTCAACGTGTCTTCATGAGCAATGAGTAGCTTGCCGGTTTTCCTTACAGACGTCAGGATGGAGTCGTTGTCGAGAGGGTTGAGCGTCCGCAAATCAATCACTTCGATACTCATGCCATGTTTCTCTTCGACTTTCTTCGCAGCATCAAGGGAACGTTGCACGAGCATCCCCCATGTAATAATTGTAACATCATCTCCGGCTTTCTTCACCTTCGCAACGCCAAAAGGAATCAGGTAGTTTGCATCCGGTTCCGGCGAAGATGCAAAGCCCTGCCGGTAAAGCCCTTTATGCTCGCAGAACAGCACGGGGTCCTCCTCCCGACATGCGGTCTTCAACAGACCCTTGGCGTCTGCTGCATTGGATGGAAAGACAACCCGTATCCCGGGGATGTGTGTAAAGAATGATTCGATAGACTGGCTGTGGTAGAGTCCGCCATGGATATAGCCCCCGACAGCAACACGAATGACCATCGGGCAGGACCATTGATTGTAGGAGCGGAAACGCAGCGTGGCGACTTCATCGCGCAATTGCATGAACGCAGGCCAGATATAATCTCCAAACTGGATTTCCACGTTCGGTTTGAAATCGCCCCGCACGGCAAGCCCAAATGCGGTCCCTACAATGCTTGCTTCAGCGAGCGGGGAATTGAACACACGCTCGTACCCGAATTTCGCTGTCAGTCCCTTTGTCGCCGTGAACACCCCACCCTTGGTCCCTGCAACGTCCTCTCCGTATATAAGCATCTTCGGGTTGTGTTCCATCTCCTCCATCATGGCATGGTTGATCGCATCCACCATCACGATCTTGGAGCCCTTATGCTCGGGTTCGACGAAACCTTCTTTCTTGACAACAACCCCGGGAGAGTATACAAACTTCTCGAGGTCAGAAACGTCCGGCAGTGGCTCCTTCTCCGCTTCCTCCGCGGCACGATCGATGTGCTCCTGAATCTCCTGTTTAATTTTCTGGAAGTCGGCAGTTTTGAGAATTCCCTGGGTGGTCAGGAACTGTTCGAATCGGGGAATCGGATCCTTCTTCACATCTTCTTCGATCTCCTTCGGATCTCGATACTTCCGGTGATCATCAGACGACGAATGGGGGAGCAGCCGGACAGTGTCAGCCTCAATCAGACTTGGACCATCCCCACCACGTGCTTTTGCAACTGCATCTGCCGCAACGTCGTACATCTCCTTGAAATCACACCCATCGGCGCGGTAACGATTGAGTCCTTCGTAGCCTTTCACCATTGCATACACTGACTCACCCGCAACCTGTTCACTCACCGGGACGGAGATTGCGAACTTGTTGTTCTGGATCAGGAAGATAACCGGAAACCGGCCGCGAGCTGCCCAGTTTACCGCTTCATGAAATTCGCCCTCGCTCGTAGCCCCTTCGCCGGAGGAAACGCACACCACTTCATCCTTGCCAGCCTTCACAGCACCCATTGCGGTGCCAACTGCCTGAAGAAACTGAGTTCCGGTTGGACTCGACTGAGCGATGATTCTAAGTTTCTTGTGGCCATAGTGGAAAGGCATTGCAAAACCGTTGCTGCTTGGCCCTCCTCTCCGGTGCAGAGCCTCAAGCATGATCTCTTCGATGGTGTAGCCAAACTGGAGTGAGAATGCGAGGTCGCGATAATATGGATATGCCCAGTCATATCCAGGCTTCATTGCAAGAGCGGTTGCAGTCTGCGCAACCTCGTGGCCGGAGCCGCCAATGTGGAAGAAGCATTTCCCCTGCTTGAGCAGGACAAGTATCTTCTGATCTATCATCCTTGCCCTGACGCAGGTCTTGTAGGCGTCAATTATCCGATCCTTACTGAGAGCGCTCGTCGGGCCGCCACCGACAGGTCGGGCGACAGTCCCCTTTGCGCTGAAATCAGCCTTTATTGTCTTCGACTGAGGCAATGAAATTCCAATGTTGTTTCAAGACTCATGTTGATTTACCGTGGAGAGCGCACCCTCACCATTGGGATCATCAACAGACAATGCTGCGAGATCCCCACTCGTCTCCCTTTTCACATCACACCCGAAAACATGCGCAAACTCATTCACGACGGTCTCTTGGGCAATCATGAAATCAGTCTCTTGATACAAAACCTGCCTGAGAGAAGTTACTCCTTTCTCGAATATACCGCAAGGAATGATTCGGTCGAAGAGCGAAAGGTCTGTATTCACATTGAACGCAAACCCGTGCATCGTGATCCACCGGCTCGATTTTACACCGATGGCGCAGATCTTCTCATCCCCAACCCACACACCGGTATACTCTTCGACTCTTTTTCCGTCAATACCGTAGGCGGCAAGAGTTCGTATGATTACTTCTTCGAGGTCACGCAGATAACGATGCAGATCCAGATAGTGGTCTTTGAGGTCAAGGATCGGATAGCCTACAAGCTGACCTGGACCATGGTATGTGATATCACCACCGCGGTCATTGTGAAAGACTGAGATTCCCTTTGCACGAAGCTCCTGTTCATGAGCGAGGAGGTGATTATCGTTCCCCGACTTGCCGATTGTATAAACATGATCATGCTCGGTCAGTAGAAGCGTGTCGGGGATCAGTCCCGTTGACCGCAGATCAAACGCACGTTTCTGCAATTCCCAGCAGGACTTGTATTCTGTGCGACCAAGATTAAGGACTTGCAGGATGGCCATTTCAGCCCGCTAGATGTTGATCGCTTCGCCGTATGCAGCTGCAGCAGCCTCCATCACGGCTTCGCTCAAGGTGGGGTGAGCGTGCACCGCGTGGTAAAGCTGTTTTCCTGTTGTCTCCAGCCTCTTCGCAACGACAAGCTCTGCTATCATCTCGGTCGCTTCAGAGCCCATAATATGCGCGCCAAGCAACTCACCGTACTTCGCGTCGAAGATGAGCTTCACCATCCCCTCAGTTTCTCCTATTGCCACCGCCTTGCCAAGAGGTCGGAATGGAAAACGGCCGATCCTCAGTTCATGTCCCTCAGCCCTTGCCTTTTCTTCCGTCAGGCCAACACTCGCAACCTGTGGCTGGCAGTATGTACAACCAGGGATGCTCGTGTAGTCAATCGGTTCGGGGTTCTTCCCGGCAATTGCTTCCACGCAGTGGATGCCTTCCGCGGAGGCAACGTGTGCAAGCCACGGCGGGCCGATGACATCCCCAATCGCATAAACGCCTGGCACGTTCGTCTTGTAATCTGTGTCCACTTTGATGTGGTTGCGTTCTGTTACGACCCCGACTTTTTCCAAGCCGACGTTCTCGATGTTCCCTTGAACACCGATTGCCATGAGCGCAACATCCCCTTTTAATTCCCTCTTTCCATCGTTCGTGGATACAATCACGGCAACATCACTGGCACCTGGTTTGACGTTCTCCACCTTTGCGCCCGTCAGGATCTCGATCCCCTGCTTCTTGAAGCTCGTCTGCATCAACTTCGTCAGCTCGGCGTCCTCCACAGGAAGTATTGAGGGCATCATTTCCACGACCGTCACTTTTGTTCCGATCGCGTTGTAGAAGTATGCGAACTCAATCCCGATTGCTCCAGCACCGATGACAACCATGGATTTCGGTTGCTGCTGGAGGTTCATTGCCTCGGTACTTGATATAACCCGTTTTCTATCGATGGCAACGCCAGGAATAGACCTCGCCCTTGCACCCGTTGCCAGAATAATATGCTTCGCCTTGACCCTCTCGGGGGCAGAGGCACCGGACTTGATCTCAATACCCTCATTTCCGGTGAGTGTCCCATATCCCGGTATATACTCTATCTTGTTTTTCTTCATCAAGTATTCGACGCCCTTGGAGATCTTGTCGGAGATGTCCCGGCTCCGCTTTATGATCTTGGTGAAATCAAATCTGAGGTTGTCATAGCTGATTCCCCATTCATCTGCTTTCTTGAATGCGTGGAGGATCTCAGCGTTTTTCAGGAGGGCCTTCGTAGGAATGCAGCCCCAGTTGAGACAGATTCCGCCGAGCTTTTCACTCTCGATAATCACAGTACTGAAGCCAAGTTGGGCAGAGCGGATTGCCGCGGTGTACCCTCCCGGTCCCCCGCCGACAACCGCAACATCGAATGCTCTTTCAACCATGAAATCCTCTACAAGGTCGTGGATCCGTTCAAAAGCAACAAAAAAGGGAAGTTCTGTTCCCTTGTTTGATAGAGCCTGAATTGAAACGACACCTTGCTCACGTGCAACGACGAACCTCCGTCATTCCAATGGAAGAGCTATGGAACCGATTGGACCTGAAGGGTTCGAGCAGTTGACATTGAGTCACTAAAGTGCAAAAATATACTGAAACATGAGTTGAAAGTCAACGAAGGGATCTGAACACCCCGATGGTGGAGAAGCAACCGCGGATGAAATTCGGATTGATTTTCCGTCATGATTTCGGTATACTATGCACAAAAATTTCAAGCGCGAGATGGCTGAAACGGATGAGATCCGCGAGAAACTCGTCACCACTAACCGCAAGGCCCGACACGATTATACCATACTCGATACGTACGAAACCGGCATCGTCCTCACAGGCACCGAAGTCAAATCACTCAGAGAGGGCAACGCAAACCTCGCCGACGGTTATGCAATGATCAAGAATGGTGAAGTGTGGTTGCTCGGCATGCATATCACACCGTACTCACACGGAAGCTATGCAAACGTAGATCCAGTTAGGACCAGGAAGCTGTTGCTTCACAAGAATGAGATCCGCAAGCTCATCGGCATAACATCGGAAAAGGGTCTGACCCTCGTTCCGCTGAAGGTCTACTTCAAGAACAATCTGGCAAAGGTGTTGCTTGCAGTCGCCCGTGGCAAGAAATCGTACGACAAGCGACACGATATCGCCCGGCGTGAAGTCGAACGGGATATCCGGCGCAAATATGCAAGGTAGAAGGTGGTGACGGCTTTCCCCCCGCTTAATGAACAACTGGACCTTATACGTCGTGGAACGGCGGAGATTATCCCGGAGGATTATCTTGTCAGGAAAGTCGAGAAGTCCATCAAAACCGGAACTCCTCTCAATGTGAAATTGGGGTGTGATCCAAGCAAGCCCGACCTTCACCTCGGCCACTCAGTTGTCCTTCGCAAGCTCCGACAGTTCCAGGACCTCGGACATCAGGCGATCCTGATTGTCGGTGATTTTACAGGCATGATCGGCGACCCTTCGGGGCGAAGCAAGACAAGGCCTCCGCTAACGCTGGAAGAGACACGAAAGAACGGCCAGAGTTACTTTGAGCAAGCAACCAAGATTCTCTCCACCAAGAAGATCCAGATGTTGTACAATTCCGAGTGGCTCGGCAAGATGGCCTTTGCCGATGTGATCCTGCTTGGCAGCAAGTACACAATTGCGCGGATGCTCGAGCGCGATGACTTCGAGCACCGCTACAAAGCAGGCGAGCCGATCAGCATCCACGAATTGCTCTACCCGCTTGCGCAGGCAATGGACTCTGTGGCAATCCAGGCAGATATCGAGCTTGGAGGAACAGACCAGAAATTCAACCTGCTGGTCGGTAGGGATATCCAGCGCGAATACAGCATGGAACCCCAGGTGATCATCACCATGCCCATTCTCCCTGGGACCGACGGCGTCGAGAAGATGAGCAAGTCGATGGATAACTACATTGGAATCAATGAATCGCCGAAACAAATTTTCGGCAAGACGCTCTCGATCCCTGACAAACTGATCTACGATTACTTTGTACTGGCAACGGACGCTTCATCGACGGCCCTCGAGGAAATCAAACGTCAGCTCAAGAGCGGTTCGACCAACCCTCGAGACATAAAACGTCGGCTGGCACGTGAGATCGTAACGCAGTATCATGACGAAGCGGCAGCCATCGCGGCTGAACAAGAGTTCGACCGGATCTTCGTGAAGAAAGATTTGCCTGACGAAATACCTGAGGTATCTATTTCGACTGATAATGGGGCAATCGGTATCGTCAAACTTCTCACAGAAACGAAACTGGTCTCTTCAAACGGGGAGGCGAGAAGGATGATCGAACAAGGTGGAGTCACAGTGGACGGTGAACGAATCGTGGACCAGGATAGGAAGATTGACCTGAGCAGGAGCGTGGTAGTCAAGGTCGGAAAGCGCAAGTTCTTGCGCGTACACAGAGCTTGATCCGGACGGATCGAGTTTTTTCATGAACATCTTCAAAGGGAGATGAGACATTGTACGTTCCGGGAAAAATGTTCTTTACAAAAGGAGTTGGTCGGCACAAGGACTATCTCCAATCGTTCGAGCTGGCCCTTCGCGACGCCAAGATCGAGAAGTGCAACCTCGTAACAGTGTCCAGTATTTATCCGCCAGGCTGTAAACGGATCCCGACAGAGGAGGGGCTGAAACTTTTGCAACCAGGACAGATTACCTTTGCGGTAATGGCCCGGAATGCCACCAATGAACCAAACAGATTGATAGCTGCCTCTATCGGAGTTGCGACGCCGGCAGATTCCTCCCAATACGGCTACCTGTCTGAGCACCATCCATATGGTGAAACGGACGAGAAGGCAGGCGAATATGCCGAGGATCTCGCCGCAACCATGTTGGCTACAACCTTGGGAGTTGAATTCGATCCGAATGTAGCCTGGGACGAGCGGGAAAAGCTATTCAAGATGAGCGGGAAGATTGTAAAAACATACAACGTGACACAATCCGCGGAAGGGCACAAGGACGGTATCTGGACGACAGTCGTTGCGGCGGCGATACTCCTCCAATAGGGGGAATAACTTCTCTGCTAAAAAAACGAAACGTCCGGTGTGCAGAACCCACCGGGCGTTCATGTCTCAGTCATAGTATAGCCTAGTCAATTCAAGATCAGGCGATACTCGTCGTAGTAGTCCATGATATTCTCCACGTATCCGATCGTTTCCCGTGCACTTCCAAACCACCCATTTCTTGGCTTCTCTCCGACCCAGATGTTCCTGTGTAGTGTGTAATATCGTTTCGAGAGGAGTGGCAGGGCGTCTTTGATCGACCTCCAGGTCCCCGGGTTGTCATGCATATAGGCCGCCATTTCTTGTGCATCATAGAGCCGAGCGAGCCCAGCATTATATGCGGCCAAGGCCAACTTGATCCTGTCAGACTCCTCACAACCATCAAACATGGCGTAGAGCCTCCTGAGGTAGAAAATACCGCCTCGGATATTGTTTCTTGGTTTGGCCATGTCCTTTATCTCAAGCAAATGTGCAACCTCACGGCTTGTTGTCGGCATTATCTGCATTAAGCCCGTCGCACCCTTCACGCTTTTGGCCTCCTCCATGAAGCTGGATTCCTGCTTCATAACCGCAAGAATAAGCCTCCAATCGAAGCCGTACTCCTCGGCGTGCTTTTTTATTGTCGTCTCATAGCTACTGATAATGATTCGAGTTGCGTCGTCCACCAAGGACTCACTGTCCTGTGTCAAAGAGCTCCGGAACTGCGCATATTCGGCATTGCCTCCTGATAGCCCTGTGAGGTTCTGTTTCTTGACGACATTTTCAGCTTGGGGAGTACAACCTACAAGACCAGCAAGAACCAATAGGAATAGCCACCTCTTCAGCTCACCCATCATCTTCTCATAATGTTAAAGTTCAGTTAGCTACTTTTATGGGGGTTGGGACGCCCAGTTTGAGCAAAAGTTTCAGTTATCCAGCTATCTAGATGATTCTGACAAGAGGGCCTTGTCAGGTGGGAATATCATCAAAAGGCAGATACAAGATATCTGCAAGACCATGCAAAGTCAAGCCAGTTTTACCCGTTCGGATAGACCGCACAAGAAAAGAAAAAGGTCGCCAAATTCCGACCAATGAGGGCGTTTTCAGACGTTCTTGGCCTATTTCAAGAACTTTCCCTCCACATCTCGTATCTTTGCTACCCTTCCAGCATGCCTTCCACCAGCGAACCACGTTTCCAGCCAGATTCTCACGATTTCTTTACACACCTCTACACCAGTGACCCTGCTCCCCAACGTGAGGACGTTCGTGTCGTTGTGTTCGCGTGCATTGCGGGCAACAAACTCATTATGACAGCATGCCGCTCGAATTCCGGGGACTTTGTTGGCCACAACGCATGATCCGATTCCAGCCCCATCGATCATCACACCGCGCCATGCATCCCCGGAAGAAACGGCTCTGGCCACGGCGTAGGCATAGTCCGGATAGTCACACGGCTCTTCGTTTGCAGTCCCTACATCAAGGACCTTGTAGCCCCACCCTTCGATTGATTCCTTAAGGGTGGCCTTAAGCTGAAATCCCCCATGATCGCTGCCGACCGCAACTACCTGCCCCTTGGCCAAATTGGCAGCATTTTCGGTGGGGCTTGGGACTTTTTTGGGTGGAGACACGGCTTCAGACTGTACAACTATCTGTACACCATTTGTTTCTGCAATCTCTGACGCCAGAGTGGTCACAATAGCATCTCGAGGAACTTCGAGTGTCTTCAGGCCCCGGGCAAGCGCGGCTCGAATGGTGGTTTCGGTGATAACCTGTTTCCCCATATTTCGCTGCTTCCGTTATTGACCGAGCTCGATTATTTCCAATTCCACCGATGCAGTTCCTTGAGCAATCAAACCCACCTGGTTCGCCGCTCTAAGTGAGAGATCAATCACCCTGTTTTTCTTAAATGGGCCGCGGTCATTTATCCGAACGACAACCGTCCTCATGTTATCCAGGTTTCGCACCATCACAGTGGTATTGAACGGCAGAGTTCGGTGGGCAGCGGTCAAGTCATTCATATCATACACTTCACCATTTGCAGTCTTCCGGCCATGGAACTCGTCAGCGTAGTACGAGGCAATGCCAGTAAGCTGGTGTGAGCCGGGTGATTGCCTGTCGAGATCGGTGTCTGGTGATGACGTGAAGCGTGCTGACGATGCCCCACAACTGGTCACCGTCAGACTGAACGCGAGAGGAAGAGCAAGGCGCAAAAACGACTGGTGACTCTGACTACAGGTAGTCATTCATTTGCTTACGTCTTAGGTAATCAGAGGTCTCCTTTACGTCCTGTGACCTCCCTCGCTTGCATATCAGTAGCGCATCGTCGGTGTTCACAATGATCAGGTCTTCCACGCCAATCGTTGCAACGAGTTTGTTTGGAGAGAATATGTACGAGTTCAGCGTGTCTTTTTGAATGACCGACCCGGTGATCGAATTTCCATTATCGTCTTTTCCGGACATCCTGAACACTTCATCCCAGGAACCGATATCACTCCATCCAAAGTTTCCCGGGATGACGTACACTTCGTGGGCCTTCTCCATCACTCCGTAGTCAATGGATATCCCGCGGATCATTCCGTAAACCAATTCAAGTGTCGACTGATACTGCGGCGTCCCAACGGTCTTCTCTATCTTTATCAGTTCGGAGTAGAGATCGGGCAGACATTTTTCAATTTGCTTCAAAATGACATCTGCGCGCCAGACGAACATGCCGCTATTCCAGAGGAAGTCTCCACTCGCCAGGAACTGCCGCGCAGTCTGCAGATTGGGCTTCTCCGCGAATGTCTTCACTTTGAACACACCCTTCGAAAAATACGGGTTGTGGTCACCACTCTCGTTGAAGACCTGAATGTATCCGTATCCAGTCTCGGGTTGAGTGGGCTGAATGCCTATGGTAAGAAGGCTTGAGGACTCATTCGCTGTTTCAATCGCCAGAGAGAGCACACGTTCGAACTCCGAGAGATCCTCAATGATGTGGTCAGCAGGAAGAACGACCATTACTGCGGTCGGTTCGATCCTGCGAACATGTATTGCAGCGAGCCCTATGCAGGGTGCGGTGTTCCGTCCAACGGGTTCGACAATGATATTCTCCTCGGGAACACCTGGCAGTTGTTTGGCGACCAGGGCCTTCTGTACCCGATTCGTTACGACGAGGATGTTGCGGGGGTCAACCACATGTTCCAGACGCTTCACTGTATTCTGGATCATCGTCCCTTTTCCGATGATCTCCAGAAGTTGTTTGGGTGATTTTTCACGACTCCTGGGCCAGAAACGTGTGCCCACGCCACCAGCCATCACTACAGCACAAACTTTAGCCATCAACTTCCCGTCTTTTTAGTCCAGTAGTTCCTGGGGTCGTCGCAGCAGCTCAATTATCTGCTGCAGTGAGTCAATGTCCTCTCCCGCTGCAGCGTCTTGAACTGTTTGCAATGTTAGATTTGCGTTGTCGAGGACATTTACTACGCGAACATCACCGGCAGTGTCGTGGTCAAGCACATACTGGACAAACCCGGCATAAGCCCCCGTGAAGCGAACCACATCTTCCTTCCCAACCGATTCAGCCGCTTCCTGCAATCCTGCTGTCTCATTCAGAATGCGGTACAACCGCTCAACGGGCGAGTCCGACGATTTCTCGCTATGAAGAGACGGGCGCTTCAGATCCTCAATAGCCCTTCCGAATCTGTGTAATGCCTCATAGAATCCATCCAGAGCTTCCTCCACGCTCAGTTCCTGCTGTCTCCCGTCCACTGCTGGTTCCCTGCCATTAACACACTGTTGCATGCACGCACCCAGCGACTCAACCTCGTACTCCAACACGCTCTCGTCCATCCCTCCGAACTGAATCCCATGTCGCTCCAGGGACCACATAAGTCTGAGCGCAAACTGATCAAAGCCCCTGACGCTATACAGCAATTCCAATGCCTGAGAGATATCGTCGGCACGAGATACCTTCTGGATCATCTTATCCAGCATTTCCCCCGCGACTTGCTGCCGATTCTCTACAAGTTCGGCTTCAACCCTGCGGAGCAATCGCACGATATAGCTTTGCTGGCCCGACATAACCGAGAATGTGAAATATGTCGCAAATATAGGTCTTTGCTCCGGTAATGTCAACGGAAACCGGGAGGATGCGCAAGAGCCCTGCCGGTGTATGGCAGGGCTCTTCATACCTACACTCGCCCGGCGAGTCGCAGACGGTTCAGCGCGCGGATCAGCGCAGCACGAGCTCGTTCCACATCAACATCCGGGCTTTTTGATTTCAGCCTTTGGATTGCCCGGTCTCTCGCTGCCACTGCACGCTCAACATCAATCTCGCCCGGCAGTTCGGCCGACTCCACCAGCACAACGACTTTATTGTCCTTTACCTCAACAAAACCACCGCTCGTCGCATACGACGCGTCATTCCCCGTTGCATCCTTCACCTTAATCACACCGGTCTCCAGAGCCGAAAGGAACGGGGCGTGGTTGTAAAGAACCTGAAAGCCTCCCTTGACGCCGGGGGCACTGACGCTTGTCGCATCGGCTTGGTACACAATGCTTCGCGGTGTAATGATCTCAAGTTTGAATGGCTTCTCGTACAAGGCAATGATCCTACTTTATCCCTGGAGTTTCTTCGCATGTTCAACGGCCTCCTCGATCGTTCCCATCATGTAGAATGCGCTCTCCGGTAGATGATCGTAGTCGCCATTGATAATCCCTTTGAAGCTGCGGATGGTATCCTCGATTTTCACATACCGCCCTGGAGTTCCTGTAAACTGCTCGGCAACGTGGAATGGCTGCGAGAGGAACTTCTGTATTTTTCGCGCACGTGCGACCGTGAGTTTGTCCTCATCCGAGAGCTCATCAATCCCCAAAATGTTGATGATGTCCTGCAGGTCTTTATATGTCTGAAGGATCTCCTTCACCTTCTTGGCAACTGCATAGTGTTCCTCCCCCACAACGCTGGGTTCCAGAATGCGAGAGGTTGAATCGAGCGGGTCAACAGCAGGATAGATCCCAAGCTCGGAGATCTGGCGGCTCAGAACTGTTGTTGCATCAAGGTGGGAAAACGTTGTCGCGGGGGCAGGGTCGGTAAGATCGTCTGCCGGGACGTAAATTGCCTGAACCGAGGTGATCGACCCTTTCTTGGTTGATGTGATCCGCTCCTGCAACTCACCCATCTCACTTCCGAGCGTCGGCTGGTAGCCGACCGCCGACGGCATGCGCCCGAGCAACGCCGAAACCTCGGACCCTGCCTGTACGAATCGGAATATGTTGTCAATGAAGAGAAGAACATCTTTTCCCTCCTCATCACGGAAGTACTCCGCGATAGTAAGCGCAGTAAGCCCCACGCGCTGGCGGGCACCGGGAGGCTCATTCATCTGGCCGAACACAAGTGCGGTCTTGTCAAGCACGCCAGATTCCTTCATCTCGAGCCACAGGTCATTTCCTTCGCGCGTCCGCTCCCCCACTCCGCCAAACACCGAGAACCCGCCGTGCTGTTTGGCGATGTTATGTATCAGTTCCATAATGATAACTGTCTTGCCAACGCCCGCACCGCCAAACAATCCCGTTTTTCCGCCCTTGCTATATGGTTCAAGCAAGTCAATCACCTTGATGCCCGTTTCGAACATCTCCTTCTTTGTGGAGAGCTGGTCGAACGGGGGTGCTGGCCGATGGATCGGGTATTCCTTGTCTCTCGGGATGGGAGGCAAGCCATCAATACCATCGCCCGTGACATTGATGAGGCGACCGAGCACAGATGGGCCGACCGGAACTTTGATGGGCGAACCCGTGTCCTCGCAAACGATTCCGCGTGAGAGCCCGTCGGTGGAATCCATCGCCACCGTACGCACTCTGTTGTCCCCAAGGTGCTGCTGAACTTCAGCAATGATGGGCTCTCCTTGTCCATCCATACCGGGACGGGGAATTTTGATGGCAGTGAGAATTTCTGGAAGTGATCCCTCGGAAAAGTCGATGTCGACCACCGGTCCGATGATCTGGGCGATTTTACCCTGGTTCATTTAATGCCTTTCATTTGGAGCTGGAGCAGGTTGGGTGAATCGAATTTCGCATCCATATATAACAAAAAATCGTCAGAGAATCAACAACTTAGCGACGCCCGGCAAGGATTGCAGAGATGATCACCTGACCGTGAAGCCGTCCGTTTTCCACAAAGACCTTGTTGTTGAACTTTCCCGCCACTACCGAACCGGCGACGTATAATCCACGGATGTTCGTCTCGTACGTTCTCTCATCGAATACGGGAGCCAGCGTTTCACTGTTAACTTCAACTCCCCAGCGTTGCAAGTGCTCTGTGTCAGGATGAAACCCGATCAGGACAAAGGTATAGTCATTCGGAATCTCATGGCGGCCATTTGGGGAGTCGACCAGGACCGATGACTGATCAATCCTTTGAACTGTCGAATGGAATAACGCCTTGATTTCACCGGCCTTGATACGGTTCTCGATATCAGGCAGAATCCAGTACTTCACACCGTCGCTCAGCTTTTCTCTCCTGTGGATAAGGGTGACACGGGCGCCATGCCTGAAAAGGTCCAACGCTGCCTCTGCCGCCGAGTTCCGGCCTCCCACAACGGTAACGTTGCAGCCGAAGAACGCAAACGGCTCCGTGTAGTAGTGGAATACCTTCGGCAGGTCCTCCCCCGGAACATCCAGCCTATTGGGGTGGTCGTAGTACCCCGTGGCCACGACGATGTTGCGCGTCTCAAATTTCCTATTTCCCCGGGTAGTAATGACATAAGTGTTACCGGCGCGCTTGACCGATTCTAATGCGTCATGTGAACGCACGTCGAGATTGTAGTGTGCTGCAACTTTCTGGTAATAGTTCAGCACGTCAATTCTGGTGGGACGGACGGTGGAGACGACAAACGGTACGCCACCGATCTCGAGCAATTCGGGGGTGGAAAACCAGATGAGATTGGAGGGGAAGCGACGAATGTAATCTACTACACTACCTTTGTCGAGAATCAGCGCAGAGAGCCCTGCCTTCTTTGCTTCTATCGCGCAGGAAAGGCCCGAGGGGCCAGCCCCGACGATAATTACGTCAACCATCTACGTCGATTCTCTCTTCCAAGCAATGCAGCGCGAATCTGAGCTGGCGGGCGGACTTGAACCGTCGACCTGCTGATTACGAATCAGCTGCTCTACCAACTGAGCTACGCCAGCGTGAGTGAAACAGGCAACACAGGTTGACTACTTGAGTTGTCAGAATATAGCCCATTTCTTCTACAATATCAACGACGAGCAGGCAGGGTTTTGTGGGTGCGAACTCGGTACGCTACTCAGTAACACGTATCAGCAGATTGTCTCCCGCCTTTCCAATTAGCTTGATTGCTCTTTCAAGTTCCTTCAACCTATAACGCCTATACTCCGACTGGAGAATTGTTGATGACTGTTGCCGAATTCTCTCCTTTAGCGCTTTCAAGTCCTTGTGAATATCGCCCAACCTAGCACGTCTTAGTTTTTCAGTCAGCCTCAAATCGCTCTTAATTCCAAAATACTGCTCTTTAAGCTCATTGTGGTCTCTAACAAGTGAATAGAATTCTAAGACCTTCACGGTTGTGTCCAAGTCAAATACTGTAAGTCCTGTTGGGTTTGCATCAAAGAATTTTGTGAATTCCGAATTTGGTGTCGGTTTCCATGATTCAATAATTCGTGCCGCCAATCCAGAAATCTCAGAGTAGAACATGAACCTCGTTCTTCTCTTTTGGTTGTACTCAAAGATTGTACAGAAATTGAATAAGACCCCCACCAATGAAAGAACCTACCAAGGTTAGGATTACGTTTTCCATATTCCTTTTTCCATTTCTAGCTCATAGTTTGATTCCAGCTTTAGCGGCTTCAACCGTCAAATAGTTTACAAAAGCCGAACACGTAACCAACATGAACTTAGCCTCTTCAAAGTCCACCTTGCTGTCCCCTTTGAGAAAGTGTCTTATTCCACCCTCGTCACTTGTGTAGCCATACAGCTTGTCCAGTGCTGACTTAAGTGCAGGATGCCACTGCATCTTTCCCTGCTCCTCAATCTTCTTAATTGCGTCCCCAAGTGTTGCCTTCTTGTCACCGCAAATGATGGAAGCCATAGATTCCACTGCACTGATGGATTCTTTGCTTGAATTACGGTAGTCAGGGTCTTTCCTATCCGACAAAAGTGTTAATGCCGTCCTGATATGCTCTCTTACTGGTTTGACCGGATTGAGTTCCAGTACTTCCTCAATCTCGGACATTTCCGTTTCATCGGTGATTTTCGTAATGACTTTCCCAACAAATCTATAAGCAGATGCCTCTCCCTCAAGTACCATATTACTCCTGTTAACGAACTCCTCATTTAGCTCCACGTATGGATGATTATTTACAACAAACTCCACAAAGTCATACACTTCGTACCACTTAGCGGCGAAGAAATATTTCCTCACATGCTGCATAATGGAAGAAAAAAACTCAGGGAGTGTGTCAAGGGGTTGTTTAAATATAGTTAGCCCATAAGTGTCTAAAGAACCTTTTTGTATGGTATTCGGTTGAATAGTTTCTCACTCTTTCCCAATATACTTCGCTAAGAGCGTTCCATAAGGAAATACGCAACTCCTCATCCATTGAATCCACTTGGAAGACACTCTTAACCGGCTTGAAACCATGTCTTTGAGAAAAGAGCTTCATTCTGAAAAGTCGAAGGCTTTGAAAAATGGAATTGGCTGCTATGAATCTACTCAAATGCTCCGCAATCATCAAGGCAAATAAGAAACCCCACCGGTGTCTGATGGGGTTTCACGCGAGCGATTTGGGCGTCAGTCTCACAGGCTCAGCTTATCCACAACGCTATGCTATGCCGATCAACGCAACACAAAACAAAAAAGGGAAGCGCGTCGCTTCCCTGTGCTTCTGAAACTTCCACGACTCAGTTCACTTTGCTTCCCGGCAGCGGAAGCGGGCCTTTCTCAACAATCTCAATGGACGATCCTTTGATCCAGTCGGCATCGGGAAGCACTGATCGTTGCGTCCACTCTTGCGCTACCTCAAGTGCCTCGGCGCTCGGGATCATCTCGATGGTTTCCCACGGACAGTATTTCACACACAGCTTGCATCCTATGCAGATATCGAGATCGATCTCTACCAGCTTCTTGTACATGTCGTACTCCGGTCCCGGCACTGTGAGAATGCAATCCACCGGACAGAACTCGATGCATACTTCACACCCTGTGCAGCCCGCCTGGTTTATGACCGCCAATTCCCGCGGACGTTTCTTTGCCTTTGCAGGCGCCGCCGGAGCAGTTGATTGAGAAGCTTCATCAGCCATGGTGTCGAACTCCCGGTATCATTAAGAACAGCCAGCTCTCGTAACTCAAATTAATGCAAAAGAGGGGCGAGGTGCAACCTCTGCTTGCGCCGAATGCGCTCAACTACTTGTGAATTCCCGGCTCGGTCATCAAGTAAAGATCGAAGACTTCGTCGAGCCTCTTCTCACTCAGCAGACCCTTCTCAAGCACGAGTTCGCGAATGGACTTGCCCGAGGAAAGGTACTCCTTCGCTATCTCGGCAGCTTTGGCATACCCGATGTGAGGATTGAGAACGGTCACAATACTCATGCTTGCTTCGGCATACTGTCTGCACCGTTCCGCATTTGCCGATATACCGGAAACACCCAAGCTGATGTAGACATCGATTGCGTTCCTGAGTATCTCGATCTCATGAAGGAGGTTGAACGCAACCACAGGCATCATCACGTTAAGCTCCAGCTGTCCGGCCTGCGCAGCAAGAACGATGGTGGTATCGCAGCCGATGACCTGGAAACCAACCATGTCCATCATCTCCATCATCACCGGGTTGACTTTACCGGGCATGATGGACGAGCCCGGTTGAACCGCAGGGAGGTTGATTTCGGCCAATCCGGTCTTCGGTCCGGAGGCAAGCAGACGGATATCATTGGAGATTCGGATGAGATCCTGTGCGAGGTTGCGGATCGCACCGGACAACTCAACCATTGGCCGAAGACTTTGCATTGCTTCAAAGTAATTTTCCGACATCCGGAACTTCATACCGAGCTGTGTTGAGAGCTGCTTCACCATTCTCTCGCGGTATTTCGGATGGGCGTTGAGTCCTGTTCCCACAGCGGTTCCCCCAATGCCGAGCTCCTTTGATTGTTCGGCTGCGGTTTCAATGGCATTCCGATGTTTTCGTGTGTTTGCAGCCCACGCACCAAACTCCTGCCCGAGGCGGATCGGCACAGCGTCTGCCAGGTGCGTTCTTCCCGACTTGACGATCTTGTCGAACTCCTTCGCCTTTTGCGAGAAGACCTTTTCCAGGTCTTCAAGTGATGACAGGAGTAGATTTGTGTCCATAAGAGAAGCAATCCGGATGGCGGTTGGGCATACATCATTGGTGGACTGAGCCATGTTCACATGATCGTTCGGATGGACAATGGAGTAATCTCCTTTCTTGCCTCCGAGAATTTCGATCGCACGGTTTGCAATAACCTCGTTTGTGTTCATGTTGTGCGATGTTCCCGCACCGGCCTGGTACACATCAACAACAAACCATTCGCGGTATTTCCCCGTGAGAATCTCATCTGCAGCCTGTACAATCGCGTTCGCTTTCTTGGCATCAAGCAGACCGAGACCCCAATTCACAATCGCTGCAGCTTTTTTGATATGAACTGTCGCCTCAACATATGCGGGCTTTGGTCGCAACCCGCTGATGGGAAAATTCTCAAGCGCCCGGTGCGTCTGAACACCATAGTAAGCTTCATCAAGAATCTTACGCTCGCCAAGTGTGTCCTTCTCGATACGAAATGCCATGCTTTCTTGTAACTTATTGGTGGGTCATTGCGTCGATTTCGACGGTAACAATATGAGGTTTTCCACAAACACCTGCAACCTTGGGCATGAAGACCAGAGCACCGGCCCGTGCTACGGTGTCAATCGAAGTGAGGGATGAACGGGCCGTTTTCCCTGGAGTCGTGTGGTGTGCAGGAGTAAAGGAATTTGCTTTCCACGCTCCAGGTATCCTCTTTGGTTCAGCGTGTCTTCTTGCTCAGTCGCCAGCCATACCTCTCAAGTTCAACTGTGTCACGTTTGAAGACCACCCCCTCCTTTTCAAGAAGAGTGCGCTGTCGCTCG
>Ga0326597_10005081_pt1 | contig 18357 bp, 17 predicted proteins | sample RVTome_12_FD_203789 | JGI IMG/M metagenome (GOLD analysis project Ga0326597, IMG submission 203789) | Soil microbial communities from uranium-contaminated site in the Upper Colorado River Basin, Wyoming, United States - RVT100D185 | ecosystem: Environmental > Terrestrial > Soil > Contaminated >... | reverse complement strand
GTCGAGCCGCGGCTGCATTTCGTCATACACACGGATGGCAGCGTCGAGCTGGTCGGCCAGGGCGCGATCGAGCCCGGGCCCGGCGTCGAGCGCCGTGCGCTGACCCTTGAACGATTGCCGCGTGGCCTTCTTGCCGTGCGCAACGCAACACTCGATGTGCTCGACCTGCGAGCCCGTCAGGGCCGCTTTGAGCTGACCGGCGCCGATCTCGAGATGGAGCGCAGGGGCAACCGCGTGCAACTGCGCGGCCGCGTCGATCTGCCCGAGCACCTCGGTTCGGCACTGGAAATCGATGGCGACGTGGAAGGCGATCTCGAGGACGCAGCATCCGTTGCCTGGCGCGTGCGGATCGACGCGCGCGATCTCGATCTGGAGCAGTGGGCGGCGCTCCTGCCGGACAGCTTCATCGTGCCTGCTGCGGGTCATGGCTCGATTCGCGCCAGCGCGCGCGGGGTCGGCCGCGAACTCGCGATCTTGCGCCTGCAGCCGGAGCTGGCCGATTTCCGGCTCCCCGACGGCGGCGCCGAGTTCAAACGCATCGCCGGGGATCTGCGCGTGCGGAATGACGCGACGGGCATTTCGGTCGAGGCGACAGGTCTCGAGCTCTCGCGCGAGGGTGCGCCGTGGCGGCCGACGAATCTCGCCGCGGAACTGAAGCGCAGCGAGGGCCGAATCGCTTCAGTTTCAACTCGTGCGGATTACCTGCGAATCGAGAATCTGGCGGCTTTTGCTTCATTGTTGCCGCCAGGACCGGCGCGCCGGAATCTGGAGGCGCTGGCCCCGCGGGGCGAGCTGTTCGGCCTCGACGCCACCATCGCCGTCGCAACACCGGGCTTGCTGCCGGACGTCGATGGTCGCGTGCGCTTCGCGGAGCTCGGTTTCGAGCCGCTTGGCAAGGCCCCGGGCCTGCAGGGACTGGACGGCTCGATCGAGGGTCGCGGTGCGGGCGGCGTGATGCAGCTCACGACGCGGGATGCCCTGGTGAACTGGCCGCTGCAGTGGCGCGCGCTGGCCGAACTGAAGCGGGCGGACGGCCGCCTCGAGTGGAGCCGGTTTCAGGACGGAGTGCGGCTGTGGCTGGACGATGCGGTCGTCGAGACCGGTCATGGCAATGCACGCGGCGCGCTCCGTCTGCTGCTGCGGCCCGGCGATCTGCCGTTGCTCGACCTGCGCGCTTCGGTCGCCGGCTTCGATGCGACCCAGACCTGGCGCTACCTCCCGATCGGCAAGGTCAAGCCGAAATCGCTCGGCTGGCTGGATGCGGCGTTTCGCTCGGGCCGCGTCGTGGACGGGCAGGTTTCGGTCACCGGGCCGACCCGCGGCTTTCCCTATCGGGAGGGGCAGGGCAGGTTCCATGCCGAGGCGCGTGTAGCAGGCGTGACACTCTTCTATGCACCGGGCTGGCCCGAGATTCGGGGCATCGACGCCGATCTGGTCTTCGAGGGTCCGGGCGTGCAGGCGCTGGCCAGGCGGGGCTTCGTGGCTGGTGTCACGATCACGCAGGCGGAAGCGAGCAGTGCGGACATGCGCGACGCCATCGTTGCCGTGCGGGCGACTGCCCGCGGCGATGCCGGACGAGCCATCCGCCTGCTGCAGGCGAGTCCACTTGCTCCGTCGCTGGGCAGCGCCTTCGGCGAATTGACGGGCTCGGGGCCGCTGACAAGCGAGATCGCGATGTTCCTGCCGATCAAGGATTTCGACCGCCGGGTCGTGACGGTGATGAGCTCGCTCGACGGCGTCACATTGCGTCATGGCCAGCCGGGTGTCGAAGTCACCGGACTCAAGGGAGACCTCTGGGTGCGCAATCGGGAATTGGAAGCGCCGGCACTGACCGGCCGGCTGCTGGGCGGCCCGGTGAAGGTATCGATCAGCACCACGAAGGACAAGAACGGCGATCTCAGCACGCAGCTGAATGCGCAGGGAACCGTGGCTGCCGAGTTGCTGCGACCGGTTGCGCGCCTCCCGGTCAATGGAGGCGTTTCAGGCACCGCCGACTGGCGCGGCTTCCTGACACTTGAGCGCAACGCTGACCCGAAGCTGCCGATGCGCGGGTCGCTGCGGATCAGCAGCGACCTGCGCGGGCTCGGTTCCAGGTTGCCCGAGCCGTTCGCGAAGTCGGCTGATGCGGCGCGGCCGCTGACGATCAGCGCAAGTTTCGGCGGCGATGCGGGGCCGCGAATCCAGGCTCAGCTCGGCCGCGACGTGCACGCCCTGCTGCAATGGCGCAACCGGCCCGAGGACCCGCCGGTCGAGCGCGGCATCGTTTCCTTCGGCGCCACCGCGCCGACCGCACTGCCGCGCACTGCCGGTCTCTGGCTCACCGGCCGCACGGAGGCGACCAGCCTCTCGGATCTGCTCGCACTGGAATGGGACCAGCCGCGCGGCCGTCCCTTGCAGGAATGGCTCGCCGGTGCCGACCTGTCGATCCAGCGCCTGGAAGTGCTGGGCTACGAGTTCGCCAATTTGAGCGGTCGCTTGCGGCCCGGTAATCGCGCCTGGGAGATCGACGTGAACTCGGAAGCCGCGCGCGGCCACGTCGTCGTGCCGTATGCCTTTCCTGGGGACGTGCCGATGGTCGTGGATCTCGAGCGCCTGCACTTTGGCAAGAGCGTGCGTGACGGGGAGGGCGAGCCCGACCCGCGCGAGTTGCCCGCCATTCACGTGGATATCCGAGACTTTCTGTTCGATGGCCGCAGTTATGGGCATCTGCAGGCAGAGCTCGCGCGCGGCACGACGGGCATGACCTTGAACCGGTTCACGATGCAGCACTCGGCTTTCTCGGCCAGCGGGAATGGCAGCTGGCTGATGCGCGAGACTGGCGCGGAATGCCGCCTGGAGTTCACCGTCGAGAGCCGGAATGTGCTCGCCTTCATGAACGCGATGCAGCTCGGCTCGCTGGTCGCCGGCCGGCATGGACGCATTGCAGCCAACCTGAGTTGGCCCGGTCCCCCGGAATCCAGCGCGATCGAACGGCTGTCGGGTCGCCTCGAAATCGCCGCGGAGGACGGGCGTCTGACCTCGGTCGAGCCGGGCGCCGGCCGGGTCCTGGGGTTGATGAGCCTGTCGCACCTGCCGCGCCGGCTGGCGCTCGACTTCGGCGACCTGACGGGCGAGGGCCTCTCCTTCGACACCTTGCGCGGAACTTTCCAGCTCGCTGACGGCGAGGCCTTTACGGACAACCTGACGTTGCGCGGCTCCGCTGCCGAGATCGGTCTGGCCGGGAGCACCAGCCTGCGACACCAGACCTATGACCAGACCGCGGTCGTCACCGGCCAGCTTGGCGCTTCGCTCGGTGTGGCAGGTGCGCTTGCCGGCGGTCCGGCGGTGGGCGCGGCCTTGCTGCTGTTCTCGCGGATCTTCAAGGGGCCGCTGCAAGGCGCCACGCGTGGCTATTATCGCATCACGGGATCCTGGGACGACCCGCAGGTGCGTCGCATTGACGCACGCGAAATGAAGGACGGCCAGGACGCCGCGATGCCGGCGCCAGCGGGCGCAGGTGAATCGGGGAGCGCGCACAGATCACCATGAGCCAGCCGATCGTCGCCGCCGTGCAGATGACCTCGGCCGCGAACGTCGAGAGGAACCTCGAGACCGCCCGGCGCCTGCTGCATCAGGCGCGTGCAGGCGGCGCCTGTCTCGCGGTGTTGCCGGAGAATTTTTCATTCATGGGCCGCAGCGAGGCGGAGCGGCGGCAGATGGTGGAGGCGGATGGCGACGGCCTGGTGCAGCGCGCGGTCTCTGCGGTCGCGCGCGAACTCGGGCTGTGGATCGTGGCCGGCACCCAGCCGATCGCCGTGCCCGGCGAAGCACGCCCGGCCAACGCCTGCATCGTTTACGACGCCGAAGGCCGGCGTGCGGCCCGATACGACAAGATCCACCTGTTCGACGTGGATCTGCCGGGAGGACGGGAAAACTACCGCGAATCGTCCAATGCGGTGGCTGGTGCGGAGCCCGTCACGGTCGACACGCCGGCGGGCCGCCTGGGCTTGAGCGTGTGCTACGATCTTCGTTTCCCCGAACTGTTCCGCCGCCTGATCGCCGATGGAGCGGAAATTCTCAGCATGCCGTCCGCATTCACCGTCGCCACCGGCCAGGCACATTGGGAAATCCTGTTGCGGGCCCGCGCCATCGAGAACCTCAGTTTCGTGATCGCCGCGGCGCAGACCGGGATCCATGACAGCGGCCGCGAAACCTACGGCGACAGCCTGATCGCCGATCACTGGGGCCGCGTGCTGAGGCGCCTGCCGCGTGGCAGCGGGGTCGTGCTGGCCGCGCTTGACCGCGAGGGACAGTCGGCGGCGCGCCGCAGTTTCCCGGTGTTGAGCCATCGGGTCATCAAGTGAGCGACGACGCATTGCAATGCGCGCGCGATCTGATCCTGGCGCCGTCGGGCCTCGATGAACGGCGCCTCGAACAGGCGCTGGGCTCGCTGCTGGGCGCCGCGGTCGATTCGGGCGATCTTTATTTCCAGCTCGCGCGCGAGGAACATTGGGCGCTCGAGGACGGCATCGTCAAGGAAGGCAGTCACGACATCGAGCAGGGGGTCGGCGTTCGCGCGATGGCGGGCGAGCGCACCGGCTTCGCCTACTCCGATGAAGTCATTCCCGCGGCGCTCCTGGAAGCGGCGCGGGCCGCGCGCGCGATTGCGCGCGAGGGCGGCAACGGCCAGGTGCAGGCCTGGAAGTCCACTGCTGCGCATCGCCTGTACCTCGCCGATGACCCGATTGCGTCGCTGGCCGATGCCGACAAGGTCGCACTGCTGATCCGGCTCGATCGCGATGCGCGTGCGCTCGACACGCGCGTCAAGCAGGTCGTCGCAAGTCTTGCGGCGGTGCACGAGGTCGTGCTGGTCGCTGCGAGCGACGGGACGCTGGCGGCCGATGTGCGGCCGCTCGTGCGCATGAATGTTTCGGTCATCGTCGAACAGGACGGGCGACGCGAGCAGGGCTATGCGGGAACGGGTGGCCGCTATTCGCTGGAGCAATTCGTCGCGGGCGATCGCCCGCTGCAGCTGGCACGCGAGGCCGTCCGCCAGGCCACTGTCAATCTTGAATCCGTGCCGGCGCCGGCCGGGACGATGACCGTGGTACTCGGCCCGGGCTGGCCGGGTGTGCTGCTTCACGAGGCCATCGGCCACGGGCTCGAGGGTGATTTCAACCGCCGCGGCACTTCGGCATTTTCGGGACGGATCGGCGAACGCGTGGCGTCCCCGCTCTGCACCGTCGTTGACGACGGCACGCTGCCGGGCCGGCGCGGCTCGCTGAATGTCGACGATGAGGGCACGCCAACCGCCTGCACGACCCTGATCGAGAACGGCGTGTTGAAGGGTTACCTGCAGGACAAGCTGAACGCGCGGCTGATGGGCATGCAGCCGACCGGCAATGGCCGGCGCGAATCTTTCGCGCACACGACGCTGCCGCGGATGACCAACACTTACATGCTGCCTGGGCCTCACGAGCCGCAGGAGATCATCCGGTCGGTCGAGCGCGGCCTCTACGCCGTCAATTTCGGCGGCGGCCAGGTGGACATCACCTCGGGCAAGTTCGTGTTTTCGGCGAGCGAGGCCTACCTGATCGAGGGCGGCCGCATCACGGCGCCGGTCAGGGGCGCGACGCTGATCGGCAACGGCCCCGATGTGTTGACCCGCGTCAGCATGGTCGGCAGCGACCTCGCGCTCGACGATGGCATCGGAAGCTGCGGCAAGGACGGGCAGACCGTGCCGGTCGGAGTCGGCCAGCCGACACTGCGCATCGATGCCTTGACCGTCGGCGGCACGGCCTGAAAGCTCCCGCAGATGCGCCTGTCACGGCCAATCTACGAGGCCATTCCCTACATCTACATGACGATCGGCCTGGCCGCGGTCGCGACATCGTTCCTGTGGCGTGTGCCGGGCTGGTCCGACCTGCTGGCCGCATTCGGGATGATTGCGGTGGTCATCGGTCTCGTGCTGGTGCTCAAACGGCGGGACTACCGCATTCAGAAGCGCCGCTACGGTGCGGCCTTCGACGACGACGACTGATCAGTTGCTGCGGCTCGCCGGGGCCCGCTCGCCCTTGTCTCGCGCTTTTTCGTCGCTGACGACTTCATGACTTCCAGACCCCTCGTGCTGCGCGCGGGCGCGCGCCGAGCGTTCGTCGAGGTACATGATCTCGTGCTTGCCGAGCACGATGACGTCGCCGTCGTTCAGGTGATGCTTGCGGACGCGCTTTGACTTCAGGTACACGCCATTTGTGCTGTTCAGGTCCTCGAGAACGCTGCCGTCCGCATTCGTGATGATCTGGCAGTGATGCCGGCTGATGAACTTGCTGTCGATCTGCAGGTCGTTGTCGGAAGTGCGGCCGATGATCAGCCGTCCGGGGCGCAGCGGGCGTTCCTCAACGTGCTCGCCGGCATGCGCGACGATGATGCGCGCCAGAATCTGGTCGAACCCCACCTGCCTGGGCGCTGGCATATCGGCCATTGCGGCCCGCATCCGGTTGGTGCGCGCGGCGAATTCGACCCACTGCAGCTCCTCGATTGCCGCATTCAGCTCCTCGACCCCGACCTTGTCCCGTTCCAGGACATGGGCGCTCATCATTGCCGTGTCGCACAACGTATTGATCAGGCGCGGCACGCCACCCGTGTAGCGAAAGATGACCGGGTAGGTGTCCTCGGTGAAGATCTGCCGGCCGTGGGAGCCCGCGACCTCGAGCCGGTGCAGTACGTAGGCGTGGGTATCCTCGGGCGACAACGCGGTGAGGTGGAATCGCAACCGCACGCGCTGCACGAGCTGGATCAGTTCCTCGGAGTCGAGTTTTTCGTTGAGCTCAGGCTGCCCGCACAGGATGATCCTCAGCACCTTCTCTTTCGTGGTCTCGACTCCGGAAAGCAGCCGGATTTCCTCGAGTACGCGGTTGGACAGGTTTTGCGCCTCATCGATGATCAGCAGTACCTTGCGCCCGGCGGCGTACTGCTCGACCAGGAACTGGTTCAAGGTCGCAAGCAGCTCGCCCTTGCGCATCTTGAAGGGCGAGAACCCGAATTGCACGAGCACCGTCTGCAGGAATTCGGTCGGCGAGATCTGGGTCTGCGCGACCTGCGCGACGACGACGTCCTTCTCGAGTTCGCGCAGGAATGTCTCGATCAGCGTGGTCTTCCCGGAGCCGATCTCGCCGGTGATGATGACGAAGCCGTCGGTGAACCAGATCGTCGATTCCATGTACGCTTTGGCGCGCGCATGTTCTTTCGACAGGTACAGGAATGCCGGGTCCGGGCTCAGCCGGAACGGCAACTCGGTTAGGCGAAAATGTTCCAGGTACATGCGGGCGACAAGGCTAGCATAAGGGGCTTTCGCCCGCCGTTTTCGGGCGCCCAAGCCGCGGCAATTCCGCGGCGGCACGGTTTCGATCCCGGCGCGTGGCACAGACTTTTGTCAAATGGCCGAGCTTGCGCCCCGGTCTCGGCGACTTGCCGTAATCGTGCCAGTGGACGCCGCGCCGGTGAATCAGCCGCTAGACGGGTCGGGTTTCGACAGGATCTCGGCGGTCTGGCGCTCGCGAAATGCACGCAGCGCATCCATCAACGGCGGGTGCTTGCCCGCGAGTATCGCAGTCGCGAGCAACGCCGCATTCTTTGCTCCGGGCTCGCCAATGGCGACCGTTGCGACCGGCACGCCGGCCGGCATCTGCACGATCGACAGCAGCGAGTCGAGGCCATTGAGCGCCTTCGACTGGATCGGCACGCCGATAACAGGCAGCAAGGTCTTAGAAGCCGCTACGCCGGGCAAGGCCGCGGCGCCACCGGCTCCCGCGATCACCACCTCGATGCCACGTTCCGCGGCCCCTGAGGCATACTCAAACAGCAGGTCGGGAGTGCGGTGGGCGGAGATGATCCGGGTCTCGAAGGGCACGGACAGCGCGGTCAGCGTTTCCGCTGTGTGGCGCATGGTCTCCCAGTCCGAGGCTGAGCCCATGATGATGCCAACCAGCGGTTTCATCGCAGAATTCTAGCACGGCGCTCCCACAGGTCCGCGCGTGGACGTGCCCAGGTGCTTCTCGGGCAAGGGAGTCTGCCAGGGGCGGGACAATCCTGAAATGCCCCCGCGCCGACAGGGAGTAGCGCGGCGCGGGGGGATGCCCGAAATTCAGGGGATGCTTGAAATCGTGGGCAACGACGTCAGGCTATCGCGAGCGGGCGGCGGATCAACGGGAGTCTGTCGCCGGACGGCGACAATTCAGTCCGGTGCTGCGTCGGCGAGCCTCTCCCGGACCCACCGGAAGAGTTCGCGTCCGGCACCGGCGGGCCTGCCGCTGGCATGTTCTTCCGCAGCCGCGCGGCAGAGGCGCGTCAATGCCGCGCGCTCTGCCCCAGGGCATTCGGCAATGAACTCCATGATCGCGGCTTGTCCTTCCAGCAACAACCGATCGCGCCAGCGCTCCGCCCGCCTGAAGCGCATGGAGTCCAGACGGGCGGCCGTGGACACGGCTTCGAGCGCCGCGCGTATCGGTCCGGGATCCATGCCGCGCATCAACTTGCCGACATACAGTTTCTGGCGCAGCAAGGCACCGTGGCTCGTGATGCGCCGGGCCAGCACGATCGCGTCGCGCAGCTTCTCCGGAAGCGGAAGCCCGGCCAGCAGTTCGTCCGGAGCCTCGATCAGGCGCTCCCCGAGGGCCTGGAGTTCATGCGCCTGGCGCTTCAATTCGCCCTTGGTCGGCGGTGGCGGCTCCCCCGGTAGCTGGCGGCGACGCATCGCCGCGATGCTACCACGCGTACCGTTGCTCGCCGGGCGGGTGCCGGTACAATCCGCGCTCCGCCAGCAGCATTGATCACCATGCCCGACGCCTCCCATCCCGACCAGTCCGGACTCGAAAATATCGTCATGCGGGCGCTCGCACTCGCCCGCCGCCGCGGCGCTTCCGCGGCCGAGGCGGGCGTCAGCATTTCTTCAGGACTCTCGGTGACCGTACGACTGCGCGAGGTGGAGACGATCGAGTACCAGCGCGACCGCAGTCTCGGCATCACGGTCTACGTCGGGCATCGCAAGGGATCCGCGAGCACGGCGAATCTGTCCTCGTCCGCGGTCGAAGAAACCGTGACCAAGGCCTTGTCGATTGCGAGCTTCACGGCCGAGGATGAATACGCCGGCCTGCCCGATGCCGCGTTGATGGCCCGCGATCTCCCGGACCTCGATCTCAGCCATCCCTGGGACATCGAGGCGCCGGAGGCCATCGAGCTGGCTAAGCGTTGCGAGGCTGCCGGCCTTGCGGTCGATGCGCGCATCAGGAATTCCGAGGGGGCATCCGTCTCCACGCATCGGAGGTTGCGCGTATTCGGCAACAGCCATGGCTTCATCGGAGGCTATCCATCGACGTCCCACAGCGTCAGCTGCGTAGTGCTCGGGCAGAGCAATGGCGAAATGCAGCGTGACTACTGGTACACGGCCGCCCGCGACTGGCGGGCCCTCGAAGATGTCGAGGAAGTCGGCCGCAAGGCGGCCGGCAAGGCATTGAGGCGCCTCGGCGCCGACAAGCTTCCGACCCGCAAGGCACCCGTGCTGTTTGCAGCGGAGCTCGCGCGGGGGCTCATCGGTCATCTTGTCGCCGCGATCGCCGGTGGCGCGCAGTACCGGCGCAGCAGCTTCCTGCTGGACGCGGCCGGACAGGAGATTTTCCCTCCAACCATTTCGCTGATCGAGCGCCCGCACCTGCGTGGTGCCATGGGATCGGCGCCGTTTGATGGCGAGGGTGTCGCGACCCGTGACCGCGACCTGGTCGTGGGTGGTGTGCTGACCGGTTATCTGCTGGATGCGTATTCCGCGCGCAAGCTCGGGCTCGCCAGCACCGGCAATGCCGGCGGCGTGCACAATCTCGTGGTATTGGGCGAGATGCTCGATATCGATGCGCTGTTGCGCCGGCTCGGTACGGGACTGCTGGTCACCGAGATGATGGGGCAGGGCGTCAACCCGGTTACCGGGGACTATTCGCGCGGCGCGGCGGGCTTCTGGGTGGAGAACGGAATCGTCGGCCGGCCGGTGCACGAGATCACCGTCGCCGGCAACCTGCGCGACATGTATCGCGGCATCGTTGCGCTCGGTGACGACGTGGATTGCCGTGGCGCCATCCACTGCGGATCGATGCTGATCGAGCAGATGACGATCGCGGGCGACTAGGGCGCGGGCTGACCTGCGAGTTCGCGCAGGGTGTGACCCGCGGTTTGCTCGCGGATCGCGGATTCGATGTTGCCGGCGATCGCATCTGCGTCCGGCTCGGTGCGCGCGCGCCAGAGCAACCACGTTTCGTACTGTCGTTCGTCGCGCACGGCGTTCAGTATGTCGTGCAACCCGATGCTTTCCAGATCGCGCGCCGGCAGCACGTCCTCATCCTCGGTCGTCGTCACGAGCCCGGCTTTCTCCAGCGACTCAATGACGGTTGCGAGCGCCGAACCAGGCACCTCGAGGCGCTCCGCGAGGGCGCGCAGCCGCCAGGCCGGGCTGCCGGCCACAAAACTTCTCGCGATGAGCAGCATGACCGTGAGTGCCAGCCGTTCGCGCAGGCAGCTGGTCAGCCGCACGGGCTCCTGGCCGGCGCGCAGGTAGCGGGGGTTCTGGACGTAGAACGAGAGCTGCGCGCCAATCAGCAGGATCAGCCAGCTGAGGTAGATCCAGACGAGTGCCGACAGGAAGATTGCGAAGCCCGCATAGATCGCAACCATGCGCGTCGAGGCCGCGACGATCTGCGCGAAAATCGCGCCGCTCATGGCCCACAGCACGCCCGCTGTGACGCCGCCGGCAAGCGCGGCCTTGAGCCGCACGCGCGTGTTCGGTATGAACACGTACAGGAAAGTGAATACGCCGGTGACAAACAGGTAGGGCCCCGCGGCCCCCAGCGTGCGGATGATCGTGCCGAGCGGCTCGTGGTTCGTGAGCCAGCGCATTGTTTCGTGCGAGGCGACGGCGCCCAGCAGGCCGAACGCGATGACGAGAAACACCGGCCCGATGACCATCAGGCTCAGGTACTCGCTGATGCGCCGCATCAGCGAGCGCGGCCGCTCGACATGCCAGGCGAAATTGAAGGCGCCCTCCAGTTTCTGGATCGTGGCGACTACGGTGTAGAGCAGGAAGGCGAGACCCAGGGAGCCCAGCACCCCGCCGCGCAGATTTTCGACGAAGCTCATCATCTGCGCGGTCAACTCGCCGGCCCGCTCGCCGATCGGTCGCAGGAATTCGTAGAGCAGGGGTTCGAGGTCGCGGTGAACGCCGAGTCCCTTCAACACCGCGAAGGCGAAAGCAACGAGTGGCACGAGCGACAGCAGTGTCGTGTAGACGAGGCCCATCGCGCGCAGGTTGAGCTCGCCCGTCAGCAGGTCCCTGACGAGCGCATACGGGTAGCGCAGCAGGTCGAGCAGCCATTCGGCCGGTTTCAGGTGCGGCACCGCATGGCGGTCGAACAGGACTTGCTCGATACGCCGCCGCGGATCAAGGCTCACGGTCATCATGGCAGCGTGGCACAGGCCGCATGAGCCCGCAATGCGCTGCTGTTGGTTCAACCGATCAGCCGCCGCTGCGCCTCCCGGTATTTTTCGGCGGTCATTGCGATGACATCCGCCGGCAGGCGTGGCCCGGGCGGTCGCTTGTCCCAGGAAAGTGTCTCCAGATAATCGCGCACGTACTGCTTGTCGAAGGATGGCGGGCTCGTGCCTTCGCGATAACCGTCCACTGGCCAGAAGCGCGAGGAATCAGGCGTCAACGCCTCGTCCATCAGCACGACATTGCCCCCGGCGTCCAGGCCAAATTCGAACTTTGTGTCGGCGACGATGATGCCGCGGCCGAACGCGTAACCGGCGGCATGCGAGTAGAGCGAGAGCGCAAGCTCGCGCACGCGCGCCGCGATGGTCGTGCCGATCACCGTCTGCATCTGGTCGTAGCTGATGTTTTCGTCGTGCTGCCCGGCGGCTGCCTTGGTCGTCGGCGTGAAGATCGGCGCTGGAAGCCGGGCAGCCAGGGCGAGGTCGGCAGGGAGCGGGATTCCGCAGACCGTGCCATTGCGCTGGTAGTCCTTCCAGCCGGAGCCGATTAGGTAGCCGCGGACCACTGCCTCGACCGGCAGGGGCGTGAGGCGGCGGACAATGACCGCGCGACCCTCGAGCATCGCGCGCTCCGCGGGATCGCATACGTATTGCGACAGCGGCTCGTCGATCAGATGATTCGCGACGATTGCCCTGGTCCGTGCGAACCAGAAATTGGAGATTGCCGTCAACACGCGGCCCTTGCCGGGGATCGGGTCCGGCAGCACGACGTCGAAGGCGGAAAGCCGGTCGGTCGCGACCATCAGGAGGCGCGCATCGGCGATGGCGTAATTGTCCCGCACCTTGCCGCGGTGAAGCAGCTTGAGGCCGGAGAGGCGGGATTCGAACAGGGGACTCTGGTCCATGCGGCGCAGGCTCTTGATACGATGGCGCCCGTGCGCGCCCGTTCGGGAGCGCGGAATCTTGCAGCCGCGCATTGCGGCGGTCAAGGAAATGGCGATGAACTGGATCGGCAAGCTGGTCGGCGCAGTGTTGGGGTTTATCCTCAGTCGCCGGCCGCTGGGCGTTCTGATCGGACTGATCCTGGGTCACTTCTATGACCAATATTCCGCACGGGCCTCGATGGGGCCGCGTGTCGACCCGGCGCTCGTGCGTTCAACGTTCTTCCGCACGGCCTTCACCGTCATGGGTCACGTCGCGAAGTCCGACGGCCGCGTGTCGGAAGGGGATATCGTCGCGGCACGCCGCATCTTCCGCCAGTTCAAGCTGACCGAGGCAGACACGCGTGCGGCGATCGATTGCTACACGCTGGGCAAGGACAGCGCCTTCGAGCTCGCCGCGGCGCTCGAGGAACTGATCCGCGTCTGCCATGGCCGCGGTGATCTGCTGCGCATGTTCCTGGAAATTCAGATGAGTGCGGCGCTGATGGGCGACGGCCTGCTGGGTGCCACGCGCGCAACCCTGGTGCGAATCGCGCAGGCGCTCGGTATCGGCGCAATCGAGTTCGCGCACCTCGAGGCCGTGCTGCGCCTGCAGGGACACGGGGCGGCGTACGGCTTCCGGGCGGATTCGCCCGGCGGATTCCGGTCCGCCGCGACGGCCGGGCGCGATGCGCTCGCCGAAGCCTACGAAGTCCTCGACGTGCCGCACGGCGCCAGCGATCCCGCGGTCAAGCGCGCATACCGGCGCCTGATGAGCCAGAATCACCCGGACAAGCTCGTGGCAAGGGGCCTACCCGAATCCATGCTCGAGGTCGCCAAGCAGAAGACCCAGGCGATCCAGGCAGCCTACGAACGGATCCGCGAATCACGCGGTATGCGATAGGCTAAAGTACGTTGATGCAGTCGCAGGTCATCGCACCTTCGATCCTTTCCGCGGACTTCGCGCGTCTTGGCGCCGAAGTGGATGCCGTGCTGGCGGCCGGCGCCGACTGGATTCATTTCGACGTGATGGACAATCACTACGTCCCGAACCTGACGATCGGGCCGCTGGTCTGCAAGGCCCTGCGCCGTCACGGGGTCACGGCGCCGATCGACGTCCACCTGATGGTGGATCCGGTGGACCGGCTGGTGTCGGAGTTTGCCGGGGCCGGCGCCACCTGGATCAGTTTCCATCCGGAAGCCAGCCGGCACGTCGATCGAACGATCAAGCTGGTCCGCGAGTCGGGCTGTCGGCCGGGACTCGTGCTGAACCCGGCCACGCCGCTTGGCTGGCTCGATCACACGCTGGGGCAGATCGACCTGCTGCTGCTGATGTCGGTCAATCCGGGATTTGCCGGCCAGCAGTTCATCGAGCCGGTGCTCGGCAAGCTTGCCGAGGCGCGACGGCGGATTGACGCGAGTGGCCGCGCCGTGCGGCTCGAGATCGATGGTGGGGTTAAGCTCGACAACATCGGCGCAATCGCGCGTGCGGGGGCCGATACCTTCGTGGCGGGCAGTGCGATCTTCGGCTCGAAGGACTATAGAGCGACGATCCGCGCCATGCGCGCGGCCATTGCGGCACCCTGATCGGGCCTACTTGGCCGCTGCGGCCTTGGCGAATTCCGGTGCCGGCCGCGCCTTGACCTTGGGTCGCGCCCCGAACACGACGATGGTCTTGCCACGCGCGGTGAGGATGCCTTGCTCCTCGAGTACCTTGAGCACCCGGCCCGCCATTTCGCGCGAGCAGCCGACGAGACGCGACAACTCCTGGCGACTGACCTTGATCTGCATGCCCTGCGGGTGGGTCATCGCGTCGGGCTCACCGCAAAGATCCATGATCGCGTGCGCGATGCGCCCGGTGACGTCGACAAAAGCCAGGTCGCCGAGCTTGCGATTGGTTCGATCCAGGCGAGTCGCAAGCTGGGTCGAAAGTTCGAATACGAGACTGGGACTTTCCGCAGCGACCTGGCGGAAGCGCGGGTAGGTCATCTCCGCCAGTTCGCACTGAGTCCGCGTGCGGACCCAGGCGCTGCGCTGCTGGCTGTCCGAGAAGAGTCCCATCTCGCCGAAGAACTGTCCCTTGTTGAGATACGCGAGGACCATTTCGTTGCCTTCCTCGTCCTCGATCATCACCTCGACCGATCCGCGAATGATGTAGTAAAGGACGTCCGGCAGGTCGCCGGCATGGATCAACACCGTCTTGGACGGCACCGTGCGGACCCGGCAGTAGCTCAGGAATCGATTGATTGCCGGAATGTCAGTCAGCTGCTTGACGACTTCTTCCATGATGTTCCCCTGAGGCGGTTGCCGTGGCTCTGTGCCTGTAGCAGGCTTGGCCGCCGTTGTATTACAGGCCCGTCCGCGCCGCAAGACATAATCGGAGAGCGGTTCATACCCAATAGGCCGTGCCGGTCATGAATCGGGCGACCAGGCGCATCAATCGCGGCACCGGCGCGGGCAACTCCGCGCCCCCGGCCGCCAGTGCCGATTGGCCATGGCCGACCTCATCCTCCTTCATCTGCAGGACGATGGCGCGACTGCGCAGATCGTCTGCGGGCAGCCTCTCGAGGTGCCCGTCCAGGTGCCCCTCGACCTGCTTCTCGGTCTCGGCCATGAATCCCAGGCTGAGATGATCGCCGAACAGTCCCGCCGCTGCGCCGATCACGACCGAGCCCGCGTACCAGATCGGGTTCAGCAAGCTCGTGCGCGAGCCAAGTTCCTCGAGCCGGTCGCGGCACCACGCCAGGTGATCGCCTTCCTCGGCGGCCGCACGCCGCATGGCGGCGCGTGTCCCCTCGGAACGCGCTGTCAGGGCCTGGCCATGATAAAGGCCTTGTGCGGCGACTTCGCCGGCGTGATTGACCCGCATGAGACCGGCGACGTGGCGGCGCTGGCCTGCGTCCGCCGGCGGCGCGGCGCCTGCCGGACCCGGGGTGGGGCGCGCGGCGGACGGGCGGCCAAAACTGGCCCGAAGCCCTGAATCTGCCAGTTCGAGCAGGCGGTCAAGGGGCGTCAGGCAGCGGCCGGTCATGCGAGGCACATTATATAGATATAGCCTTGCCGCGCCCGCTTCCCCAATGCGGCCAATGACTTGCGTCGGCGGCCGGCCGGCTTTGCAATGCCATCGCATCTGTGTAAACTTGCCCGCCTTTCTCGAACCCGACCCTTTTCAGGGGCCCAAGATGAAGACGGTTTTCGCGAATCCAGAGCGCGTGCGACGCGACTGGTACCTGGTGGATGCATCCGGAAAGACACTGGGCCGGCTGGCCTCGGCGGTCGCGTTCCGGCTGCGCGGCAAGCACAAGCCCGAATACACCCCGCATGTCGATTGCGGCGACTACATCATCGTCATCAATGCGGAAAAGGTGGCGGTGACGGGAAACAAGCTGCGTGACAAGGTTTACCAGCAGCACACCGGTTACTTGGGCAATCTCAAAACCGTGGCGCTCGGCAAGCTGCTGAACGAGCATCCGGAACGTGCAATCGAGTACGCGGTCAAGGGCATGCTGCCGAAGACGATCCTGGGCCGGCAGATGTTCAGAAAGCTGCATGTCTTCGCCGGTCCGTCCCATCCGCATGCGGCGCAGCAGCCGAAAACCCTCGAGCTCGCCTGAGCGCGGGTTCGCAACAAACCAGGACCAGAACATGGCTTTGAATGCAAACAAAGGCACCGGCCGGCGCAAGACTGCATCGGCGCGGGTTACCCTGAAGCCGGGCAAGGGCGCCATTTCGGTGAACGGCCGTCCCCTCGACGAGTTCTTCGGCCGCAAGACGGGCCGAATGATAGTGCGTCAGCCGCTGGAACTCGTGCAGATGGGCGAGCGATTTGATGTCAGCGTGCTGGTCCAGGGCGGCGGCGTGACCGGTCAGGCCGGCGCGATCCGTCACGGCATCACGCGGGCGCTGATGGAATATGACGAGACACTGCGCAAGCCCCTGCGCGCCGCGGGCTTCGTGACGCGCGATGCGCGCGAGGTCGAGCGCAAGAAGGTCGGCCGTCGCAAGGCCCGCCGCGGGACGCAGTTCAGCAAGCGCTGAGTCGGAATCCTGCGGACGAACCGTATTGGGGGATCGTCTAGCGGTAGGACTACGGACTCTGACTCCGTCAACCTAGGTTCGAATCCTAGTCCCCCAGCCAATAGGATCAGAAGGCCGGCCCGCAGGGTCGGCCTTCTGATTTTGCGGGGGGACTAGCGCTTCAGTGTCCGCACTCCGTCATCACCTGCAACCAGCAGCAAATCCGCGCCGCGGCGCGCGAACAGACCGACAGCGACGACCCCGGCCAGCAGGCCGATCTCGGCCTCGAGCGCGGCCGGGTCCCGGATTTTCAGATTGTGCACGTCCAGAATCACGTTGCCGTTGTCGGTCGTGAATCCCTCGCGATAGACCGGCTGGCCGCCCAGCCCGACGAGTCTGCGGGCGACCAGGGAACGCGCCATCGGTATCACTTCGACGGGCAGCGGAAATCGCCCCAGCACCGGCACCAGCTTCGAGTCGTCGATGATGCAGACGAACCGGCGGCTGGCGGCGGCGACGATCTTTTCGCGCGTCAGCGCGCCGCCGCCACCCTTGATCAGGTCGAGATGGCTGGTGGCCTCGTCGGCGCCATCGACATAAACGGCCAGGTCACCGGCATCATTGAGCTCGAGGACCTCGATGCCCGCCGCCCGCAGCAGCCGGGTGCTGGCTTCCGACGAGGAAACGGCACCAGCGATGCGGTTGCGGCGCCCGGCGAGCGCCGCTATGAAGTGGTTGACGGTCGAGCCGGTGCCGACCCCGACCAGCATGCCGTCCCCGACAAAATCGAGCGCCGCGAGCGCGGCTGCCTGCTTCTTGGCGTCGGCGTTCATCTGCGTCCTCCGCAAAAAACTGTGCCCGCTTTCGCGGGCACAGTTTCAGCTTTCAGAGAACCGGCGGCAGGTGGTCTATCGATCAGCCGACCGCCGATCCCGCTGCAGAAGGCCTTACTTCTTTTTCGCAGCCTTCTTCTTGCCCTTCTTCTTCGTCGCCATGTTGGATCTCCATGTCGGGTTAATCCGAGGTCGGAGTATATACATGGTTGACGGGATTGCAAGCAAGGGGTATGGGCTTCACGCACACACACACTTCACAAGATCGCTTCAGCGCATCGCGCCGGCGTGCAATCGAGTCAGCTCCGGCGCATCGCGATCTCATTGCCGTCACGATGATGCGGATTTCAGGCATCGCGTGAAACCACTTGTTTCCCCGCACGGCATCGACGTCACTCGGGGCGCTCGCGGGCCAGGTGATGAATGAAATTCCATTCGTCGTCGGTGACCGGAGTGATCGACAGCCGGTTGCCACGACGCAACACGAGCAGGCGTCGCAGCGGGCCCTCGGAATGTTTGCGCAGTACCTCGAGCAGGACCGGCCGCGCGAACCGGCGCAGCAATCGGACCTCCACCTGGTACCAGCGCGGGTCCGTCGGATCGCTGCCCGCATCGTAATGCGGGTGCGCAGGATCGAATGCAGTCGGATCCGGGTGGCCGCCACGCACGACTCGGACGGTTCCGTAGATGCCGGGTTCCCCGCAGCTCGAGTGGTAGAAGAAAGCGCGGTCGCCGGGCCGGAATTCATCGCGCAGCATATTGCGCGCCTGGTAGTTGCGCACGCCGTCCCATGCCGCCGTGCGCTGCGGCGCCCTGGCCAGGTCGTCGATGCCGAAGGCGGCCGGCTCCGACTTCATCAGCCAGCGTCTCGCGAGCCTTTTTCCGCGGTCTTTCAACGCATCAGTGCCGCGGCGCGGCCATGGATACCGTGCTCGGTCACGATGCCCCACAAGGGCACGTCGCGCGGCTTCGGGGGCAGGTGTGGAACGCGCTGCAGCTCGAATCCGAGCCCGAGCAGCAGTGGCCTGTGCCAGGCACTGCGATGGCGGAGGAAAGCGAAGTGCCGATCATAGAATCCGGCG
>Ga0326597_10005080_pt1 | contig 18358 bp, 15 predicted proteins | sample RVTome_12_FD_203789 | JGI IMG/M metagenome (GOLD analysis project Ga0326597, IMG submission 203789) | Soil microbial communities from uranium-contaminated site in the Upper Colorado River Basin, Wyoming, United States - RVT100D185 | ecosystem: Environmental > Terrestrial > Soil > Contaminated >... | reverse complement strand
AAATGTAGATGCCGTACGAGAGATCGTTTCTCTTGAGGGTGCGGTTGCTCAGATTCTTGGCTGAGTATGCAGCTGAAAGTATGACGGGGCACAATAGAGCGAAGATCATCGGATTGATCGTGTTGCCGAAGCGAAAGTCAAGCTGAGAAGCTAAGATCGCAATCAGCAGATAGGCAAAAAAGATGGGTAAGAAGCGGCCTTTCAGGTGCGCCAGTAGGCGATCAAAATAGTGTTGTGCAAGAATCCCCGCGAGAAACATATAAAACCAAGGGGCAAACGATACCCCAAGCAGCTTATACATTATATGTTCGGAATAGTTGCCCTCCAGTGAAACGTATACCTGATTGATCGCCATAAATACGCCGATCAGGACAAGGATCGTTGCGGTGTTAAGTTTGACCGTTTGGTTCGACCTTCCAAAAATCCGGTATAGCACTGGCACCAGCACATAGAACTGTAACTCGACACTGATTGTCCAGAGACTGCCATTGAGAACGCCGACGCCGAATCCGCGCAGAAAATCAGGGTTGAAGAACTGAACAAAACTGACTTGCGCCGCTATCCACGCAAAAAAGATGATCGGGCGAGGATCGGCTTCATTAAGATAACCTGTTGCAGAAACCGCGGCGATCGCGATTGCAAGACACATCCATAAGCCCGGAAATATTCTAAGAACGCGGTTCGCGAGATAATCGGGGAGAGCGGAGTTGGATTCGAACGATTTGCTGATTAGGAACCCGCTGATGAAAAAGAAGACTGGCACGCCCGGAAAAAGACTGGTAATGGTATACAAAGTCGGTTGGATCTCGACGTTTAAATGGAAGGCCGTGTGATGGACAGCAACCTGCATAGCCGCGATTAGGCGGATCAGGTCAAAATTGTTCTCTCGAAAACTCACGACCAATCTCGACTAAATCTGGCTGTAGCTGAGACGAGTTTGCCACTACAAGGACGTTAAGTGAATCAGTTTGAGATTGGGGCCGGCTCTGATACTCAAGTTTGCGAATGGACGTACACGGAGCTACAGGTTAATCAATCAAGAAACATACTGTACTGGCGATGCCAAGTGTGAATCGAATTTGTCACTAGCCGAACACGGGTCTTGTAAGCGTTGCTGATCTGCTGTATCAGAGGAGCTGGTGACAAGAGCGCTCGGCTCATGCTTCGCTGACGAGCTGAATAGCGCGGCCCACCTTACGCCACGTCGTCTGCTACGTTGCAAGGATCGAACTGCAGCTCGATTTTTATCGGGGGGCGTGTCCCATGCTCAATGTGAAGCATGAGCGAATTCAGCGTGTCCGCATGCGACACGTACTATCTCAGCCCCAGCGGAATTTGAATGCTACATACTCAGCGAGCTATATGGGCAATGGATAGCGCGAAGAAATTGAATCGCCGATATTGGCTGGGCATTCTGTCTTCAGGGGTCGAAGTGGTACGTGAGCGAGCCGCATAGACATAACCGACACTGTTCGCTATCCGTGAGGTGACTATCGGGCGGAAGAGCGTGCTGGCTGCTCAAGCTGGGGTCGGCTGAAATATTTAGAGCTGTCTGAATCTGTCACTCTGAAGCGGGCGACACGCCATTTCGACGCATCAGAATTCACGGGGATATGGCGAGGAAGTCGCTGCGCGGAATTTTAGACTGTCTCAGTGTTACCAGGCTTCACTCTCCCGAAAGCCGTATCAATTGCGCAAGTCGTTTTTCGGGAGTATGCATAGACACAAAGGTCTTGATGTCTGGCTGAAGCTCGAAGAACTGTTTGATAACAGTTGCAATGGAAGTCTCGTAGGAATCCTTTGACCGTCTAATCCTAAATATAAATGGTTGCTCCACGAAGTTTGGCATACCGGATATGATCAGCGGCAAACCACGCGCTAAGATCTGGAGTGCCTTATTCGGTAGCTCGGCTGCATCTATCTTACGTCGGAATCTGTAGGGGATCAGCCCAGCAAGGACGCTGTCCAGCTCGATACTGTCCAGCGCCGCGGGTGGGGAAATCTCAATAACTCCGTTTGAAAACAGCTTAGTAAATTTTCGGCCGAGACCTCTCTCTATTGGGCCGACGAGCATTATTCGCAGGTTTGGATGTGACCGCTTCAGATAATCGGCAAAGTGCATTAACAGCCCAGTATCTAACCGATCGTTGATGTAGCCCCAATAGAGCAAGATATTGCGAGCGGTTTCTCTAGGTCTCCGATAGGGAACATCTGTCCAAGGTAAGAATAGATCAGTTGGGCCGTAGGAGGAGAGTTCATCTTGCAAAGAGGATGATACTGCAAGTATGCGATCACTGAATGCGCATGTTTTCTCTAGAGCCCAGCGCAAGGGTTTTTCATAACGAAACAGAGCGGTTGCGAGGTGGTCATCGTTAATAAATGTGAAGATCTTATTGTCTGGAAAGACGCGGCGCAAAAAATAGTAGTCATAATTAAAGTTCAATATCACTGCTCGGGCCCCAGTGCCGGAGCTTGTGATATGCGAGCGTATGGAGCGCGCCGATAAAGCGGCGTTGGCTTGATGAATTAGGGGCGCTAAGCGCAACTTGTGGTGGATCAACTCGCGGCACATCGTAATACGAATGCGGTCGTTCGCAGTGAATGTAGGCTTGCGCATTTGCCACGGTAAGGCTGGTTTCTGTACGAATATCACCTCGTGTCCCGCATTGGCTAATAGCGAGGCGACCTGATGGCGTAGACGCGGTGGCTCGCCCCAAAGAGTCTTTGTGAACAAAATGAAGTTAGGCATTGGCAGGAATCGGTGTTAGCTGATCCACGGATGTTCGGTTTACCATCGCCTGCGAATCGACCCTTTTGGAATAGAGCCAGCGCAAACGAAAGTGTCAGCAGCGGAATAATCTCGCCGAAAAGCAAGTCGACAATGCGTGTAGAGATGAACGCGCTGGGTTGGCTCTTCGGCAGCTACGGTGTGCATGGGTCGAGAAACCTCGAATGCATGTGTTAGGGCTCGCATTATCGTCCTCCGTGATGGTCGGGCAAATAACGATATACATCGAGTAGCGACTGGCCTGCCATCGCCCAGTTATATCTGGTCGCTACCGCTTGGTGCCCCGCTTCACCCAGTTGCACTGACAACTCGCGGTCGGTAAAGAGCTTAGCAATGCAGTCGGCTAGCAGTTCGGCGCTCCCGGAAGGGTAAACAAGGCCGCACTTAGATTCCCGTACAATTCGTCTCAAGGGTGCGCAGTCAGATACGATCACGGGAAGCCGTCGACACATATACTGAAATAATTTATGCGGAATCGTCGAATCAGTGTGTGGGGACTTGGCATGAGGTACTAAGCCAACGTGGGCTCTAGTCATAAGAGCCTCAGCTTCATCCAGCGGAAGCCAGGGCAGGATTTCGACCCGATCAGTTACGCCTAAAGTTCGTGCGAAGGTCTGAAGCCGCTTAAGTGACCGCCCCTTTCCGCCGACTAGCAGAACACGAATATTCGGGTAACGTGCGGTCGGTAGGAGGGCTACTGACTTGATAACAGTCAATAGATCTCGAGTCACGCCGAACCCCCCTGCATATAGAACTGTGAACGTATTACTCGGCGCATTTTCGACAAGCCGCTCTCGCTTCATCTCCCCACCTACGCTGACTGAGTAGTTTCCGACAACATGCACTTTTTGCGGCTCGACTCCCAGAGCGACCACTCGATCGCGAGCTTCATCGATTACCGTAATTATCTGATCAGCATGTTGTAGAGCGGTCACTTCATACTTTCTCCAGCGATCCGGCGTGAGGAATAATCGGTATGCGATTCCGCCGAGGGAGGCCGCTTCTCTGAGGGGCGATCGTCGTTCTTCTGCAAGCATTGCGGGGTAGTTTTCGTGAAGGTCAGCTACGATCGGTATGTCGTACGCATGGGAAACTTTCGACGCGGGGCCAAGTAGCGGCAGATCATGAACATGCAGCGCTTCTATTTTTTGCGATTCTACGAACCGCCCTATGGCGTTGGTCCAGGCCCGTGAATCGCATGTTCTTATCAAATTCCAGTGATGCCACTGCCTCTCAATCGTAGAAAATACGCGAAAGATCTCGAGACCATCCCGGCTTTCGGTCCGCATCTGCCCACGGCGCCGAGGACAGAGAAGGGAGATCTCGTGATTCAGCTTCAGCGTTTCGATTTCCTTTTCTACGCGAATGTCCGGCGGAAATCGTGACAGTAGAAGCATGCCTATTCGCATCGGAACGCCTCGCGATTGTGGTTCAGTCTGGCGACGGTCGCTGCAAGATGCGCGAGAGCGAGCAGCATCCATGCTTGACCCCAGCGCATATACGGTATTTTCACCGCAACGTCCCGACAGAACCTCCGGCGCAATGCCGCGACATACCAACCGTCCGCGGTCTGCATTCTGGATTGTGCTAGTTCGAATACAGCGGCGAGCTTATCGGTCCCGCCGAATTCCGGACCGAGCTGGCAAAGACAGAGGAGCGCTTCTGCACAGGAATGTATATCGATCGGGTAGAGCTGAGTTGGTGTATATTTAGGCAGGCCGCTCGCAGTAAACAAGTGCTTCAGATAAAACTCGTAGCCAATTTTAACTGGAGATCTGATGAAACTGGCTTCAGATGCGCGGCGTACAGTGTCTAGATGCCGTAACACAAAGCCGGTGTGGTAGTGATCGATGATCGTGGGTGATTCCGATCCCCAATAATAGAACGAACCATCTGGATTTTGCTCCGACAATGTGTACTGTGTTGAGCGTAAGGCCAGTTCTGTATAGCCCACATTTGAGGTCAGTTGCCCGAGACGCGCGAGAAACGCTGCAGCAAACAGGTTAGCATTATGAACTTTGTACTGATCTAGAGGCGTATAGCTGAAGCACAGTCCTCGACTGTCATCCACGGAGCGATTCAGACCTTTGCAGAAGAACTCTGCGATCTCCAGCGCCGCAGTCAGACTTTCGTCAGACTGCGTAATCTCGTAGTGATCGAGTAACGCATCTCCAATGGTGCTCGTCACCACGACCGACGGTGTGCCTCTAGGAATGAAGATTCGCGATTGCCAATGGAACGGATATCCCCAACTGCGTCCGGGAAAACTCTCCGCGCTGTTCGACAGCAACCAGCGAATAACGCTCTCCGACTTCTCGAGATAACTCTCAGAAGTAGTCAACTGAAAGAGAATCAGATAGGCTTTGGCGATCAGGCCCATGCCTTTCGGATTAACTTCTTTCTGTACGGCCAATGCTCGGCGTAATGCGTAAGGAGGTACGCGCGCCTCTACTAGCGATAGCGCACCTCGTATCTTACGGAAGACCTTGGATTGATATCCGAAAATGGCAACGAACCAATCCTGGCCGCGAATGTCGTATGGGTCGTATCCTGCCCAGCCATTATTCGTAATCCACATGTCCAGCCTTCGAATTGCGGAGCCTATACTGGACGGATTTATTTTGACAGTAGCCATCAGAAAATAATGGGCTCATACCCGGTAACTGGTGAGCGTTACCATTTAGAGATAAAACGTAATTTCGTTTCCACGCTCCGACGCTAGAAAATGCCGTCTAGAGTTAATTAGAGTTTGAGGGCCCGTATCGTATGCCGTGGATGTTCGGATACGGAGGTTTTAACAAACTCAGATAACCGACGCAGAACCAGAAAAACTGCGCGGCAGGCGGGAAGCTGAGCGAGTGCCCGTAGAGTCCGTAAAACAGAACTCCGAGGACTCCGACCAGCATTGATACAGCAAGCATCTTCTCTCGCATAGCATAGATACTGTGTATCGCATGAAAACGGCCTCGCAGCCAGTAGAGGCTGCTTGCGAAAATTACTGCGAACCCTATGGCTCCACAGTTGTGTAGCGTCTGCAGTATGTAGTTGTGAAACTGCGTTTTTACGACCCACCCTGATGCGTATGCTTCAAGGGGCGCCCCCAATCCGTACCCGAGAAGTGGCCGCTGCATCCAGCTCGCAACCGCGGCAGTCCAGATGCCGATACGGCCGCCCGACCAGTCGCCGTATCTAATTGCTCCAGACGTATTGCTGACTCGCTCCTTTAGAAAGTAATAGCGAATTGCCTCCTCTATTATGCCTCCGAAGAACCAGTTGACTGAAAATACGACCAATAGAAACAAGGCGAGCACTGCAAATAACTTCATTAGCATGCTGAGTTTGAAGCGGCTAAGTAGCCAATTCCTCGACCTAGTGTGGAAATGGCCAGCAAGCACGAAAGAAACTAACAGCGAGAATGCGACTAGCGCGAGCATTGGCTTCGAGAAGACAATCACATAGGGTAACAAGGCTACGAATAGCTTGGCGAGGGCAAACGGCTTCTCATGTAGAAATCGCAACGAATAGTAGCCAACAAAGAAGCTTGACAGCATAAGTACGGATGCATGAGCGCCGAGGACACTTGCTACTAACACTACCCAAATTCCGGACTGGATAAATATCTCAAGTACTCTTCGAAGATTCACTGCTTGTGCGAGATAAAGAATTCCAGGAAGGCCGAGTGCGCTGAAGACCATTTCTCTAAACTCTTCGGGTGCGGCGACGTTGCCTAGAAAAATGCCATGTACGAATGCGATCGAATAGACACTGAGAATGAGAACTGGAGGTACAGCGGAGACGAGAACAGCACGCGGTAGGATCAGCTTATTTCGCACTAATAGCGTTATCGCGAGAAAGTTTCCGACGAATATGAACCAGATCTCGCTGAAAAAAAGATGGAATCCAATCAATGCGCTAGTGCCGAGCCCTGCATAGGCCAGGTCGGCAGCGGATTGGAAGAATATCGACTCGAATAGGAGTATGGCTAATCCGATGCCAAAGAAAGTCGAACTGATGGTGCTTATCTTTACCGGCAGCGACCGCGATGGAAATTCATTGACAGCGATCGTATGCATGCTCGTATATCTCCAACATCCTGTGCAAATTAGCTAGCCGGTCGTGCCGTGTTCTGGCGACGCTGATCTCATTCTGAGACAGAGTTCGCGCAAGCGAGTTTTCCAAAAAAATCCGCTCTATCAGCGTAGCGAGGGACCGGCGATCACCGAATGGGTATAGCAGGCCGGTCTCGCCATGTTGAATCATATCCGGAATGCCGCCGACGTTCGAGGCTATCACGGGGGCGCCGAGAATTTGCGCTTCGCCGACGGAATTCGGGCTATTTTCGATTGCCGATGGGCAGAGGAAAGCGTGAGCGCGCCGAAATTCGTGGATCATTTCGGATTCACCTAATGGGCCGAGGAATTCGAGAGTATTCTGTAGCTGGAGTTGCCGTGTAAGGTGCGCGATGAACTGGCCATAGCCCGTCATAGCAACTCGGGAGCGAAACGAGACAGTATTCAGAATATCCTTTCCCGCAATTCGCAGCGTGATGGTCGGAAAACGATGTTTGAGGTTCGCAAGCGCGGGTAGTACCTGATGTAAACCCTTTAAAGGTGAATGAGCCTGGCTCATAAAGAGAGTGTATGGTTTGCATTCCGATGACGACCATTTTGGCGCGTCGTAGAATTCATCGCGAAGTGACTCCTGGCATATTTCATATGGTGTCGTTGGGGCAACGCGGGCCGCCCATGACTTGTCCCAGGCAGTTCGTCCGGACACAATTGTGGCCCGTCGAAGGCACTCTCGTTCAAAAGGCGCGTTGATCCGTCGTGTGCGCCTGCTATGCCAGATGGAGTCGCGCCGTAGCAGGTCGCGTAACGTTATGTGCCGTGCGATGGACCATCCGCTGAGGCCGCCAAAATGGGCGGCCGCGTTCGCACCTGTTAATCCCTGTATAGAAACTACGTATGGTAGGTGCGGACAGGCGCGCATACATGCAAGCCCAATCGGATACTCAGTTCCATGAATATGTACCAGATCCGGTTGGAACTTGGAATCGATCGATTGGAAGACGTCTTCTAGCTGTCTCGAATATCCAACTCGCGCCGAGCGTGGCAGCAGGTAGTATTGAACGGCGGCCGTGCGGATATGTTGAAGAGTTTCGCGATTACCGATCGATGCAATTGCGAGCTGGTGCTCGGGAAGGTTCGAAATGCGGGTCGCGAGGCCATACATCCAGCCGCCGATGACCGGAGGGCGAATGCCAACCTCCGCACAAGCTTGCGGAAAAATAGTGTTTGTAATCCATAGAACTTTCACGGCAGTTCGGGAAGACCGGCTGTCCGGAGATGATGTTTAGCGCATAAATGGCGTTTCGCAAATTCCCAAATTTCTGAGTCGTTAATCGACTCGCGAATTTGACCGAATGTCTCAAATATCTTCGTGATATCGTCAATGTCGTCAGTTAGCGATACGGTTAACCGGAACGCGGGATTCGGATCGAAGTCCGGGTCGTCTCCGCTTGCGATAAAAGGTATACCGGCAAGGCAGTATTCGCGGGCTTTTAGCTCTGCTGACATCGTCAGCCCTTTTCTATGGATTCCAATCGAGCCAACCGCCAAGTGTGAATTACAGTAGTGCTCTAGAATTGCAGGCTTTTCAAGCTGCCCAGTAAAGAATACAAACTGAGTCAGGTTTAGATGAGTTACCAGGCGCATTAGGTTATCGGATTCGCGTCCTCGTCCAATTATCGTGAAACTCACGAAATACGGGCGCGGTTCAGTGGAGACCCAGTCGTGGATAGCACGAACGACGCGGTCATAGCCATGCCAAAACGAAACGTTTGCGACACCGACCAGTCGCAAAGTCCGTGCGGGCCACGGAGAAGGTGTCCTGTACTGACGGAACGTCTGAAGGTCAATGCCATGTCCGAGCAGCCGCGTCTTGTGCTTATTTCCGATGGAATGCCACCGAGATTCCTTTGCGTGCTGAATTACGATATTCGCAGGTAAAAAACTGAGCGGCCCAGTCGCACGAAGTAGTAGGAACCGAAGTATTCGCTGATGTAGTGGAGACTGCTGTCGCAGAATCTCCCGTTCAGCAACAGTGTGGGGAGTCGGAACGTCGAAAAAAATGAACTTCCCCTGAATTCGAGCAGCCAATAGGATCGGCAGGAAAAGAACGTTGAACTCGAGAAACGTTCTGACAAACAGATATTTCTCCCGGGCCGCCAAAATTTCCTTGGCGATGTTCCGGTACCGGAGCTCTTTGCCGTTATAGCTGCATATGAGATTTCGACTCGAATAGCCTAGCTGGTGGGCGGAGGCCACTGTTGATTGGACCTTCTGGTGAATCCCGGGAGATTTCTTGTAGTGGTACCGTGCGATATAAAGAAACCCGGCCGGATCAAGCGCTGGATCGGTTAGTACGCGCAGATTACGAAGAATACGTCTTAGGAGACTTTTAAAAAAATTTGTCAAGCGCCTTTACCCACGACGTCCCACATTGAAATAAGATTAAATTTAGGCGGATTGATGTGCGCATATAGCGTATCTCAATAGCACACTACCAATTTCGAATCAGCCAAGACGCATTACGACCGCCACGCATATATGAGATTTCCCGGGGTTCTGGCAATCTGGTAGCCGAGCTGTTCTACTATCGATTGAATCGAATCTGCTCTCGGTTTCCCAGCGGCTGCGTACCAGCCGGGAACCAGCATCCGGCGTGGCAGCTTTCTCGGAGCAGCATTCTTCAGTCCGATAAGCGCCTCGAGTTCTGCACCGTTAACGGTAAGAGAGAGAAAATCGACGTTGGAACCTGCGCGTTCTAACAGCTCGGGAAGTGACATCGAGAGTACTTTCTCGAATCGTCCTTGTGGCACCAAGGTTGGATCTGCCGCATTCGCTTGTCGCTCTGAGACCTGAATCGCGATCTCCTCATCGGACCGGTCCCAAATGGCTTTGCGATAGATTTCCCAGTTTGAGGCTTTCCGAATCGTCTGGTGCCGAGCAAGGTAGGTAAAATTCTTTTTGACAGCTTCTACAGATAGAACCTTTCCTCCAACTCCAACTTCATTCAGCATCCATAAGCTTCCGTACCCAAGATAGGCTCCCACATCAAGCACTGTCCAGTTCTTCTGTGGCGAAAACAGTTCGAAGATTGTCCGTTTCGTGCTCGGCGAGAAACTATCGCATTCCTGAGCGAGGTTGAAGTGTTGCGGGTGAAAGTACCGGCGATGGTGTGCTGGGCTATCAAGTTTCTGAAATCCCGCTGCCATATGCGGGTAAAGATAGCGCGTTACATAGTCCACGCAGACTCTTGCGTGGCACATCCCAAAGCCGAGATCTGCCATATACGGAGCAAACTGGGTTGCCTCGAATCGCGACGGCATCTGGCCCAACAGCGTCGTTCCATTTGCTAGCACTAGGCCTGGAACTTTGGAGTTGAAGGATCGGTCCGTAATCGCCTTTGCAGATGTTAGCCCGTCGAATCCGTTCAGCAGAGCAGGAGCCTGTCTTCGCAGGATCCGTCGTCTGACTGCCTCCGGCATGCTCTTAAAGACGTGCCGTTTTGCGCCTACGTAGATGCGTCTGGCGATCATCATAAGAATATTAGCTTGGCTCTAGTAGTCCGGCCGTCACTAGCTTGTAATCGCGGGAGCACTTCTTAATCCGAGAATTACCTGCCAGATGGACCGCAAGAATGATTGCTGAACAAAAAGACTTGCAAGAATATAACTAGCGAAAAAGATAACCAGCATTGACAGTAGCATCAGCGGAGCAGGCCATGTTAGAGACAAGGAAAGTACGAATGCGGATATTCCCGCGGCAGCCGAAGCTACGAAGGCACCAAGGAAGCTTTTCAACAGCCACACGGTTGTTATTTTGAGCCGGTGAATTACGTATGCCAGTCTGGCAAGAGCTGCGATTGCGTATGCAAGGGACGCTCCCCACGCAGCGCCAGTTACGCCGAACTCGGTTACTCCGATCCAGACGCTAGCGAGAAACAGGGTCGTTTCGAAAAACTTAATTTTACTGGCAAATTGGAGACCGCCCGTCGCGATGATCAGCGGAGCCAGCAAATGGCTCGTGCCACGCATAATTGTCAGAACCGAGAGAATTCTAAGTATAGTAATTGCCGGGACGTAAGCGTCGCCATAAAATGTCAGAACTAGCGTATCCGCGCAGACGATCAATACTGATGCTATAGGAACCAGCAGCCCAATCTGCAGTATCCATGTAGTCGAGAACGCTGCTACCAGCCGCTTCTGGTCATCCTGTAATCTAGAAAAGATTGGGAACGCTACGCGTCCGATGATCACGTTGAGCATCTCGATAGAAACCTGGCTGAATTTATATGCAAGTACATAGCTGCCCAGTACAGCGGTTCCGAGAAACATACCGATTAGCAAATTGTCGGCTTGGGTCATGACAAATGCGCCAGCTGCGATCACAAGGTAATGTTTGCCTTGGCCAAGTAGCTCACGCACTGTCCTGATGTCCGGGCGGTTGAATTTCGGGAATCGAAATATCGCCCAGGATATGAGAACTTGCGTCAGCAGACCCATCAGCTGCCCTATCGCGAGTGCGTAAACGCTCCGCAGGGCGTACGCTAAGCTGACGAGAAGAATTGCGTTAGCGATGGAGGTCAGTACTTGATGCAGCGCGACCCGCCTGAATTCAAGCTCGCGGGTGGCAATGTGTAGCATCGGAGTAATCAAGGACGTTAATAAGGGACCCGCGGCCAGAATCGCCAGCACACTGTGAACATCGCTGTTGCCAATAAACCGCGAATATTGGAAGGAAGATGCATAGCAAATCGCGGAAAGCGCAATGCCCCTGCCAACAGACAGGCACCACGCCGAGGAAACGACCACAGGCGTGATCGTTGATCGCTGGACCAGGATTCTGTCGATTCCTAACGCCGAGAAGGTATTCAGGGCGCTCAAGAACACTGTGCTGAGTGCAAATATGCCAAAGTCGGAGGGCGTTAAGATGTGTGCCACGATCGACAGCTGCACGAGGGCGATCGCGTGGCTGACAACTGTACCAAAGCTTGTGTGGAGCCCGCCGAACGCTGCGGCACGCCGCCAGTCCGTCGATGGAGGAATATCTAGAGCGCTCGAGCTCATGCTTTTCCTATTAAGCCTCGCTCGTCTTTCAACGAGACAAAGTTCTCTACCCTCAGCTAATTGGCTTAGTCGCAATATACGTCGCAAACGGACGGAGTTTCTGGAAGGCACGGACTAGCAGTTTCTCGATTCTATTTCCGAGATCACCGCGAAAGAATATTTTCTCTGGTTGGAAGCCGACGCGCGACAAGAAGTCGCATACTTCGGTTGTAGTGTATTCTCGAACATGGCCCATATGACCGATTTTAGTGAGCTTCTCGTACTCGTCGTAGATATTTCCTGTGCAGGAATAGGCTCTGTTATGGAGCAGAAAGTTTCTGAGGCCGGCCAAAGATCGAAGGTTCGGAGTTGTTAAGATCAAGCGCCCATTTGGCTTCAGCACTTTTAGTACTTCGCTCATCGTATAGATGGGGTTTATTCGTAAATGCTCAAATAGCTCATTGAATACGACGATGTCGAAAGAATTCTCTGGAAACGGAAGGTTCTCTTTCTCAATATCACACTTTCTGACATCGATGCCGTATTGTTTGATAGCGGTACCGTATCGCTCCGGCGCGATATCACAACCAACAATTTGATAGCCGGACCTAATAAGTGATGCCGTAAGGAACAGCGGTATAGAGCCAACTTCTAAGATTGAATCCTGCGTAGACGCATATTTGCGGACCAGTTCTAAATCCAATGCGATGCGTGCCGCGTGGTTCATGGTGAAGGATGCGTGCCAAGCTTCGAGTGCTGGACTATCCGGTTTAAGATTCTTTGTAGCCGATAGGACCTCGTCGACTGTCGTCGTAGCAGGTCGGAAAGCCATGCGCTCTATTCTCATGTTGCATCCTCTAAAGTCGATATTCAGCAAGTACAGCTCGGGTTGCCTCGTCGACTAGTTCATACACTCGTATCTCGTGCCCTTTTTGCAGAGCACTGCATAACGAAACTCTCTCTCCTATCGAATCAGCTCCTGGAGGCAAAGACGATGGCGCGTTGTCCCGAGGTTGGAGTTGTGCCACAACAGAACGAATTCTCCACCCAAACGTGTCGCCCGCTCGCGATAGCGTGCCATGTACTCGATAGTGGATTCGCTCGGTGCCATTGCAAGATACCGAGAAGCGAAGATAGTGCTATCCATCAAGATCAGAGGCCTTTGTATGAGATCGAGAGAGGCGCGGCTCATCCAGCCCCACATCCTGAATGGACGGGCAGTCCCGTAGCGAAAACCAGGACGGTCCGCAAATCCGCCAGTGGAGTCGTAGTTATAACCTACAGCGGCCAAGTGCGCGGGCGTTTCTTTTGCGAGCCAGCGTAGATAGTGTTGCCGGTTACCAATCTCTGTTAGTGAAATTTCCGCAATCGCGCACGCATCTAGAAAATTGAGCAATTCACGGCGAAGCGCGTGATCGTCTCGGTAGCTATCGTAGCTGCTGTGCACACTGATTTCATGACCACGCCGTATCGCATTGCGCATCACGCTTTGGATGCGATTATCTCTAATGCTATAGGATCCATCGAACTTTGCAGACGTTTGGCCTGCTAGGAAGAAAAATATGGCGCGTCGGTTATTGGCTTCGCACGTATCCATGTACCAGTCGAAGGAATAATTGCTATCAAAACCATGTTCGGCAAGTCTGTTGGTACACGCTGCGGTGAGACGCTGGAGAGCCAGCTTCGGATTCTTGCAGTCGAACACATCCTGCTTTAGCCGTCGCAGCAACTGCCGGGGGGTTCGAGCTTTCTGGTCAAACGGATAATCGACGTCGCAGGTCACAACGACATTAGATGCTATTGGTCGGCGCTCCAGAGAAGGGCAAAGTACAGTGATCATGTTCCAAAGCACTTCTGTGTACTCATCAACTAGCGGGCGATCGAGAAAACCAGCCCTGTAGGCGAGCGATGAGATACCGCTAAATCGACCATGCTCATCTCGCGTATCGACGAGCAGTTCCTCAAGTCCAGACAGGAGAAAAAAAGCGGTGCCGAATATATCGATACCACATCGAATGTCGTTCGAATCTATCGTGACCTGAGGTCGCCCATACAGGACAGGTAGTGGATCGATATGTTGGCCACTGCCTCGAATTGAGCTTGGATTCCATGTTGATAATGGAAGTTCAGGTAGCTGTGCGCTGAGATAAGCTCTATCCGTTGACCCCAGCAAGACGTCGGCGATAAACAGTTTCCTGTGTCCTAGCTGAAGCTCGATATATGTATCCGAGCTGTGTTCAATCCGAAACTCAATGCCGAGATGTTCAGACAATAACTGTTTAATTACCCATTTTTTTTCGGCCGAATTGGGCTCGGGGATCCGAACCAACGGAACCGATCGAGAGCTAACCATAGTAGAGCGATCTCGTGTCACAGTATCTCTCGATCGCGTGTTGTATCAGGTTGTGTTGCTGGGGAAGCTCTGGGGGAAAATGCGCTTGTTTGTTGAGGTGAGCGACCTGGTACGCAGATTCTGTTGTCAGCGTGCAGTCAAGCTCTAGCGCCTCTAAGCTACGAACTACTGATTCCGGATTGTCGAACATCGATTCGGCGATCAGCGTGGTTACGCGCTTTCCAAGCAATTGCTTCGCCTCCTCCGCGATACCGTTTGCGATGTTCCAGAACTTCGCGATGTAGGCGATCTGCTGCTCGAGCGTTATCTCGGGGTTCGGTAGTATCAGTCCCTCCGCGAGATGTCCCCAGAGTTGCGGAGGCTTAGACTTGAAATATCCTCGGGCAAGGCCGCTAGCGATAAAGCTTTCCGGTTTCCTGACGATATGCAGAAATCTAGCCGCAGGCATCAATTCTGCCAGTGCCAGGGTCAGCGGAAGATTTTTACAGTCGCCGTCCAAAAAAACCTGCTCACGCTGATACGCTTCGAACAAATATCTCTCGCGGGCGACGTAGTAGCCATATTGTACCGACTGGGAGCTGAGATGCTCCTGGAAGTAAAGGTATCCGAGGGAAGCGAGCCATGGCTGTGGCGCATGTATGCAGTACATGTTTGTGTATCTCGAACAGAAATCCACTAAGGATTTTGTACCGCTGCGTCCAGGCGTTATTAGCAGTAACGCTCTTACGGAGAGGAGGTCGCTCACGCATCTAGGTTGACGACTATAAGATAATTTCGGAACGTGACCGCTTTGCCTTTTGTTCTTGAGAGTCGAATAGAACCGATGCTGGCAGATCCGCTTTAGCAAGCGTTTCAATTTGTCGCTCATTCGTGGACGGTAACCACGGAATCCTCTAGTACATATCGGTGCCCGGAGGCTTTACAAGTGGTTCTGGCAAACCCGCTTACTGGGAGGTCCAGTCGCTCCCCGTGCTTGCTCATCCATCCGATTCTTCGCGCGGGTACGCCGGCGACCAGTGCGTACGGCTCGATGTCTCGAGTAACGACGGCACCGGCAGCTACGAAAGCGTAAGCTCCGATGCGTACGCCGCATATGATCGTGCAGTTCGCGCCAAGTGTTGCGCCGGTGTCCACGAGCGTATCGCGAAATTCGTGCTTCTTTGAGATGGCAGCACGCGGATTTACTACGTTTGTAAAGACCATGCTGGGCCCGCAAAAAACGTTCTCTCTGAGTGTGACGTTGTCGTATACAGACACATTGTTCTGAATCTTGCAGTTGTTTCCTATTACGACTCTATTTCCGACGAACACGTTTTGACCGAGCGTGCAGCTTTTCCCGATCTTGGCGCCGCTACAGATATGTACCCAATGCCAGATTCTGGTTCCGCTACCGATCTTTGCGCCATGGTCAATAATTGCCGATTCGTGTGCTTCGTAGTCCATGATCAATACTCGAGGGGTAGTGCGATGCGTCTGCCGTCGCGGGCGGAAAGGTATAGCGCGATTAGAAGTTCTAGCGTCTTGAGGCCCTCGCGTCCGTCGGTCTCGGCCATGGCCTCGCCGCGTAAAGTCTTGATGACATTGTCGTAGTAGAGCGGATGCCCGAATCCATAGACGCTGGTCGTTGCATAGTTAGCGCTCTTAATGTCTTTATCCTCGGAGAGCTCGCTGTCAAATTCCCAATGCTGAATTTCGTTGACTGCGACGCCGCCCACACGAGCTGTTCCGGTGGAGCCTAGAACGGTGATACTGCCTTCGAGATTCTTGGGATAGGTGAGCATCGTGACGTTGAGCGTCCCCATGGCTCCGTTACGCCAGCGCAGGGCAGCGACCCCAGTGTCCTCGACCTGAATGTTCCTGGCGAGTGTTCCGGTATAGGCCATGACACTTTCGACGGGGCCAATCAGCCAATCCAGCAAATCGATGTAATGACTGGCTTGATTCATGAACGCACCCCCATCGAACTCCCAGGTGCCACGCCAGCTCGCGCTGTCATAGTACTTCTGGGGACGCGTCCAAAAGACGTTGACGGCGACATTTGAGATTCTGCCGAAACGACCTTTTTCGACCGCTTGTTTCAGCAGCTGCAGGGTCGCATTACGGCGGTTTTGCTTGATCACGAATAAGCATACGCCGGCTTTGTCACAGGCCTCGACCATACGCAAGCCGTCGCGCCAACGAGTCGCCATCGGTTTCTCGGTCATGATGTGGCGACCACTGCTTGCAATTTGGATTGTCTGAGTATGGTGTAAGCCACTCGGTGTCGCCAAGATGATGCAATCTGCGGTGGTCGATTCGAGCAGCTCCTCTAAGCTGCCATGTGGACGCGCCCCCGTTTGATTAGTTGCGGCGGCGAGAGCCTCAGCGTCGATATCACAGACATCCACAAGCTCGCATCGCGCTGCGTGTTCTTCTAATGCCTTCAGATGATTTTGCGCTATGCGGCCGCAGCCGACGAGCGCAAAGCGTATTTTTCGGGAAGTAATCGGTTGACGTACGGAGCTAGCGATCATGAGGATTACTTTAGGCAGAGCGCTGCCGCTGGCCGCGCGGACGTTTAGAAGGATTCACTGGTAATTCGCGTCGGGAGAGTGACCAAGCTGAGCTTCGGCCTGGACCTCACGTCTGAGTTCCTCGATCTGATTAGCAATCATCTCGTGCTCCTTCAGTTTGCGCGCAAGAAAACGGCGGGTCACCTGCATCTTTGCGTGTACTCCGGCGGGCGTCAGCTTGTAAAGGTAAGCGCTCTTGTTGCGGCTATTGCGAAAGTTGTGAATCTTGATCCAACCTTTATCGATCAAGGCCTTGACGCAATAGTTTGTCTTGCCCAGACTAATTCCGATCCTGTCCGCAAGCTCGCGCTGTGACAGTTCCGGATTCCGCTGCAGCAGAGACAGTAGGCGATAGCGAGTGTCGTCATCCAGCATGAGCGATGTGCCCTAGGGAGGGGCTCTCGGGGAGAACCCGGGCGGGCCCGGAGTTCAACGAAAAAACGTACGTTCAAGCAATGAACATTGAGCTTACCGCCCCTCTAGCCCAGGGGCAAGGAAATCGTGCGCCAACGGCGGGTCCGCCGCTATCCACCGAACATTATGGTAAATCATTGCGGAGGGTTGGCTCCGACGTTTAAATTTCCGGGTTCGGTTGGGAAGGCGCCCCCGTCCCGCACAACTGCATGAGGTATTGATGAGACAAGTGCTACAGAATCTCAAGACGGGGGCGACCGAGCTTCTAGATGTGCCGTGCCCTCAGCTCGCACGTGGCCATTTGCTAATTCGCACGGCTCGATCCCTGATATCGGCCGGGACCGAGCGGATGGTCGTGGATTTCAGCAACGCATCGCTGCTCGAGAAAGCGCGGCAGCAGCCGGACAAGGTCAAGCTAGTGCTCAACAAGATCAAGACGGATGGTCTGGTCGCGACACTCGACACTGTGCAGAGCAAGCTCGATCAGGGCGTGTCTATGGGGTACTGCAACGTCGGCACGGTCGCCGATATCGGCGCGGATGGCCGCGGTTACGTGAAGGGCGACCGCGTCGTGTCGAACGGCCGGCACGCGGAGATCGTTAGCGTGCCGGTCAATCTCTGCGCCCGTATCCCCGATTCTGTCGCTGACGATGAAGCAGCGTTTACGGTTATCGGTGCGATCGCTCTACAGGGCATACGACTTGCGCAGCCTGGCTTGGGCGAGCGGGTCGTTGTAATCGGCCTAGGCATGGTAGGCCTGATGACCGTGCAGCTTCTTCGTGCGAGCGGTTGTCGGATCCTAGGGGTCGACAAAGATCCAGCGCGCCTCGCGTTGGCAGGTTCGTTCGGCGCTGAGGTCGTAAATTTCGTCGATGGGGATCCCGTTGCCGTTGCCCGAAACTTTTCTGCAAACGTCGGCGTAGATTCTGTGCTCATTACGGCGGCGACTGATTCGAATGAACCTGTTCATCAGGCAGCATCCATGTGCCGGAAACGCGGCCGCATCGTGCTCGTCGGCGTGGCGGGGCTGCAGCTATCCAGGGCCGATTTCTACGAGAAGGAGCTGACGTTTCAGGTCTCTTGCTCCTACGGGCCTGGCAGATATGATCCTCAATACGAGGAAGCTGGGCACGATTACCCGA
>Ga0326597_10005079_pt1 | contig 18361 bp, 10 predicted proteins | sample RVTome_12_FD_203789 | JGI IMG/M metagenome (GOLD analysis project Ga0326597, IMG submission 203789) | Soil microbial communities from uranium-contaminated site in the Upper Colorado River Basin, Wyoming, United States - RVT100D185 | ecosystem: Environmental > Terrestrial > Soil > Contaminated >... | reverse complement strand
CCTGGCGTTGTTCAACACGTAGGCCAAGGCACTGCGCACCTCTCGCGGCGTCCGCAGGATCCGATCGTGATACCGGTCCGCGAACACGCGCCCGGTTCGCTCCCAGAGCCGATTCAACCCCAGCGCAATCCGGATCGCCAATCCCTGCATGCCCCTCGACAACGCCGTGCGATCCTTCGCCTCGACGATCAAGTGCATGTGGGTGCCCTGCACCGAATACTCGCACAACCGGAACCCGTCCCTCGCGTTCGCGCCCACGAACGCCCTCCGCAACACACGATACGCCGCCTTGTTCCGCAACCGCGGCAGCCCCCGCTCCAACTTCAAGGTGACGTGCACCGGATGCCGGCTCGCCAGCTTCGCCCGATGCCGGTGAGGCACTCCCGCCTTCTCCCCCTTCGGCTTGCGTCCCGCCCCCGGCCGCCTTCCGCCCCGCCGGAGGAAGCCCATTACCTGTTGCTGAGGTCGTTTGGCTCGCCTCTTCATATGATTAGGCAGATGTTACTCCGCCGGATCTCCAGGTCAATGATTGCATGAGTAGAAAAGGCAATTTTCCTTCGTCGGAGGGCGCGGCAGCGCGGCGGAGGGAGCGCGACCGTCGTGGGGAATGTGCGGACAGCTGACCGCGGGGTTTGGAAGTTGGCTGGGCGAGTCCTCCCACCTCATCCCGGGCGACACGAACGAAACCAGCGCCCGCCTCGTCCACGGAACCTCCTCCACCTACGGAGTGGGACCTGGACCCTGTTCGGCGGCGTGACCCTGGGAGGCGGTGGGACTCCGTGTGGTGGTTTCCCTGTACCGAATACTCGCAAAGTCGGAACCCGTCCCTCGCATTCGCGCCCACGAACGCCTTCCGCAACACACGATACGCCGCCGCCGGAGGAAGCCCATTACCTGTTGCCGAGGTCATTTGGTTCGCTTCTTCATAGGATTGGGCAGATGTTGCTCAGCCCGATCTCCAGGTCAACGATTGCATGGGTGAAAAAGCGATTCTCCTACGAGCCGCTCGCCGGCCCGCTTGCGGCGAGTGGCTCCGCGCCTGTACCGTTGGCCGCTCCTTTGGCCCGCACCGAGCCGTGGTGAGCATGCGGCATTCTGTCCACGTCGCGTCGCGCCCGGGACGGCGGGCGGCCTTTCTCGGCAGGCCGCATCGATGTATGCTCCGGTCCTTGCCGATCGACCCGTCCCGTCTTCCACCGAAAGAGATCCACCCATGCGCTGCTGCCTGCTGCCCGCGTTGATGTTGGCGTTCTGCTGCACGTTCGATCACTGTCTGGCCGCGGAGAACGACAACCCTCACGATCGCCTCTACGTGGAGATCGAGAACCTCGATCGGAGCCAGTTGATCGAGCTGATTCTCTCCGGCGTGGACATCGCCGGCGTGCACGGCGCCACGGCCCGCGCGCACGTCTCGGCCGAACGGCTGGCGCAGTTGCGTTCGCGGGGTCTGACGGTCGAGGTCCTGCCGGAGACTCGGGACCATTATCTCGGCCTGACTAGCGGCTACCACAGCCACGCCGAGCTGACCGCCGAGCTGCAGGCGATCGAGAGCAGCTACCCGGGTATCTGCAGGCTCTACAACATCGGCAACTCCGTTCAGGGACGGGCGCTCTGGTTCATGAAGATCTCGGACAACGTGGACCTCGAGGAAGACGAGCCGGAGTTCAAGTACATCTCCAGCATGCATGGCGACGAAGTGGTCGGGATGGAGCTGTGCTTGAATTTGATTCAACTGCTGGCGGGTTCGTACGGAACCGATCCGCAGATCACCAACCTCGTGAACGAGCTGGAGATCTGGATCATGCCGCTGATGAACCCGGACGGTTACACCATGGGCAGCCGCTACAACGCGCAGGGCGTGGATCTGAACCGCGACTTCCCGGACCGCGTGAACGATCCGATCAACACCACGGCCGGCCGTGCGGTCGAGGTGCGCCACGTGATGAACTGGGCGTTCGCGCATTCGACGGTGTTGTCGGCGAACTTCCACGGCGGGGCCCGGGTCGTGAACTACCCGTACGACTCCGACCCGAATCCCTGGGCCAACTACTCGGCCACTCCGGATGACGCGCTGATCCGCGAGCTTTCCCTGACCTACTCGAGGCTCAACGCCAACATGTACAACAGTCCCTGGTTCAACCAGGGGATCACCAACGGGGTGGAGTGGTACCTGATCTATGGAGGAATGCAGGACTGGAACTACGTCTGGCAGGGGTGCAGCGAGGTCACGATCGAACTGTTCGACACCAAGTGGCCGGCCTATTCGCAGATCGCGGGGCTCTGGAACGAGAACCGCGCCTCCATGCTGGCCTACATGGAAGCGGGCCTCACGGGTGCGCGCGGCCTGGTGCAAGACAGCGTTTCCGGGCAACCCGTGAACGCCACGGTGAGGGTCGTGGGAATCGACCACGACGTGTTCACCGATCCGGACGTGGGCGATTATCATCGGCTGCTGCTGCCCGGCAGTTACAGCCTTCGCTTCTCGGCGGACGGCTATCAGACCCAGACCGTGGTGGGCGTCGTGGTCGGTTCCGGGAACGCCACGCGCGTGGATGTCCCGCTCGTGCCGCTCGGCTACACGGATCTCGGCTCCGGCCTTTCGGGCACGGGTGGCCTGACGCCCGAGCTTTCAGGCGGCGGCCCGCTGACCCCGGGCTCTCAGAACCGGCTCCAACTGAGCCAGGCCCGCCCCGGCGCGACCAGCTATCTGGTCGTCGGCGTCACCGCCGGAAACAGCCCGCTGAAGGGCGGCATCCTGGTGCCCGATCCGCTCGTCATCCTGCCCGGTCTGCCGGTGGATGCGCTCGGGGAACTCGGTATCGGCTTCAACGCCCCCGCGGGCGCGGCGCCGGGCAACCGGTTCTACGTGCAGCACTGGATCGAGGATCCGGGGGGTCCGCAGGGCTTTGCGGCCTCGAACGGTCTGGAAGCCCAGATCCAGTAGATCCAGTAGATCCAGTAGATCTGGGCGGCGCGCCTACTCGATCCTGGCCGCCCTCAGGCGCAGCGCGTTGCCGATCACCGAGACCGAGGAGAAGCTCATCGCGGCGGCGGCGATCATCGGGTTCAGCAGCAGTCCGAAGAACGGATAGAGCAGGCCGGCGGCGAGCGGCACTCCGGCCGCGTTGTAGGCGAATGCCCAGAAGAGGTTCTGCTTGATGTTCCGCAGCGTGGCGCGGCTCAGCTTGCGCGCCCGGACGATCCCGCGCAGATCGCCCTTCACCAGCGTCACGCCCGCGCTCTCGATCGCCACGTCCGATCCGGTCCCCATCGCGATCCCGACCTGGGCCCGCGCCAGGGCCGGAGCGTCATTGACGCCGTCGCCCGCCATCGCGACGATCCGGCCCTCCTGCTGCAAACGAGCGACCTCGTCCGACTTCTGATCCGGTAGCACTCCGGCCAGCACGCGCTCGATGCCCAACTGCTTCGCGACCGCGGCGGCCGTCGCCTCGGCGTCACCGGTGAGCATGACGATCTCCAGCCCTTCGAGGCGCAGGGCGCGGAGCGCCTCGGCGGTCGTCTCCCGAATCGGATCGGCGACTCCGATCAGGCCCGCGAGGCGCCCGTCCCGCGCGACGTAGATCACGGTCTGCGCCTGCCCGCGCAGATGTTGCGCGCGGTCTTCCAGCTCGGTGGCGTCGACATGAAGCCGCCGCATCAAAGCCAGGTTGCCGAGTGCGATCGGCGTTCCGTCGAGCGTCCCGGTCACGCCTTCGCCGGTGACGGAGTCGAACTCGGAGAGCTTTTGCGGCGCGAGGCCGCGCTCTTTGGCGGCGGCCAGGACCGCGGCCGCGAGCGGATGTTCACTCCCCTGTTCCAGCGCGGCGGCGAGGTTCAGCACGAGGTCCTGATCACGACCGGCGACCGGTTCCAGGGCGACCACCTTCGGCCGGCCCTCGGTCAGCGTTCCGGTCTTGTCGATCACCAGCGTGTCGACCCTGAAGGTCTCGATCGCCTCGGCGCTCTTGAACAGGACCCCGGCGGCCGCCCCCTTTCCGGTCGCCACCATGATCGACATCGGCGTGGCCAGGCCCAGGGCGCAGGGACAGGCGATGATCAGGACCGCGACCGCGTTGATCACCGCGTAGGCCATCGCCGGCGCGGGTCCAAAGGCGGCCCAGACGACGAACGTGGCGACGGCCGCGAGCAGCACCGCCGGAACGAACCAGCGGGCCACCTGGTCGGCCAGCCTCTGGATCGGTGCACGGCTACGCTGCGCTTCCGCGACCAACTGCACGATCCGCGCGAGCAGCGTCTCGCTGCCGACCTTGTCGGCGCGCATGACCAGCGAGCCGCGTCCATTCACGGTGCCGCCGACGAGCTGGTCGTCCGCGTGCTTCTCGACCGGCATCGACTCGCCCGTCACCATCGATTCATCGACGCTGCTCTTGCCCTCGAGCACCGCTCCATCGACCGGGATGCTCTCGCCGGGACGGATCCGCAGGCGGTCTCCGACCTGCACCTCCTCGAGCGAGACGTCGAGTTCGCGGCCGTCCGGTTCGATGCGGCGGGCCGACTTCGGCGCCAGGCCGAGCAGGGCCTTGATCGCGGCGCCGGTGCGGCCGCGCGCGCGCAGCTCGAGGACCTGTCCGAGCAGCACCAGGGTGACGATCACGGCGGCCGCCTCGAAGTAGAGGCCGAGCCTGCCGTCTTCGCCCTGAAACGAGGCCGGGAAGATGTCCGGGGCCAGGGTCGCCACGAGACTGTAGCCGTAGGCCACCAGCACGCCGAGTCCGATCAAGGTGAACATGTTCGGGCTGCGATGTACGACCGACTGCCCGGCCCTCACGAAGAACGGCCAGCCGCCCCAGACCACGACCGGCGTGGCCAGCGCGAGCTGGATCCACGGGCCGGCGGCCGAGCTCATCAGGCGATCGAACGCGTCGATCGCGGCGAAATGTTGCCCCATCACGAGGGTGACCAGCGGCAGGCTGAGGACGGCGCCGGCAAGAAAGCGCCGGGTCAGGTCCCGCAACTCCGGATCGTCAGCCGCCTCCAACGCCGGGGTCTCGGGTTCGAGCGACATCCCACATTGCGGGCAGCTGCCCGGACGGTTGCTTCGGACCTCGGGATGCATTGGACAAATGTAGCGAGAGGTCGCATCCCCGTCGCTCGCGCGCGGGGGCGGGCGATCCGAGGCGTGCAGGTACCGGTCCGGATCGGACTCGAACTTCATCCGGCAGCCATCGGAACAGAAGTAGTAGTCCGTCCCGTCGTGCGTGGCCCTCGCCGCCGCCGCCGCGGGCTCGACCTTCATTCCACAGACCGGGTCCAGAGCGGATGTTGCCATGATCGAAGTCCAGTTCATCTACATCGCAGGCCATGTTTCAGCCGGAGTGTACCGCAGGAAACCGGTTGGATCGTGTTAACACCTCGCAGTGGAGCCCGTCTGGATCCACTGAATTGACATCAGCCCCACCGAGTTGGTGCCAGGGAAAAGGTGCCATTGACGTTCTGGATTCGATGGAGCATTGATGAGCCCGTGTCTGGGCGGAAAGTTGATCATGAACCAAACCCCCACAACCACAACTACCAATAGATTCACCCGGAAGCTCCTCCTCTCCCTTGCCGCGGGCGCCGCCGGCCTGGTTGCCCTTCCGGCGACCGCGCTCGCCGCCCAACCAAAGCAGGCGCGCGCCCCGCTGGTGCGCCCGGCCGTGGACCCGCCCGATTCCGATGCCAAGGGACGCATTGACCTGCGCTCGCACCGGCCGGGCGAGGACCGGTTCGAAGTGCGGGTGGAGCTGATTGACAGTTCGTCGGCGCTCGAGGCGTTCCTCGAGGATGCGGTCGGCGCCGGCACGTTCACCAGCATCGGAATGCTCGAGGCCCGGAACGGCTCAAAGGCCACGTTGAAGTTCGATCAGAGAGACGGGCCGCTGCCGTTCGGCGTGGGCTCGGTCGAGGAGCTGGCCGGCCTCGAACTGCAGGTGCAGATCATTGCCGCCGCGGCGCAAGCCGGCGGCCAGGGAGGAATCAGCGTCGTGAATCCGATCTTGGTCGGCGGCGGCCCGCCGGAGCCGACGCAGTTGCTCGTGCATGGACGCGTGCCGGAATTTCCCGAGGAGGACATCCGAGGTTGGCTGCGCGGCCGCGGCGCCTTGACTCGCCCGGAATCCCCGCCGGATCCGGACGCCCGAGGAACCATCGAGGCCGCGACCAAGCCCTCGGAAAACCGTGACCGGTTGATCATCGAGGCGCACGGCCTGCCGGCCGGCTCCCTGAGCTTCTCGCTGTTCATGGCGATCGGCGATGGCCAGGGCGGAATGACCGAAGTCGCCGACCTCTCGCAGTCGGCAGGCGACCCGGAGAAGGTGAGATTGAAGATCGACACCAAGAAGGGCGACCCGTTGCCGTTCGACGTGTTCGACATCGAGGAGCTGCAGGGCCGCGTGATTCACGTCCGCGGCGACGACGGGCTCACCTACCTCCAGGGTGTCGTTCCTGAGTTCACCGACGGCACGGACGGCGACCTGCAGAGGGTCAAGGCCGACCTGATCGGACCCGGGGGCGGCGGGAAAGTGAAGCTGGTGAAGCACCTCAGCTTTCCGTTGGAGAAGCTCAAGGTGATCGCCAGGACCGGTCTGACGAATGCAACGGTCGAGCTGTTCGTCGAGGATCCCGATGACAACGTCCTCAAGCTGGTCGCCCCGGTTCCGACGGACTCCGACGGCAAGGGCGAGTTCAAGGTCGACACCAGCGACGGCACTCCGCTGCCGTTCTTCGCGCAGTCGCTGGACGATCTGGCCGGCATGCATGTCGAGGTCCGGGACCCCGCGACGATGCTCGTGCTGGTCTCCGGCATCATACCGGCCTTCTGACCAACCTCTAAGGGCCTGCGCGCCGCCTGAATCGACTCGACCGCCACGAACCCGAAGGCGGGCGATTCAGCGCGGCGCGTATTTGTGCAGCTTGCGTTGCAGGGAACGCCGGTGGATTCCCAGGCGGCGGGCGGCTTCGGAGATGTTGCCGGCGCTGTCGGCCAGCACGCGTTGGATGTGTTCCCACTCCGCGCGCGCCAGCGTCGGAGCCTGGTAGCGCGTCTGCGTGGCTTCGATGGGAGCTTCGCCCCGTTCGAAGGCGGCGATGATGTCGTCGGCGTCGGCCGGCTTGGGCATGTAGTTGGTGGCTCCGAGCTTGACCGCGTCCACCGCCGTGGCGATGCTGCCGTAGCCGGTCAGGATCAGGATCCTGGTCGAAGGATCGATCTCGTTCAGGTCGCGCACCAGCTCGATGCCGGAGCAGCCCGGCATGCGCAGATCGACGACGGCCAGCTCGGGGGACTCCTGCCGGGCGCAGTCCCGGGCCTCGTCGCAGCAGCCGGCGGTGCGCACCAGGAAACCGCGCTTGCGGAACGAGCGGGCCAGGCGTTCGCGAAAGACCTCATCGTCGTCCACCAGGAGCAGGCTCGGCGAGTGCTCGTCGCCGCTGTTCGAGCCGGGCTTGTACGCGTGATTCATGTGTCGTCGGAGCGGTACGGGTTCAATTGTCAGGGTGCGTCAACACGCTTCAGTCTGTCAAAAGGTAGCGTTACCCGCACCGAGGTGCCCTCGTTTTCCGACGACTCGAAGTCGATTCGTCCCTCCAGCCGGGCCACGACGGTTTGTGACAGAAACAGCCCCAGGCCCATGCCCTGGCCAGGTTCCTTGGTGGTGAAGAACGGCTCGGAGGCTCGCGAGAGAGTCCTGGGGGTCATGCCGCTGCCCTGATCGACGACCGTCAAGTGCAGCTCGCCGGCCGTCCGGGTCACCCGAATGCGCACCGGACCCCGCTCCTTGGAAGCATCGAGGGCGTTCTTCACGATCTGGCGCACGGCCAGGGCCAGCGCCCGGCGCGGAATGATCAGCTCCTCGCCCCGGCAGGCGGGCTCGACTTCGACCATCACCCGGTCGCGCCCCTTCAGGTCGGAAAGCGCCTGGTCGAGCAGCTCGTCGACGGAGCTCGGCACCAGCGAATCGCCGGTGCTCTGGCCGGCATCGCTGGCCATCAGGTCGAGGATGGCTCGGCAGCGGCTGACCTCCTGCCGGATCAGACGGGCGTCTTCGGCCGGCTCTCCCAAAGGGTCGTCCCGGGTCAGCGCCAGCTCCAGATCCCGGGCCGCCACCGCGATGGTGGAAAGCGGCGAGGCCAGCTCGTGCGCGGCGCCCGCGGCCAGCGTGCCGAGCGCCTCGAGCCGCTCTGAACGCGCGTGCCTCGTCCGGGTCGCCGCCAGCTCCGCCTCCAGTTCGGCCAGCGCCTTCGACAGCCGGGTGGTGAACACCGCGATCACCAACACTGCGACGATGAAGGCCACCGCCAGACCCTGCAGGTAGATGCTCAAGCCTCCGCCGAAGAACCGTCCCAACCCGGCCGGCAGGTCGTAGATCGGTTCGAGAGGCTCGAGCGGCAGATGATAGAAGAACAATCCGGTCAGGCAGATCAACGCCAGCGCGCTCAGCCTCCAGGTCCAACGAGCACTCAGGGCCACCGCCGACAGCACGATGTGCACCAGGAAGAAGATGCAGAACGGATTGGTGGGACCGCCGGTCAGGAACAGCAACAGGCAGAGCAGCAGCAGATCGAACAGCAGCGTCGACCCGAGGACCCGTTCGACGTGTGCCGGCTGCGCGCGTTCCGGCCCCTGCCAGGCGACGCCGTTGAACCACCGGGTCAGGATGAGGTTGGAGAGCGCCTCCAGCAACAGCACCAGGAACAACGGCCAGAGCGGGAGCGCGATCCCAAGCCCGAGATGGACCGGCAGGATCGTCGCGAGCTGGCCCAGGGTGGCGGCCCAACGCAGCTTGAGAATCCAGGAGCAGTTGATCCGGATTCGTTCCAGGTAATGCTGGTCCGCGGCCAGGTCGGGTTCGTTCATCACGACGGCGGATCGTACCCGAATCGAACCGATCGCTCCGGTATCATCCCCGGCAATGAACCGCAGGGACGCACGGGCCGGCTGGAACCGGCACCTCTGGTTGGGACTGCTGTTGGCCGCGGGCGCCTGCCGGACGCCCGGCGCGGTGGCCTTCGATCCGCGGGCCGAACCGGTGCGCTTTCATGAAGCCCGCCGCGCGGAGGTCCGCCGCCGGGTGGCGGAGTTCGAGGCCAAAGACGGGAAGCGGTTGGGCTACGTGGAGTATCGCGCCGCCGATCCACGGGCCGTTCTGGTCTACCTGCACGGAATCGAGAGCCATGCCGGCTGGTTCGAGGCGGCGGCCGAGGCCCTCTGCGCTTCAGGCTATGACGTCTACTGTCTCGATCGACGCGGTTCGGGAATCAACCGGGAGAACCGGGGATTCACCTCGGGCCACGTGGACGACTTCGAGACGCTCCTTGCCGATATCGAGAGCTTCCTGGATGGGTTCGCGGACCGCCGCCTCCCGCTGTTCCTGGTGGGCCTCTCGTGGGGAGGAAAGCTGGCCCTGGCCTACAGTCTGACCCACCCCGATCAATTGGATGGACTGGTGCTGATCACGCCCGGTCTGGTGGCGCGGGTCGCGCCGGGTGTGCTCGATCAGCTCGGCATCGTCACCGCGACGTGGCTCTATCCCACGGCCCAGTTCAAGACGCCGATCGAACCGGAGATGTTCACGACCACGCCGGAATACCTCGACAAGCTGCGCCGGGATCCGCTGCGCCTGAGATACGCCAGCGCCCGTTTCTTCTACCAGTCGGTGCGGCTCGACGGGCTGATCGAGGATCGGATCGAGCAGAACCAAACGCCGATCCAGCTCTTCCTGGCGGGCCGGGATCAGATCATCTGCAACGAAGGCGTGGTGGAACTGCTGCTGAAGGGCGGCCGGGAGCGGCTGGAGGTGGTGCGGTATGAAGACCAGACCCACTCGATCCAGTTCGACGCCACCGATCGAATGGTCCAGGGAATGTCCGCCTGGATCGAAAAGGTTGGACCGCGGTCGATCCCGGTCGAACGCTGATCCGTTATCATCGTCCGTGTGCCGGCCGGCCGATCAGAAGGGACCGCAGCATGAAATTCGAGACTGGATCCGCCCGCAACGCAGTGCTGGTGGCCGCGTTCCTGCTGATCGCGGGAACCCTCGGAATCCTGCTGGTGCAGGATGACGGCTCCCCGGAGCGCCTGCTCGGCTCGGGCGGCGAGGCGGCCCTGGCCAAGGCCGGCGCCTTGTCGGATCCGGCCGCCGCACTGGCGGCGGAACTCGGCGCGGCCGACGCCGAACGCGAGCTCGAGCAGCTTCAGGCCGCCCACGCGGACCAGGAATCGACCGAGGCTCCGGCGGAAGCCGCGATCCCGCCCGACGCCACCGGGCTGACCGGACGGATCATCGGACGGGACGGCCAGCCGGCGGCGCACGTCGAGGTGCAGATCGAGAAGCTGGTGAACCGCAGGAAGGCCGCGGCGTTCGGTCTGACCGTCGAGCCGGACAAAGAGAGCGCGCGCTACGTACGCACCGGACAGACCGATGAGGAGGGGCGCTTCACGCTGATCGAACTCGTTCCATCGGCGGGCTACACCGCCCGGGCGCAGACGGACACCGGACAGATCGGTCGCCAGTCGGACATCGAACTGTTCGAGAAGGTCGTGCTGGACGTGGGCGACATCCCGCTCTGCTCCGGCGTGCTGGTCTCGGGCCAGGTGCGCACCGAAGGTGGGAGCCCGATCTCCGGCGCGGAGATCGAGTTCGGCTGGAGCTGGTCCGACGATCCGATCGTGAGCGACGAGAACGGGGAGTTCCACTCCGGCACGCTGTTTCCCGGCCATCACAATCTCCAGGTCAAGGCTAAAGGCTATGCCCTGCCGGAGAGCTACCAGCGCGAGTTCGTGGAGGGGGATCGGGTCGACGACCTGGACCTGGTGCTGGTGCGCGCCGCGCCCATCCGCGGACGGGTGGTCGATGAGGGCGGGCGCGGGATTGGCGGCGCGACGGTCAATGTCTACCGCAGCAGCCAGTCTGCCTTTGGATGGTATGGGAGCAACGCAGTGAGCGCCGGCGACGGTTCGTTCGCCTTCGAGTCGATGCCGCCCGGGAGCTACAGGTTGAACGTCAACAAGCCCGGGTACCGCGCGAGCGACCGTCCGGAGCTTGAGGCGGGCGGTCCGCCGGTGGAGATCCGGCTCTTGCGTTCGGCGGTCATCACTGGCCTGGTGGTCGATGCCGCCACTGGCCGGCCGCTCGAGCCGGAGGAACTGAAACTGTTCTGGATTCCACCCTGGAAGCAGCGGCAGGGGCAGGAAGAGTACGAACCGATGTGGGGGTCGATCGATGCCGACATCCAGCCCGATGGGAGCTTCTCGATCGGCATGACGCAAGCCGGCACGTTCCGGGTCCAGGCGCGGGCGCCGGGTTATGCACCCTCGCTCTCCGATCCGTTCGAGCTGAAGCAGAACGGTGCGGTCTCGGGCATTCTGGTGCGGCTCGAGCCGGGCATCCGGCTGGACGTGATCGTGCTCGACGGTGAGACCCGGGAACCCGTCGCCGGCGCGGTGGTGAGCGTGCACGAAGCCGCGGAAGATTCGAACGGCCAGAGGTTTCAAGCTCTCCGAGGATTGGGCTACGTGAGTGGATCCGCGGGCAACTCCGGCGGTTCGTTCGAAGTCGAACTCGGACAGCGGCTGGCCCGGGTGGCCACCGGCCTGGACGGACGGGCAGAGATCCTCTCGTTGATCCCGGGGTCCTTCGTGCTGGAGGCGACCAGACGGGGCTACGCGTCCACCCGCAAGGCGGGAGTGACGATCTTGCCGGCGGTCGCGCCGGAACCGATCGAGCTGTTGATGGGGGCCGGAGGGGCCGTGATCGGAACGGTGACCAACAATCGCGGCGAGCCGGAACCGGCCCTCAAGGTCATGGCTTCCGGACCGAACGGCGCGCGCGGCGAGGCGATCTCGCTTTCGAGCGGCGAGTATCGGATCGAGAATCTCACTCCCGGCCGCTACCGGGTCCTGGCGCTGCTTCAAAACGGCAAGCCCGGCAACTCGCCGGCGCAAGGCGGCACCAAGCGCGACAAGCGCGAGCTGACCGAAGCGGAGCAGTATCCGGTCGTGGTCACGGAGGGCCAGGACAGCCGGTTCGATGTGAGCGTGACGCGGGTCGATCCCGGCTCGCTGAAGGGGACATTGTTGATGAACGGAGCCACCGCGGCGGGGGTCCAGCTGATCGCGAGCCCGATCGATCCCGCGAACCCGAGTCAGTTCAGCTTCAACTTCAACCTGCGGGCGAAGAGCGATGCGTTCGGGAAGTTCGAGTTCCGGCGGCTCGATCCCGGGCGGTATTCGTTGCTGGTCTTCAAGACCTGGTCCGCCAGTTTCCGGGGCGGCGAGGCCCAGGTGAATGCGAATCAGGAGACGCTGATGACGGTCGATGTCGGGCTCGGCAGCGCCGGCGGGGTCGTCCTGGACTCGGAGTCGAGACCGCTTTCCGGCGCGCGCGTGCAGCTCGCTCCTGACCGGTCGAGCGGCAGCTTCAATCCCTTCGGCGGCCACCGCAGCGTGGAGACGGGGCCGGACGGCAGCTTCCTGATCGACGAACTGGAGGCCGGACCCTACGACCTGACCGTGAATCTGAAGGGGCACGCGACGCAGACTCTGAAGCGCATCGAGGTGGCTTCCAGGCGATACACCGGCCCGCTGCAGATCCGGCTGGCACCGGGCGGTTGGATCAAGCTCCGGGTTGCCGGTGCCGCGGCGTTTCCGCCCGATCGATTGCTGCTCGACTTCCAGGACGCGGACCAGGCCCGGAACACGAGTCGCTGGGTCCGTCCCGACGATGACGGTCTCTACTGGTTCGAACTCGGCGGCGCGGCCAAGGGGACCTTGACCGTCCGGACCCGCGGCCAGGGCGGGCAGCCGGAACGAACGGGCCAGGTCCCGGTCGACCTGCAGGAAGGTCAGAACGCGGAGATCTCGATTGAACTGCGGTAGTCTCGCGTGAGGAGTGGAAAAGATGGCGTCGAAACCCAGGATCTACACGCGCACCGGAGACGACGGCACCACCGGTCTCGGGAGCGGCGCCCGGGTCAGGAAGGACAGCCTGCGCATCGATGCCTACGGCACCGTCGATGAACTCAACTGCGCGCTGGGAGTGGCCCTCGCCGCCGGCCCGGACGCCGCGCTGATCGATCCGGTCCGAAAGATCCAGCGGGACCTGTTCGTGCTCGGCGCCGACCTGTGCGTTCCGGAGCAGACCGGACGCCCCGACGCCCTGCGCATGCCGGAGGAGGCCGCCGCCGAACTGGAGGCGCTGATCGACCGGCTGGACGCTGAACTCGACCCGCTGCGGAATTTCATCCTGCCCGGCGGAACGCCCGCCGCGGCCCATTTCCACCTGGCTCGCACGATCTGCCGGCGCGCGGAGCGCAAGCTGGTCCTCTTGAACGGCGCGGAGCCGATCGGACCCCGGCTGATCCGTTACCTGAACCGTCTTTCCGATCTGCTGTTCGTGCTGGCCCGGGTCGAGAACGCGCGCCGCGGGCAGACGGAGATCACCTGGGACGGGCGGAGTTGACCGCAGCTCCGACCGGGTTCCGGCCGCGCAGTCTCTTCCTGCTGCTGGCCCTGTTGGCGCTGGCGGCGTACTTCAAGATCGACTACCACCTGAGCTTCGCCGCGGAGGAACCGCTGGCGCGGGCGCCGTACGGGGACTCGGTGATCTACCTGGAAGAGGCCGCCGCCCGGTTCGGCCCGGAGGCGCCGGAGTCGAGCGCCTTCTACAAGCCCCCGCTCTATACCTTCCTGCTGCACCTGCTGGCCGCGCACACCGAGCCGGGTGCCGCCCGCGTGCGCCTGCTGCAGGGCGGACTCGGCGGTCTGGTGCTGGTCCTGGTCTTTCTCATGGCCCGCTCCCGGGGCGGCGATCTGGCCGGCGCGATCGCCTTCGCCTGCACACTGGCCTACGCCCCCTTGACCTTTCACGAGACCAAGCTGCTCGACACGATTCCGTCGCTGTTCCTCACCGTGCTGGCCTGCTGGCTGCTCGATCGGATGCTGCGCAAGGGCGGCGGCTCCCAGGCTGCGCTGATCACGGGGATTGCTTTCGGACTGGCCGCGCTGGCCCGTTCGGCGAATCTGCTGCTGGCGGTGGGGGGCGCCCTGCTCCTGCTCGGGCCGGCCGGCCCCCGGCGGGCGCTGCTGCTGCTCCTCGGCGCCGTGCTGCCGGTGTTGCCCGTCTCGGTCTGGAACACGGTCGCGAGCGGCGACCTGATTCCGATCAACTACAGCGAGGGTCACACCTTCCTGGTGGGCAACAATCCGAATGCCGAGGGGATCTACAATCTGCCGGCCGGCTACCCCGACGGCGTGGCGAACGAGCGCCGGGTCGAGTTCGAGCTGGCCCGGCGGGCGCTCGGCCGCGATCCGACGCCCGGAGAGCAGCGCAATCATTCCTACGCGTCCGGCTGGCGCTACCTGCGCGAGCATCCATCCGCCGCGGCGGCGCTGTATCTCAAGAAGCTGCGTTTCCTGACTTCGTCCTATCCGGTCCACGACAACTACTCCCTGGAGCGGGAGCGCCGGCGCTTCGGCTGGCTCGGCTGGGCCCAGTTGCCGTTCACGCTGTTGTTGCTGGCCGGCGTCGCCTCGCTCTTGCTGCGGCCGTTGCGAGGCGAAGCCGTGCTGGTCCTGCCGTTGGTGGTGACCGGCCTGCTGTTGCTGATCTTCTACGTGACCGAGCGCTACCGACTGCCGATGGTCCCGTTCCTGGCGATCGCCGCCGGAGCGGGCGTGTCCGCGCTCCTCCGGGAGCCGCTGCATGAGCGCGCCTTCCGCCTCAGGCTCCTGCGCTCCGGGGTGGTGCTCGCCCTGCTCGGCGCGTTCGTCCTGAGCGTGCCCTTGCCGGCCTCGCGGCACGCGCTCGCGCAGTCCGAACGGACCTTCGACGTGATCCTGGACCTGCATGCGGCAAACAACCTGCGGGAAGCGGGAAAGTACGAGGCGGCCGCTTCGATCCTGGCCCGCGTGGTGGCCGCCCATCCAGGCGACCCGAGCCTGGAGCAGCACCTGCTCTCGCTCCTGCACGGCCGAACGCCGGAGGAACTGACCGCGATCGCCCGAGCCGCCCGCGAAGCCGCCCCGCTCTCCCCGCGAGTGGAGGCGCTCCTCGCGCTGGCCGGCGCCCGGCGCTGACGACTCTCGACCGATGGCGGTCGCGCTCCTCCCGCCGCGCTGCCGCTCCCTCCGACGAAGGAAAATCACTTTTTAAACCATGCAATCGTTGACTTCGAGATCGCGTGGAGTAACATCTGCCGAATCATATGAAAAAGCGAGCCAAACAGCCTCAGCAACAAGTGTTGGGTTTCCTCCGGCGGGGCGGAAAGCGGCCGGGGGCGGGGCGCAAGCCGAAGGGGGAGAAGGCGGGAGTGTCGCACCGGCATCGGGCGAAGCTGGCGAGTCGGCATCCGGTGCACGTCACGTTGAAGTTGGAGCGGGGGCTGCCGCGCTTGCGGAACAAGGCCGCCTATCGGGTGTTGCGGAGGGCGTTCGTGGGGGCGAACGCGAGGGACGGGTTCCGGTTGTGCGAGTATTCAGTGCAGGGCAACCACATCCATCTGATCGTCGAGGCGAAGGATCGGCCCGCGTTGTCGAGGGGCATGCAGGGGTTGGCGATCCGGATTGCGCTGGGGTTGAATCGGCTGTGGGAACGAACCGGGCGCGTGTTCGCGGATCGCTATCACGATCGGATCCTGCGGACGCCGCGGGAGGTGCGGAACGCTCTTTCCTATGTGTTGAACAACGCCAGGCGGCACCGGCTGGGGTTGAAGTGGGCGCTTGACCTATTCAGTTCGGGGCCCTGGTTCGATGGCTGGAAGGAGGTGGGCGTCTCCCGGACGGTCCAAAGGCCGAAGGAGCGGCCGACGGCGCGGGCGCGGAGCTGGTTGCTGCAGGCGGGCTGGCGGCGGCACGGGTTGATCCGGGTCGCGGAGGTGCCGGGCGGCTGACGATCATCGAGTCGGCGCAGGGTCAGTTGCTGATGCCCCAGGCCGCGTTCGAGAGGGTGTAGTTTCCAATGAGCGCGGTCGAATCGATCACTCCCCACTGAATGTACATCGGAGTCTGGGCCGGGAGGAGGACCGGCCAGGGGAAGGTCAGGGAGACCTCCCCGCTACCGCTGGTGGTGGCCGGGATGATCAGCGTGAGCTCCGGCCAGAGCATGCCCTGGCGGAAGGGGAGCGCCTGCCACCGGTCTGAAACGAGGAGCAGACTCAGCGTCGAGGCGGGTGCGTTCTCCAGGCCGACCGTCACGGACGAGCCGGCCTGCAGCGTGCCAGACGCCGAGAGGATCGGCTTGCCGAGGCCACCCAGGGTCCCGCCGCCGAGCAGGGTCCAGGAGCCGCTCGGGGGGTGCACGAGGTTCTCGTGGAGGAAGACGTCGGCATAGCCGTTCGTGTCCCCCGGGACGAGGTTGGAGGCCCAGGAATAGAACGCGACGAAGCGGCCGTCGGCGGAGAGGGAGGGGAAAGAGGAGTAGCCGTTCCCCTGCACCCCGGCGGAGCCCACGCTGACCTGCGCGGTGGCGCCGGTGAGGGTGTCGTGGATGAAGATGTCCCAGGGCAAGCCCGGGTGGTCCCCCGGGACGAGGTTGGAGGCAGCGGACTCAAACGCGACGAAGCGGCCGTCGGCGGAGAGGGACGGGTGAAAGGAAGAGTCATTCCCCTGGACCCCGGCGGAGTCCACGCTGACCCGCGTGGTGGCGCCGGCGAGGGTGTCGTGGATGAAGACATCGTCGCCCCCGTTCGTGTCCCCCGGGACGAGGTTGGCGGCCCAGGAATAGAACGCGACGAAGCGGCCGTCGGCGGAGAGGGAGGGGTCATAGGAGTGGCCCTTCCCCTGCATCCCGGCGGAGCCCACGCTGACCCGCGTGGTGGCGCCGGTGAGGGTGTCGTGGACGAAGATATCCGTGCTCCCGTTCGTGTCCCCCGGGACGAGGTTGGTGGCCCAGGAAAAGAACGCGACGAAGCGGCCGTCGGCGGAGAGGGAGGGGTCATAGGAGTGGCCGTTCCCCGGCACCCCGGCGGAGCCCACGCTGACCCGCGTGGTGGCGCCGGTGAGGGTGTCGTGGACGAAGATGTCGGAGGTATAGACCGTGTCCCCCGGGACGAGGTTGGTGGCTTCGGAATCGAACGCAATGAGGCGCCCGTCGGCGGAGAGGCAGGGGCGAAAGGAAGAGAGGTTCCCCTGCACCCCGGCGGAGTCCACGCTGACCCGCCTGGTGGCGCCGGTGCGGGTGTCGTGGACGAAGACGTCGGAGCCCCCGTTCGTGTCCCCAGGGATGAGGTTGGTGGCCCGGGAATGGAACGCGACGAAGCAGCCGTCGGCGGAGAGGGAGGGGACACCGGACGAGGCGTTCCCCTGGACCCCGGCGGAGTCCACGCTGACCCGCGTGGTGGCGCCGGTGAGGGTGTCGTGGACGAAGACGTCCTGAACGACGTTCGTGTCCCCCGGGACGAGGTTGGAGGCCGAGGAGTCGAACGCGACGAAGCGGCCGTCGGCGGAGAGGGCGGCTACCCAGGAATGGCCGTTCCCCTGGACCCCGGCGGAGTCCAGGCTCACTCGGCTCATCTGCCCGTCGAGCCGCGGCAGGCAGCTCGCTTCGGCGAAGGCCCGCATGTCGTCCGCGGACTGGGAGTGGAAGAAGGTGGTGATGTTGGCGACGCCGCCCGAGCAGGTGTGGCAGTCGCTCATCAGCGTTCCGTTGCTCATGCACACCTGCTGGGTCTGGCAGGAACCGAAGTTGCCGGCGGGGGCACACTCATCCAGCGGGGTCGGACAATACTCGTGGGTGTGGATCGCATCGAAGTTGTGCCCGATCCCGTGCGCGGCCACGATGACGTCCCAGTTGGCCGCGCCTCCCGGCACGATCGGGATCGGTGTCTGGGCGTCGATGCCGGTCGACACGCCGAACGACCAGTCGGCGTCGCACACCGTGCCGAGATAGGCCACGCCGCCGCCCGCGAACCCGGAGCTGAGGAAGTGGTGCAGATCCGCGACCACCGGCGCCGCGCCCTGGTCCCAGGCCTGGCGGAACTCGTCGAGCAGCATCGCGGCCGTGGCCCCAGGCGCTTCCGGCGTCGCCCAACCATCGTTGGGGTTGTCATGCAGGCCGACGTACACGGGCAGCAGCACGATCCCCGCCTGCTCAAAGTAGCGGAGGGATGCGGCGCCGAGCAGCGTGAGGACGTAGCTTCGCGCCGCGTCCAGATCGTTGAACAGCGAGTAGAACTGCCAGTCGGTCTCGACCGCCATGCGCGCCTGGATCAGCGGCAGCATCTGCCCTCCCGACTTCGACGCGCCGGGAGTGCGGCCCGCCGCCGGCCGGGGGCTCGCCGGCGGCGGCGTGGCGCAGCCCACGGGCGGCGCGGCGCCAAGTTCCCGCAGATCCTGATCGCGGATCAAGAGCAGCGCCGGGCTCTCCCA
>Ga0326597_10005078_pt1 | contig 18363 bp, 15 predicted proteins | sample RVTome_12_FD_203789 | JGI IMG/M metagenome (GOLD analysis project Ga0326597, IMG submission 203789) | Soil microbial communities from uranium-contaminated site in the Upper Colorado River Basin, Wyoming, United States - RVT100D185 | ecosystem: Environmental > Terrestrial > Soil > Contaminated >... | reverse complement strand
CCGACGTCGCGCTCAGGAGCGAGATGCGCTGGTTTAGGTCCTGGTCGGAGATCATGTAGTCGTTGACGATCGCGACGACGCCGTTCGTCTGGTCGGTTGCCGCATGGGCGCCGCCGAGCGCGAACAGTCCGACGCCCGCGGCCGTCAGGACGCCGGCAATACGATGCGATAAGGTGGCGGTCTTCGGCTGCATACTCTCACTTCGGCGCCATGGCGCCCGATTTGCCCGCGTCCAGCCCTCTCGGGCGGTCAATCTACGCATTTCGGCCACTGCTTCAAGCGGTTAGGGTCAATTCCCTCCCGGACCCGTCTTTAGCCCGATTCTCAGCAATACCGACGAGGACGGATCGATGTCGCGGTCGCGCGTAAACTTACGCCGGAATCCCAGCGAGATGAGGAAGCATTCGTCCTCGTAGGTGAGACCGAACCGGCTGTCGAGCATCTGATCGGCCTCCAGATCGCGCCTGGCGGCGCCGAATACGGACCAATAGCCGTATATCGGGACCGACGCCTCCATATTTGCTTCTTCCCGCGCCCTGAGGCCCAGCCCGAGATTTTCGCGCGTCAGCCTAAGATAGCTCAGCTTGATCGAAGAGCGACCATATTTGCCGGTCATGTAAATTTCGTTTCGCCGGACGCTGCCATCGGTTTCGTCCAGGCGGAAACGATGTGTCAGATCGATATAGGGCGGAAACTGAACGGTAAAACGGCCGATGATGTCCGATTGGTTGCTGCCAAGTCCGGATTCCGGCGCAAAGGTTCGATCGGGCTCCAGGCGATAGTTCTGCCCGATCATCGCCTCGACGAAGCCCGTCGGGAAAACGGCCGAGACGCGCAAGCCCGCATTGGCGCGGTGGCCCGTCTCCCACAAATCGAGGCCGGGGAATTTGTTGAAGCTGAAGAGATTGGTCTCGTCGAATTCGAAGCCGGCGCTGTCCTCGTTCGGGATGCCGTCGGGGTTGCCGCCATAAGGCGACGCGATGAATTGGATCACCGGTTCGACGACGAGGGCCGCGGGCGAACCAGGCCGTGCGTAGACGAAGGGCCAGCTCCATTCGGCGGAGGCAAGCGCGAGGCCGCGCGTGATGGTCTCGCTGTCGTCCGGCAATCCCGGAAGCCCGAGCGGATTGACGTCGCGCGTGTGGTAGATGTCGCCGCGCAATTGCGTTTCGAACGTGATGAGTTGGCCGTTCGCGGTCACGAACGGCAGCCGCCATTGCATGGATAGCGACGCCCGCCCGACGTCCGCGCCCTCGTTGCGAAACAAGGCCAGCGCGCTCGCATCGGCGCGAAATTGCCCGCCTATGATCTTGTATTCCGGCACGAAGGCGTATTCGACGAGAGGCAGCGCATAGGGGATCACGCCAGGATCGTCGGTCGCACGCAGGCCTTGGAAGTAATAGCCCGATACCGAGAACAGGCTGCGGCCCTTTATGCCTTCGAGAAAGAGATCGGTGACGAGGCGGTCCTCGTTCGAGATGTCGTAGCGCTCGAGATAGGTGTCGTCGGACGTGAGCGCCACGTCGAAACCGGTCCGCCAGACATCCGTGATCGGAACCCGCCCCGAACCGAAGACATGGCTGAACCAGGCGCTCTGGCTGGGACCACCCTGATCCTTGTCGTAGGCGCCGCTCGCCTGGAGCCAGAATCCGCCCCTGTCCCAGCGTTCGCGATACTCCGCTTTCAGCACCTGGCCGCCTTCGGTCGTGAGCAGCGGCGCTATCGTCAAGTCGCGCGACGGCGAAAGCGACACGTAATAGGGGATTTCGATGAAGGAGCCGATGTCGGTCGAAGAGCCCAGATCGGGCGTCAGGAATCCGCTCTTGTGGCGCACCGTCGGGTCGGGCTGCGAAAGGAACGGGAGATAGAGGACCGGCACGCCCCAGAATTCCAGGACGGCGTCCTCGAAGGTGATTCGCTTCAGCTCGTTGTCGTGCACGACGCGATACGCCTTGATCTGCCACAGCGGCGTGCGCTCGCCTTTCTCGCGGCAGATTTTGCACGGCGTGAAGACGGCCCGATGGCCCTCGGTGAAGCGGCCCTCGCTGCGCCGCGCGGACGCGGCAGCGAGACGCCCGTTCTCGCCGATCAGCGCGGCGAAACCCGACAGCACGCCGTCGCGCATATCGTCGGTGATCTCGGCGTGGTTCGCGAAGGCGACGTCGCCATTGGCCTGCAGCAGGCTGACGTGACCGCTCGCAGAAACGACGCCGGTCTTCTGATTGTACGAGACGCGATCCGACATGAGGATGCGGTCGCCAGAGGTGATCTCGACGCCACCTTGCGCCGTGACCACGCCTTCTCGCGTGTCGTAGACGACCTCGTTGGCCTGAAGGAGGACGTTCTGCGTCCCGTCTTCGGCCGCTGCCGCGGCCATGACGCCGCCGCAGGCAACGCCGAGAAGCGCCGTAGACGCAAGCCAGCGGCGCAGACGAAACGCAGGCGTGCGGTTCATCCGTCCTCCTGGTGAAAGAGCAGCGTCATGGCCACGAGGATCGCAAGTGCCGCCGGCGCCGCGGCGGCGAGCGGGGCGGGCAGGATTCCCGAAATGCCGAGCGCCTGCGTCACGTCACCGAAAAAGTAGACGGCGAAGCCTGAAAGCGCCGCGGCGAGAACGAGCTGCGGCAACCCCCCCAATCGCGAAAGGCGCAGCGAAAAGCTGGCCGCCATCAGGACCATGGCTGCGAACAGCAGCGGGAGCGCCACGAGCGAATACCAATGCAGCCGGTGGCGCGCGGCGGAGAACCCCGCGGCCTCGGCATTGGCGATGAAGCGCGGCAGTTCCCAGAACGAGATCGTATTGGGCGAGGCGAAGCTCTCCTGAATTTGGGCGGGCGTCAGGTCGGTCGGCAGATCGTAACTCTCGTGCAATTGGGGCAGGCCGTCGGGCCCGCTTACCCAGGCCTTCGAAAGCGACCACTTGCCGGTTTCGAGCTTGGCTTTGACCGCATCGATGCGGCCGGCGAAACGATCGCGGCCCTCGTAGAGAAAGATGATCACGTCCTCCAGATGCACGCCTTGGTCGCTCACGCGCAGCGCGTGAACGACCGATTGCTCCTTGATGCCGCCTTGGCGAAGCCACAGCCCCGTTCTGGAAACCGCGAGCTGCGAGGCCTGGCCGCGAATGTATTTGGCTTCGAGGCTTGCGTAGCGCGATAGGAGCGACGCCGACACGGGGTTGAAGACCGCCATCGCGAACACGCCGAGCCCCAGTGCCACGACAAGCGGAGGCGCGAGAAACTCCCAGGCCGAGATGCCCGCCGCGCGCGTGGCGACGAGCTCGTGGCTGCGCGACAGCCTGGAAAAGGCGAGGATCGCACCGAACAACACGGCGAACGGAAGCAGCTCGCCGGCGAGATGGGGCAGTTTCAACGCGCTCATGCCGATCACGACTTCGCTCGGCATGTCCTTCTGCGAGGTCCGGTTGAAGGCGTCGGCGAGGTCGATCGAGAAGGCGAGCAGGCACAGCCCGCCGATGATCGCGCCCACCGCGCCAAGGAACTGGTAGGCAAGATAGCGGTAGAGGGTCCACGACCAGCTCACGGTGCCGGCTCCTGCGCGGGCACGGCCGTGCCGAAGGGGTGGAGGCGCACACCGGCGAGGCTCATTCCGCCGACGCCCGCGCCGGCGAGCGGCACGACATAGAGCAGGATCGCGAAATTCGGTTCGTGCGCGGCCAACGCCTGAAGGGCATAGCCCCCCAAGCGCAATCCGGCGACCGCCAATGACGCGCCGAACATCCGCATCGCGTAGGACGATCGCGCGTGACGGCCTTTGGCGGTGGCCGCGAGCGCGATCAGCGCGAAGGCGAGGCCGTAGAGCGGCGACGAAAGCCGATTATGCGCCTCGGCCAGATAGGCGCCGCGATTGCGTTCCTGGCGCGCATTCTGGAAGTCGGGATTGAACAACTCGGAGAGATAGCGCTCGCTGGTTTCGCGCGACGATTGCCGCTGCGGGCTGGCGAACTGGTCGAGGTCGAAAATATACTTGTCGAACTTCAGCACCGACAAGCGCTTGCCCGCGTCCTCGGCGACCTGAATGTTGCCGCTCAACATGATGAGGCGGGTGCCGTCCTGGGTCTGGGCGACAACGCCGGATTCGGCGAGATAGGTGACCGGGCGTTTTGCCTCGCGATTGTCGTGAACGAGGATGCCGCGAATCTCGCCCGTGGAACCAAGCTCGCGGATGAAGACGGTGAGACCGTTCCCGGGCGTCGTGAAGGTTCCCTCGCGCAGGATGGCCGCTCCGATGTCGGCGCGGATGTCGAACACCTTGTCCTTCATGGTGCGCTGGCCGAGCGGCATCAGATAAAGGCTGCACAGCCAAGTCAGGATCATCACGCCGCCGGCGGCAATCAGGACCGGGATCGCGAGCTGCGTCCGGCTGAAACCGGCCGAATACATCACGATCAACTCGCTGTCCGAGTTGAGCCGGTGCAGCGCGTAGAGCGCGCCCGCGAAGAACGCGATCGGTAGGATGATCTGCAACAGGCTCGGCAGGATCAGGACCGTCAGATACGCGAAGATCGCCGCCGACTGGCCGCCATTGATGACGAGGTCGAGCAGCCGGAGCGACTGCGTCAGCCACACGACGCACGTCATCAGCATCGCGAAGAGGGCGACCGGCCCTACGATCTGGCGCAAGACATATAGGGATAGGCTTCGCATCGTCCTCGTGGTCCGGTCCCGGTTGCCGGCGCCGCAGATTCACCCTTCGACAAGCTCGGGGTGAGGCCAAACCAATACGTCCTCATGCCGAGCTTGTCGAAGCATGGGGCCGTTCTGGTCCAAGCGGCATGGCCTTTCGCAGGCTGCGCGATTCATCTTAAACTATCGTCTTCGCGCTGCGGTCCGGCAACTCGGGCCGGCAACTCGGACCGGCAACTCGGGTCCGTGGCCGGGCTTCCCGCCGCCGCGCCGCCGGCTCCTCTAGCACGGGCATTGGCTTTCTTCGGAGGTTTGTCATGCAAGTCAGCTTCGTCACGCCTGGCCGCATCGGCTCTGGCGCATTGGTCGTCGGCGTGCTCGACGGCGGCGGCATGACCTCGTCGGCCGTCGAGGCCGACAGGGAGGCGGGCGGCGCGCTCAAGCGGGCCCTGGAAGTCAGCCGCTTCAGCGGCCGGATCGGGCAGCTGCTCGAAGTGCTGGCGCCGGCCGGCGTGGCCGCCTCGCGCATCGTCATGGCGGGCCTCGGAAAGGCTGAGAGCCTCGATACCGTCGCGGCCGAACGCATCGCGGGCACCGTCACCGGCCGTCTGGCGACCAGCGGCGAGACCAGGCTCGTCTTCTCGATCGACCGACCCAAGGGCGCCAAGGTCACCGAAGGCCAGCTCGCGGCTCATCTGGCGCTGGGTGCGGTTCTCCGAAGCTACAATTTCGATCGCTACCGCACCAAGTCGAAGGACGAGCATCAAGTCACGCTCAAATCCCTCACCGTGGCGACGCGGGATGCGGTGCGCGCGCGCAAGGGTTGGGCCACGCTTTCCGCGCTTGCCGACGGCATGTTCCTCGCGCGCGATCTCGTCAACGAGCCGGCGAACATCCTCTATCCCGAAGAATTCGCGAGACGGGCACTGACGCTGTCCAAACTGGGCGTCAAGGTCGAGGTGCTGGGCATCGCCGAGATGAAGAAGCTCGGCATGAACGCGCTTCTGGGCGTGGGCCAGGGCAGCGCGCATGAGAGCCGCCTCGTCGTCATGCAGTGGAACGGTGCGGGCCGGCGCAAGGGCAAGGCGAACGCCAAGGCTGGGCAGGCGCCGATCGCCTTCGTCGGCAAGGGCGTGTGCTTCGATTCTGGCGGGTTGTCGCTCAAGGGCGGCGTGCCGATGATGGGGATGAAGGGCGACATGGGCGGGGCCGCCGCCGTGATCGGCGCGATGCGCACATTGGCCGCGCGCAAGGCGCGGGTGAACGCGGTCGGCATTCTCGGCCTCGTCGAGAACATGCCGGACGGCAAGGCCCAGCGGCCGAACGACATCGTGGCATCGATGTCGGGGCAGACGATCGAAATCCTGAACACCGACGCCGAGGGCCGGCTCGTGCTGGCCGACGCGCTGTGGTACGCGCAGGACCGCTTCAAGCCGAAAGCCGTCGTCGATTTGGCGACGCTCACGGGCGCGATCATCATCGCGCTCGGCCACGAACATGCGGGGCTGTTCGCCAACGACGACGCGCTCGCCGAGAAGCTCACGGCGGCCGGCAAGGCCGAAGGCGAACCCGTCTGGCGCCTGCCGCTCGGCGAAGGCTACGACCGCATGATCAAATCGAAAATCGCCGACATGAAGAACATCAGCGGCTCGACGGCGGCGGGCTCGATCGTGGCGGCGCAGTTCCTGCAGCGCTTCGTCGACAAAACGCCCTGGGCGCATCTCGATATCGCGAGCGTCGCCTGGCAGGACGGCGAAACGAAGCCCACCTCGCCCTCCTGGGGCACGGGCTGGGGCGTGCGCATCCTCAACCGGCTGGCGATGGATCACTACGAGAGGTGAGGCGTCGGGGGCGATGACCGAGGCGCTGTTCTATCATCTGGAGCGCCGCTCGCTCGACGACGTGCTGCCGGGCCTGCTCGAACGCACGCTCGAACGCGGCTGGCGGGCGGTGGTGCGCGCGGGCACCGCCGAACGCGCGGCCGCGCTCGACACCCATCTCTGGACCTATTCGGAGCAGACTTTCCTTCCGCACGGCACGGCCGATATCGGTTTCCTCGAAAGCCAGCCGATCTTCATCACGACCGAGGAAGAAAATCCCAACGGCGCACAGGTGTTGTTCCTGGTCGGCGGTGCGTTGCCGTCGGATTGGGCGGCGCCCGCGCTCAAGAAGCTCGACCGCATTGTCCTGCTGTTCGACGGCCGCGATGCCGAAGCGGTCGCTTCCGCGCGCGAGGCCTGGAAGGCCGCCAAGAGCGCGGACTACGATGCGACCTATTGGAAGCAGACTCCCGCCGGGAAATGGGAGAAGCAGGCGTAGCTATAACACAAGCGCCGCTTCGTAGTCCTCGTTTGCCTTGAGCCAGCGGGCTTCGGCGGCGGCGAGCTTGCGCGACGCTTCGGCGCGCTTCTTGGACACCGCGTTGCCTTTCGCCGGGTCGTGCACGAACAGCAGCGGATCGGCGAGGGTCGCATCGTATTTCGCGATCTCCGCCGTCAAGCGTTCGATTTCGTGCTCGGCGGCATCGGCCTTGTCCTTCAGCGGCTTCAGGCGGCGGCGCTTCTCGGCCGCGTCGCGCCGCGCGTCTTCCTTGCTCTGCTTCGCCTGTTCCGGTGCGCTCTGCGCTTGCGTCTCGTCGCCCGACAACAGGAGCCGCCGGTAGTCCTCCAGATCGCCGTCAAACGGCGTGACGCGCCCGTTCGCCACCAGCAGCAACCGGTCGGCCGTCGATTCGATCAGGCGGCGGTCGTGACTGACCAGCACCACCGCGCCCTCGAAATCGTTCAGCGCATCCAGAAGTTCGCCGCGCGCGTCGATGTCGAGATGGTTGGTGGGCTCATCGAGGATCACGAGGTTCGGCGCTTCCAACGTCGCCAGCGCCAGCATCAGCCGCGCGCGCTCGCCGCCCGATAGATTGGCCACCTTGGTCAGCGCCTTGTCGCCCGAGAGCCCCATGGCGGCGAGCTTCGCGCGCAATTGCTGTTCCCTCAGGTGCGGGCGCAAGCGCGCCAGCGTCAGAACCGGCGTAATGGTGCCGTCGAGTTCCTCCATCTGGTGCTGCGCGAAATAGCCGACATGCAGCTTGCGCGCGCGCACCGTCTCGCCCGACATCAGCGAGAGCTTCTGCGCCAACAGTTTGGCGAAGGTCGATTTGCCGTTGCCGTTCTTGCCCAGAAGCGCGATGCGGTCGTCCGGATCGATGCGCAGCGTGATGTCGGACAGGATCGGCTTGCCCGGCTCGTAGCCGACAGCCGCGCGTTCGAAGGTGATCAGCGGCGGGCTCGCGAGCGGAGCCTTGGGGAGCACGATCGGCGCGATGTGCTCGTCCAGCGGCACATCCGCGAATTTCAGCTTGGCGATCATCTTCAGGCGTGTCTGCGCCTGGCGCGCCTTCGCCTTCTTGTAGCGGAAGCGGTTCACATAGTCCTGCATGTGCGCGCGCTTGGCTTCCTGCTTCCTGTTCCACGCGAGGTCGCCCGCGCGCTTCAGCGCGCGCACTTCGCTGAACGTGTCGTAATTGCCGGAATAGAGCGTCAGCCTGCCGTTCTCCATATGCAGGATGAAGTCGCAGGCCGTGTTCAGAAGGTCGCGGTCGTGACTGACCAGCAATACCGTTCCGCGATGGCGCTTCAGATAATCCTCGAGCCACAGCGCGCCTTCGAGATCGAGATAGTTGGTCGGCTCGTCGAGCAGCAAAAGGTCGGGTGCCGCGAAGAGAAGGGCGCCGAGCGCCACGCGCATGCGCCAGCCGCCGGAGAACTCGGCGCAGGGCCGCGCCTGCGCGGCCTCGTCGAAGCCGAGACCGGCCAGGATGCGCGCCGCGCGCGCGGGCGCGCCATAGGCGTCGATCTCTTCCAGCCGCGCGTGGATATGAGCGACTTCGTGCGGATCGTGCTCGGTCTCGGCTTTCGCCAGCAGCCGCGCGCGCTCCGTATCGGCGCCGAGCACCGTATCGATCAGGCTCGCCGGGCCCGCCGGCGCCTCCTGCGCCACCGCGCCCACGCGCCAGATCCTGGGCGTCTCGACCGCGCCCTGGTCGGGCTCGATCTCGCCCAGGATGAGGCGCAGCAGCGTCGTCTTGCCCGTGCCGTTGCGCCCGACGAGGCCCGTCTTGCGGCCCGCGGGCACGCTCGCGCTCGCGCCCTCCAGGATGGAGCGCCCGGCAATGCGGTAGGTGACGTTGTCGACGACGAGCATGGAACCTCTCGGGCCGAGGCTTCTATCACGGCTTGGCGCAGACGAAAGCCGCCGCTATAAGGCGCGCGCTCCGTCCAAGGGATTTGTGGCATGGCCGTCGAACGCACGCTTTCCATCATCAAGCCCGACGCAATCCGCCGGAATCTCACCGGCGAGATCGTGGCGCGGTTCGAAAAGGCCGGGCTGCGCGTCGTGGCGCAGAAGCGCATGCGGCTTTCCCGCCAGGTGGCCGAGGCGTTCTACGCCGTGCATCGCGAGCGGCCCTTCTTCGCGGGCCTCGTCGAATTCATGATTTCGGGGCCCGTGGTCGTGCAGGTGCTGGAAGGCGAGGGCGCCATCGCGAAAAACCGCGAAGTGATGGGTGCCACCAATCCCGCCAACGCCGCGCCCGGCACGATCCGCAAGGATTTCGCCGAATCGATCGAGGCGAACTCGGTCCACGGCTCCGACGCGCCCGAGACCGCGGCCAATGAGATCAAATTCTTCTTCAGCGATCTCGAGATCGTGGGCTGAACGACGGCTTGATGAAGGCCGGCCGCGTGCGTCCCAGCGTGCCGGGAACCACGGGTGGTCGGGTGCTTGGTTTGACGAACGCCGCGCGACCGTTCTCGAGCGCGACGCCGCCTTCCGCCACCAGCTTGAGCGCGAGCGGATAGGTTCTGTGCTCGATCGCGAGCACGCGTTCGGCGAGCGTCGCGGGCGTGTCGTCGGGAAATACCGGCACGGCCGCCTGGGCGATGATCGGCCCCGAATCGAGCTCGGGCACGACGTAATGCACCGTGCAGCCCGAAACGCGCACGCCGGCCGCGATCGTCTGCTCGTGCACGTTGAGGCCCTTGAACGATGGAAGTAGCGAGGGGTGGATGTTGACGATCTTCCCCTCCCAGCGGCGTACGAAGCCGTCCGACAGAATGCGCATGAAGCCGGCGAGGCAGACGAACTCCGCGCCGGCCTCGCTCAACGCGGCCTCGATAGCTTCGTCGAACGCCTCGCGCGTCGCGAAGCCGCCGTGCGCAATGACCTTGGCCGGAATGCCGGCCCGCTCGGCGCGTTCCAGCCCCGCCGCGCCGGCGACATTGGAAATCACCAGGACGATCTTGGCGGGGAAGAGCGTGCTCGCACAGGCGTCGATCAGCGCCTGAAGGTTCGATCCGCGTCCGGAAATCAGAACGGCGGTTTTGAGCGTTTTTGTGCTCATACGCCCTCCAGCGCGCCGTTGTAGCGCACCTTGGGGTCCGTTTCACGCGCAGGCGCGAGGGCACCGATGCGAAATGCGCTCTCGCCGGCCTGCTCGAAGGCGGCGATGACCGCGCTTTCGTGCCCGGCGGCGCATATGGCGACGAGGCCCACGCCGCAATTGAACGTGCGCAGCATCTCGGGCGCGTCCAATCCCGCCTCGCGGGCAAGCCACGCGAAGACGCCTGGAAGCTTCCAGGCCGAAAGATCGATCTCGGCATCGAGGCCGTCCGGCAATACGCGCGGGAGATTCTCGGTCAAGCCGCCGCCCGTGATGTGTGCGAGGCCCTTGACGTGGCCCGTGCGGATGGCCGCGAGCGCGCTCTTCACATAAAGCCGCGTGGGAGCAAGCAGCGCTTCTCCGAGCGAACGGTCTTTCGCGAACGGGGCCGGGCGCGCATAGGAGAGTCCGCTCGCGCCGGCGACGCGGCGCACCAGCGAAAACCCGTTCGAATGCGCGCCCGACGAGGCAACGCCGACGACAACGTCGCCTTCCTTCATCGTTTCGGTCTTGGGCAGAACCGCGCCGCGTTCGACCGCGCCGACCGCGAAGCCCGCGAGATCGAAATCGCCCTTGGCATAGAGTCCCGGCATCTCGGCGGTTTCGCCGCCGATCAGCGCGCAGCCCGATTCCCTGCACGCGCGCGCGACGCCCTCGACGACGGTCGCGGCCGCGTCCACGTCGAGCGCGCCCGTCGCGTAGTAATCGAGGAAGAAAAGCGGCTCGGCCCCCTGCACGACGATGTCGTTCACGCACATCGCCACAAGATCCTGGCCGATCGTGCGGAAATCGCGCGTCTCGATGGCGATTTTGAGCTTCGTGCCGACCCCGTCGGTCGAGGCGACCAGAAGCGGATCGCGGAACCCGGCGGCCTTGAGATCGAACAGCCCGCCGAAGCCGCCCAGTGTGGCATCCGCGCCCGGCCGCGCGGTCGTCTTGGCCATCGGCGCGATGCGGTCCACCAAGGCGTCGCCCGCGTCGATGTCGACGCCCGCATCCTTGTATGTCAATCGGTTGCGACCCGTGGTCATGAGGGGGGTCCGTGCGCCCGCGGCGCCAGGGTGTACGGGGAGGGGCGGATCGGCGCAAGGAGGCCGCCCTCCGATCGGCTTTCGCGGGACCGCCCGGCTCCCTATAGTTCCCGGGGCATCGAGGAAACCATGAAACGTCTGTTTGCGTTGTTCGCGGCCTGCGCGGTCTTGGCGGCCGTCGGCCTGTCGGCTCCGGCCGGCGCGGCCGAGGATCTGTTCACCATCCGGGGCGTGCGCGTGGATGCCACGGGGGCTTCGGCGACCGAGGCGCGCGATGTCGCTATCGCGGGTGGACAAGCCAGGGCCTGGGCGCGGCTGTTCCGGCGCCTCGTCCGCGCGCGGGATTGGGGGCGTCAGCCCCAGCTCGACGGGGCCGCGCTCGCGCGCACCATCCGCGCGTTCGAAGTGGCCAACGAGAAGCGCAGTTCGACGCGCTATCTTGCCGACATCACCTATTCCTTCAACGCGAACGAAGTGCGCCGCCTGCTGCAGAAGTCGGGCATCGCCTACAGCGAAACGCGCGCGAAGCCGCTGCTCGTGGTTGCGCTTGCGGCGGACGAAGCGGGCCAGCCCGCGACCTACGATCCGACCGGGGGGTGGGCCGCCGTCTGGCAGAATCCGGATTTTGGCGATCAGCTCGTGCCGTTCGTGGCGCCGCTAGGCGACGTGCGCGACATGGCGGTGCTCTCGCGCGGCGATGTCGCCGAACTCGATTGGGACACGCTGTCGCAACTCGCCGCGCGCTATCAGGCGGGCGAGGTCTTGATCGTCGAGGCGGTGCCGCGGGGCGGCGCGCTCCACCTCAATCTGACGCGCGTGACGCCCTACGGCCGGAGCGAAGAAACCCTCGACGTGCCGATGACGCAGGGCGCGCCCGTTGCGGCTTCTTATGCGTCGGCGGCCGAGGCGGCGGCGCGCGGCGCCATCGATTCCTGGAAGGAGCGCTCGGCCACCGACTATGGGCACAAGGATCGCTTGACCGCGTCCGTCCGGTTCGCTTCCGCCTATGAATGGAACGCGATCCGGCGGGGTCTTGAGGCGACGCCGACCGTGCTGAGGATTGAAATCGTCGGCATCACGATCGCGGGTGCACAGATCGACATCGACTATTACGGGCAGTTCGAGCAGCTTCGCGATGCGCTGTCGCAACACGATCTCGCGCTGACCGAAGAGGGCGGATTCCATGTGATCGCGCGCCGCCATGCGTTCGGCGCGGCGCGGGCCAATCCGTGACCTCGGTGATCCGGCATCTCCCGAACATGCTGACGGGGCTGCGTCTTGTGGCGGCGCCCGCGACCGCGGGGTTGCTCCTCGCGGGCCATTTCGCGGCCGCGCTCGGCGTCTTCGCCGCGGCCGGCCTGAGCGACGTGGCCGACGGCTATCTCGCCAAGCGCTACGGGTTCGGCACGCAACTCGGGCGCTATCTCGATCCCGCCGCCGACAAGGCGCTGATGCTCGCGGCCTTCCTCGCCCTGACCGCGCTTGGCGCCATTCCCGTCTGGCTCACCGGCTTCGTGATCGCGCGCGACGTCGCCATCGTTCTCGCCGTCGGCGTCGCCAAAGCATGGGCCGTTTCGCTCGAGGTCGCGCCGCTTCCGATCGGCAAGGCGTGCACAGTGCTTCAGGTCGTCTATGCGGGCGCCCACCTGGCGGTGCTCGCCTTCGGCGCCGAACCGGCGTTTTTCGAGCCCTGGGCGGCGGCCGTCATCGCCGGGTTCACGGCCGCGTCCTGGTTCGCCTATGGCCGGATTTGGTTTCGCGCGATGTGGAACGCGCTGCGATGAGCGCGCAGCTTGCGCTGCCGCTCGAAACGCGCCCCGCACTGGGCCGGGGGGACTTCATCGTAGCCGCGCCCAATGAAGCCGCCGTGCGCTTCATCGACCGTTGGCCCGATTGGCCCGCGCCTGCGGCCGCGCTCCACGGGCCCGAAGGTTCCGGAAAGACGCATCTCGTCGAAGTGTGGTGCAAGATGTCGGGCGCGCGCACGATTCCCGCAGCAGAGCTCGATGCGGAGGCGGTCGGGAATCTCGCCGCGGGCATGCCAATCGCGATCGAAGACGTCGACCGCGCGCGCGCATCGCCGGAACGCGATCATGCGTTGATGGGGCTTTTCGAGCGGGCTGCCGCCGGCAGGTCGGCGCTTCTGTTGACGGCGCGCGAGCCGCCGCAGAATTGGCCGAGCCTGTTTCCCGATCTCGCGTCGCGCTTCCAGGCGCTTGTGGCGTTTCCGTTGTGGTCGCCGGACGAGGCGTTGCTGGCGGCGTTGGCACGCAAGCTCTTCGCCGACCGTCAGTTGACGGTATCGAACGGGGCGATCGCGCGGATGCTGCGCACGCTTGAACGCGCGCCGGCCGCGATCCGCGATTTTGTCGCCGCCGCGGATCGCAAGGCGCTCGCCGAGCGGCGGAAAGTGGGCGAACGGCTGATCGTCGAGCTTCTCGACGACCGCGATAAGACGATGTCATGACAGAGTCGTCGAATTCCTCTAGCTTCGGGCGCGCCAGGCACGAGATGCCCCGGATGTCCAAGAACCGCGCCACAGTCCAATCCGCCACGGGCGTCCGCCCGGTCGAGCCGGCGGCGTTGCCGGCGCGCGCAGAGCCGACCGTTCCCGCGATCGATCAGGCCTCGCCCGAACGCTTCATCAACCGCGAGCTTTCCTGGCTTGCTTTCAACCGCCGCGTTCTGGAGGAGGCGCAGAATGTGCGCCATCCGGTTTTGGAACGGTTGCGCTTCCTGTCGATCTCCGCCTCGAACCTCGACGAGTTCTTCATGGTCCGTGTCGCGGGCCTGAAAGGTATGGTCAATGCGGGTGTCGCCACGCTGTCCGACGACGGTTTGACGCCGGCCCAACAACTCGCGCGCGTCGATGCCATGGCGAGCACGCTGATCGCCGACCAGCAAAAGATCTGGGCAGAGCTGCGCGGAGAGCTCGAGAAATCGGGGATCGCCGTCATCGAACCCGCGCGCCTGACGGACGAAGATCATACGTTCCTCGACAAGGAGTTTCGCGAGCAGATCTTCCCGATCCTCACTCCGCTTGCGATCGATCCGGCGCACCCCTTCCCGTTCATTCCCAATCTCGGCTTCGCGATGGTGCTTCGGCTCACGCGCAAGAGCGATGCCAAGGCAATGACGGCCTTGCTGCCCGTGCCGTCGCAGATTCAGCGTTTCGTCCGCCTGCCGGACCGCGACGGTGCTGCGCGTTTCATCACGCTGGAAAACGTGATCGGCCTCTATCTCGACCGGCTATTCCCCGGACACGCAGTCGCCGAGCCACCCGGCGCGTTCCGCATCATCCGCGACAGCGACATCGAAATCGAGGAAGAAGCCGAGGATCTGGTCCGCCTGTTCGAATCGCTGCTGAAACGCCGCAAGCGCGGCTCTGTCATCCGCCTCAAATGCACCGCGATCATGCCGCCCGATCTCAGGCGCTTCATCGCCGATCATCTCGACATGGGCGGGCGCGAGCCCTACGTCGTCGACGGGCTCCCGGGTCTCGATGAAACCAAGCAGCTCATCCTCGACGATCGCCGCGATCTTCTGTTCAAGCCCTATATCGCGCGCTTTCCCGAACGCATCCGCGACCATGGCGGCGACTGCTTCGCCGCGATCCGCGCCAAGGACATCATCGTCCATCATCCCTTCGAGAGTTTCGACGTCGTCGTGCAATTCCTGCGTCAGGCCGCCCAGGACCCCGACGTCGTCGCGATCAAGCAGACGCTCTATCGCACGTCGAAGGACAGTCCCATCGTCAAGGCGCTGATCGAGGCCGCGGAAGCGGGCAAATCCGTCACCGCGCTGGTCGAACTCAAGGCCCGCTTCGACGAGGCGGCCAACATCCGCTGGGCGCGCGATCTGGAACGCGCGGGCGCGCAAGTGGTCTACGGCTTCATCGAGCTCAAGACCCACGCCAAGGTGAGCCTGGTCGCACGGCGCGAAGGCGGCCTGCTCCGAACCTATGTCCATTTTGGCACCGGCAATTACCATTCGCAGACCGCGAAGGTGTACACCGATCTGTCGCTGTTCAGCGCCGATTCGGCCTTGGGGCGCGATGCGGCGCTCGTCTTCAACTACATCACGGGCTATGCCGAACCTTCGGAACTCGAAAAGATCGCCATCTCGCCGGTGAATCTGCGCCAGCGTCTGGTCGAGAACATCGAGGCCGAGATCGAACATGCGCGCGCCGGCAAGTCGGCCGCCATCTGGGCCAAGCTCAATTCCCTGGTGGACGCGCGCGTGATCGACGCGCTCTATCGCGCGAGCCGCGCCGGCGTGCAGATCGATCTCGTCGTGCGCGGCATTTGCTGTCTTAGGCCCGGCGTGCCCGGCCTGTCGGACAATATCCGCGTCAAGAGCATCGTCGGCCGCTTTCTCGAGCATGCCCGCATCGTGTGTTTCGGCGCGGGCCACGGGCTTCCCTCGCCGCAGGCCAAGGTCTACATCTCTTCCGCCGATTGGATGCCGCGCAATCTCGACCGCCGCGTCGAGACCATGGTGCCGATCGACAATCCGACGGTGCATCAGCAGGTGCTCGATCAGATCATGGTCGCCAATCTCAAGGACCAGGCGCAGAGCTGGCGACTTTCGGCCGACGGCTCCTACGCGCGCGATCCCGCCGCCGGCGCGCCGCATGCGTTCTCGGCGCACACCTATTTCATGATCAACCCTTCGCTTTCGGGCCGCGGCCGCGCGCTCAAATACAACCCGCCGCCGACGGTCGGCGCCGCGCCGGGCCGCACGTGATCGCGGGCGAGCCGTCTTGAGCCTTGCAGAAACCCCGCGCGAAGGAGACCGCCGCCGCGCCGCCATGGCACATGGGCCCACCGCCATCGTCGATATCGGTTCGAATTCCGTGCGTCTCGTCGTCTACGAGGGGCTCACGCGCAGCCCGTTCGCCGTTCACAACGAAAAGGCGATCTGCGCCATTGGGCGCAACATGGTCTCGACGGGCAAGCTGGACGAAGACGGCATCGCGCTCGCGCTCGAATCGCTCGCGCGTTACCGCGACATCTGCAACATGCAGGGCATCGCCGATCGCGAAGCGGTAGCCACGGCCGCGGCGCGCGACGCCTCCAACGGCCGCGACTTCGTGCGCCGGGCCGAAAAGACATGGGGCGGCCCGATCCGCGTGCTTTCGGGCGAGGACGAGGCGCGCATCGCCGCCGAAGGCGTGCTTGCCGGCATTCCCGGCGCCGACGGGCTCGTCGCCGATCTCGGCGGCGGCAGCCTCGACATCGTGACGGTTTCGGGCGGCGTGACCGGCGCGGCGGCGACGCTCCCGTTCGGACCGCTCCGGCTGATGGATCTTGCCGAGGGCAGCCCCAAGAAGGCGCGCGCCGCCGTCGAGAAGGGGCTCGAACGACTCGATCTCATTGGCGCGCTCAAGGGTCGTTCGCTCTATGCCGTCGGCGGCATCTGGCGGGCGCTCGCGCGCATCGACATGCAGCGCACGAACTATCCCCTGCAGGTCCTGCATCAATACACGATCCCCGCGCCGCGCGCGATCGCGCTCGCCGAGATCATTGCTTATCAGTCGAAGAAATCGATCGAGAAGATGAAGATCGTGCCGCGCCGCCGCGCGGAAGCCTTGCCGTGGGGCGCGATCGTGCTCGACCGTCTACTCGCGGTCACGACGCTGAAGCAGGTCGTGATCTCGGCCTATGGGCTGCGCGAAGGATTGCTGCACCGCAGGCTCAGCCCGGAAGAGCGCGACAAGGATCCGCTGATCGAATTCGCAGCCGATACGTCGGCGCGCGAAAACCGTTCGCCCGGTTTGGCGCGCGAGATGTTCGAATGGATGGCGCCTCTCTTTCGCGGCGAGAGTCCCGAAACGCGGCGCATCCGCCTGGCGGCCTGCCTGCTCGGCGATATCGGTTGGCGCCGGCATCCCGACGACCGCGCCATGGGCGCCTTCACCCAAGTGCTGCGGGCGCCCTATCTCGGCGCTGACCACCGCGAACGCGCCGTCATCGCGACCGCGGTCTATTACCGCTACACCGGCGACGACGACTTCCCCGAGGATACGGGCGTCGGCGGACTGCTGGGCCCAGAGGGCAGCGTGCTCGCCCAGCGCATCGGCCTAGCCGCCCGCCTCGCCTTCGTGCTCACCGGATCGGCCGAGGGGCAGCTCGCGCAATTTCCGTTGCACGTCACCGCTCAGGCTCTGACCCTGGAGGCGCCGGGCAAATGCCGCGCGCTCATCGGCGAATCAGTGCGCAAGCGGCTCGACGAGCTGGCCGCGGCGTTCGGCCGCAAATACGACATCGCCCTGGTCTGACGCCCCGGGGAGCGGCCCCGGCCTTGCGCCCGGGCCTCGGGTCCGGCTAGCTCGGCACGCGATACGCATTCGCAGGAAGCGCTCTTGGCCGCAATAGCCGAACCCGTGGACGGGCTGTCGCTGCGCGATGTGCGCCGCCGCTTCGGCGCGCGCGCCGCGGTGGACGGCGTCAGCCTGGATGTGCGCCTGGGCGAGGTGCTCTGCCTCGTCGGCCCGTCGGGCTGCGGCAAGAGCACGACGCTTCGCATCGCCGCGGGCCTGGAACGCCCCGATGCCGGCCTCGTCTTCGTGGGCGGGCTGCTCGTCGAAGGCGAGGGGCGTCACGTTCCGCCCGAAAAGCGCGGCGTCGGGCTGATGTTCCAGGATTATGCGTTGTTTCCCCATCTCTCGGTGACGGGCAACGTCGCCTTCGGGCTAGGCCATCTGCCGCGGGCCGCGCGCGAGGCGCGCGCGCTGGACGAGCTCGCGCGCGTCGGGCTCGCCAAATTCGCCAATGCCTACCCCCACACGCTTTCGGGCGGCGAGCAGCAGCGCGTGGCGCTCGCGCGCATGCTCGCCCGCGAACCCAAGGTCGTGCTGATGGACGAGCCGTTCTCCGGTCTCGACTCGGAAATGCGCTCCGAATTGCGCGCCGCCACGCTGGCCCGCCTGCGCGAGGCCCACGCCGCCGTCCTGATCGTCACCCACGATCCGGCCGAGGCTGCGTGCCTCGCCGATCGCGTGGCCGTGATGCGCGAGGGCCGAATCGTGCGCTCGGGCACGCCCGGGATGGTTTATTCCGATGCCGCGTCCGGCAGCCGGGACGACGCGGGCCGATCCACCGATTGAGACATAGGCTCCGGCGCCCGTTATGATCGGCGGCGACACGCGCAGGCCGTACCAAGGGAGCGATCGATATGGGTACTTTCAGCATCTGGCACATCCTGATCGTCGCGGTGCTGGTCGTTCTGTTGTTCGGCCGCGGCAAGATTT
>Ga0326597_10005077_pt1 | contig 18371 bp, 9 predicted proteins | sample RVTome_12_FD_203789 | JGI IMG/M metagenome (GOLD analysis project Ga0326597, IMG submission 203789) | Soil microbial communities from uranium-contaminated site in the Upper Colorado River Basin, Wyoming, United States - RVT100D185 | ecosystem: Environmental > Terrestrial > Soil > Contaminated >... | reverse complement strand
TCACGCCAGCCGAGCAGGCTCTGCTCGAGGACCAGATCGCCTGGTGCGAGCGCTGTGCGCAGGCAGCCCTCCACGGCTTTCCCGACGACCTCTCCTCGCTCCGGCCGACACTTCGGGAGCAGGCGACGCTCTACCAGCAGCACCAAACGCGCATGCTCTTCGGGCTCCGCGATCGTGCGCTCTTGATGACCATGCAGATTGCGTCGTCCGAACCCGTCGCTCCAACGGTTGTCGCCGCTCTTGGCTCCCTCATCACGGAGCCGGCGGGCGGCGCCGCAGGCGGCTCGGAGGACACGAGGTCACGCTACTTGGCCGGCGGCTTCGATGCCGTCGACCTCCGCAAGGAGGACGCGTCAGCCCTGGCGGCGTTCGAGGAGATCGACATGATCTGGGCGCGGAACCCGGTGGCTCAGCCGGACGGCGCGCGCCTGCTTCATCTTTTCGATCCCGTCGACGCCGTCGCAGCGTTTCGCCTGCCTCCAGCGACGCTCGAGCCCATTCCGGGGCTCACGATGAGGTACTGGCGGACGCAGCCACCTCCGCGAACCCTCCCTGCCGACGGGCTCCTGCTTGGCGCCAGTGGTTACGAGGCATCGGCGCAGGCGGTCAGGATCGGCAAGCAAGATCTGGCTCGGCACATCTACACGGTCGGCCAGACGGGCACGGGGAAGACGACGCTCCTCACCAGCATGATCCTTGATGACATGCGCAGAGGGGAGGGTCTCTGCGTGATCGACCCGCACGGCGATCTGTTCACGGATCTCCTCGGGAGAATTCCGGAGGAGCGCATCGATGACGTGATCCTCTTCGACCCGACGGACACGGCTCACCCCGTCGGGCTGAACTTACTCGAGCATGAGACCGAGACACAGCGCCACTTCCTCGTCCAGGAATTCGTCGGCATCATGAGCGTCCTGATCCAGGACGGCTATGGGGCGACCGCTCTCGGCGAGATGGCAGGTCCGATCTTCTTCCAGCACATGCGGATGAACCTGCTCCTGGCGATGTCGGACCCCGACAGGCCAGGCACGCTGCTGCATTTCTACATGATCCATCAGGAGCCTGATTACTGGCGGCGCTGGCTGCCGCTCCGAGTGAACGACCCTCTGCTGGAACGCTGGACCAAGCATGTGCTTGCGAAGACGGACTACCGCAGGCCAGGGAGCGAAGGCACCTCGCTGGGCGCCTGGGTCGCGAGCAAGTTCGAAGGGTTCATCTTCGACCCCCTCCTTCGCAACATCTTCGGCCAGGCGCGGTCGACGATCGACGTCAGGACCGCCATGGACGACGGGAAGATCCTCCTCGTGAACCTGGCCAAGGGCGAGTTGACCGAGGAGAACTCACGCTTTCTCGGCATGGTCCTCCTCGCCAAGCTGATGGCGGCTGCGCTCGGACGCGTGCAGATGCCCGAGCGAGATCGCAGAGGATTCCGCGTCTACGTCGATGAGTTCCAGAGCATCGCCACGCAGAGCTTCGTTACCCTCCTCTCCGAAGCGCGGAAGTTCGGCGTGAGTCTTGTGCTGGCCAACCAGTTCGTGACGCAGCTCCGGAACTCCCGCATCGGGGAGGCCATCTTCGGCAACGTCGGCACTCTCGTCTGCTTCCGCCTCGGCCATGCCGACGCCGAACTGCTGCACCCGCGGTTTGCGCCGTTCTTCGGGCGCGCCGATCTCACCAACCTGCCGAACTGGGAGGCGTGCGTGGCTCCCCTCATCGAGGGGCAAGCGGGCCAGCCGTTCAGCCTGAGGACGATCCCTGACCGGGCGGCTCCCGATCCCGGCGTGGCCGCTCGCGTGCGCGCTCGTTCGCGAGAACGCTATGGCCGACCCCTGGCAGATGTCGAGGCCGAAATCTCGCGGAGCCTCGACGATACCTCGGGTGTGGGTGCGGCGGACGCCTCGTGATTTCAGCAGCTGGTGCGGGGCAGACAGGGTTGCGGTCAACGCAGTCAGTCAATATACTCGGGGCGGTTCGCTGTGCCGGGGTTCCAGAGGGCATCAAGGTGACACCGCTCCTCGCCTGGAGGCGCCCATGACGAATGCCCCATCCGCCCACCGGGCGTCGTACGACCGACTCTGCTCGGATACGCTCCCCCGGCTGTTACAGGAGCTCTTCCCGCCGCGCTCCACGATGGAGTTCGTGGGATTGGACCTCGAGGAAAGCTCTCGAAGCGAAGAAGAGTGCCAGCTCCGGGGGGAGACGTATTCGTACGACGTCGTGGGGAGGTTCCGCGCAGGCGGAGGCCAGCATGTCGGGCGCGTGGCGGCGCTGCCTAGACTCACCGAGCGTGAGACGCTGATCGTTCGCGGCGTCGAGCGGACCCCGCTGATGCAGCTTCGACTCAGGCCCGGGCTCTACTTCACCGTCGTGGAAGAGCCGCGCAGGACGCGCCATGTGGCGATGGCCGTGCCGAGCCGGGGATTGTGGGTCCGGATCGTCCTCGACCGGGTCGACGGTGGGTGGGTGGCGAGGGCCTCATTTGGAGAACCCGCCTCGCGGTCGCTCCTGCGGCAGCTCCGCCGGCTCAGGCTTCTTCCCGAGGCGCAAGAGCGCTTCGCTGCCGACGACATCCTGGGACCAATGCTCAGGAGGCGCGCCGGGGACGAGACGCCGCCCCCGGAAGAGACCCCTCTGCTCGTCGCGTTCGGCCGTGTCGACCTCGGTCACGACGGCCGGCGCCGCTTCAACGAGCGTGTCGCCGGTCTCGCTGCTCAGCACGGTCTTAGCCCAGGCGAGGGTGGCCAGCTGGAACAGACGGACATCTGGCTCATGCTGCACGGGCTCGTCGCCTCCGCCAGAGGAGACGAGCACCCCGATAGCTTGAGCGACCTCAGCCACCGACGTGTCCTCGCACTGGGTGAGCACCTGGACGAGTGCCTCGAGCGTGCGCGCCCCCAGCTGCATGAGGCGGCGCAAGGGCGGCGCCGCCCTCTCGAAGTCACGCTGGCGAGGGTGAGAGGCATCATCGACGAGGCCTTCGAACGGTACCTGAGAGGTTCCTTCTGTCAACTCGTGGATCAAACGAACCCGGCGGCGGAGCTCGCCCAGAGGCGCAGGGTCAGTTACCTCGGGCGCAGGGCGGCGAGCGCGCCGGGAGGGCGCGCGGAATGGGGTCGCCGGCCGCTTAGAGGAGTCGACCCAAGCCACTATGGTCGACTCTGTCTCATCGAAACCCCGGAGACTGACCACATCGGCCTTGACCTGTACCTGGCTCGCTATGCGCGGGTGTCGGATTCGGGATCCATCGAGACCCCCGTTCGAGCCCGAGCGGGAGAGGAAGTGTGGGTTTCCGCGGAGAGCGAGCGCGAGTCACGAATCGCGCCTGCCGAGGCACCAGACGCCGGCGTCGTGCGTGTCCGTCACAACGGCGACGTCAACTGCGTCCGCGCCGACGAGGTCACCCACCGGGATGTCTTCAAGGACCAGAGCCTGAGTTACTCCGCATCACTGGTCCCATTCCTGGAACATAACGACCTCAACCGGGGCATGATGGGCGCGAAGAACCTGAAGCAGGCGCTTCCCCTCCGGGGTGCCGAGATCCCGTTGGTAGCGTCGGGCTCGGAGGAGATCGTCGCGACGCAGAGCGGACGGCGTCCCGTCGTGACGGGCGCGTCCGGCGAAGTCACCCAGGTATCGACCTCGGTCGTCACGGTCCGCAAGACGGACGGGACCGAGGACCGCTATCCTCTGCAGCCGCTCACTCCCACGCCACAGCGAACGTTCACGGGGCACGTGGTTCGGGTGAAAGCCGGCGACCGCATCGAGGCCGGCTCCGTGTTGGCCGATGCCGCGGGGACGAGGGAGGGCTTCGTCGCGCTCGGGGTGAACTGTCTCGTCGCCTACATGCCCTGGCACGGCTACAACTTCGAGGACGCGATCGTCGTGAGCGACCGCCTCGTCGCGGAGGACGTCTTCACCTCCTACCACATGCAGGAACTGAGCTTCGAGGTGCGGGGCAACGAAATGCCGGGGCTCAACCGCAGAGGCCGCGACCGCACGCCACCTGCCGGGCTCGAGCACCTCGATGAAGAGGGGGTCGTCAAGGTCGGTACCAGGGTCGCTCCAGGTGTGGTCGTCCTCCGGAAGTGGAAGGTCGTGCGCAGCTCGCAGATCGACGAACCCAGGCATGAAGTCACCCCGGAACGCTGTCGGGGCACCGTGGTTCGCGTGACGCGCGTCCCGCTTGCCGCATCCTTTGTCATCGCCAAGCCCGGGCTGGAGATCGACGACCCCAGCCAGATGCGGGAGATCGTTCGGATCTGGGTCGCACGCGACTCCCGACTGTCCATTGGAGACAAGCTCACGGGCCGGCACGGCAACAAGGGAGTGGTCGGCCGCATTGTCGAAAGGGACAAGCTCCCCCACCTGGAAGACGGCACGCCGGTGGATGTGGTGCTGAACCCGCACGGGGTGATCTCGCGCATGAATCTCGGACAGCTCTTCGAGACTCACCTCGGCTGGGTCGCGCGCAGGCTCGGATGCCGCTTCGAGGCGCCCCCCTTTGGGCAGATCGCGCTCGCGCGGTGCGACGACCGGGCGATTGCCGACGAGGTTCAGCGGATCCTTGCGAAGGGTGGTGACCACCTGACGATCATCGATCGCCTCCTCGAGCTCGCCAACGCCCGGGGCGGCGTGCAGCTCGTGAACGGCAAGGCGCGGTTGCTCGATGGCCGAAAGGGGACACCGTTCACAGCCCCGGTCACGGTTGGCGTCCAGTACCTCCTCAAGCTCAACCATCTGGCGCAGTCCAAGCTCGCAGCGCGAGATGAGGGCGGCTATCTGTCCGTCACGAGGCAACCGAGTCGCGGGGACGGCGGACAACGAATGGGCGAGATGGAGGTCTGGGCGCTCGAAGCGCACAACGTGTCCGCGCTCCTCCGCGAGACCCTCACGCTCCGGTCGGATGACGTAAGGGGACGCCCCCATCTCTGGACGGACACGAGTGCGGTCCTCAAGCTTCGCACGGGCATCCTACCCAGCACTCTCGCTGACGCTGACACCGACGAGGGGAGCGTTCTTGCGACGATGACGCTAGCGCCCGACTGGAGAGCGACGGCGCCCGATGGATCGCACGGAGAATCGCGGACGTGGCACGGGATTGGTTTCAAGGACGGTACGCCTACCTACTTCCGTATCTATGGCGTGGATGGAATCACACCCCTCATGCAAGGCACGGTCGGGGTGACGGGAAGCGGCGCTGACATGGAAGTGAATGACGTACGCACGCCCACAAGCCGGACACAGCTGAGGCGGAGGCGTCGCAACCCCGGGGCGCGGCCGAATAGCGAGATCATCGTCAAGGGAAGGGCCGTGACAGTAACGGCGTTCCCGGCGCTCCAGCGGCAGAGTCTGGATGTCGTCGGCGTGCACGTGCCGGAGTCGCTTCGCGCCACGGCGGTGCTGCTCCGTGGGCTGGCTCTGAACATGGAGCTGCTCGGGCCCGACGGCCAACCAATGGACCTCGAGTACGCAAGCTCAACGAAAGCGGACGACCTCCGGGCCGTTCGCGTCAGCCTCGCCTCCGCTGACGACATCAAAGGGTGGGGGCGGGAGTTGGAGGATCCAAGAACCTGGGACGTGGAGGAGTTCTGGGTCTATCGGTGCACAAGGAATCAGTGTGACTTCGTCGGCGAGGTGAAGGCGTCGAAGGCCGGGCTGCGTCAGCCCAGGCTGATAGGGAGGCAGGAGCCGGAGGCCCGCGGGACCGAGAAGCAGACCGTCGAAGGCTGGATTAAGAGCGTGGACGCGTCTCGCGAGGAGGTAACGCTCAAGGACGGGACCAAGCTCATGATCCCCAGGAAGGTGAAGGCTAACTGGAAGGCTCTCAGCGAAGGCGCGACGATCAGGGCATCGTACGTCGTGAAGGGCAGCCAAAAATTGGTGACCAGAATCAGGGTTACCAGACCATCGACGGCGCCGTGCCCTCAATGCGGTCACACGGCGGTGCCATACCTCAGAGACCGGCGCGAGAAATTCTCCGAAGCAGGGCCCTTCGGCGAGCAGCTCTTCGGTGACACCGAGACCGAGCGGCGGCTGAAGATGGCGTATTTGAAGCTTGCCGTCCCCGTCATTCACCCGCTCTTCGCCAGTCATCTCGCGAAGATCTGTGGAGACGACCTCGAAGACTTGGTGGCTGGCCGGAAAGTCTTCCTGCCCGACACTGGAACGGTCGTACAAGCGGATGCCGTCGAAGCGATCGGGGCATGGGTCGGGAGCCCGGGTGCCTCCGTGCGGCAACTACTGATGTCGAGCCAGCCATCGGACGGTTCGGATGATTCGGTCGGCCGGCCGGCAGTTCTGGGGCATGCGGTGCTCGACGTGCTGCCCGTAATTCCTCCAGACCTCAGGCCATGGAGGGATCCGGCTGAACCATCGGACAAGGTCGACGACCCCACCGACTTCACCACTGATCTGAACCAGCTGTACGAAGGTGTCTTCAGCGCCAACGCCCGCTTGACGGCCGAACTCAAGCGGAGGCCGGCGGAGCCCCGACGGATTGTCCACGCGATGACGGCGCTCCAGCAGGCGGTCAACGAGCTGCTGATCGAGGGCTCGACGGATGCTCGCGGGCGTCACTATAGAGGCCTCGGCGAGCTGGTCGGCGGCAAGGAAGGCGTGCTGCGTCATGCCCTTCTCGGAAAGCGGACGGACTACTCGGGACGCGCGGTCATCGTACCCGGCCCTGACCTTGGCCTGGACGCCTGTGGCCTTCCGGCTCGCATGGCTCAACGACTGCTCTCGAAGAAACTGTCAAAGCATCGGGGGGGGCGCCGAGGCGCAAGGCTCGAAGAGCCTGAGAAACTTCAAGAGCTATTCGAGGATCGTGTGGTTCTGCTCAACCGGGCGCCCTCCCTGCATCGCTACAACGTGATGGCATTCCGGCCCCGGGTCACTGACAACCCGGTCATCGAGCTGTGTCCGCTGGTCTGCGCGGGCTTCAACGCGGATTTCGATGGGGACACAATCGCTGTTCACCTGCCAGTGCAGGTGGCGAGCCAGCACGAGGCCCGCGAGCGATGCCTTCCGAGCCGCCACCTGCGCTCGATCGCCTCAGGCCGCCTGACGCTGCACGTCGCGCAGGACATTGTGTCGGGCGCCTATCTTGGATCGCAGACCGGGACGAGCGCGGCGCCGGTTCCGGGCGCATTCAAAGAAAGGCTGATTGCCCGTCTCGAACAGCAACTGGAGGAGGGGGAGGGTCCTGACGCCGTGCGCGCGGCGGCAGAACAACTGATGCAGTCGGGATTCGCTGAGGCGACGCGGGGCGGCCTGACACTCGGACTGTTCGATATCCCCGCGGTCACCGTCGCGGACCGGGAAACGATGCGACAGGAGGTGCAGCCGGACGACTGGCGAGGGTGGTGCAGCCTCGTCGGAAAGAGGATCGAGCGGGAGCTTTGGGAAGGTCTACGGGCGACACCACCGAACCCGATGAGCGTGATGGTGCTGACAGGCGCGCGCGGCGACATTCCCACCGCGCTCCAGCTCGGGGGCCAGAGGCTTCTTGAGCAGTCAGTTCGCAGCTTCGCGGAGCCGGTGACGGCGAACTTTCTCGAGGGGCTGGGCCCGACGGAGTTCTTCGAGTCGGCCTTTGCCGCCAGGAAGACGATGGTCGACAAGAAACTCGTGGTGGCTGAGGCCGGCGATCTGACCCGAAGATTGGTCGAGGCGGGTTACGGCCTCGTCATCACCGAAGCGGGTCCATGCGCCGACGATCGCGGCATCGAGATGCGCGAGCTTCGACCGCTGGATCCACCAGGCGAAAAGGTGCCTGGACTCCGGACCAGACTCCTGGGTCGCGTGCTGATGCAGCCGGTCGATCGGATCGCGGCCTCGGGAGACGTGCTGACGTCCGACGTCATCGAGCGCATTGCTGCTGCCGGGGTGCAGAGCGTCTGGATCCGGTCACCAATCACCTGCACCGCATCCCAGGGGCTCTGCGCCAGGTGCTACGGATGGGACTTGAGCACGAGGACCTGGCCCGAGCTCGGGCTCCCGGTGGGACTCATCGCGGGGCAGTCGATCGGCGAGCGAGGCACACAACTGACGCTGCGGAGGTTCCACACCGGCGGCGTTGAAGCCGAGGACATCACGCTGGGGCTCTCTCGAGTCAGACGCCTCGTGGAAGGACATGCCGACCTGCTTCGTTTGGATGATCTGGTCGAGGACCGTGGCGTTCCTGAAGCCGTGGTTTTGTTCACGCGGCTCCTGCATCGTGTCTATGGAGGCGCAGTGGACGATCGTCACTTTGAGGTCGTGTTCCGCGCCATGATGGTCGACGGTAAGATCCTAGGAGTCACCGCGGCTGCGTCAGACCCCGCGAATGGGCTGCTGCGCACCGCGTCCTTCCGAGCAGGACTACAAGTACTCGCCAGGGCCGCACTCGAGCGGAGCACTGATCCGCTCATTGGATACAAGGAGCGGTTGATGACTGGGAAGGCGCTCCGCGGATGACTACTGGACCCGGTCTCGGCGGCGTTCACATACCGGGCATCGAGGCACTACCAAAGCAGGACCAACGAGCTCTCGAGAAGGCAGTCCAGGCGCTCCTTGGAGACATTTTCCAAACCCCGAGCGCTGGCCTTCAAGCCAAGCTCGACCAAAGTGCCCGGATGTATCCCTATCTGTTCGTTCAGACGCAGGTCGAGGCCAGGGCCACCGTCGATTCCGATCCCGATGCAGTCGAGGACCCGCAAGACGAAGACGAGAGCCCAGATATACAGGGCCATGATGGGGATTACCGCGAAGATCCAGACCACGCCGGTGACGAGGGCAGCTCGGCTCAGAGCAGGACGGCGCGGTCGCCCGATCTCCGGATCCGAGCAACTGGGCCTGCTCATGCTCCACGCTTCGAGGTCGAACTGGGGCCGCTGCCGACATCACTCACGCCTGTCGGTGGCAGCCGCTGGCCATTGCCGGAGTGGATCACTCAGGCGATAGACGAGCGGGCGGCGCGTCTGTTAGAGGTCGGGCGAATCATAACAAATCGTCAGCGCCCCTTCTTCACCGCCGCCTCGAAGGACGATGCGCTCGGTCTGCTGGTGCCGTTGACTCGGAAGCAGGTCGCAAGCGGGATCGGTTTCGACGACGAAATCCGCTTTGGTAGGCTGATCCAGGACAAGACTGTCGAGACGCCACGGTTCGACCTCGTCCCATTGAGCATCTTCTTCGGCGGCCCGCGCGGCAAAGTTCCAGGAGCGGCCAGGATGCGACAGCTTCGCCCCGAAAGCCTGGCGGAATTCATCAGGCAGATCAAGCAGGCGACCCGGCCCTTTAGATGGAGTCATCCTAAGATGCGGCAAGAACTTGAGCGACGAGGAATTCTGTCGCAAGCGAAGACACCAGCCGCGATCGAGGCGGCAAACAAACGGGTCGCACGCGCGACGAAGCTGATCAAGTAGAGTGAGAGAACGCCGTCGTCGCCGTCCGCCACGAACGTCTGGTGCGGTCTCAGTGGATCGCGTCGTCACGTCTCTGGAATCGAAAGGCCAGGGGGTCGTTCAGGCAAGAGCATGTCGGTGAATCGGCGACGCCATTCGAGCGGAGTGTCTTTCTACGGCATGACCAATCATCGAACTTTGGACCCGGCCGCGTACGGCGATGCCTGGGCAGACGTCTACGATGAGCATCACGCGACTCGCCCTGACATCGCCGACCCGCGGCCGGCGGTCGACTTTCTAGCCAGGCTCGCCGGCGCTGGTCCGGCGCTCGAACTCGGCATCGGGACGGGGCGCGTGGCATTGCCGCTGGCAGCGCGCGGCGTCGACCTCCGTGGCATCGAAGCGTCGGTGAAGATGGTGGAGATACTACGCGCAAAGCCTGGGGGTGCGGCGATCCCGGTGACGATCGGGGACCTGGCTGACGTCGATGTGGCGGGGACCTACCGGCTGGTATTCGCGGTCTTCAACACGTTCTTCGCGCTACCTGATCAGGATGCGCAGGTGCGCTGCTTCGTGAACGTGGCAAGGCGCCTCGCCGAGGGTGGAGCCTTCCTCCTCGAGGTGTTCGTTCCCGACGTCTCCTCGTTCAAGGATGGCCAGAGCGTTCAGGTCAGCCGAATCGAGGGTTCGGAGATCGACCTCGTGATCGCGACCCACGATCCGGTGCGTCAGCATGTCGACTCGCGGCAGGTGCTCATCGCCGGTGATCGCGTCCGCGTCCTTACCGTCTTCCACCGATACGCCTGGCCATCCGAACTTGATCTGATGGCCCTGCACGCCGGTCTCCGGCTGTCCGCGAGATGGGGCGGCTGGGAGGATCAGGCGTTCGACGCCTCGAGCCGGTCACACGTCTCGGTTTATGTGGCCACAAAGAGCTGACCTCGGCACCGGCCAGACATGGCGCCAGCGCGATACTGAAGATATCGCAACCGATATTTGAAGTATCGTTCGCACGAGCCAGGCGGGTTCGGAACACCTCTGAAGTCGTGCTCGCCAGGCCGCTCAGCATGATCGAGAAAGTAAGGGAGTTCAGTTACTTAGCCAGCATACCGGTTAGCTCGTCCAGACTGTCCAGGGTCAGGCACGCTTCGTGCTAGAACAAAAGCCTGATGAATCACGAGGTACTCCTCCGTCTAGAGGGTCTCAAGACCTACTTCGAGACTGCCCGGGGCCCGGTCCGGGCCGTGGACGACGTCGATCTCGCGGTCGAGGCCGGCGAAATCGTCGCCCTGGTCGGTGAGAGCGGGTCCGGCAAGACGGTGCTCGCCCATTCCATTCTCAGGCTCGTCCCGCCCCCGGGACGCATCGTCGACGGGCGGATGGTGTGGCGGGGCCGGGATCTGCTCGGGTGCACGACCGAGGAGATGCGGCGTGTCCGCGGTCGCGAAATCGCCATGATCTTCCAGAACGCGCAAGCCGCATTGAACCCTGTGTATCCGATCGGGCGTCAGCTCGTGTCCGTAATCGAGTTGCACCAGCGGCTTGCCGGCCACGCTGCCCGCGACGAGGCCCTCAGGTTGCTCCACCTCGCGCAGCTCACCGAGCCCGAGAAGCGCCTCGCAGCGTACCCGCACGAGCTATCGGGAGGAATGTGTCAGCGGGTGATGATCGCGATGGCGCTGGCGTGCCGGCCTGCGCTGCTGATCGCCGACGAGCCGACCTCGTCGCTCGACGTCACGATCCAGGCAGAGATCGTCCAGCTGCTCCTCCACATACGGCACCAGTTCGGCATGGCGATTCTCTTCATCTCGCACGACCTCGGCGTGGTGGCTCAGATCTGTGACCGGGTCGCCGTCATGCTCGACGGTCGGATCGTCGAGACCGGGTCCGCGAAGGAGGTCTATGTCTCGCCCAAGCACCCGTACACGCGGCTGCTCCTCGCTTCGGTTCCCGTCCCCGATCCGACAGCGCGACGAGATCGTCTGCTTGCTCCAGTTACCCGCGAAGACGTCGCACTGCCGGTCAGTGGCTGTAGATTCCGGCCCCGCTGTAGCGACGCCCTCGCGATCTGCGCGGAACGCGATCCGATGCTGAGAGACTTTACCTCTCGAGACGGACAGATTGCTGCATGTTGGCTGTACAACGAAGCGGCAGCTCCGACGCTTCAGTCACGGTGAGGGAGATCAATGGCAATTCCGGCAGGCTCCAAGGGTGGCTACTTCGGGCCACTGCGCGAGACCGGTGCAGATCTCGTCCGGTTCGCGTCGGATCTTCCGTACTACCAGAGCGCCCATCGCCTGCACACGGTCAGGACGCTCGGGCTCTATGTCAATACCGACTGCAATCTGGCGTGCGAGCATTGCTATTACCAGATTGCCAACGGGTACCGGGCGGCCGAGGGGCTGCCCGCAGACCGGCTGATCCAGCGACTGGCGCCGGCCCTCGATACCGAGGTCCTGCTCTTCGCGTTCGTCGGCAAGGAGGTCTTCCTGCCGGGGCCGAGGGGCGCGGCCAAGACCTTGAAGGTTCTCGAGTTCCTGGCCGACGCCCGTGATCACGGGCGGCAGTTGCGTCTCGGCGCTGTGACGAACGGCACGCATCTGGATCGGTCGCTCCCCTCACTGGAAGGGATCCGGCTTGACTTTCTTGACATCTCGTTCGATGGGCCCGATGCCGCCTCGCACGACGCGCTGCGTGGACCGGGCGCGTTCGAGCGTTCAACACGGAATCTTGCCAAGGCGGTCACGGCCGGGGTGGCGTCAAAGGTTTTCGTCGCGAGCACGCTGTACCGCGGCAACCTGGTCACGCTCGCGAACATCCTGGATTTCCATGACCGCTTCGGCGTGAACCACTTCAGCGTGATGCCCATCGTCGCGGTCCAGGATGATGCCCAGTCGATTTCGCTCCGGGATCTCCTCGAGTTCGTGTCGCGGCGCCTGCCGGAGAAGGCGTCTGCGTTGCCGGCTGGGCCTCCCCTTCAGGTCGTGGTGGACATCGATTCCTACATGGTCGCCAGGCAACTCGACGCGTTCGCGGCCCTGCTCGAAGGCACGACAGTCCAGCTCGACGACCTGAACAACGTCGTCATGCGTCGATCCCTGGGCCGACTCGAGCTCGTCCTGCGGATCAGCCTGCCGGATCCCTGCAACAGCTACGGGTGCATCACGCATGACGGCCTGTACTTCGACAAGGGCGGATGCCTCTTCATGAAGAAGGGATACGAGCGCCACGCGCTCGGCAGTGTCGCAAGCACCCCGGTCGACGCATTGATTGCCCGGCACGAGGCGCGAGCCAAGGAGCTCAGCGACCGCCGCGGGCGCGAGCTGTTCTCCGACGCGGCCTCCGACCTCGTGAATGGCGCCGAGCACACGGAATTCTACTCGGTGCCGCAGCTTGCGTAGCGCGCGGGCGCTCGCGACGCTGCTGTTCCTGGCGGCCTTCGCCGCCGGCTGCTCACGCCAGTCCCAGCCCCAGGCCGTCCTGAACGAAGCGATCTTCAGCGAGCCTGCATCGTTCGACCCGCGCGCGCAGGTCGATGCCGAAACGTACGGGATCATGTACGCGATCTACAACACGCTGGTCGAGCTCGATGACTCGATGAAGATTGCGCCGGCGCTCGCCGAGCGCTGGGAGAGCAAGGACTTCAAGACGTGGCGCTTCGTCCTCAGGTCCGATGTGAAGTTCCAGAAAGACAAGAACTTCAAGACGTCGGACGAGACCCGGACGGTCACCGCGCGGGACATCGAGTACAGCCTGAACCGCGCCCTGCAGCCCGGAGGGGTCGGCGCATTCGTTCTCACGGACATCGTCGAGGGCGCGAAGGCCGTCAACGATGGCAAGGCGACGTCAGCCTCCGGCATCAAGGCGGTTGACGACCGGACGCTCGAGATCGCCCTGACCAAGCCGTATTCGAAGCTGCTCGAACGCCTGGCGACGCCCTTCCTGTTCATCGTGCCGCGCGAGGCCGTCGAAGCGTACGGCGACGGTTTCGGGCGGCATCCCGTCGGGACCGGCGCCTTCCAGCTCGACAGCATCAGTCCGGGCCAGGCCGTTAGGCTGAAGCGGAACGCGTTGTTCTGGCGCAGCGAAGGTGGCGCCAGGCTCCCTTATCTGGAGGGCATCAACTTCAGAGTGTTCAGGGATCCCCAGGCCGCGGTGAACGAGTTCCGTGCCGGGAACCTCGACACGATCGAGGTTCCGCCGACGCTTGCGGGGACCGTCCTCAAGGACGGTCGGCTTCTGCCGGACTATCAGAAGTTCCGGCTGATGGAAACCGTGGCGCTTGACAGCCATTACTACGCCTTCCGGATGGATCGCCCGCCGTTCAGGAACAACGCAGCCCTGCGCCGTGCACTGAACCTCGCTGTCGACAAGCAGAGGATCGCGAACACGCTGCTGAACGGACTCGCGCGCCCGTCCATCGGCGTGCTGCCGCCGGGCGTTTATCCCGACGTGAAGCGGCAGGCGGTGTACTCCTACGACCCAGAGCAGGCGCGCAAGGCTCTTGCCGAGGCTGGGCACCCGGGCGGCAAGGGGCTACCGGAACTCGTCCTCGCCATCGATGACAAGGCCACGACTGCCATCGTTGCCCAGTACGTCCAGAGCAGCCTGAAGGAGATCGGCGTCAACGTCAGATTGCGAAAGAGCGACTTCAACACCCTCCTCGCGGAGGTGGGCCAGGGCAAGGCCGACTTCTTCTACATGTTCTGGGAGGGCACCGATCCGAACGCCGAGATCTTCATGGTGCAGTTCAAGTCCGATCTCCTTCCGGAGAAGGGCGGCTACAACTTCGGCCGGTACTCGAATCCCAAGGCCGACGCCCTGTACGCCGCCGCGGTCGCCGAGCTCGACGGAGCTCGCGCGCAGGCCAAGTGGCTCGAAATGCAAGATACCGTCGTCGGCGACGTGCCCTGGGTGTTCCTCTACCATACGACCCGGATGCGGTTACTGCAGCCGACGATCTCCGGGTACGAGCACAACCCCGTTCAGATCCGCCGGTACGTCATGACGAAGAAAGCGGCACCCTGAGTCGACCTGTGCTGCGGTATCTGATGGCCCATGCCGCGGCCGCGATGCTGAATGTCGCGGTGGTCGTCAGCCTCGTCTTCGTCCTCGTCAATGTTCTGCCTTCGGATCCAGCGCGCGTCCGCCTGGGGGTTCGCTACAACGAGCGCGACGCCGCCGTGATCCGGAGCCAGTACGGCCTCGATCGCCCGCTCACGACGCAGTACCTGCTGTACCTGGGGCAACTCGCGCGAGGCGAACTCGGGACATCGATCACGACGGGGGAGCCCATAGGACGGGCGCTCAGGGAACGGTTACCGCAGTCGCTCGTCCTCATCCTCTTCTCCTTGGTGTGGGCCGTACCGTGGGCGTTTCTTGGCGGCCTCGGTGCTATGCGGCGGTCGCGGCTGTTCGGCATCGTGGAGGCAACTCTCTTCAGCCTATCGGCCGTTCCTGTCTTCGTCCTCGGCGCCGTCACGGTCTTCGTCGGTATCAGAGTGTTCGGGGTGTCGCTCGTGCCGCGCGACAGCGGCCCCGGCGCGTTGCAGTTTCTGGTGGTGCCCTCGCTCCTGCTGGCTGTGTATCCGGCCTTCGTCCTGTTCAAGGTCTGCCGTGATACCCTCGCGAGGGTCCTCGGCGAGCCATATATCCGGGCACACAGGGCGCTCGGCTTGCCGGAGCGCACGGTCGTGTTCCCGCTCGCCCTTCGCAACGTGGGGCTCTCCCTCCTCTCAATCACGACGAACCTCGCCGCGTACTACCTGACGTCCATCTACGCGGTCGAGTTCATCTTCTCGCTGGGGGGTATCGGCGGCTGGGCTGTCGGCGCGGCCCAGAACTATGACGTGCCGGTGGTCCTGGCGACGGTCGTCGTGACGGCCGTGATCTACAACGCGGTCGGCATTGCCACGTCGGCACTCGGGCCGCTGATCGATCCCCGCGTGCTGCGTGCGTAATCAGGTTCTCCGGCTGCTTCTGGCGACCGCGCTGGTCATGGCCGGTGTCGCCGGCGTGCGCCTGATCATCGGCAGTGCCACGGTGACCCGCGTCGCGGTCGAGCAACGGTTCAGCGGCCCCTCGACACAGCACTGGTTCGGCACCGACGAGCTCGGGCGCGACGTGTTCGTCCGGACGGTCGCCGGAGCCGCCTACTCCGGCAGCCTCGTCGCCCTGGCCCTCGCGGCGGCCGCCTCGATCGGGCTCCTCGCTGGCGGCCTTGCGGGCCTGCTCGACCGTCGACTCCTCGCGCGGCTCGTCGACCTCCTCGTCAACGTGGTCTGGTCCCTGCCGGGCCTGGTGTTTTTCGTGGCCGTCACCACGTACTTCGGGCGCGGGTTCTGGGTCATCGTGGCGGCCATGGCCGCGGTCAGCTGGGTGCCGATCGCGCGCGTGGTGCGTCTCGAGATGGCGCGGGAGAAGCGTGCGCCCTACGTCACGAGCCTCCGGGCGCTGGGGTATGGTGAACGGTACGTCTTTTCGGCTATACTCGCCAACGCCCGCGCGCCGGTGTTGATCGCTTCTCTGTCCGTGGCGGTCGACCTAGTCGCCGCCGAGAGCGGGCTCTCGTTCCTGGGCCTCGGCCTTCAGCCGCCGGACCCGAGCCTGGGGTCGATGATCTACACGGGCATGTACTACGCGGCGTCGGGGTGGTGGATGACCACGTTTCCGCTTCTCGCCCTCCTGGCTGCGATCCTGCTGTTGAAGGCCGCTTCGAACAGGATCTCGTCGCCCTTGCGCACGTCCACGGAGTGACCTCCATGACGCTTGCCGTCACGCGGTTCCTGACCTGTTCGACTCTTCTCCAAAACGTCCTCGGCAGCTTCAAGTTTACTCACGCCAAAAGCAGAGCGGCCTAGTAGGAGAACCGGTGGAAGCTGAAGCCCAACGAAGTGTGACGGTTTTTGATAGCATCAAGACGTTTCTCGGCAGCTTCCACTTTCGATACTGGGGACCCCCGTCAGAAGCACCCGTTCGCATACCGGCCCTCCTGATGCTGTTTGATGCTGGAGACGGCTGTTATCACGCATATCCAGGAACCAATGACGCCCTTTTCAAATCCACGACCCGAGAAGACGATTCTAGGGAATTGCTCAGGAAGGTTGAGGCCACATTGCGCTCATCTCAGTACCTCGATCGGACATGGCTCAAGAAATGGATTGCCGAGAACGTCGAGGGTGTCGGACGAGCCCTAGCAGAGAGTGGCTCTTTGTCGGAACTGGCAGTGCCTGACCCACAGGACGTGAAGAGCTGTCTGGAAGTACTTCTGTCAGCGCTCCCCAGCCATAGCACCTGGGACGTCTGCGGCTGGTATGAACGGAAGGCATTCGAGGGTCCGGTGTCCATCGCGGCGTGGTCGTACGACCGTTCCAGCCAGGAGATATGGGCGGCTATGGTCAAATCGATGGAGCGAGTCGATCCGGACGAGAAATTCGATTCTGTACGTTCACTGTTGGAGAAGGCGCGCGAGCTAGGTTCTGACGAAGCGATTCCGAAAGGGACATCATACGGTGACTTTCTTAAGAAGCACTGCTCGTTCGCCCACCGAGAGGCATACGCTGAGTACCACACCGTATATGACGGCCTATGGCGGGCCTTGTACGGTGAATCCTCCGACGAGTTCCTGTCGTGGCCGGTAGATATCATCGGGGCATTTGCGGGCATTGTCATCGTCCCAATCAAAGGGACATGGCGATGGGGGCATCTCAAGGAATCAGCCCTACGTTTCGAGAACGATCTGCGGCAGTATCTGACATCCGCCATCGAAAAGCTGTGGCTTACGGAGCTCGATGCGCGAGTCGCACGTTGCGTTGAAGGAGCCGCCAGTGGATACGATTTGCTGGTAGGGCTCGTTAGCAATATTAATTATCTGGTGCCGGCCGAGCATTGCGTGCTTGAGACGGAGACGCGGAACCAGATGTGGCATTGGCAGCCAAGCCCTACTGGGCTCTCGTACATCTCACGATTCGAGCCTAGCGACCAACAGTCTGGCAACTTCAGTGGTAACTACTCCGAATCTAGCACCGATGGCTTACTCGATAGTCAGCGGTTTAGCGTCCGCCTTGCGGCGCGGGACAAGAGGGGGCTATCTCATAACGCCGATGAGTTCCTGTGGCTCGTCGGGCTCAGGGAACAACTAATAAGGCAGAAGATCGAAGGCCTTCGGACGGCGTTGCTCCCAAGCCTGCGGGCGCGCGAAGCTCGTCTCGCGGCAGACAACGCGCGTGAAGCTGCAGAACGGGAAACGTTTAACCATCGGACCATATCACACGTACAAAAGAGCCTATTCGCTGGACTCGGTACGGCAAACGCCGCCGAAGATCGGACGCGTGAGGCGATCCTCTCGACGTTGCTGAATTTCACACTGAGTTGGCGACAAGAGTCTGCCTACGATCCACCCTCTGTCTATGAGTGGCTGGACCTAGGCGACTTCATCGAATCCGCTCTCGTACAGGCGGCGTGTGTATTTATCACGCAATGGACATGGACCCAGCAAGACTGGCAGCAACTTAGGGCGGCAATCGAAGGCTATGTCAAGAGCTTCGTTTCTAAGAGGGGTGTCTTCGGTAAAAAGACTGCCCAGGCATGCTTGCTCGAGAGAGATCTTCGGACGAGAGCACTTCGCGCGGCGGGATTTGAGTACATACGGGGCGTGGGGCTGAGGGACCTCGACGTCAATGTCGCCAACTATCGTAAGCACTTCTACCCACTGCTGTCAGTTTTCGTGGAGCTAGCATTCAATGCAGCAAAGGTTGACAAAGGGGTCGCCGTGTATTCACCCTCTTCTGGGGGAAGCCGCCACATTATCTGGTCCCGTGAAGAGCTCACGGAAGGGGAAATGCGAAGCGCCGTTGAGGAGGCTATGGAGGTAGAGAGATTTATGGAAGGGCAGTCGGGATTCGGCCTTCGCGCAGCCGCGCGGTACTTCGGGTATCACCACTGCGATTTCAAAGTTCTACCGCGGGACGATAATTTCATCAGAATCGTGAC
>Ga0326597_10005076_pt1 | contig 18374 bp, 14 predicted proteins | sample RVTome_12_FD_203789 | JGI IMG/M metagenome (GOLD analysis project Ga0326597, IMG submission 203789) | Soil microbial communities from uranium-contaminated site in the Upper Colorado River Basin, Wyoming, United States - RVT100D185 | ecosystem: Environmental > Terrestrial > Soil > Contaminated >... | reverse complement strand
GCGATATCGCGGATCACTGGTACTCGCAGGGGCCGAGTCGTACAACCAACCGAACGGTTTCAACACTGTCGCACCCATCGCGGTGTCACAGACCGATGGCGGGTGGGCCGTAACGGGCCGGATCGAGACGGGCGACGTGTATCTGCTCGCCTCAGGGGTCGATCGGCTCGTGATGGTCGGAGAGCTCGTCGGAACGGCCGGGGGTGACGGTCATGTCACGGTCTTCGTCTTTCGCCCGGACGACCAACCGGAGCCCCTGCCCTGTACCGATCGCATGCCACCACTTCCGGACCAGGACCTGTCAACGGCGGTAGCGGAGACCCGTCGGGCGATCCACGAGGCTGTGATCCAATGCGATTGGGTCGCGATATCCCGCCTGGCGACCCAGGGCGAGTTCCTCTACACGATCGGCGGCCAGGGGTGGATGGGTGACCCGACCGAGTACTGGATCGAACGGATGAGACAAGGAGAGGACATCCTCGGGGAGATCGCCGCGGTGCTGGCGCTTCCGCCGCGCCAGGTCACGTTCGGCAACGACGGTGAGACGGAGTGGGTGTGGCCGGCGATCGCTTACAGGGATGATCCGTCCGGTGCTGACTGGCAGGAGTTGCTACCGCTCTACGACCAAGACCAAATCGACGAGATGCGGGACCGGGGCTCATACCAGGGTGGCTTCCTGCTTCAGATCGGGCTGGACGGTCGGTGGACCTTCGCCGGCAGGATGCTCGACTAGCCGCGGCAGCACGCTCGCTGTCTCTGCCGCCCCCTCCGCCTCGCTTCGCTTCGGCACCTCCCCCGTGCCTGCGGCACGGAGGAGGACGTCGTTGAGTTGTGATCGGGCTGAGGACGGCGTTGTTGGCTGGCACGGGGAGGACGTTTGGAACGGCGTCTCCCTCCGTCGAAGACGGGGGGAGTACCCCGAAGGGGGGAGGGGGGCGGCTGACCCTGCGGGCGAGCCTGGTCCCGTTCTTGAGGAAGGCGGGGGCTCGTTCTTGAGGAAGTCGTTCGGACCGCACGCTGTCTCCGCCGCCCCCTCCGCCTCGCTTCGCTTCGGCACCTACCACTGCTGCGCCTCGCGAAGCGAGGCACCCTGAAGGGTGAAAGTCGAGCCCGAGCAGGGCTCGACCGAACCCGACCGTCGGCCGAAGGCCGACCAGGCCACCCCCGTGCCTGCGGCACGGAGGAGGACGCTCATCTTGCCAATTGCCTCTTGCCAATTGCCAATTGCCGGCGAGCGCAGCGAGCCCTACTCCACCACTCCCGCTCGGGGCACGTCGGGGAGATTCCGCCCCGGGTGCTCGATCCCGGCTCCGGTGAGCCTGGCCTGGGCCTCGCCGAGGAGCCGGCGGAGCCGGGCCACCTGGTGCTCAAGGCGTTCGATCTCCTCGCGCATCTCCAGCACCCGTCTGACGCCCTCGAGGTTGACCCCCTCGGCGGTCAGCTCCTGGATGAGGCCGAGGCGCTCCAGGTCTTCGTCCGAGTATCGACGGGTCCCGCCGGGAGTCCGATACGGCCGCAGGAGGCCGCGCCGCTCGTAAATGCGCAGTGTCTGGGGGTGCACCCCGCCGAGCTCGGCGGCCACCGAGATGATGTAGACGGCGTCGGTCCTGTCGGTCATCGGTCACACCCCCAGGTGCTGTCGTGGGTCGTCTGACTGGAGATCTCCGAGGCGCTCGATGAGGGAGCGCTCTTCGTCGGTGAGGGATGCGGGTACCGCGACCTCGACCTTCACCAGGATGTCGCCGGTGCCCTTGGCGGTGCTGACACCCTTGCCCGAGACGCGGAAGGCCTGCCCGCTCTGGGTGCCGGCCGGGATCTTCAGCGTCACCTTGCCGTCGAGGGTGGGAACGGTGATGTTGGCGCCGAGAGCCGCCTCGGCGTAGGTGATCGGAACCTCGACCTCGAGGTTGCGGCCCTTGCGGGTGAACAACGGGTGCTCGGCGACATGGACGCGAACATAGAGATCGCCACGGGGCCCGCCTTCGCTACCGGGACGGCCTTTGCCCTTGACGCGGATGCGCTGGCCGTCCTCGACGCCCGCGGGAAGCTTCACCTGGACGTCGCGGGGCCCCTCGGGGCCCTGGACCGTGAGAAGGCGCGTCGCGCCGGCAATCGCCTCGGCGAACCCGAGGGTCATCTCGCCTTCAAGGTCGGCGCCCTTCTGCGGCCCGCGTCGGCCGGCGCCACGAATCAGGTCGCCGAGGCCGAATCCGCCGAACATCGACCCGAGGTCGTCCAGGTCCTCGAAGCGGACGTATTGGGCGCCGCCGCCCGGCGAGCCGGCCCAGGCGCCGCGGGAGAAGGCATCGCGCGCCTGGTCGTACTCCTCCCGCACCTTGGGGTCGGAGAGGACGTCGTACGCCTCGGTGACCTCCTTGAATCGGGTCTCCGCAGCGTCGTCACCCGGGTTGTTGTCGGGGTGGTACTGCTGGGCGAGCTTGCGGTAGGCCTTCTTGATGTCCTTGCCCGAGGCGCTGCGATCGACCCCGAGCACTTGGTAGAAGTCCTTCTCCAGCCACTCGCGACGAATGTTCACGTGTCATCTCCAGAGACGTCTTCGGCGGCCACCTCGACCAGCGCCGGTCGCAGCACCCGGCCCTTCAGCGTGTAGCCGCGGCGGGCCTCGGAGGTCACCACCAGGTGGCCGTCACCGCCACCGGCGACCGCCTCGTGCCGCTCGGGGTCGAACGGCTGCCCGACCGCCTCGATCGGCTCCAGGCCTTCGGCGCGCAGGACGGACACGAGCTGCTGGTAGATGTTGCGCATCCCGGCCACGACCCGTTCCGGACCCCGATCCTGATCCGAAGCGAGGGCGGCGTCGAACGAGTCGAGCACCGGGAGGAGCGAGGCCACGAGCCGCGAGGAGGCGCGCTCGACGATCTCGTCGCGGTCGCGCGTCGCCCGCTTGCGGAAGTTCTCGAAATCGGCGGCAACGCGGCGCAGGTCGTCGAGATACGACTCGGCCGACTGGCGTGCCTGTGTCAGCTCTTCGGTCAGGAACTCGACGGCCTGGTCGGGGTCCTCGGGCAGGTCGATTTCGATTGGGGAGAGGTCGACGGTGGCGCCTTCCTCCCGGGGGGCGTCCTCGGTCACGACTCGTCACCCTCGTCGACGATCTCGGCTTCGACGACGCCGTCGCCTTTGTCGTCTCCGGATGACTCCGCGGCCTGCTGGCTCTCGTACATCTTCTGGCCGATCACCTGCGCCGCCTTGACCAGGTCGTCGGTGGCGCCCTTCAGCGCCGCAGTGTCCGCCGCCGGGTCGTCCAGCAGCTTCTTGACGGCTGCCAGCTTGTCCTCGACATTGGACCGCTCCTCGTCGGACAGAGCCGAGCCGTGCTCCTCGACCTGCTTGCCCACCTGGTAGGCGGCGTGGTCGGCCTGGTTGCGAGCCTCGGCCGCCTCGCGACGGGCGTGGTCCTCGGCGGCATGCGCCTCGGCGTCCTTGACCATTTGGTCGATCTCGTCCTTGGGCAGCGCGGTGCCGCCGGTGATCGTGATCTGCTGGCTCTTGCCGGTCCCGAGGTCCTTGGCCGATACCGAGACGATGCCGTTGGCGTCGATGTCGAAGGTCACCTCGATCTTGGGCATACCGCGCGGCGCGGGTGCGATCCCGGTCAGGTTGAACCGCCCCAGCGACTGGTTGCGGTCGACCATCTCGGCCTCGCCCTGGAGGACGTGGACCTCCACCTCCGGCTGGTTGTCGGCGGCGGTGGTGAACGTCTCCGAGCGGCGGGTGGGGATCGTCGTGTTGCGCTCGATCATCTTGGTGAAGATCCCGCCCTGGGTCTCGATGCCCAGGGTGAGCGGGGTCACGTCGAGGAGGAGCACGTCCTTGACGTCGCCCTTGAGCACCCCCGCCTGGAGGGCGGCGCCGGCGGCGACGACCTCATCCGGGTTGACACCCTTGTGCGGGTCCTTGCCGGTGAGCGACTTCACCAGGTCGACGACCGCGGGCATCCGGGTGGAGCCGCCCACGAGGATCAGGTGGTCGATGTCGTCCACCTTGATGCCGGCGTCCTTGACGGCCTGATTGAACGGGTCCTTGGTGGCCGCCAGCAGGTCTTCGGTCATCTTGGTGAACTCGGACCGCGACAGCGTCATCTGCAGATGCAGCGGTCCGTCGCTGGTTGCGGTGATGAACGGCAGGTTGATCTCGGTGGAGGTCACCTGCGACAGCTCGATCTTGGCCTTCTCGGCGGCCTCCTTGAGGCGCTGCAGGGCCATCTTGTCCTTGGAGAGATCGACCCCCTGCTCGTCCTTGAACGACTTCACGAGCCAGTTCATGACGCGCTCGTCCCAATCGTCTCCGCCGAGATGGGTGTTGCCGGCGGTGGCCTTCACCTCGAACACACCCTCGCCGATCTCGAGCACCGACACGTCGAAGGTGCCGCCGCCCAGGTCGTACACGAGGATCGTCTGATCCTCACCGGCCTTGTCGAGCCCGTAGGCGAGGGCGGCCGCGGTGGGCTCATTGATGATCCGGAGCACCTCCATGCCGGCGATCTGGCCGGCCTCCTTGGTGGCCTGGCGCTGGGCGTCACCGAAGTAGGCGGGGACGGTGATGACCGCCTGGGTGACGGGCCCGCCGAGATACGCCTCGGCATCCCGCTTCAACTTCATGAGGATGCGGGCACTGATCTCCTGGGCCGTGTACTCCTTGCCGTCGATCTCGGTCTTCCAGTCCTCACCCATGTGGCGCTTGACCGAGCGGATGGTCCGGTCGGGGTTGGTGATGGCCTGGCGCTTGGCGACCTCGCCCACCAGGACCTCGCCGCTCTTGGAGAAGGCGACGACGGACGGCGTGGTGCGATGCCCCTCGGCATTGGGGATGACGGCGGGCTCGCCGCCCTCGTACACGGCCACCACGCTGTTGGTGGTGCCGAGATCGATTCCGACTGCTCTCGACATGATGCTCCTCGTTGTGGTAGCGGCGTTGCGAGTTCTTTAGTGTACCCGAGTAGTAGAACCTGAGTCGACCACTATCAATTCCAGGGCTGAGGTGATTGCCCCGATCCGGCGGTGGCGTGTGGTCGACGTCTCCCCCCGCGGAGCGGGGGGAGTACCCCGGAGGGGGGAGGGGGGTCTTCCCCGGACTGCCCCCTCCAGCCTCGCTTCGCTCGGCCACCTATCACAAGAGCGCCGAGTGAAGCGAGGCACGATGGAGGTCGCACGCCGAGGCCGATAGGACTCGGCGAAGACCGACCGTCGGCCGAAGGCCGACAGAGCCACCCCCGCTTCGCAGGGGAGGACGTCGTGTTGTGTGTGTGTGTGGGGGGCATGGGATGCCGGGTTGGTCGACGTCTCCCTCCGTCGGAGACCGGGGGAGTACCCCGGAGGGGGGAGGGGGGTCTTCGCCCGACGCGACGCGGGGGCACTGCCCCCCTCCAGCCTCGCTGTGCTCGGCCGCCTCCCACTCTTCGCAGGGGAGGACTTCGCGTCTAGCGGCCCTACCCGGATCGCGAGGATGCGAATCTGGAACCCTGCAACGGCCTCGGTGCGTCTCAGTCTCATCAGGAGGTCACATCCGTGCGTCGTGCACTCATCGCAATAGTCGCCCTCACCCTCGTCACCGCTGCATGCGGTGACGACGATCCCAGCGCCTCCGGCGTGCAGCTGATCGCCAGCGATCTCGAACGGAACCAGTCGGCGGCGTCGGCCGACGAAATCGCCGCGGTGGCGCGTGCCCAGCAGGAGTTCGCCGCCGCGCTCTACGCGATCCTCGCCGACGAGCCCGGCGACCTGGTGTTCTCGCCGGCGAGCATCCACATCGCCATGGCCATGGCGCTCGCCGGAGCCGGGGGGGACACCGAGGCTCAGATCGCCGCCGCACTCGGAGTGGACGGAATCGACCCGGCTCGCCTCCACGACGCCCTGAACGCCCTCGACGCATTACTCGAGGCGCGTAACCGCGTCGAGCCGCCTCAGGACGGTGAGGAGCGCAAGGTGGAGCTGTCCATCGTCAACTCCCTGTGGGGTCAGTCGGGCTTCGTCTTCGAGCAGGCCTTCCTCGATCTGCTCGCCGCCAACTACGGCGCCGGGCTGCGCGTGGTCGACTTCAAGACGGCGGCAGAGGAAGCCCGAAATGCGATCAACGACTGGGTGGCAGAACAGACCAACGACCGCATCACCGAACTGCTCCCGGAGGGCGCAGTCGACGAACTGACTCGTCTCGTCCTCACCAACGCCGTCTATATGGACGCCACCTGGGCGATGCCGTTCTCGCCGGATGCGACTTCCGACGAGGCCTTCGTGCTGCTCGACGGGTCCGAGGTCGCCGTGCCGACCATGCATGGCAAGGTGGCGGCGCGCCACGCAAGGGGAGACGGGTGGCAGGCCGTCGACCTCCCGTACACGGGTCATGAGCTGTCGATGCTCGTGATCGTGCCCGACGCCGGCCGGTTCGAGGAGATCGAGGGTCGCCTCGCCTCCGGGCTGATCGACGAGGTCCGGGCGGCGCTCGCCGAGACCGAGGTCCAGCTGTCGCTGCCCAAGTTCGAGATCCGCACCCAGGCCGATCTGAACGCCGCACTCGGGGCGCTCGGCATCAGTGACGCATTCGACCCGGGACGCGCCGACTTCACCGGGATCAGCACCGAGGAGCAGCTCTACATCAGCGGCGTGCTCCACGAGGCCTTCATCGCGGTGGACGAGGCCGGAACCGAGGCGGCGGCGGCGACTGCGGTGATCATCGGGACGACCTCGGCTCCCATCGAGGTCGTCGAGTTGGATGTGAACCGGCCGTTCCTGTTCGCGCTCCAGGACCGCGAGAGCGGGGCGGTGCTGTTCCTCGGCCGGGTGCTCGACCCCAGGTAACAGCCTCAGCTCTGGCGACCGTCGTCGGACAGGGGTGGCAGACCTCTCGCGAGTGGATGAATGCAGACTCCCGGCTCCTGGTCTGTCCACTCGACGTGGCCGCACTCGAAGCAGTCGAGGTCGGCGTCGGTGAAGGTGTCGCTGAGCGGATGCGTCTTTGGGCGCAAGATGAGAAGGTTCCGGCGGAACCAGTGAAAGCTCGAAAGGGAGCGAAGAGCCAAGGAATCGAAGACGTCGGGGCGCCAGCCGAGTTCATCAAACGCATCGAGCCACTCCTCGATGGGCCGGCAGTTGACATGGCCGTCCCCTGGCTGCCCGGGCCGGGCACCCGAGAAGAGAATCACGTCCCGAGCGTGCCTCGTGATCGAGTCGATGAGTGTGCTCGCATGCTCCGGCTCGAGGTGCTCGATCACCTCGGTGCAGACCACGAGATCGAAGGTCTGGCCGAGGTGCAAGGGCTCGCGCAGGTCGTGCTGGATGTATCCGTCGCCGCCGAGGTAGTGATCGGTCGGGTCGAACCCGTCGACGCCCATCACCTCGCGGCTGCCACGAGCGATGAAGTAGCCGAGGTACCCGCCCAGGCCGCAGCCGATGTCGAGCACCGACTCTGGTGCAAATCGGTCCCAGGCATGGGCAAACGGCGGGAGGTCCAGATACGGCTTGGCCAGGTGGTGCTCGGACGCGAACACCCCGGATGCCTCGGGCGCTCGAGGCGAGCCCGCGTAGCCGATAGAGGCGACGCGGCGCAAGATCGTGTCGGTTGCCCCCCATCGCTGGTCGCGCCCCGGGTCGGGCCCTGGACCGGGTGCCTGCGTGTTCTGGCGCCGCGCGCGAACACTTATTGGCGCGCGTCGGCGGGTTCGGTATGGGTTCTGGATCACCCTTATCCCGGCGGCGCGTCGGCGTCCGGCCTCGAGCCATCGCCCCGGTCGGAGCAAGGCGCGCTTGGGACTGAGTTCAGCCGAGCAGGCGAGGCGGGGTGAGCCTGGGATGACGACGCAGTAGTCGGGACCGAAGTGGCGAAATGCGTTCCCGACGATCTTCTCGACGGAGGGGGGAGCCTCGGCGGGGAGTTCAAACAGCACTACTCGCTCTCCGCCGCGGATGCGGTCCATGATCGGATCGGGGGTCGGTCCTCGCTCGACCTTGAGCACCAGATACGCATCGAATCCCTCGTGGTTGGCGATGTCGGCGACGCCTGCCCCTTCGGTGTCGCAGGCGTCGACGATGGCGATCGTTCGCATCATGCTGAGCCTACGGTCGAGCCATCAAAGCCGTCGGCACCCGGGTCTGGAGCGAAGCTCGCCGGCTCTCCGAGAGTGTGGTGCCGGTCTAGCCTCCTCCCATGGCGTCCCCGCAGATAGAGGGATCGGCGCGTCCTGGTGACCCATCGGACGCAGAGCTGACAGGGGATCCCGCAGGCACCTCGACGATGAGCCGGCTCGCTCTCCTCGGAGTCACCCGGGAGGAAGTCGACGAGAGCCGCGCCGCCGTATCGGCGTGTTTCGCCAGGTCGCAAGAGCTTCGCGGTGGGATCGCCGAGGTCTCCGTAGACCTCTCGAGTCGGCCCGTTCGGGGGTTCGTCGTCGCGATGACCTACCGCACCGGATCCACGGTCCTCAAGGACTGGTTGGCTGCGACGGCGGTGCTTGGGCGGCCCGAGGAATACCTGAACACGAGGCCCGGCAATCTCCTCGACCAGTGGGCGGCAGCCTTCAGGGCCGAGGACGTTCGGTCCTACCTGGGCTGTGTCGCCGTCCATCATCAGACACCCAACGCGGTGTTCGGCATCAAGGCTGAGTTCATGCAGTTTCTCCCGGTGATTCTGGCGGACTCAATCGACCTGATCGGCTCGGATGTCCGCTTCGTCTACGTCGAGCGGCGTGACCTGTTGGCGCAGGCGGTGTCGCTCGCTACGGCAAGAGCGACTGGGAAATGGAACACCACGATGCCGGTGCGCTTCGACGAGGAGATCGATGCCGCGTCCGTCGTGGGATGCATGTTCGAGATCACTAGACGCCGCGAGCTCTGGGAGCGGTTTTTTGCGCTGGCGGGAGTGGAGCCGCTGCGGCTGGTGTACGAGGAGATGGTTCTCGATCCCCCCGATACCGTTTCCAAGGTTGCGGCGCATCTGGATTGCCCACTCCCGACCTCGATTGAAGCGCCGATTTCCAGACTTGATGTGCAGCGCGATGCGTTGAGCGCCGAGTGGAAGGCGCGGATCAGGCGCCTCTTCGACGAGGGCGACGACCTATGACGCAGTCTGTTGTCTCAGGTGATCTGGTGGCTCTCGGTCCACCGGACGTCAGACGCGGCGAGATCATCCTTTACTCGACGGTAGGGAATCAGCGGGAGAGGATTCCCTTCATGCTCGATCACCATCGCCGTTTCGGCGTGGACCGCTTCCTGATCGTCGACAACGCGTCGGATGACGGCACCACGGAGTTCCTCCTTCGACAGGACGACATCGTCGTCTTCCATACGGCGGCGTCGTCTGGGGAGACGCGGTGAGGGTCTGCATCGTCGGCACGGGTCGCTCAGGCACGACCCTCCTGCGGCGGCTCCTGAACGGTCACCCGGATTTGTACGTGTTCGACGAGACCCACTGGGTCCCGAAGATGTTCGAAGTCTTCGGTTTGGGACGAGCACCCATTGATGAACTGACCTCAATCGTCGAGCGGACACGTCATGTCGGCGGGGCGAGGACGTTCGAATTGCCGGTGTCCGAGCTGGTGGCGGGTGCCTTCTCCGACCCCCTCGTTTCGGTCCGGGAGTTCTGCGACGCACTGGGGAGTCGTATGGCCGCAGCCGAGGGAAAGACGTTCTGGGCCGACAAGACGCCCGACTATGGGCCATACCTCGGGATGCTGCAGACCATCTGGCCTGACTGTCGATTCGTTCACATTGTCCGCGATGGCCGAGCGGTCGCCCTCTCGATGGCGCATCATCCAGGCTTCCAGTGGCTGGTGGCTGCCGGTGAGACTTGGTGGGTTTGGCCCTCGTTCAATGAGTATGCAACCGTTCACCAACAGGAGGATGCCTCAGAGCTGGCATTCCTACAGCTCTGGGCCCGACGTCTAACCCGTATTCGCGACGAGATGCGACGGCTGGCGCCGGGAACGGGCCTCGAGGTTCATTTCGAGGAACTCTGCGCGAGCCCAATAGCGGTGCTAGAGAGAATTGCCTCCTTCGCCCGGCTCACCGCACACAGTGGGTGGATCGCTGCGGTTGGATCGGTCGTCGACCCCTCGGCCGCAGTGGAACGCCAGTGGCCGGAGGACCTCCCGATTCCCGAGGGCTATCGGGCGCTGCTGGCGTCCACAGCCGGATGGTCACCCTCTAGCCTTTGATAGTGACCTCCTGGCCGTTCCAGCCACCACTCACTCCGATGGAGGCGAAGGTCCGCGAGGCGCTCCCCGAAGGAGACTGGGCGTACGAGCCCAAGTGGGATGGGTTCCGAGCTGTCGCTTGGAGCAAACCGATCCGCCTCGACAGCCGCAACCACAAGCCCCTGCTGCGCTACTTCCCCGAGCTGGCGGCGTCGCTGGAGGCGCTTCCTGGCGGGACCGTCGTCGACGGTGAGGTCGTGCTCGTCTCGAACGACCGCTTGGACTTCGACGCCCTGCAAAACCGCCTCCACCCTGCGGCGTCGCGTGTGGAGATGCTCGCCGGAGAGACGCCCGCAGACCTCGTAGCGTTCGATCTCCTCGCCCTGGACGGCGACGACCTGCGCGCCCAAGCGTTCTCGGAGCGCCGGGCGGCGCTCGAGGGCCTGGTGCCCCGCCTCGGCGAGCACTGGCACCTCACGCCGTCGACCACCGATGTCACCGAGGCAGCGCGGTGGTTCGAGGAGTTCGAGGCGGCGGGGTGCGACGGGATTGTCGCCAAACGCCTCGAAGGCCCGTACGTCGAGGGCAAGCGAGAGATGGTCAAGGTCAAGCACCGCCGAACCGTCGACTGCGTCGTCGGCGGCTACCGGGTGCACAAGGACGGCAAAGGCATCGGTTCGATCCTGCTCGGCGTCTATGACGGTGGCGATCTCCACTTCATCGGGCACTGCTCGGGTTTCCCGGATCACGACCGGGCGGAGCTCCTCGTCCGGTTCGAGGAGCTGAAGGCGGAAGACTCCTTCGGCCCGGAGGGCGACGTGCGCCGTCCCGGTGGGGAGAGCCGGTGGTCCGCCGGGAAGGACCTCTCCTGGGTGCCGGTCGAGCCGGGAGTCGTCGTAGAGGTCTCCTATGACCAGCTCACCGGCGATCGCTTCCGGCACGCCACCCGGTTCGAGCGGTGGCGGCCCGACAAGGATCCGGAGGCGTGCACCATCGACCAGCTGGAGAGGCCCGAGGGTCCCGGGTTCGGAGACGTGGTCGGCGGCTAGTCGGGGAGGAAGGCGGCCAGCTGCGAAGCGACATTGGTCGACACGGCGGCAGGCCCGCCGAGGATCACGATGCGGTCGGGGTCGAGGCGGCGGAGCTCGGTCGCGACGACGGCAGGGATGCTGGTCGTGGTCACGAGAAGGATCGGCCCCCGGTACACGGCGGTTGCCGCGCCCCCGGTGAGGGCATCGGGGTAGTTGGTGCCCACTGCGATGTAGACGATGGGTGCTCCGTTGGGGAAGGCGTGTTCGGACGCCGCGACCGCGGTGGCATACCGGCTCGCCCCGGAGATGCGCACAGCCCCTTGGGACGCGTATCCGTCGAGCTGATCGAGAACCGAGTTCGAGACCGCGCCGGCACTGCCGAGAACATAGATCCGCTTCGAGTTGAGCCGGCCGAGCTCGGTGGCGACGGCGTCGGGGACTCGGTCGGCCATGACGAGGAGAAGGGGACCTCCGGCGGCGATGGCTGCTGGTGCGGCGGCGACGGCATCGGGAAAATCCTCACCGGTGGCGATGTAGACCGTATCGGCCCCGCTGGGGAAGGCGCGATTCGAGATCATCGCCGCGGTCTCGTAGCGGGTGGGTCCCCAGCGGCGGTCGATGGTGGCGCCGGGCAGGAGGTTGGCGAGTTGTGTGACGACGCCTTTCGCGAGGGCCGCCTCGCCTCCGAGGATGCGGACCGTGGATGGGTTGAGCCGGCGCAGCTCGTTACGGGTGGCCTCGGGGATGCCGGTGGTCGAAGCGAGCAGCACCGGGGCGTCTTCGGCGGCGGCGGCGGGCCCGGCGGCGAGAGCGTCGGGGAAGTTGTAGCCCGACGCCAGGTAGACGACGGCGGCTCCATCGGGATGAGTGGCCTGGGACACGTCGACCGCGGTCTCGTAGCGATTCATGCCCCACCAGCGTTCTACACAACCCGGCGCGATCGCGGTGCTCTTCCCGTCGATGAAGTCGAGGCCGATGTTGTCGGTGCCGACCGCGGCGGAAGCAGTCGCCGTCGGGTTGAACCCGGCGCCGCTCACGGTCACCTGGTAGGTGGCGTTGGGGGCAACCGGTATGGAGTATCCGCCACCGGCGTTGGTGGTGACGCTCGTGCCCGGGATCGAGACGGTGACTCCGGACATGCCCTCGGAGGTGAACTGGCCCGGTGACGGCGAGTAGAGGTCCATCACGCAGTCGCCGTTCGCATCGGCGAAGACGACGCCGGTGATAAAGGTCTGGCGCGGGTCCGACTCGTCGCGACGGGCGATGTGCGCGGCGAACCACGAGCCGGCCTGGCCTTGCTCCACGCCGACACCGATCTCGACCCTATCCCACTCGAACAGCACCCCCCGGTGCTGTGGGCTCTGCATGAATGTCATCACCTGCGGCAGGCTCCCAGGCCCGCCACCCCAGAAGATCTCTATCTGATTGGCGTCGGGGTCCCACCATGAGACCAGCGGATAGCCCGCATCCAGGGCGAGTCGGTTCGGGCAAAGCGTCGTGCCGTATCCGGGGTACGGGCACAGGTGATTCTCGGCGGTCCCGAGCGCGGCCATTGCGTCGGACTTGACCTCGGAGGATTCGAAGAGGTCGTCGTTGACCGCGAGGGGGGGCTTGGGCGACGGCGGGTCTGACAGGTACACGCCGTGAGCCGCGGCGTAGCCCGCCGGGTCGCTGCGCGCCCGGTTGACCTCGTAGGCGAACCACTGTTCCTCGGGCGTGACATTCGGCGTGCCGGCCACCGAGGGGAGCGTCGGGAGGTACAGGAGCGCCGCGATGAGAGAGGCGATGAGGACTCGTCGGGGCATACGGGCGACCTTAGACCACTTGCGGGGTTGAGCCGCCTCCTACGCCTCGGCTGCTCTACGGGAGGAACGCCGCCAGCTGCGTCGCCACCGCACTGGACACCGCGGCGGGACCGCCGAGGATCACGATCCGGGTGGGACTCAGCCTGGTGAGCTCGGTGGCGATCACCGCCGGGATCGAGTCCTGCTGGACCAGCAGGATCGGTCCATGGGCCGCGGCGGTGGCGGCGCCACCGGTGAGGGCGTCCGGATAGTTGGTGCCGGTGGCGATGTACACCGTGGCGGCACCCTCAGGGAACGCCGCCTGCGAGGTGGCTGCGGCGGTCGCGTATCGGTCCGGGCCGTAGACCCGGTGAGCCGGCGCAAAGGCCTGGAGCTGCGACAGCACCGAGTCGCTCACCGAGCCCGGGCTGGCGACGACCTCGATCCGCGACGGTGCGAGCCTTGCGATTTCCGCCGCCACGGCCGCGGGGAGCGCGTCGGGACGCACCAGGAGGAGGGGCCCGTCGGCGTGCACCGCAGCGGGGGCCCCGGCGAGAGCATCGGGGAAGGTCTCGCCGGTGGTGACATAGACGGTCCCGGCCCCGGTGGGGAAGGCACGCTTGGAGATCTCGACGGCGGTCTCGTATCGCGTGGCCCCCCAGCGCCGATCGATGGTGGCGGTGGGGAGGAGTGCGGCGATCTGGGCGTCGATGTCGCTGCTGAGAGCCACCTCTCCGCCCAGGATGACGACGGTGGTGGGGCTCAGTCGGAGGAGCTCGTTGCGGGTGGCTGCGGGGATGACATCACGCGACGCCAGCAGGATGGGACCGCCCTCGGCGGCGGCGGCGGGTCCTGCGGCCAGGGCGTCGGGGAAGTTGTAGCCGGCGGCGAGGTAGACGACGCCGGTTCCGTCCGGGTACACCGCTCGGGAGACCTCGACGGCGGTGGCGAACCGGTCGACACCGGCGATGCGGAGGCTCTCGCCGGCGGGTGTGGCGGCATCACCCTCGATGCTGCAGATCACGTCGTCAGCGCCGAGTCCGATCACCACGTCGACTCCACCGAGACCGTGGATGACGTCGCGTTCCGGAGTGGCGGTGAGGACGTCGTCGCCGTTTGTGCCGAACATCGTCGGCTCGAGGCCCTGGCAGAGCTCGTAGGCGCGGACCACGGGGACCGAGCCGACTGGGAAGTCGACGCCGACGTTGTAGGCACCGGCGGTCACAGTGGTCGAGCCGATGCCGTTGGCAGTGACGGTCATGGTGCCCGCCTGGACCTCGATGGCGAATCCGCCGCCGGAGTTGGTGACGGTGCTCTTGGAGCCGGCTGTGACGGTGATCCCGCCGATCCCCTCGCCGAGGTCCATGAGGCCGTCGCCATCGGTGTCTTCGAACACGACCCCGGTGACGAACACCTTCGACACCGTCGAGTAGGCCGAGTGGACCGCCCAGTAGTTCTCGTTGGAGCTCCGGCCGACGCCCACCTGGTCGTAGTCGGCGAATCCTCCCGCGCCGAAGGATCCCTCTCCGAAGATGTGGACCCGATGGGAGGGTGAGCCGGCGAAGCTCCCGAGCACTAGATATGGATCGACGCTGCCGCCCTGGAGCGACTCGATGTAGTTGGCGTCGTCCGCCCACCAGTCGGGGAGGGAGAATCCGTGCTCCCGGGCGAGTTCGTTGGGCCATTTCCCGGTGACCGCGCTCTGGTGGGAGAAGTAGTCGAAGTCGGCGATCTCGTTGGCCTTGAACATCGCCGAATTGCCCAGCGCCGGGTTGAGCGCCACCGGCGGCCGTGCCGGGATGCCCAACGGCACGGGGGCGCCGCTGGCCACGGCATATGCCGACGGGTTCCATCGGGCGAGATTCATCTCGTAGACGAGCTGCTGTGCGTCGACGATGGGGTCGGTCGCAGCGCGGGCCGCCGGTGCAGGTACCGCCACGGCGAGGGCGGCGACGACTGCCAGGGTGATGGTGGGCACTCTCCAGTGACCACGAGAAGTAGTCATAACAACTACTAATTCGGACCAATCCCGGGTGTCCTTGAGAGACTTGGCGTGGAGCCGGTGCCGGGGACCGGCGGTGCCCAGGCTCCAAGGGTGGCGTCTGGTCTGAGCGCCCCCTCCGTCTGCCGTCGCTGACGCTCCGGCAGCCACCTCCCCCTCCGGGGGAGGACCCGAGTGAGTGATCGACCATCGAGGCCGGGGAAGGACCCGCGCTAGCAATTCCCGGGGGCATACGCGGGTCTCCCCCCGGAGGGGGGAGTACCCCGAAGGGGGAGGACCCGCGTGAGTTGTCGACCATCGAGGCCGGGGAAGGACCCGCGTTAGCAATTCCCGGGGCCTTACGCGGGTCTCCCCCCGGAGGGGGGAGTACCCGGTAGGGGGAGGGGGGCGCTCAGGTCAAGATGTCACCTGGAGCCTGGTCCCCTCGGGTGACCGATAGGCCACCGTCACGCAGACGCCGAGTTCGCGCAACGACACCCTCCGAATCGTCAACTGCTTCCTCGAGGTGAGAGTGATCAACGCCGCGTCGCAACCACTTGCTGAACTGGCCCTCCCTGCTGCCATCGACTTCGGCAAGGGCGCCACGACAACCGCGGACTCGTGATCGGGCGAGCCATGGCCTCCACCCCGCTCCTCAGCGCCTGTTCATGTTCTTCGGGTGGCCATCGACCACGCACTATCCCCCAAACAATCCTCGACGACCCACATCCATCCCAGGAGACCCCGAATTGCGAATTGCGCCTCTTGCCTGCTGCCTGCTGCCTGCTGCCTGCCGCCTTCCGCAAGAGCCGACCAGTCGCGTCTCTCAGAGCCGGGGCGTCTGTCGAATCGCGAATTGCCAATTGCCAATTGCGCCTGCCGCCTACTCCTCCATCTTCCGTTTCGAAGGCTGCACCCGCGGCGGCTCGCCGGGCATCTTCGGGTAGTGCGGCGGCCAGGGGGCGTCACCGAGCCCCTTCTCCTCGTCGGCGGCGACCATCTCCAGGACCGCGGTCAGGTCGCCGCCCGAGCCGTCGATCCCTTCGGTGAGATCTCCGCGCGACGACCACCGGTCGGGAAAGGCGTCGAGCGTCATCGCAAGCGGGTCGATCTCATCGAGTTCGTCCCAGGAGAATGGTGTCGAGACCAGACCGGTCTGGCGGACCGAGTAGGCGGCGGCGATCGTCTTGTCGCGAGCGTTCTGGTTGTAGTCGATGAAGACGCCCGAGCGCTCCTCCTTCCACCACTTGGTGGTCACGAGGTCCATCCTCCGCTCCAGTTCCCGCCCCAGGGCCAGGGCCGCTCTTCGGACCTGGAAGAAATCCCACTCGGGCCGGAGTCGGATGTAGACATGGATGCCGCGCGATCCCGAGGTCTTGGGCCACCCGACCAGGCCCTTCTCCTCGATCAGCTCGTGGACGGCGTGTGCGACCTCGCGGCAGTGCTCGAAGTCGAACCCGTCGGTGGGGTCGAGGTCGAGTCGGAGCTCGTCGGGATGGTCGAGATCCTCGATCCGTGCGTTCCATGGATTGAGGTCGATCACCCCGAGCTGCACCTGCTCGACTATGTCGGCGACATCGTCGACATAGGGCATCACACCCGGTCGTGCCGAAGGGAAGCGGACCGGGTGACTGTGCGTGATGGTGCCTGGTGCCCGCTTGGTGAAGAAGAAGTCCTCGGCGACGCCGGCCGGCCATCGCTTGAGAGAAGTGGGCCTGTGATACACCGCGCGTACCGCTCCTTCGGAGCAGCGCAGGTAGTGGTCGACGAGATCGAGCTTTGTCCATCCATGCCGGGGAAACAGGACCTTGGTCGGGCTCGAAACCCGGATCTCGCGGCCAGCGGCCTCGACGGTCGTCTCGTCCTTCGCCACGGAGCCGAGCCTATCGGTTGGCTGGGTGCCGCACGGTGCCACGGTGGCTTGTCCCCGGAGACCTGCCAACCGGTGAGCGGCGGTGGCTTGCCCTCTACATGCTGCTGGGCGTGATGGCCGGCCCGGTGCTGGGCATCACGCTGTGCTTACCCCTACGACACGCTGCGCTCGCCCGTTCGTCAGTGGATCCTCGGCGGGCTGGTGTCCGTCGTGGTGGCGGACCTCGCAGCTCGGCCCGCTCGCTTACCTCAGGTTTCAGCCTGCACACGATCGAACGCCCGGACGATGCCGTCGACCAGACGCGACCGAAATCTGAGGAGGAGGCTGGCGTGACCGGCGTTCACCCACTCCAGCTCGGAGCCGGGCCAATGGTGGTGCACCGCCTGCACCGCGGCCGAGGGCACGAACCCGTCGCGGGTACCGGCAACCAGCACCGCCCATCGGGTGTGCGGCGCCGGGGGATGGTTGAGGATCGAGCCGGCATGCACCAACTCCGAGAGACGCTCCTGGTTCTCGTCCGTCTCGCCGCCCAGCGCCCCCCACGGGAGAGTGGTGCGCAGCAAGCCGCTCATGAACGGGGGGCCGGCCGCGTAGGAGGCGGCCAGGGGGGCAATCGCCACCGGGAAGTCGACGAGGGTCCCCACGAGGCCGGCGATGTTCCCACCCATGCTGAATCCCGAGACGCCGACCTGGTGTCCGGCGTCGTGCAGGTGCCGTGCCAATGCCCGCCCCTCGAGGACTGCGCCCCTTCCGAGCAGGCAGAAGTCGCTCACGAAAGGAACCGGCGACCCGGAGCGCGCGCGTCGACTCCGGTCGCCGTACAGCGGGTGTTGGGGGAGGATCGAGGCGATGCCGCGCGGGAGCAGATCGCGGGCGAATCGCATCCGGGTCGAATAGGTCTCGTCGTTCCAGGAGGCGTGAAGGATCACGACCCGGTCCGGCTCGGGGTGGGCGGTCACCCAGCGTGCTCGCACCCCCCGCGTTTCCTCGGGGAGCGAGTCGTGTGGGCTCGTGAACGCGATGTCGCGCATCACGACCTCTCCGCTGCGCCGCGCCGGACGGATCGACAGGTCGATGGAAGGCACCGCGGGCACCGTGGTCGCGTTGGCCAGGTAGTGGGCGATCACCTCTTCGTCACCCCATCCCAGATTGAACGGCCGCTTGGCCGGAGGGGTCCGCGCTGCGGCGAGCTCGGCGGCGCGATCTAGCCAGTGCACGGTGCGACGATAGGAGGATGACGCTGTCGCCTCCGTGGGCCGCCAATGGCGGCCGGTAGCCTGGCTCCATGACGTCGCGCAAGAAGGTGCGGTTGATCGCGGGCGCCGGTATCGGCGTCGCTGCTGCTTCGGCGCTCCGCCGGCGGTGGTCACGGACAGCTGACGAGCCGTCGGCGCCGGCGACCCCACCCGATGCCGCCGGTGAGGCGTTCCTGGTGACGCTCGCCGCCGCCATCCGCATCCCCACGGTCTCCACCGGGGGCGATTACGACGCTGAGGCATTCGATCGCTTTCGTGGCTTCCTGGAGGAGGCGTTCCCACTGTTTCATGACCATCTGGAACGG
>Ga0326597_10005075_pt1 | contig 18377 bp, 17 predicted proteins | sample RVTome_12_FD_203789 | JGI IMG/M metagenome (GOLD analysis project Ga0326597, IMG submission 203789) | Soil microbial communities from uranium-contaminated site in the Upper Colorado River Basin, Wyoming, United States - RVT100D185 | ecosystem: Environmental > Terrestrial > Soil > Contaminated >... | reverse complement strand
CGAGATCTCCGAAATTATCAACGCCCCGGAAAATGGCGTTGAGGAATACGCAATTAAGGACAATATTTTCATTGAGGGCGATCCCGGCGAACATATGTACATAGTGCTGGAAGGCGTTGTCGGCGTGTACGTGGGAGGCGAGTACAGCGATAAACACGGCAAACGGGACACCTGCATTGCTACCAGCAGAGAAGGAGAATACTTCGGCGAGTCCGCGGCGCTGACAGAAAAAGCCACCAAACGTACGGCGACCGCCAGGGCGGATGCCCCCACCAAGGTATTTAAAATTCATAAAAAATACGTACTGAATGCCGCCAAGTACGCCAAGGAAGTTACGGGCCGATATCCACCGGATGAAGTCCGGGACATAGTGCTGAAATTACCGTTATTCAAGGGTCTCAGTCGGGACGAAATCCATAACATCAGGGATTGGGCCATAGTAGTTTTCATCAAGGCCGGTAGTTTTATATACAAACCCGGGGCGCAGGCGGACGGGATGTATGTGATTCTGGGCGGACGGGTAGAACTGCTGAGCCTGGACGACCAAGGCAATCCGGTGGTCACTGCGAGCGAAGGTCCGGGGGAATATTTTGGTGAACTGGCAATGCTGCCCAAGGGACGGGGCAAGCACAATCATTTTTCCCGGGCCATCTCCGATTGCCGCTTGATCAAAATTCCCAGGAATATTTTTAATAATCTGCTCAATCGTGATGCTACCCTGATTGATAATATCACCATGGTGCAAAAGCTAAGGGAACTTAAGTTGAAGAAACCGAGGAGTGGTTCCTCCGAAAGTCAGAAATCCTGACTGGACCCATCACGCAGACTGTTCTATCACCGCAACAAGACGTTAAAGGTACTGGTGCGGAGAGAGGACTCGAAATTAATCTGTAACTTATTGAATTTATAAAAGCATGACTTAGTGGATATTGGTTTATACCCCCAAATATACCCCCATTCAATGAAAGTAATACCCCTATTTATTACTCACCACCAGACCCATTATTTTATAATATATTCAATAACTTAATGATAATAAATCAAACATTTTAATATCTTCAATAACCGGCCAACTAGGCGGGAGGGGGTAGGGGTGGGGTTTACTTGGCATATGTTAATGCTGATATCCCCTGCCGATATGCTGGGGTGTAATTTAAGGGGGGTAATATTTGCCGGACGAGAGAAGGGCGTTAATTGGATAGCCTGGTCACTGCCACACACGCATAGAAAACTGCACTAGGTCAAACTGAATGACGGATTTTGAAAATATATATACATTAGCTTTTATGATGTGTAAGTAATTTCAGGGGATGACCAGTCTGATGAAGTATGTCTTTGGGTTTCTTGTGGCTATTCTTCTTCCAGTGGTTGTGCACGCGGAGTTTGATAAGGGCATGGCTGCTTACCAACGTGGCGACTATGCAACTGCTTATCGGGAATTATTAACACCGGCACAACAGGGGTATGCCAAGGCCCAATTCATTCTAGGCGTGATGTACGACAATGGTAAAGGCGTGCCACGGGATGATAAGGAGGCAGTGAAGTGGTATCGCCTCGCGGCTGAGCAAGGGGTTGCTTACGCCCAGTTTAATCTTGGCTCGATGTACACCAAGGGAGAAGGTGTGCCGCAGGATTACATTCTGGCGCATTACTGGTTCAACCTGGCTGTTGCACAAGGTCTAGAAAAAGCGAGAAATGCGCTTGATCTCGTTACTGGACAAATGACGCCCGCCCAACTTGCGCAAGCACAGCAATTGGCAAGTGATGAGCAGCAACGAAAGCGTGAGCAATTTACTAGCGGCTTCCATGCGCAGGAACAGACGCCGCAGGTACGACAGGCTGAGATAGCGGCGAGTGGTACTGGCATTGTCGTAAGCAGCGAGGGCCATGTTGTCACCAATCATCACGTTATCACCGAATGTGTGGAAATACGGATACCGCCCTCGAAGACGGCTGTGCCAGTGGTGGCCGATGACGCCGCAAACGATTTGGCTCTGCTAATATCCGACGACTTCAAAACCCCTGCCAGTTTCCGTGACGGACGTGGTATCCAACAGGGAGAAGATATCACGGTGATCGGCTTCCCATTGCATGGCCTATTGGCATCGGGGCCAAAAGTTACTACCGGCAACGTAAGTGCATTAGCTGGACCTAGCAACGACACACGCTTGCTTCAAATTACGGCGCCGGTGCAGCCAGGTAACAGTGGTGGGCCGTTGCTCGACACGGGGGGACATGTCGTTGGAATTGTAGAGAGCAAAATTAATGCAATTAAGTTGGCGCAATTGACCGGCGATATTCCGCAGAATATCAACTTCGCCATCAATGCGGCGGTAGTACGTAATTTTCTCGACGCCAACAGCATAGCCTATGTCACCGCGCCCCCTGGCAAACCGCTCAGCACGGCTGACATTACACAACAAGCACGGCATTTCACCGTCCTTGTCGAGTGCTGGAAGTAACTCCAAGTTTACTGTGTGACTTCAATAGAAATCTGTTGGGCGCTAAAACTTCTTGCATATTTGGTTGCCCCATTCGTCAACCCACTGGAAAGCGCCGACGGGGCACCCTTTCGACGTGTCATAAAACTGTTGGCTCGAATTGAACTTCTGGCAGACAGTATTTCCCCAACTGTCAACCTCGCCGTGATCGCCTTTCAGGGTCTTGCTGCTGTAACCATTGCGGCTGTTGCCGCTGTGGTGACCGGCCGGCGAGTGTTTGGCATAGCCCAGATGGTCCTCCATCTCGGCGCCCAGGGCCGCCTCAATGGCGGACTTTCGGATCAACCGGGTTAACTCGCCCAGGTCGTTTTCGGTTTTGATGTGTTTGGCCAGTGACTCAGCCAGTTGCTTCAGATCTGCTGCTGGAGTTGTTTTGCTCATAACTCATTTCCTTTATTATTAAGGTTATGGGTTTATGAGCAGTTACACAATTTAATTTACAGTCTCCCAATTCCACCACGGGGGTTATTTATAATCCTGTAATCTTTAATTTAATTTCTTTATTTGGCGCAATCTCAATCAATTTTAAATCCGCTAATTTTTTAATATCTCTGTATTGTGTTCGCTCTGTACGGTTTAAATATAAACCCTTAAACCAAGTCTTCGATCTTATCTCCTCCATATCGTGTTTTATGCCAGCAGGTATAAGGTTGTTGATGATCGTGTATTGACGTAGATTAATCTTTTTTGTGTTAAGAAGATGCATTAACTCTGTTTCATATAAAAGTAATGCGACAAAGGAATTAATTCTGTCATGAAGGCGATTAATTACCATTAAAAGACCTTTTAAAAAAAACTCCACAAACGGAGTATTTGGATATGGGTGCTTTTTTTCTTCACTTTTTCGTGCAACATTAAAAACAGTGAAATATTCGTCTATGTTCTCTAAATAGTAACGCGACAATGCAAACGGAGCGTATTTAAACCCCGACGATTTAAGGACCAATGCTTCCAGTACACGACCCACCCTTCCGTTACCATCCCAAAACGGATGGATTCTTTCAAAGTAATAATGCACAAGTGGGGCACGAATCAGTGGTGATAGACGGCAGATTTCCTCAGAATTAATCCATTCCAGAAATGCTCTAATCAGCATGACAATATCATCTCTGCATTTAGGCGGGACATATTCGCCGCCATGTTCTTGATTACTAACCCGCGTAATTTCGCCCGGCTTATTATCACGATAATGTCCCGGTATATTATTAGGATCGTCACTTAAACCATCGGTGATAATTTGATGAAGATCAGTAAACATGATTTCTTGTAATCGTACTGCAGCATTTGGAACGTTGGCGTTATATATAATCTTCGCAAACTCTTCTGCTTTTTCATAAGCGGATCGAATATTTGTAACCCTGCGCTGTTTTTCTTCTTTTACTTCTTCTTCTCCGCTTATTAGTTTTGCCGTTTCATCTTCAGATAGCGTTCCACCCTCAATCGTATTTGTCCCATAAATACTAGAGACAAGAACCTCTTTTTCCAGGCGCGTCGCTATGTCTGGTAGCGTAGGAACGGATGAAAAGCGGTCTTGCGCATCACGCACTCTATCCATAAGTGGCTGAATATTCTGTAAATCTAAGCCAATAGCAAAAGTGAAAACACCCGATTTAAAGGTTTCCACACGCTTTATATGGGCGTTGTCTAATAAAATGTCAGTATTATTGTCACTCATAATGTCATATATTTAAATATCAAAATCAATAAGTTATATAATTAATAATCTTTATATAGCTATATATTGGCATAAATATGTCAAAATTCAAGTCAAATTTATTGGCAAAGCAAGAGTATGAGGAATTGAGAGTGGCGGAGCGGCAAGGAACGCAACCGCCGAGAATAAAGCAGCATTTACGGAATGTATGTGGAAATATGGCTATATAGCAATTGGGGTCGCCATAGTTTCGGACGATCAGAACCAGCCCTAAAAGTATTCTGTAGAATACATTTCCGGCAAATTAGGACACTCCCTGTTTTCATGGCATAACCCCCTGTCATTGGAAGCAGCCAGGTTTCAAACCCTTTATATCCTGTACGTACACCGAATGGGGGGATGCTGTAGGGATAGGGATGTTTTTTTTAAATCTAAATGCATGTGAGAGCGGAAGCGAGCCGCAATACTTATGAATAAATAAATTGAAGGTGCACTCTTTTCCCATATCCCTTATCCCTCTATACTCGTATCCCCTTTCCCTGATTACCCGTTTCCCTCCTTTCCCGCTCTACCCGCTTACCCGCTTTCAGCAAGTTCGGGGTGTTCAATCTTGATCACTATGGCATTCATGCCGGTACCTTCCTGCGACGGTTTCTGGACAACTTCGATCCTGAATATCTTATTCAGAAACAACTTACCCAGGTCTACATCAATCTGACCATTTAAATCCTGATTCGGGAATATCCTGCGTAAATCCCTTATCAGTTTTGAGCGTGCGCCAAAGTACGATCCGGTTTCTTTCGCATATTCCGGTGTACGCTTGCGGTAAAAGAGGCGCGCCCGGTATCCCTCATATATCCCGGATTCAACCCTGAAATACAGGGCAACCTTGTTTCCTATGTATCCCCAATCTGGTTCAATATGTACACAGCGTGCAAGATATATATCACTGGGTGCTTCTCGTTGTTCATCCTGCCCACCAACTCGAAACACCAGTGCATCATTTCTTTTTGCATCCATGCTTGCAAAGCCCCTTGTATAAACCGAGTAATTCCTGCCAGTTCATACTGTGTAGATCAGCATCAAAGCCCATGCCGGAAATTCTGGCAATCAATTCATGCAATCGCTCAGGCCAGCCAAGTTGAAACAGATCAGCGTTACCTGCCAGCTTGCAGCGTGGGCATTGGAAATGATCAGGAGGCGGGGTATCATGTGCTAGGTGTAATTTGCTAACCCGTGTCTTGCCGCAAGCTTGCACGGGTTTTTCTTTTCTACTCATGCCGCCTCCCTTCGTGGTTTACTCAGTGCATCCATTTTTGATCCCGTCAGTGCGGATTGCTTTAACTGTTTATTGATGTCACTGTGCCGGGCTACTACCTCCGGGAGTACCTTCCCTAGCCTGTCCACCATTTCCCCCGGTAGTACCCCCCTTAATTTAGCTTTGCCGCCCTGTTTCACATATTCCCGCAAGTAGAAACAGACTGGTTCACCTTTCAGGTGTGTAGTGTGCCCGTCATGCAATGGACAGACAGGTGCATTACACTTTTCAAATTTAGGGCAATCAGTCATCTTCATGATTAGCCCCTCCCTTGTTCACGGCTTTGCTGGATACGCTGCTTGATCCAACTATCGATTTCGCTCTCGATCCATGCACTTGCGCGCCCATTGGGTGAGAGCAAGATTGGTGCTGGGAACTCGCCTTGCTGGATTAGTCGGTAAATCGTGCTGCGCTTGTAGCCCGTCGCAGCTTCAACCTTGGGAAGTCTGAGAAGATTTTGCATTGCCATCTTAATAAGCCTCCTTTCGGCTATTGGGATGGCTACATTATTGTGTCTGTAACTTAATTAATCTGCCGTGGTAAATTGCTTTAAATTACTGATTTAAATAGGGGGGGTCTAAAATGTTATTTTATGCGGTTTTAGGTGGGTAATTTGTCAAAGCTTCGGCGACTTTACTTAATATTGATATGCTTACAATAAGCCTTTGCTTCTAATATCCAGTCATCAAGTGTGCTTTTGCTAATGTCGTGCGCATTCATTGCGCTTAACAGATGACCAATAACTGTCTCTAAATATTCACCATAAACTCTTTTGAAATGTACGGCAACGTGTTGGACAAACCATCTCTCTCTTAGGTATCCTCTATCTCTATTTGCTGATAACGATGGCGCGTTATTCTTAATTGAGTAATCCAATTCAATTAAAAGTGATCTAAGTTTATACGTATCTGTGTAATTCGCATGTTCTATTCCTGCATCAAGTATTTTCAATAATTCATTAATTGGTTTCAATGCACTATTTTTTATGGTTTTAGTGACAACTTTTGGGGGATGGTCTTTTGAATAAGTTACATACCAGATCATGTAAAGCAGACAATTGTGCATAAATTCCAATTCGCCAAGTAATTCAGCATCACCTGTTTTGTATTTTTTATATTCTTTTGTACGCTTGAAACTCTGGAGAGATTTATCAAAATATGTATTTTTTGATAGCCATTTATAAAGCCTGTGATTTTTTAAATTCCCTGCCATTTTATCATCATAAAGAATTTTGTTTGTTCCAATATTTAATGAATCTTTCGGGGTGTGAGTCACTTTAATAGATAAAAGTTCTGGTCCTAAAAGTCCTGGTCCTAGGTGTGATAAATCAAATAAAGGTGTTTGCTTTCCCTGTTGCATCATCTGCTGATAGGTCATCATGCTTAATTTTGAGACAGCAGCACTGAAATCTTCATAGTCATCAAAATTAGGTATATATGCAGGCATTAGCATCCCTCCACGCTCACCCTTGTGATAGGCACCAAGCCAGCCGGGCAAGGGTTTCCCGGTGTTCGCCCCGTCGGGCTAGGCTTGGTAATTGGAATTATAATGGTTTAGTTATCCCCCTTGCGTTTCAATGTCACCACTTCACCGCCTTTCTGTGCAGCGTCCAGCGTGTCGCTCCACCACTGCATGAGGCGGGTGCGTTCCTGCAAATGAGTAGCCCGGTTGTAGATGGCACGGATTGCATTACTGTCTTTGTGCGCCAGGGCCGCCTCGATAACATCTGCCCGCCACTTGCCGGACTCGTTGGCAATCGTGCTGAAGGTGGCCCGGAAGCCGTGTCCTACCAGTACACCCTTGAAGCCCAGCCGATGGATCACCGTGTTAATCAGGTTCTCGCTGGCAAAGGGGTACTTGCCGTGATTCGGGAACAGATATTCAGAATAGCCGGTATGTTGTTTCAACTCCTGAAGGAGCGCGATCACTTGACGGGACAGCGGGACAGTGTGCGGTCCGGGATTCTTGCGCCGGGTTTTCATGCGCTCCGCGGGGATGGTCCACTGCTTTTCATCGAGATTAAACTCTGCCCACTTTGCAGCGCGTAACTCCCCCGTGCGTACTGCCGTATGCAGTAGCAGCATGACGGCTAGGCGCGATTCCGGCCTGCCCTGGTAGTCATATAACTTGCGTAAAAAGTCGCCTAGCTGTTTTTGTTCCAGGTGCGGATAGTTCCTGCTCTCGTTTTTCTTGAGGACACTGCGTAGATAGGTGGCCGGATCGTCCTCGCGTAACCCTTCACCAATGGCATAGCGCAGTACCTCACTGCACCAGCGCCGGGTACGGGAGAGCAATTCCAGCGCCCCCCGGCTCTCCATGGGCCGTAGTGCGGATAGCAATAGACTGGCCTTGATGTCAGCCACGGGTACCTTGCCGATACGCGGAAAGATATTGCGCCGGAAAGAGGCTTCAATACTTTCCCGGTAGGTCGGTGCCCAGGTTTTCGCAGTCATCCAGCGTTCTGCCACGGCCTCGAAGGTATTGGCGGCCTTGTGTATGTCAGCGGTCTTTGTAGCGCGTTTCTCAGTCACCGGATCGCGTCCCCCAGCGATCAGTTCCTTGGCTTTATCTCTCTCCTTGCGTGCCTTCTTGAGTGAAACGGTGGGATACTTACCCAAGGCCAGCAGTTTCTCCTTGCCGGAAAGACGGTATTTCAAGCGCCAGAGCTTGGAACCGCTGGGGCGCACTTCGATATATAGCCCCCCGCCGTCAAATAGCCTGAAGGGCTTGTTTTTGGGCTTGCGGCCCTTGATTCGCGTATCAGTCAGGTTGGCTTTCATGGCACATATACCCCCACTTGTGAGGTTAGTACCCCTGAATATACCCCTGTTTACTTTCGGATGCTACTGGACAGCATGAGACGCTACGAACCAATAAAAACGCGGTATAGCAATGGATGCAGGAGAAAAGCGGGATGTTATGGGACGTTAAAAAACCTTAAAATGGTGCCGGAGAGAGGACTCGAACCTCCGACCCACGCATTACGAATGCGTTGCTCTGCCAACTGAGCTACTCCGGCCGTGTCTGGGATTACTGCTGGGCAGTCTGCCGTGGTGCAAGGCCGGTTGCAACCGCCCCAATCACGTGCGCATGAAATTGCGCCTGCCGCATGATTACGGTTTGTTCCTGACCCGTATGATGACATCGACCCCCGTCCCCACAGTGCCATCCGGTAATGCCGGCATGCTGTCTATTCTTAACGCGGAGGCTTCTATATCCTTCAGCATGCCGGTATCTTCATTGTAGAGATGATGATGGACTTCCGTATTGGAATCATAAAATACCTTGCCTGAATCAATAATCACCTCTCTTATCAATCCCCGTTCGGCAAAGAGGTTGAGGGTATTGTAGACCGTGGCCTTGGAAACCTGCGGACGCTGTGTATTCACCCTGGAGAGCACCTGGTCAGCGGACAGATGTTGCGGCTCGCACAGGAGCACCCTGGCAATCTCGACACGCTGCGCCGTGGGACGGATGTCATGCTCGAGCAATGCCCCTTTGATGGCGTCTTTCGATATACCCATGGCATTAAATAAAATCATATGCTTAGTATAACCAATCTGTCACTTCCTTGCACCGGGGCAAGCCGTACACATAATAGTTTTTTCAATAAACTCTGAATTTGTACTTCTGGTCATTTTGAATGTAGAGAAAATTCGTGCAGTTATTTCCGTTAGTAAATACTTGTACCGATTGAGTTCCCGTTATGCTCAAAACGACAACTCTGTCTACAGTTCAGTGACTCGCCACTGGCCGGAACGCGGCAGGGGACACAGGAGGTGTACGTTGCAGGACGAGATCCAGTAACAAGCGTGCCGAACCTGGCGCCAGTACCAAACCGTTGCGATTATGCCCGGTGTTCAGATACAGGCCCTCTGTCCCCGGCCAGGGGCCGATACAGGGAAGGCCTCCCGGTGTGGCAGGACGCAATCCGGACCAATGGCCTGTCAAAGGATATTTGTTGATTCCGGGCAGCATGTCTTCCGCCGCTGCGGCAAGTGACATGCGGGCCGCGGCGCTGGTTCCCGAATCAAATCCAACGTCCTCCACAGTACTGCCTACCAGGACATGGCCATCCCGCCGGGGGATAGCATACTGCCCGTTCTTGAGCACCATGGTCTTGAGAAAATCCCTCTCCGCCTGATAACACAACATCTGTCCCCGCATGGGTTTGATCGTAATCCCCGGCCACAAGCGGCTGGTCCACGCCCCGCAGGCAATAATCGTGATGGGCGCAGTGAAGACGCCGCGCGCCGTCTCCACGCCCTGTGCCTTTTGTTGCCTGATGATGATGCGTGTAACTTCAGTTTGTTCAAAAAATTTCACTCCCACCTGGCGCAGGTTGATTTTCAGGGCGGAAAGAAGGCGCGGATTCCTGATCTGGGCCAGTTCCGGTAACCAAATCCAGGAGGCAGGCACCTGGTTGAGGGCGGGGACCATCAGCACTGCTTTATCTGTTTTTAATATTACATGCGGTATGTTTTTCCTGTGCGCCCAGTCCAACGCCGGGGCGGACTCCTCTCCCGCATGGATGAGCATGCCGCACCGCCACAATTCAGGGTCAATCCCCGTCACCTCGCGCAAATTTTCTGACAGTATGGGATACAGGCATTGGCTTAAGGCGCAGAGGTCCTCGAGTTCACTCGCCACCTGCCAGGGATAAAGCGAAGACAATATACCGCCACCCGCCCATGAACATTGCCTGCCGGACACCTGGCAGTCGATGAGAATGGTCTCTAATCCTTGCCGGGCCAACTCACGGGCGCTCAACATGCCCACAATACCGCCGCCGACGATGATACAATCAGACGTGGTCATTGGATTTTTCTGTAAGCATTCTGCATGCAGAACCTAATATTGAGCTGAAAATATACCGTTTGTCCGAAATTGGTGGCCGTTCAAGGGGTTGGCCCTTAGTCAACTGCAGAAATATTGCTATATATTGCCATGAGGAACAGAAACCATGAAAAAACAGCGTGGATTTACCTTAATCGAACTTTTGATCGTAGTCGCCATCATCGCCATCTTCGCGGCCATTGCTTTGCCGTCGTATCATAACCACATGCGCAAGGCGCGTCGCACCGCGGCGCAGGGACTCATGATGGATACCATCAGCCGCCAGACCCAATATCTCCTCGACAAGCGGCAATATACCAACTCCTTTGTCAATCTTTCCACTTCCCGGGATGATTTCAATTGCACCTCAGTGCCCACCAAATGTTCCAATGATTTTTATGACGTTACGATCGAGGATTTAGACAATACAGCCACGCCCCCCTATTTCAAAATCGAGGCCGCGGCCAAGGGATCACAAACCCCGGATGGCGACCTGTCCCTCGAAGTCACCGGTGTCAAGGCACCCATCGACAAATGGCAATAATTCATCAGCAAAACGGATTTACGCTTCTGGAACTCATGGTGGTCCTTGCCATAGTTGCCATTTTGGCCGCCGTGGGTTTGCCATTCATGCGGGACACGATCCTCAACCAGCGCGTACGCACCGCCGGTACGGATGCCCATCTGGGCCTGTTGCTGGCGCGCAGCGAGGCCATCAAGCGAAATGCCAATGTCAATATCGAAAACGCCGGGGGCTCCTGGGCTGCCGGCTGGAATGTTTGTGTACCGGAACCCGGTGTACCCGCATGCGACTCAGACCCTGACATTTCACCTATATTATCCACCCGGCAAACAATAGAAGACGTGACTGTCGCCTGTAGTACGGACACGGACCCGGGCACGGAAACCTGCCCGGATCGGCTTGCCTTCAATCACCTCGGCAGGCCTGACACACTCCTCGAATATCGCTTTTATGTCGACGAAAACACAAGAGTATTCACCCGCTGTGTAAAACTCAGTATCAGCGGCGTCCCACGCGTGGTGATAGACAATGATTTTGATCACGACAACGGATGCGAATGAAGAACATGATGACTATCCACCACAAGCATAAACAAGTGGGATTCACTCTGCTTGAAGTCCTGATCACCATGCTTATCATCCTGATCGGGCTGCTGGGCATCGCCGCCCTGCAGACACGGGCCCAGATCGCGGAACTGGAATCCTATCAACGGGCGCAGGCACTGCTGATCATGTCAGATATCGTCGACCGCATTAATCTAAATCGTGAAACGGCACCATGCTTTGTCATCACCACCAATGCCGCTAGTGGTGTGCCGTTTATGGGTGTCGCCGGTTCCGGCCATATGGGCGCACCGTCGTGCACCATCACCGCCAGCGTTAAAGACACGATCGCGGAAGACACCCTTAATGACCTGGATGCATTGCTGGAAGGTTCCGCAGAAGCCGTGGGGGGGGGTTCCGTTGGCGCCATGATCGGGGCACGGGCCTGCATCAGCTATGACCCTGCCACGGCAATCGGCTCGGCAGGCACCGGACTGTATACCGTAGCCGTATCCTGGCAGGCCCTGACCGATCTCACTACACCCACGGCCAACTGCGCCAACGGTCTTTATGGTGCTGAAACCAAGCGCCGCACCGTGTCCACCGTCTTTCGTATTGCCGACCTGTTCTGAGCACAATACCATGCATAAATTCAATCCAAAAAATTACCAGCAGGGTTTGACACTTATTGAACTGATGGTGGCTCTCGCCATCAGCTCCCTGCTCCTGCTCGGTCTTGCCACGGTCTTCTTCAATTCCAGCCGTTCCTACCGGGAACTCGACCGTGCCGGCCAGATGCTGGAAAACGGACGTTATGCGCTGACCCTCCTGTCAGAAGACCTGCGCCATGCAGGGTTCTATGGCGAGTTTTTTAATATTGCATTCACGACGCTGTCATACGATCCCTGTTACTCCGGCAACGATGACAACGTCTATGAGGATACGATGAAACGCCCCCTACAGGGATACAATGCCGCCACCATTGCCGACACTCCGGACATCACCACGACTTCCTGTGGCGGCTTGTTACCCGATCCTGCAAACCTCTCAGCCGGTTCCGATATCCTCGTTTTGCGCCGGGCGGCAACTACATTGTCTACCGGCTCGGCCGCCACGGATGACATTTATTTGCAAACCAACGGCCGGCAGTATGCAATTCATATCGGAACCAGCGGTGCTACCTTGCCGCCGGCGGGTATCCTGAAATATCCGGACAGCGCCGCACATACGGAGAGTGCCAACACGCGTAAATATGATGTGCATGTGTACTTCGTGGCCCCTTGCAGTATCGGCAATGACGATGGCGTCTGTGATGGTACCGAAGATGAAATATACCTCGTTCCAACACTGAAACGCCTCGAGTTGACCTCGGATGGAACGAATACCAAGATGGAAATCGTCCCCCTGGTGGAAGGCATTGAATATTTCCAGGTGGAATACGGCGTTGACGACACCCCCAACACCATCAATACCACGACCAACAATTACGGTGATGGACTCCCGGACCTATATGTTTCAGCGCCTACCGCAGCACAGTGGCCTCATGTGATTACGGTGCGTATCTATCTGCTGGCCCGCACCATCGAACCCGCGGACACACGGGAAAACTTTGTTGACGACAAGATTTACCAGTTGGCCGGTGTCAATTTCGATCCCCCCGATAAACGTTTCAAACGCCATGTCTACGGCACCGAAGTACGGCCCATTAACCTGGCGGGACGCAGGGAGATTCCCAAATGAATACGCGCATCGAATTACGGCATCGTATTGTCCTGCCTGCACGCCAACAGGGCGCCGCGCTGCTGGTGGCACTGTTCATGCTGGTCATGATGACCATGCTGGCGCTTACCTCCATCAATTTAAGCACCGTCAATCTGAAGATCGTCGGCAACATGCAATGGCAAAAAGAAATGGACGCGGCGGCGTTTGATGCCATTGAACAGGTCTTGTCCCAATACACCCTGTTCACCTCACCGGCGGCGACCACCGTGGTCACTGCGTATGGCAATGTGGCTGTCGATCAACCTGTATGTATCTCCACCAACGAGGCGCCCGGTTATACGGCGGTCGTGACGGGGACCATCCCCAACGACAATATCTGGGATTTCAAGGTTGCCGTTACTGATCCCTCGACCGGCGCAAAGTCCACCATGCACCAGGGCGTAGCCATCCGCATGCTGGCTGGCAACTGCCCCGAACCCCCCTGATTTCACAGGAGTAATCTGATGAACATGCTTTCCAAAATTGCTTCCGGGACAAGGCTGCGCGCATTTATTTACAGCCTGGCGCTGTGCCTGACCGGCGGCTTGTCGCAACCTGCCGGGGCTGCGTTTGACCCGGTCAACGACGACACGGACATCTTCCTCGCCAACCCGAACATTCCGGCGGAACGTCCCAATGTCCTGCTCTACGTGGACAACACGGCGAACTGGGGCGGTAAGGATACCGATAATCCGTTCGTCAATGAAAAACCCGCGCTCGTCACCGTGGTGCAAAACCTGACCGATCAATTCAATTTGGGATTGATGTTGTTCCCGGAAACCGGCTCTCCCAACGACAATGAAGACGGCGGTTACGTCCGGTTTGCGATACGCCAGATGACCTCTAATGAAACTTTTACCGGTAATAAGGATATTCTGGCAAGCATCGTCAATTCTTTTAGTGCCAATGACGACAAGGGTAACAATGCCACGCCGGCACTCGGCATGATCGATGTTTATCGTTACTTTGCCGGCCTGTCGGAACGCGCCAGTAACCTCAAGGTCAAGACGGATTTCGAGAATAACAATATTTACAAGGCCTGCAGCAGTTGCCCGGACAACCAGCAACATCCCGCCACCGCTGCCAGCCTCGGCGATTATGCCCTGGATTCCAGCACAAATGGGGCATTGTACAATTCACCCATCACGGACAGTTGCCAGTACAACTACCTGATCTATATCAGCAACGGGCCCGCCAATGAAAATGCGGCGGCCCTCGCAGTTTCACAATCCGCACTGTCGGCCGCGGGGGGTGACACCACGGTCATTCCTCTTACTCCGGCTGCACAGCAGGGCAACTGGATGGATGAATGGGCGAAGTTCCTCCACACGGGGGTGGACCTGAACGGCAACGCCGCGGGCACCCCGCGCTTGACCACCTATGTCGTAGAGGTTGATCCGGTACTTACAGGACTAGGACCGGACATGACCGCACTGCTGAAAAGCGCCAGTGAAGGCGTCGGCGGCGGGCGCTATTTCCCGGCTTCCAGCGCCAACAGCGCCACCGAACTGGTAAAGGCACTTACCGATATCTTCAGCGAAATCCAGGCAACCAACACCGTATTTGCCTCATCGACCCTCCCCGTCAGTCTCAACGTGCGCGGCACCAACCTGAACCAGGTCTACATCGGCGTATTCCGGCCGGACGAGGACAAAAAACCGCGCTGGCTGGGCAACCTCAAGTTGTACCAGCTCGGCTTCGATGATGCCACTAACAGCCTGTTCCTGGCGGATTCCACCGGCACCAATGCCGAAGGCGCCCTGGGATTCATCCGCGCCACCGCCCTGAGTTTCTGGACGGCGGCCTCTACCTTCTGGTCGTTCCGGGACGCCTCCGAGAACAGTGCGGGTGGATCTTCGGATGCACCGGACGGCGAACTCGTGGAGAAAGGCGGCGTGGCGCAGGGACTGCGTACTACTTATGCCGCAGACCAGTCCACGCGTAACCTCTATACTTGTACTACGGGCTGTGGCAACGGCGACAGCCTCTCCGGCACGCCCTTCGCGGTCGGCAATACTGCTATCACAGGTCCCGGCCTGGGACTGGGCGCCTCTAAATCGGTCGTCAGTCTGTCCGCGTTTGACACAAAAAACATTTCATCGCTTACCGATACCAGGAGCGTGACTTCACTCAACACCAACAGTTCTGCCGTTTCATCCGTGGTAACGCTGGACAATGGGGCCACGGCCGGTGTTTCCTTGAGCAGTCTGACTAACGCCACTCCCAAATCCATTACGGGGTTAAGCAACAGTCCGATATCCATAACTATCAAGTCCAACGGTGTGTCCACAGGCGGAGGTTCTCCTAGCTGTAGAGACACCGTTACGGTAGTTACCGATACCGATCATAACTTGACTGTCGGCGATACCTTTTACATTCATACCGATGGAACCACCGGTTATGAGGGTTCGTTTACCGTTTCAAATGTGGTGGGTGGCGCCGGTAAAACCTTCAAGTACGTTCCCAATGTCGGCTGTCTCGCCACCCCCCCAAGTTCCGGCACGATCTTTCCTGTACCCAGCACCATCCTCACGGTCACGGTGCCCGGTCATGGGTATACCAATGGCCAGAATGTCACCATCAATACCTCGTTCACGGACGTTGTAGGCACGGTCTTCAGCATCACCAATACCACGGTGACGATTGCCGTAGTAGATGCGAACACGCTTACCTTTACCTCCTCCCAGTTTGGTCCGCTCAATACTGCGACGGGTATCGGCACCCTTTCCTCGGGCACGGCCGCCGGCGCCACCACCACTGCGATCGCCACCACCGCAACCAGCATCAGCGGTAATACCTCCTTTGAGGTCGGTGATACCGTCCGCATCGCCGGGGCGACGCCAGCCGGCTACAATGGCAATGTGGTGATTACCGCCGTGCCGGGCACTTCAGTCTTCACTTACACCGTGCCCAGCGGCCTGAGCGCGCCGGCTTCCGGTACCATCACGGCCTCGCCGATCGGCAGTACGACGGTCACAGCTTCCGGCGTTATCGTTGGTATCAACAGTGGCGATCCGGTTACAATCTCTGGTGCCAGTCCGTCAGGATACAATGGTAATTTTGTGGTGGACTGCGGCGCTGCAGGGACCCCCTGTACGACGACCTTTACCTACACAACCGCCAGCGCCCTGCCGATTAATATCGGTGCCCCCGTCACGGCTGCATTGACCTCGGGTGTATCTAATTCAAACACGGCCAAGGCCACGGTCATCGGTCACAATTTCGGCGTTGCCAGCGCCACGCCTGATGTCTTGATTGCCAATGCCTCCGATGCTAACTACAACGGTACATTCACTGTCCGCATCCTGGATGACAACAACTTTAATTATTGTCTGGATACGCCGGGCACACCTCCCGACGTGTCCGGTAACTGCCCGGTAAATGCCCCCACGGCCGCTCCGGACACCAGCACCACTACCACGGCCACGTTAATGGACGTGAGCAATCCGGTAGCCTTTGCCACGGTCACTGATCATGACTATGCAGACGCGGATGGTATTCCTGACGCAACACCGGACAGTGTCATCGGTGCAACCTTCACCATCACCATCAAGGGAGCAACGCCGGCGAGTTACAATGTGATAGATGTCATGGCCACTGTAGTGGATGTCAACACCTTCAAATACACGCTTGCCTCGGTGACATCACCGCAGGACGCGGCCACGGGGACCATGACCTCGAATCTCAAGACCACCACGGCCACGGCCACTGTGCCCGCCCACGGTCTCGCCACCACTGATACAGTCGAGATCACCGGCGCCACGCCCGCGGCATTCAACGGCGCCTCTATCACTGTTACCGTGCTTGACGCCAATACCTTTACGTACGCAGTAACTCCGAAGCAGGGGGATGCGACCGGCACCATTACGATGAAACCGACGGCTGCCGTATCCCAGGCTGCCATCGATACCCTTATCAATTGGGTGCGTGGACAGGACAATTTCGAGGATGAAAACAGTAATGCTGACATCACGGACATCCGTGCCTCGATTCATGGCGACGTGCTGCACTCCCGGCCCGCCGTGGTCAACTACAACCGCCATGGCAACGACCATGACGTTTATGTTTTCTACGGCGCCAATGACGGCATCTTCCGCGCGGTAAAAGGCGGCACGGCCCAGAGCGATCCGGGAGAACCGATTCCAGGACAGGAGGCCTGGGGCTTCATCCCGCTGGAGCATTTCTCGCAACTATCGCGGCTGCGGGACAATGATCCTCTCATCAGCAGTACCAACAAGAAGCCCTACTTTGCCGACGGTTCCATCGGCGTGTACGTCGTGGATAACAACCAGGACCGCAAGATTGATATATCAATCGACCCGCTGGATAAAGTGTATCTTTACATCTCCTTGCATCGCGGCGGCCGCTTCATTTATGCCCTCGATGTCAGTGACCCGCTCGATCCGAAATTGTTGTGGAAACACACCAATGCCGACACGGGCTGGAGTGAACTGGGGCAGACCTGGTCGGTGCCGCAGTTGCACACCATCAACTGGTCCGCCGCCAATTCCGGTCATCCGGTACTGATTTTTGGCGCCGGTTATGACCCGACGGTGGAAGACGTGGATACGGCCACCATCACCGGCATCGACTCCTCCACCGGTGACGTGACGGCGCCTTCCTGCCCGTTACAGGCGGACAGTACAAACACCTGTATCCGGACCATGGGCCGCGGTGTCTTCGTGGTGGATGCGATAACCGGCGACATCATCTGGCAGGCGTCGGGACGCGCCGACGGCCCGGACGGCGGCATAACCCATGAATATGTAAACGTATCGGGCATGGTCTACGCCATACCTTCGGATGCCGCCGTCGTCGCAGCCAGCAACAGCGCCTTGAGAAACCGCGCCTATTTCGGTGATACCGGCGGTAATGTCTGGCGCATAGACATTGATGCTCAGGATGAAAGTGACTGGTCGGTCTCGCGCCTGGCCACGGTCCGTGACGCCAGTGGACTGCCGGGTGATCAGAGCGGTTTGCGCAAGTTCCTGTTCCCGCCCGACGTGGTCCATGATGAAACCGGTTTTGATGCCGTGCTCATCGGCAGCGGCGACCGGGAACATCCTTTTGAAACGGTGGTTATTAACCGCATGTACATGTTCAAGGACTTTGGTACCAGCCCCCGCGTCCTGCCCGACCCGCCTGTTACCGAGGATCTGGTGGAATCGGATTTGTTTGATGCCACCAACGACTGTATCCAGAATCAGACTGCGTGTACCGGAACCGGAGACCAGGTGGATTC
>Ga0326597_10005074_pt1 | contig 18378 bp, 30 predicted proteins | sample RVTome_12_FD_203789 | JGI IMG/M metagenome (GOLD analysis project Ga0326597, IMG submission 203789) | Soil microbial communities from uranium-contaminated site in the Upper Colorado River Basin, Wyoming, United States - RVT100D185 | ecosystem: Environmental > Terrestrial > Soil > Contaminated >... | reverse complement strand
GCCGGAAAGCAATGCATTTCCATGTGCAATGAAATTAAGAAATCCGATCACACTGAGCAGAGTCGAAGTGTGAAAAAAATGAATATTATCCTAAGACAGACCGTACCGTCCACAGATTTTACCAACGACTTGTGGTTTTAGCAGTCTATTGGACAAATAGTCCCAATAATTGCACCCTTAAATCGTGACGGAACCCCTGCAAAAGTCTAAAAGTAAGTCCCAAACCGGATATGAATCAGGTGTCGTCGGCCGTGCCTTTTAGAGACTAAGCGGCGTCATACTTAACCGTTTAATTGAGTATCAACTATTTAGATAATTTAATTCACCTGATTAAAATAGTATATAATGTTGAAAAGTTATCGTATTCGAATGGTTGTCCAATATAAGATTAACGAATTGGATGAAAATGAAGGAGGAGGAGATGAAAGTCAATAAAATTAAGGGCTTAGTGCCTGTCTTAAAATTTCTTTTTGTTTTACTATGTGTAGCTGTGTTTGTTATAGCGGTTAACGCTGAAGCTTTTGCAGGTGATATAAATGGCGCAGATTTTTTAAAAAGCGAAGCGGGTTACATTGGCCAAGAAAACACCGATCCTGTTCTGGATGAACGCGGTATTATAGAAGATAGCAAGAAAAACAATCTTTTATCCGACGGGCCTTTTCAATATGAAATATCTCAAAATGATAAGGGAGAAGAATCTGCTGACAACGTAAACGAAAAAGAGGATGGGGTTAAGGAACAAAGCGGTGACAAGGGAAATGGCTCTGGTGTGGTTTTTGAGCCTATACAGTATTGTCAGGGACGGTTTAAAAGGTTAGGGGGTACCGGCGTGGAGATCATTACAATCAGGTGTCCGAAAGTGGATGATAGTTGTAACTGCGAAGGTGAGAAGAAAAGCCCGACAAAGTGGGTTGAATGCGGTGGTGTGAGAAAAGACTCTACGATCGGGTCAGACCTTTTGAGCTGTGAATCTAAAATAGTCGGATCGGGCGCGGCTGCGAACTCAGAATAGGAGAATTTTAGATTCGAAGAGGGTACTAGCCGAGTTGTGTCTTAAATTCTTAGAAGAGGCGTAATACCAAAACATTGGGTAGATTAATTTAGTGGATTATCTTGATGTAGCACGAAGAGCAGCACTTGAAGCTGGTGATTTGCTTAAACGGTATTTGGGAAAGGTCGAAGAGGTTGAGTACAAGGCGAAGAACAGCCTTGTGACCGAGGCTGACAGGATTGCGGAAAACCTTATAATAAAAGCTATTAAACAAAGATACCCGGCTCATGGAATCCTTGCGGAGGAGTCTGGGATCGAAAGGCAAGGGTCAAACTATCTTTGGATAATTGATCCGCTGGATGGAACGACAAACTTCACACATACCTATCCCTTCTTTTCAGTCTCAATAGCGCTGGAAATAGACGGCGAGGTAAAAATTGGACTGATATATGATCCGATAAAGGATGAGATGTTCATCGGAGAGCGCGGGGAGGGTGCGTTGATGAATGATAAGAAAATAGTTGTTTCTGATGCATTGAAGGTGGAAGTGAGTAATCTATGTACCGGGTTTATACACACAGCGGACTGGATGGTTGAGGAGAATTTGAGGCATTTTGGGAATTTCATAAGGAGGGCCAGGGCGGTCAGGAGAGACGGCTCTGCCGCACTTGATCTCTGTTATGTGGCCTGTGGAAGGTATGATGGCTTCTGGGAGCTCGGGTTAAACCCGTGGGATACCGCCGCAGGGTATCTTATTGTAGAAGAAGCAGGGGGTAGGGTGACAAAATTCGGAGGAGAAGAGTACAACATAAATGATCAAGAGATCATAGCGAGTAACGGTAAAATTCATGATGAGATGATGAATGTGCTTACATTGGGAAGGAGTAATAATTCCAGGGAATCGACCGTTAAGGATTGATTCACTCACAATTCTAGTAATTTTGATTGACATCTTTTACATCCCATTTTTGTTCGATCCTGATTGATCCATAGATTATTTTGTGTTTTCTATGAATCTTACTCTTCATAAGAAAATCTCTTTCGAATGAAAAGGGTATAAGATTTGTAACTTTAGGTTTATAATTAAATCGATTATCTGAAGGGGGCAAGAAAATGAATAATTGGACAATAAAGGACTGGATTCCGTTGGTGAATAAACTTGTCTGGCCAATATTTATAGTACTACTCTTACTGGTATTTCAATCACAGGTGAGGGAGATTTATGAGGTTCTTTTGGATGCTATGAAGGCGGGGAGGAGTATTAAAGTGGGGGGATTTTTAGAATTGGGAGAATTGGCAAAGGATACCCAGATAAGTGAATTGTCTTTTGATAATATCTCAATTGAGGCAGTTGGCGGATCTGAAGGGGTTGTTAGGAAAGGATCTGTTTCGTATCTCGAAAAGTTACAAGAGGAACTTCGTCTGAATCCATCAAGGAAGATTGATACCTTACTGATAACCGATGATATTTCTTACTCTACCGATTTAATCAGGAAATATATCGGCACCCTTGGCCTTCGTTTCGTCGTATTTCAAAAAAGGGATATGTTTGACGGCTGGATAAACTCTACCACATTTGTTGCTCAAATATCAGGAAATGAAGGGATGATGTCCTATGTCAATTTGAGGAATTCAATAATAGGTATTAGGACTGAAAGTGTTAGATCAAACGCAACTGCCAAAGAGGTTTTACAATTAATGCAGGAACTGCATGTCGATTCAGTTCCTGTTCTTGATACAAACGACAGATGGCTATTTTTCGCAAATCGCGAAGAAATTCTTGCCCGGCTCATGACGTCCATTCTAATCGATTGACATACGAGGACTGATGCGAGCGCTTTTTCATCGACTGAGGGGAGGAATATTAAAGAAAGAGAGTGAAACTATTTTCTACTTTTGAAGTTCACAGATGTAGGTCATCTTTTGAATGATACATGAGGGTTGTGAATGACATTTGAGCTGGCTAAGGGTTCGACTGGTGGTCAGTTTGGCGTAAGATGCAAGTGCATGAGGGTTGACCCTTCGAAGATTTTATGCACAATGTATAATATATAGATCCATGCCTGAAAGAGGTGAAATGTATGAAAGGTCTTAGATATCTGATAATAGCATTTCTTACCGCATTGATGTTTACACTGGGTGCTAATCCCAGTATGGCTCGTAAGTCTGGACATGGCGGCGGTTATAGGGGTGGACATGGAGGCTATCAGGGAGGCCATAGAGGTGGGCATAATGGTTATTATGGTTATCGTGGCGGACATCATGGACATCGCTATAATCATGGCTATGGCTACGGCTACGGTTATTACAGACCCTATTATAACTCCTTTGCATATTATTGGCCGTACCTAATCCCACCTTTAGTGTATGGTACACTCTTATATTATCAGTATTCGAGGCCTGTTTATTATCCGACATATCCAAACCCAGTAAATCAGCAGGTTATTATATCCCCACAGGCACAGGCTCCGGCAGAAACACCCCAGACCCAAGGGGTTCCGCAGGGGCAATCAGGCACTTATCAGATAATAGTTAAAGACAGGTATGGGAACCCACAGACGATAAATGTTCCTAGAGGAAAGACAGCTACAATAAGTGAAGGGGAAAACGGAGAGCTGCAGATCAATTTTGAAGAACAGCCGAGCTCACAGCAGGCAATACCACCGGGTGATGCTATCGCAGATAACTATCAGAGTGATTCACCAGACTATGGGGCAGGCATACCCTTGAAGCAGACCGATGCGTTTGGCATGGGATGGTAGTTGAAGTGGGCGAACCATGTTCCTTAAGTGAAAAATAGGTGTTATTTCCCTTTTGTCATTCCCTAAGAAGCGGGGTCAGGCGTGAATAATTGAATTATTTTCTATTCTTCAGATCAACTATGATTGTATTAATTATATTTTCAGCCCCTTAGATTCCTTAAGCCTTTCGTTTACGGGCACAGGTGATTGAAATCTTCGCCTTTTTTAAGAATTAAGCTACCAGCGTGTTCTGTCAGCATCACATGGTAAAGCCCACCCGCTATATGGAGACCTGGTTTTCCTCCCATCCTGACAAAGATAGGCTTATTTCGAAAATAATTCTAAAAACTGTATGCTTCCTTCAATTTTCAACTTACACATTTCACATGGATTATGGATAGTCTATAAATTGTCATATGCATGAAGTTCTGACAACAATTTCTCTCCTTAACTTAAATTTCAATGCATATTTATTTAAAAATTTATTGGCATGCTAATTGCCATCATTATGAATAACATTGAGTATCTTAGCTCAAAATAAATTTAGGGAGGATTTAAATGTTACTCAAAATAAAATTAAGTTTGTTCTCATTGCTGCTTTGTATCATAACTCTTATCGCTGCTTGTGATGGAGGGGACGACCAGCATAGGGATAATGGAGCTACGCCAGGAAGACAAACAAGAGAAGTTACCGGGGTTGTAGGTGAGGGAACAGCAAAGCATTTTTCTCCAGGAGGTAATAAAACAGCTATTTTGGCTATGAATGTTTATGACCTTATTTCGCCTTACAGCGCATATGCTACCGGGCAAGCTGGAACATTCATCGTAAGCGCATTGGGGAGAAATGGCTCTATCCGTGAAAGTGATACTGACCCTGTAACCGGAGGGTTTACTCTTAATCTTCCAGTGGATGATTGTTATACAATGAGTTTCACAGCTCATACCGGTCCTGGAATGATGGATGAATTTTGGGATTTTATCGTATTTCAGTGTGGTCCGGAGCATATAGGAGAGTTTGACGATCAGTTTTGCCTGACTACCGGGAATAATCCTGTCGACTTGGGAGTGATCACATTACATTCAGACCATAGCTTTGCCATGCCCATGCATAACCCACTTGAAGAAGTGGACACGAATGGGGACGGAACTATGGATTTCCATGATCCCGATTATATATGTGGTAACGTTGGAGACGCCGACCACGATGGATATTATGATGACGACTCTGATAACGATGGTTTTCACGACGATGACATGGACCATGATGGATTTCATGATGATGACATGAACCATGATGGCTTTCACGATGGAATGGAACCGGATCACGGTATGGGACCTGGGGGAGGCATGATGCATCGCTAACATTACGGAACTTTATTACACAATAACACACAATAACACCGATCAGCAGTTTAGAGGTCTCAAAGTTAACGAGGAATGATGGGGTCGTATCTCAACATTTAATATTTATGCTAATATCTCATTCTCCAAGTCCTGAATCATTCTTCTGATTTTTTTATCCTTCTTGAGTTCTTCACTAAATCTCTTACAGCTCTGCGCCACAGCGGCATAATCCATACCATATATCTTTCCTATTTCACTCAACCGTAAGTCAGTGTGCTTCTTTATCAAATACATAGATATTTTCCTGTACACATTTCCCCTCTTCTTATCTACTATGTCATTTTTTCTTATTCCATATCTCTTTTGTATTAATCCTATTATCTCTTCTGCATTTTTCGTCCCACTTGGCCTTGTTGCTATTATTTCTCTTTTTCTCCCAATCTTTTTTATTCTATCTACAATCTCGTTTATATATCTCCCAGTTCCCAGTGCTATACCCCTATAAGATTCCGCCAATGGATCCTTTGTTCCGATATTCTCCTTTACGTAACTCCTGTATCTCTTCCTTGCTTCTTTTGTATCTTCAGCAAACTGACTCAATATGAATTCTTTGTCTAATCTCTCGGGAATTTTCCCTCTATCACTCACATAATCCAGATAACTACTCCATCTGTATTGCTTCAAATTCTTTACCATTCCTGCCCTAAGGGGATTTAGATGTATATATGCACTGAGCTTCAACCCATAATTGTTCTGTTCTACCAGTATTGATTTATATCTCCCCTGTAGCACCGAGCCCACTATATTATGTTCGGCCTTAAACCAGTTCGTGTATGAGGTGTTCAAATAATGCATTCCTTCTGATATGTTTGCATCTAGGGTTTTTATAAACAAATGGTAGTGATTGTCCATTAGGCAGTAGGCATAACAGATAAAATGGTATTTATTAAGTGTTTCGTTAAGTTTCTCTATAAATACTTTTTTATCATTATCTGAATAAAATATGTTTTCTCTTCTATTGCCTCGGGATGTAATATGATAACATGCACCTTCAAATGCCAGTCTCAAAGCCCTTGCCATGAGATGATATTAAAATCAAAACAATTATTTGTCAATTGTTGAGATACGACCCCACGCAGTCTACAATCACGAGCCCTTCAATACCCCACCCGGTCACCCTGAGCTCAGTCGAAGGATGAGCAGGTCGAAGAATCTATCGGAAATCCCACACACGTTTCCCAGTTCCGAAATACTCAATTCTGTAATATAATAAATACAATCTCATGTGTGACCCCGTGCTAATAGCCGCAATTCTTGAAGAACTAGGATACTTTGACGAAGAGAAGGAAGGGGACAAGAGGGATGAAGTTCATGACAGGAAAACTGACAAAGACAATTCCAAAAATAGCCGGGAAGGAGAAATATAAGGTAAAGTCGTCTGTATCACAGAAAATGTCTGTTATACGTAATTTATTTGAGAAGCTGGGATTCCTAGTAGTATTGTTTTGTATCATGGATCGTGCATCCTGAATCTTGCATCATGCATCGTGGATCATGTATCCGGCATCCTGCACGGAATCACCATTTGTCAATTGAAGACTTGATCGCATCGTAACCAGTGTAAAATAAAGGACTGATCCCCAGGCCGTTTATTTGTCAAAAGTTAATACCAAAACCCCTGAGACTTTTTTTTGGGTTTAAATAATGTGAAGTCTTTTCTCCATAGGCTTTAATATATTTTTGAATAACTCTGAAGCTCTAAAAATTTCAATACCGATGAGTTTGCCAGACCTATTAAATTCACAGTTAACACCTGGCGCAAGTTCAATAACCTCTTCTTCTGTACCCTCCCGACCAAAATACAGAATGTCTTCTTCTTCATCGTATGATACTTTAAACTTTTTCATCAATTTTACTCCATCTGCCACTTTTAACCCTTTTTAGTTTCTGATCTATCCCTAACGGATGTATAGTTAAAAGTTTAACATAATCACCTTCAATAATATAAGCTATCATCACATCTCTGATCTTATTGTAAAGCTTAACTTTCATAATAGCCACTCGATGTCCTGTTTGCGCGTCAAAATACCTCTCACCAGATTGCTCATATATTTTTTGAGGCAAGGAATAAGGTATTTTTCTCAATGATAACCTATTCTTTATATGATTAGAGTATAGTATTTGCATTACATGAAATCAATCCATTTTTACTTAGTTACCGTTAGTGTATAAGTAGCATAATAATACTTACGAATATAGGGGTAGACCCTAATTTCTTTATATTAAAGATAAAGCACAAGTCCGTCTTTTGTCATCCCGACCTATATCGCGAATCCATTTTGTATTTTTCCTAATTCTTGAATCCCCAATTCTGTAATATAATTAATCCATTTCCATGTGTGATCCAGAACTCATAGTTGCAATACTTGAAGAACTAGGATACTTCGACGAAAAGAAAGATGAGGACCATAAGGATGAAATTTACGACAACGTACCTACCATAGTTCAGAAATTTGCGGGAGGACGAAGATGAATAGAGTATAAGACAAAATTCATCCCTGGTATGGGGTTTTTCCTGAGCTTTAAAGGGTAGCTGTTCCTATTTACCATTTGCTTGATCTTGTCAACGAGCGCCCGTTCCTGATCGGAACTAGCGACGTGGCGCAAATTTCAAGACAGCTTCTCGAAATACCTTTATGGAATCGGGGATAGTTTTTTCCTCAAATAGCGTTTCATAGGCGGAAAGAGCTTTTCCATATGACCTTGTATTACCCTTGCTATTAAAATTTAGCGTTAGACCACCTAGATCGGCACCAGCAAACAGCCCATCCTTTGATTCGGTGTAGGTGATAAAAGAGATTCCCTTGGTATGTGAGCCCGTAGTAGCCCCTGTTTGTCCGGCCACAGCCGCAGCCTGAGCCTCACCAAAAGTTACACTCTCGGATACCAAGCCTCCCACACCCTTTTCATCCATTACGAGCGCGATCACATTAAAGGAACCTCCCCCCGCTGATAGACCAAGAGAGCCTCCAGTTGCGTTATAGAAAGCGGGCGCACCCCACTTTCCTGTTTCTCTACTCCTGCATATAACTAGTCCCTTACCGCTCTCTACCGTTACTACCAATCCAGCCTTTACCAATGAGGGGATTACAATTATACACTTTGCATCATCAATGAGCGTCTGTGGGATTTTTTGACTTGGTGGAGCATTCAATTCTTGATACAAAATATTTGCGGACTTTACAGCTCTTTCATCGAGTTGAGCCTTGGCCCAGTCGTGTGAAAATGTGATAAAAAGAAGCGACAAAGCTAAAATGGTCAATGAAAATCTAATACTCATGAAATTTATTCCTCCTACTTTAGATCTTGTTTATCTTAAAGGGTATTAAAAGGGGAAGCAACCCTTCTCGTTTGAGCTTTTTATTTGTGGATTCCCAATGACTGCGTTGGGGAATGACAGGATGGGGCGTATATTGCCGATAAATCTTGGAATAAGAAATTGCTGTAATCATTCGAGCCGACGTGGGGATTTGAACCCCAGACCTGCGCATTACGAGTGCGCTGCTCTACCGCTGAGCTACGTCGGCCATAATTCAATTCTTGTTAATTATTTCCGTAAATTGCAGCTCTTTCAACTTTTCAGAAGAAGCGTCCGGTTCTCCCTGAGGGACAAAATCGGGACATTTTCTGTCTGAAGATTTTAGAACATTTCTTTCTTCCCGCTCGTTAGGATGCATGTATCTCCTAGTTACATTGATGGAAGAATGGCCTAAGATCTTCCGAACAACATCTAGCCTTCCAGTGATTGCCATTCTCGTGGCTGCTGTATGCCTTAAATAGTGGAATCTTAACTTATCAAGTCTAGCTATGAGAAACTTTGTTTCGAAGCAAACTCAGATCCTGTCATTATAAAAAGAGATTCGAATGTCCTTCTAAAAATTGCGTGAGGAAAATCAGAAGCGGAAAGGTTAAGAAACATTTTCAGGCGGAGGGCAAGACTAAAAGTTTCAGTCGAACTAGTGGTACTGTTCTGAATCATGCATCATATATCCTGCATCTTGCATCGTGGATCATGCATCCCGGACGTATTAGATTTAAGCTCTTCGATACATTAACCTTTGAATAAATAGAACTAACCAGAGAGTTCCAGTTACAAACAAAATCACCGAAGAAAAATATAAATTTAGTGTATAAAAAGTTATTGATATTGCATAAAGCCCAATAAAAATAGGCCCGGATGTTGCTAATGTTATAAACCCTTTTTTCTCTTTGAAACCATAATACACCTGGGGAACTAAGGAAATAAAGAATATTATGTTAGCAACCATGATTACAGCGTCTTGCCAGAGCATTTTATTTAATCCGAATATAATTTAGCTTGGCTAATTCCTTAAACTTTTAATCCTAATTTAATTTTTCCAATAAATGCTTATGAATTTCAACCATAGCCAGTGTGTCCATCCTACAATATGCTCTTAGGTCCGCAATCATTTCTCGTTTTTCAGCATCGTCTTCAGTGTTAATCATTTGTTCCCGGGCCAAAATTCCTACCTCAGTACCTTGTTCAAGTATTCGTTCCGTTGCTTCTGACATTGGGGCAGCCTTTTCAGGATCATTGATTTCTAGCCAAAAGCGCTTTTCACACTGAAGGCCTGAAAGGAATTTAGATTTTGATAGGTTTCTTTTCATAATATTAACTCTCTGAGCCTCTGTTAGAGAGATTATTTATATCATTTTCTTTCTCTTTATCTGTTTCTAATAGTTGATCAGGCACTGACCGTGTGTCTTGGTCGGGTCAGCCTTGAAGCATTTACAGTATATGCCGCATTGTCCGTCGGTGACACATGCAACCTTTTTGCAAGATATATCCTCACAAAGCGCCCGGCGTGGTATTGAGAAAAAGTGCGAAGCTAATACTATTATTAAAATTACAACACAGATAGTGACCAATATTTTCGAAACAGTTTTCAAGTTTTTTCACCAAGGGGAATTTCTTATAGCATACCTCATGTTTCCGTAATATTGACATGATGGATAGTCAGATTTGGTCCAGATGACCCGTTCACACTGAGCACTGTTGAATGGCCTGGCATCGAAATTTTCCTGTGCACATACATAAAGGCTAGCACTGTAAATACGATCAGAGGGTTCCCTTTTTCGTTAGAAAGTCAAATGTGGGTCATGAGAAAGCGGCTTGAAACACAAATAAGCAAATAAACAAAGCCTGACACGCTAAAATTTATAAAATTTATAGATAAGATTTATTTATCACCTAAGATTTTTAAGACCTGTTTAATTATCTTAGGATGTAATATTTTCCCCTTATGAAAAGGTAGGACTATCCTTTTATTATCTTTCATATATATCCTGTGGCTACCTTTACTCCTAATCATTTCAAAACCAGCTCCTAGAAGCATTTCCTGAGCTTCGTGTGTGTTAGTCTGGGAGTCTTAGGCAACAAGTACCTCTAAGGTTGTGGTAAGAATTTCTTTACTAAGCAGATCCTTTCTCTCACCCTCCGATAATGTTTCAAGGTAGAGTTCTATTGCTTCACGTATATTGTCTAAGACCTCCTCTAAGGTATTTCCCTGCGTGTGACACCCTTCAAGTCCAGGACAATACGCGTAGTAACCATTCTGATCTTTTTCAATAACAACATTAACTTTATAAGACATTTTTAATCTCCATTTAATTTAAAATTATATGTCTCTATAAAGCAAAAGTATTAGGCATTTCAAATGTTTTTTCAATATGGGCTAGTTATCCGAATAAACCTAAGTTGTAATAATCAAATAAACCCTCTAAAATTTTTATAAAGGCTAGAGCCTCCACTTTGATGCTGCGTCGTGGATCATGGATCTTCCATCCTGAATCTTGCATCCTGTATCCTGCATCATGTATCGTGGATCATGCATCCCGCATCCTGTATCCTGCATCATGCATCAAAAGGTTAAGTCCCCTTTGAACTATTTTCGTTTTTGAAAAAAGTGTCGTGCTTTTTGATTTATATGGTCTATACTTATCCATGAATCTATACTGTGTAACGCATACATTGCCGGGTAACTTTATTTTTTATAGTGGTCTTCCTGATGAAACACTTGCAACATTTCACAGCGATTATAGAGCGTGAAGGAGATGGATACGTGGCACTTTGTCCCGAACTGGATATTGCAAGTGAAGGGGATACCGTCGAAGGCGCACGAAGTAATTTGGTTGAAGCAATCGAACTGTTCCTGGAAACTGCCGAACCGTCGGAGGTCCAAAATCGCTTGCGTTCAGAAGTATTTATTACACGTGTAGAGGTTTCTGTTGGGTAAATTACGCGTCCTATCAGGCCGCGCAGTTTGTAAGATTCTCTCGCAACATGAGTTTGTTGAAGTAAGAAGTCGGGGAAGTCATATCGTGATGCAAAAGAAAATCCCTGCTCGACTATAACAGTACCTATTCCGGATCACTCCGAACTGCGGATCGGTACTTTACAATCTATAATCCGCCAATCTCAACTTCCACGTTCATTGTTTGAGGAATAGTACAAAAAGGGTTGAATCCCCTTTGAATCTAAAAGGCTCTCAGAGTCTAAAATACTAAAATCTATTTGATCAGCCTTCCAAGAATTGCGTTAAGAAAATGAGAAGCGGAGACGTTAAGAAAAATTTGTGGCCTGAGACCAGATTAAATTTTTCAGTCGAACTGGCTGTATCCTGCATCATGCATCGTGCATCATGGATCATGTTCCGGCATCCTGCATCATGAATCCTGCATCCTGCATCCTGTTTTTGAGGTTTGCGTCCCCTTTGATTTGGCTAGAATTAGTCAACAAAAGATTTGACCCCTAAGTTTTCAAATAAAGCAGATTTCACTCTTTGAATATATAGAGATTTACAAAGAATACTCCAAATCAAATAAAGCAAAGTCAACATATGAAAGAGAATTAGATATTATCAAGCCAATTAAGAGATTGTTTGGAAATCTACCAATAAGAAAAATGGATAAGTACTTAATAGAGAGCTATAAAACGAAGCGGTTGAAGGATGGATTAAAACCAGCAACTACCAATAGGGAATTAAGATTAATTTCTAACATGCTTAATAAAGCCATAGAATGGAATTTTCTAATTAATAATCCTTTTGTTGGCATCACATTTCTTAAATCAAATCATGTCCCAGTTAAATTCTTAGGTGTAGAAGAAATTGATAAACTAGTTGGCTTTTCGAGTATGTGGTTGAGACCGATTTTGATAGTTCTCAGGAATAGCGGAATGAGAACACATGAATTGCTTAATCTCAAATTTAGTGACATAGATTTTGAGCGAAAGACGATGATTGTAAGAAGTCTTAAAACAAATAGCTTTCGAGTTATCCCAATGAACCAAGAGCTCTTTGATACTTTAGTTTGGTTAAGAAACAATTGTTGTCACCCGAACACGAATAAGATATTGCCAAGAGCTGATCACCAAAAGGTCTATGTCTTTTGCAAACTAGATGGCAATAAACCCGATAGTATTAAAACAAGCTTCAATAAGGCTTGTAGAAAAGCTGGTCTTAAGGCTAACCCCCATATGCTTAGGCATAGTTTTGCATCTCATCTAATCATGAATGGTGTTGATATAGTAACAGTTAAGGAATTATTAGGGCATAGTCAGATTTCCACAACTATGATTTATGCACACTTGTCGCCAAGTTATAAGGCTAATACTGTTGAAAAGTTACCCTGGATAGGTAAAGGTAAATTTCTATAGATAAAAACATTCTTTGAAACGTTGAATTATTATGTGAATCCATGTAGGTTTTGCCTTGAGAAGGTTCAATATCTTATTGTTTGGTATATAGTCTCTGCCATTGATACTAAATTCCCCATCTTCATTTACCACCACATCAGCTACTACATTCTTGGTATGAATTCTTCTATTTTTGTCAGTCAGGAGAATTGTTTCTAGCCCAACAAGTATCTTATGCTCTCTATGCATTTGTTTGATACCCAGCCCCTTTATTAGTTCATTTTGTGTAGTATTACATACAATGATGTTAGGCCGATGATCACCAGGAGACATTGAAAAATTAGGATTGTTACTGTTCTCAAAGCAAATATCTACGTGCACTAGTTCATTTGTTACATAGATTGAGTGATTATAGATATCAATGTGCCTCTTACCATTATTAATAAAGGTAATTGGTAACGAAAAGTGCAGTGAATCCCCTTGGATTGGATCTTTCTTATGACCTTGAATAAGTTTTAAATCCCCAATATTTGCCTGGATTGAATTGGACTTGTGAAAGAACTGCAAGTATATGGATACCAATGCTCCCCCTAAAGCAAGGCCAGACAGAACCAATGATATAGTGCTTTTATCCATCATGATCTCTATGAAATATCAAAAGCTATCTTTTAAATACCTACCTCTTCAGAGTAGTTAGTAATCTAAATGTTAATCCATAACTTATTCAATATAAAGAAAATGGTTCTGATTGATGATGAATTACAACCGCAGCCTCATTTATACCAAAATCACAATGGGAGTATCGAAGCTGGACGATCACAAAATATTTAGTTTATAATTTGCCATAATGAAGCAACTCAAAAAGCTGATAATACTAGGATTGATTCTAGTTTTGTACAGTTGCGGCTACCAGGTACAAGAACCAGCACCAGTTATGCCAAAATATTCGACAGATAAGGGAAAGGCATGTGCTAGAGAGTGTCAATTAATTTATGCAAGTTGTAATGATAGTTGTATAGGATTTAGAGGTCACAGGGATCGAGGATGTTTAAGTAATTGTAATCAATTGTTAGGGGAATGCTATTCAACGTGTGAATAATTCATGAATTTAAGATAAAGCTGAATAAGACCACTCTGGATAACCAGCGACCCTTGAAACCTCTAACCTTAATGTTATATTAAATTCAATAATTGATGCTAATACAACTATCTGATCAAAATTTCCTACGATTAGTAAGTTACTTTTCACCAACCAACGTAGATTATGCTAAATTTCTAACGCACCGCCATAAAATTGTAATTCCAGAACGAATTTATAATAGTTTAAAAGAAAATGAACATAGATATGCGACTACAAGTGACAGCTTCAATTACCACTATGTAATGGATGATGATTGGATGCGTGACCCAAGAAATTTGTATAACTACTATGATATGGGGGAATACGCATCTTCAATCTCAGATATCCTCAAATACATATTTAGGAGTTATGAATTAGAGAATGATATTAGATCTGACTTTCATTCTACCATAGAGGGAATTCAGCAGGCCATGCCCATAAGTTTTTGCAACTGCATTCTTGGCTTTTTACAAGCGTGTGAATCTCCTATAGAAAGAAAATATTTATTATCTCTATTGAGACACGCACATGTCAAAAGTTATGGTCTAACTGTAGAAAATTTTAACCTAGGAACTTTTAGAGTTGCAAAAGGAAATCCATCATTAAGAATTGAGATTCAAAAACCCATCCATAACTTAAGAGTAGATTTTTTTGTTACATTTGAAGCCTCAATGAGACTTTTTAATTTCATTGACAAAAAGGATATTGGTGAACTAGAAGCAACTTCTAGCACTGTAGTTGAGTGCCAGGGGCAGCAGTATCATTATCAAAATTCAGGTCAAATTAACAATACAAACTCAAAATTAATAGCTTTGCAAGGTGAATATTCAGTACTTCCATTCAGTGGCAATAAGATCAACACTGATTCTTACCACTGCGCTGAAACAACTATTGATTTCTTGCTAAATAAAATTAAACGTAATTATCATGAATATCTCAAAAACCAAAAGAACCCAAAATCCCACTAAGAAGATTCTACTAAACATCATGTTAGACCAAAATCATTCCTAAGTTGTTTACCAGCATCTTTTAGTTTTTGATTGAGGGCAGGCTTTCTACTTCAACTTAGCTAGTCTAACAAAACAGAAGTCAAAAAGGCTTTCTAGAGTATCCAATTACCCCTCTGCTTCACCAGGATTGCTATTCAACATGTGAATAACCTACGTCGAATCAGCGGTCAATTTACCATACGAATCCCAAAGTCTATATTGTTAGATTAATCAGAAATTACTTAGTAGGCCAATATTTCGTGACTTCTCTAACATATCCAAGTTCATACCTGCTGGCAGTTGCGCCCATCGGTTCGTATTTGGATTCAAGCCATAAGCCACCCACTCTGCATAGGGTTTTTCCTGAAGCGGAACCTCATAACGTAGATAGATCAAAAGTCCGTCTATTCCTTCAAATTTTCCTATTTGCAAAAATCTTTCCAACTTAAGGTCTTTTCCCAGTTTCAAAACCTGATCTTCAGCATATTCTAATCTGTTTTCGTATATATACATGAGACCAATTTTCTCCTTTAGGGGTTCTTGCCCAACGAAGGGTATCACTTTTAACCTGAGTCCTGTAGCTTGGAATCCCCTGTTTACTAGAAAGACTTTTAAAACTCTTTGATTATCGACTATATCTGAGATAGGGGTAAGGATGTGAATTTCAGGAAAAGACCGTACTATGTAATCCTTCCGTATTATACTAACTTGCTCTTCTAGTGTTTGTAGTGAGTGCCTCGTTAATAGTACATAGAAAAAGGTTACTACTATTAAGATAATAGTAACTAAAGCAATTATAAGATTACCGTAATCTGTATTTACTTCTCTAAGCCACTTGAAAAACCGATTTAACAAAATTACTGCACTCCAAACTTTGCCGATATACGCTTAATAACTAGGTTAAATCAAATTTTGATAAAAACACACACTTGAATAATAGACTGTCTCTCCTTCTTCAGTAATATGAATCAGGCTAAACACCCCGTAATAACTACCGTTCTTGATAGTCAAACAAGCCTTGGAAGAAGCAAAATCTATTACCTTATATGAGTTTATGGATGAATACACTAGATACGCTAAGACAAATAAATCCATAGCAACTTGTAAGAGAGAACTAGAGGTTATGTGATATGAAGCTAAATGAAGTAGCAGGGATGTTTGGAGTGAATAGATACGGAGTAGTAGGTTGGGCTTGTAATTGGGTGAGGATAAAAATGAAGAAGGATAAAAGGCTTAAAAAAAAGGTCGAAGAGATTAGGAACAAAACTTATAAACAAAAGATTTGACCCCTTTTTTTTCTAATTTGTATTATTGAAAGAATTTATTATATAATTGCTTATTATATATAATGCTGGAGATTATAAATGAGATTAATAAGCCCGTGCCTAGTGATTTTAATTACCATATTTGCATATGAGCAAGAATCACTTGCAGACTTGACAGATGCTCCTGTTATATCCAAAAGTGGACATTGGTCAGTTCGAAAAGAGAAGGATTTCATGACAGATGAAACAAGTTGTGTCGCACTTTATAAAGATAGGTTTGATATACAGCTAAACCTAGGAAGATTTTTTTTAGATATGAGTGGAAAGGGTGGTGTAAAAGGATTTGAATATAGGATTGATGAACAAAACCCACAAATTGGAATTCCTGATAAACTTCATAAAGAAACAGGCATTGTTGAGTTAGATGGTTCAAATTTTCAGCAACTTCTATCAGCAAAGAGAATTCGCATCCAAGTATTGACTGTCCTTGGGGATATTGTTGAGGAAGATATAGATTTAACGGGGTTAGCTGAAATCTACCCCACTTTAACTGGTTCCATGTGCGAATAATTAAAATGCTGAACTACTGAACTAATGGGGTCATTTTAAAGGGGACGCAACCCTTTAGGGGTATTTATGGTGCTAAACTTTGTATATATGCCCAGGGTTGCTAGGACCGTATTTCCTGACTTACCACATCATATCACTCAACGTGGAAATAGGCGTGAGACTGTCTTTTTTAATGACGAGGATCGCATCTGCTATCTCAGTTGGCTTAAAGAGTACAGTGACAAGCATAAAGTTGAGATCCTGGCTTATTGCCTGATGAGCAACCACGTGCACTTGGTCGCAGTTCCGTTGACAGAAGAAAGTCTACATAGGGTTTTAAGACCACTTCATATGAGATACGCGCAGAGAATTAATCGCGAGCACGGATGGGATGGGCATCTATGGCAAGGACGTTTTTTCTCAAGTCTGTTGGACGAAACGTACATGTGGGCAGCGGTCCGTTACGTTGAGCGTAATCCTGTGAGGGCGGGGATGGTTAGTAGAGCTGAGGATTATGACTGGTCAAGCGCAGCGGGTCACTGCAGGTTAAAGGAAGATAGGATATTAACTCGTAGTCCGAGGTGGTTAGAGGAGTTAGAAGGGATTGAGAACTGGAGTAATTGGTTAACTGAGGGTGATGATTTAGGGAAAGTGAAAGTATTGAGGAGAAACATTAAGAAAGGATTGCCCTGTGGTACGGATGATTTTATTCAGAAATTAGAGAGGATGGCAGGGCGAATATTACACTACAGGCCGCAAGGACTTCAAAGGGCTAAAACCAAGGTCGCTTAAAGGGTTGCGTCCCCTTTAATTCATATGTCGCAATAAATATGCTTTCAGTAACATATGCACTTGACGACATACTCGAAAAAGGTCATAATAAATGAAGAAATGGACTGTCACGTTCCATGACGATTTTGAGCCGGAGGTCGATCAACTGGCGGAAGCCGTACAAGATGAACTTTACGCGCACGCTGCGCTGCTTGAGACTTTCGGGCCGGAGCTGGGCAGGCCTCACGCGGATACGCTGGATGACTCCAAACATGCGAATATGAAGGAGCTGCGGTTCAAGGCTGATAACGGGGTATGGCGTGTCGCCTTTGCCTTTGACCCCGAGCGTAAAGCGGTGCTTCTCGTGGCTGGCGATAAATCCGGCACAAGCGAGAAGCGATTTTACGAACGGCTCATCAAGAAGGCGGACAGCCGTTTTGACAGCCATCTCGCGGCGATTAAGGCAAAAAAAACGAAAAAGAAGGGGAAAAAATAATGGGCAAAACTCTTGATGAAAAACTGAGCAAGCTGACCAAAAAGAGACGGGATAAGATTCAAGCCCGTGCGGCGGAACTGATTGACCAAGAGATGACAATGCGTGAGTTGCGCAAGGCGCTCCATCTCACCCAAAAAGCAGTTGCTATGAAACTTAGGATCAGCCAGGACAATGTCTCGCGCCTTGAATCACGCTCGGACGTGCTGTTATCAACCCTGCGCGAGTATATTCACTCATTAGGCGGGGAGCTGTCTATCGTTGCTGAATTTCCGGACAGACCCCCTGTGCTGCTTGCAGGTCTTGCCTCCATACAAAGCCGGAAAAAAGAAGAAAGCCAGACATCTCGCAAATCAAAATCTTAACCATGCAATTCTAACATCGCGTGTATCTCCGGG